>Ga0192266_1043_pt1 | contig 24628 bp, 17 predicted proteins | sample Koala_Koa23_L3_FD_131261 | JGI IMG/M metagenome (GOLD analysis project Ga0192266, IMG submission 131261) | Enriched cells from koala feces incubated with labeled cellulose particles, San Francisco Zoo, California, United States - Koala_Koa2-3_L3 ...
CGAATAGCGGTCGATGATGTCGAGCACGGCCTGCCGGTCGGGCATGTCGGAGGTCTGAACGACCTTCACGAGATCGTCCCAATTCTCGCCGCCGAAACGGATCGAGTAGAGCGACCCCGGAATCGCGGGATAACGGCTCTGCAGATAGTCCCGGAGGGCTTTCGCACGCCCTTCGGAGAGACGTTCGTTCATCGCCAGCGAACCCTCGGGAGAGGCGTATCCCACAATGGCGATACGTTTGACGGTCAGGTCTTTGTCGCCCTGCACGAGGTCGATCATCCGGCGGATTTTCTCCAGCTCCGCGGCGTTGCGGCCGAATTCGGGGTTGATGGCCGTTTTCCCGACGGCGAAATCGAGGAACGACTCGCCCTGCTCGGCGCGGCTCTTCACCGCCTCGGCCTCGGGACGGATATAGGCCAGACGGGGCTCGATGCGGTAGCGTTCGATGACGATCACCTCCTCCAGCGCCACTTTACCGGCCAGCAGGCGCACATCCGTAACGCTGGATTTTCCGCAGCCGCAGTCGTCCCGCTGCAGGTTCAGCCGCGCCGAAGACATCCACGCCTCGTAAGGCAGCACCAGCCGGTAATCCATCCGGCTGCCGCCCTTGTAATCGGGCACGACGTAATAAGGGGCAGATTTTTCATAGGCGCTGCGCTCCCTGGCGCTCATCAGCGCCAACGCGCGGCGGTGGTTCTTGTAGCTGCTGCGCCCCATGAGCGAAACGGCAGGCAGGGCCAGCGAACGTTCGCCGGAGACGAGCACCGGGGTGAAATCCGCGCTCATCCGCGCGGGGACGTTGCGTCCTTCGGTCGTCACGGCCATATCGACGTACAGCGAATCGCCCCGCTGGGCGAGTTCGTTCACCTGCACGGTGACACTGCCCTGCCGCACCTGGGCCATACTGCCCGAAACCGGACAGACCAGCGCCGGACAAGCCGCCAACAAGATCATGCGTATTTTTTTCATAGTCGGGAGGTCCAAATTATTTGATCATGAATATCAGGGTGATGCCCGCTTTGGTGGGACCGAAATAGTGTTCGGTGGCGCTGCCGATCTTCCGGCCGCATTTCGCACACGGGTATTTGTCGTAATCGAGGTAGGCATAACCCACGCCGACCGTCGCCTCGAGCCCCCAGCGGTTGCCCAGCACCCAATGGTAGCCGTAGCTGACGCCCGCGCCGGCGAGCCACCCTTCGTAGCGGTGATTGCGGACGGCGGCTCCCGGGCGGATTCCCCACGGCAGCATCCCGCCCCAGTTATATCCGCCGCCGTGGGCGTGGAGACCCACGAAATGCCCCGAAAAACGGGTGCAGCTCCACCAGCGGACCTCCGGCTGCACGAGCCAGTGTTTCATCTTGCGGTTTTCCGAAAAGGTCCACGGATTGTAGTTCCCCGAGACGTCCAGCGTCCACCGGCGGCCCAGGCCGAATTCCACGCCCAGGTTCAGCGTCGAGGTCGCATCGTAAAGCAGGTTGGTTTTGACCGCCGCCTGCTGAGCATACGACCCGTAACAGCCGAAACATACCGTCACGAGGAGCAGTATCAAAGCTTTTCTCATTGTTTTCTCGTATTGTTTTACTGCGTCTTCTATCCCACGTGCGAACGCACGCTACGGAAACCCGTCTTCCGGAAAAGTCGCTCCATAAACAAAGAGACCCGGAGCGCAGTTTTGTCCCAAGGATTTTCCGACTATTTTCGGTCCCGGCCGGGCCGAAAGTTTATTTGATCATGAATATCAGGGTGATGCCCGCTTTGGTGGGACCGAAATAATGTTCGGTAGCGCTGCCTGTTTTCCGGCCGCATTTCGCGCACGGGTATTTGTCGTAGTCGAAATAAGCGTAGCCGACGCCCACCGTCGCCTCGAGGCCCCAGCGGTTGCCCAGCACCCAGTGGTAGCCGTAGCTGACGCCTGCGCCGGCCAGCCAGCCCTGATAGCGATGGCTGCGGATTTCCCCGCCCGGACGGATGCCCCACGGCAGCATCCCGCCCCAGTTGTATCCGCCGCCGAGCGCATGAAAACCCGCGAAATGCCCCGAAAAACGGGTGCAACTCCACCAGCGGACCTCCGGCTGCACGAGCCAGTGTTTCATCTTCCGGTTTTCCGAAAAGGTCCACGGATTGTAGTTCCCCGAAACGTCCAGCGTCCATCGGCGGCCCAGGCCGAACTCCACGCTTAGGTTCAGCGTCGAGGTCGCATCGTAAAGCAGGTTGGTCTTGACGGCCCATGCAGGCCGGTACCCGCTTCCGGACATCGGCAGGCCGACCGCCGGACGAAATATCGGAACCGGGTCCAACCGGACAGTCCGAGGGGCGGATTGCGGAACCGGCAGCGGCACGAAGGCTGTCAGGAGCGGTTCGTAAAACGGCCGCTGCACAGGCTGCGGGACCGGCTCGGCAACCGGCAACGGGACAGGCCTGGAAACAGGCGCAGCCGGGACCTCCGGCAGCGTGTCCCGCCGGGGTTCTTTATAGATGTAGTAGTTGTCCCCCAAATGTTTGAACTGCAAATCCGTCCCTTCGAGCCACCGCTTCAACACGGTGGGGACGTTGCCCGCCGACGAGGAATCCCGCACGACGACGGGATTGGTCAGCACATGGCTGAAGGCGATACGGACGCTTCGTTCGACCGAAAGACGTTCCAGCAGGCGCGTGAGGTTCGCAGGCCGGGCCGAAAGAACGGACCCCGGTACGGACGAAACGAACACGAACGCAAGCGTACACAGCAGGCGTCCCATCATTTCAGCGATATTTCATTGCCGGAGACCTCGTAAGGAATGCCGCAGGCCCGGAAAACGGCCTCCAGCGTCTCGTCCAGGTCGGAGGTGGTGATGAACCCGGTGAATACGATGGCTTCATAGGGCTCCTGCCCGGTCACGGAGACGCCGAAAATCTCCTCGATGCTCCGGATGACCTCCTCGAGCGGCACGGCGTTGAACGACAGGACGGACGGCAGCGGCTCGGCGATGTCCGACAGCCGGACGCCGGCCGAATCGTAGAGGACCTTCTGGCCGGGCTGCAGCACCAGTTCCCCGACCGGAACGACGACCCGCACCGATCCTTCGTAGCACACGACCAGCAGGTCGTACTCCTGCTGCTTCACCCGGAAGCGCGTTCCCAGAACGACGACCTCGCCCGAACGGGTCCCCACGCTGAAGCGGGGTCCGTGCGTGACGGAGAACACGGCCTCGCCCTCGAGCGTGACACGACGGTTGAAAAGCCAGGTGAAACGGTTGTACGACACCCTGGAATCGGGCATGACGATGACTTCAGAGTTGTCGGGCAGCAGGTGGACCATCTCCTGTCCGCTGCTTTCGAAATCGGTCTCCGAAAAGTGGATCAGGCTGCTCACCACCGTTATCACGACGATGGAAGCCGCCACGCTCCACTGTATCAGCCGGTGGCGGAAAGCCTCGCTGCGGCGGCTGGCGGCACGTTTGCGGGCCAGAATCTCGCCGATCTCCTCCATGTGTTTATTGATCGGAGTCTTCAATACCATTTTCGACAACAGGTCGTCCATATCAGTTTGCTCCATCTTTTTTCCTCCTATTATATTCAACGCCCATTAAAAACCATCCGAAACGATCATCCGTAGGCCTGGCCCAGCATCTTGTCTTTCCGTAAGCGGGAAAGCGCCGTGGAAGCCACGTTGCGGATCGTCTTGTCGGCATATCCCGTGATTTCGGAAATGCTCTTGTTGTCCAGTCCTTCGTAATATTTCAGGTATATAATCTCCCGCTGCATATTTGTAAGTCCGTTCAGGGCGTCCTGCAGGGCCCGTATCGTCTCCTCGGTACACTCCGCCCGGACCATCGTGGCCTCGGCGTCGATCTCCAGGTCGAAATCATAACCCGAAACCTGCACGTCGTCGATCGACAGACAGTCGTTGCGCCGTTTTCCGACCTCTTTCAGCACGAGCCGGCGCAGGGAACTGGCCAGATAGGCGAACGGCGACACGGGCACGGAAATGTGTTTCCGCCGCTCGAAGAGATAGGTAAACAACGTCTGAATGGCATGGTTTATCAGCTCTTCGTCATACGCGATTCCCATTCCATACCGAAATAATCTGTTCTCATACAGATTGTATAGTGTCCTGAAGGCGTGCTCATCGCCCTCGCGGATCAAATTCCAAAAGTGATGATCCATATTGTCTTCTATTAGTGTAGAGATGAACCGGGACGTTTTGTCCCAAGAAAAAGTGAGAAAAATGATCGGTCAGGACATGACGGGGGCGGCCGTACCCGCAGACATCCGGCGACGGCACTTACGCAACAAGTGGCGTTGAACGCGCACAAAGATATAAAAGACAATGAATTAAGCGCTACGAAACTTGCATGATAAGTGCGGTCCCGGACGGTCTGTACGGGTATGCTTCGGCCGGCGGTCCGCAGGGATGCGGAGACGCCCGGGCACGTTTTGCGTATGGTGCCTGAAATGTTAGCTTTGGTTATGACGCAGACAAAGCCGGCGCTACGGCCTCAAAAGTGAATAATGACGTCCTGTTAAAGAGAGTGCTGCAACAAGGGAACGTCATCCAGCAGGCGGTAATAGGAAACGATGAACGCTTGGAGAATAAAGGGAAATAATTTGATATTTTCTGTGTACAGCATCATAGTTAAAACGGGAAATCACCGCTTTGACTGCACCGCCCCGACCCGGAACAGGACCGGCAGGAGGACCCTTCCGGCTGTTAAAACGCTGTCAGTTAATCGTTAAACAACGCCGAAATAAAACTAAAAAAATTTAATTATTCTCGGGCAAAGCACAAAAAAACAGGGCCCGCAGGCCCTGTTTACCAATCCGGATCGTCACGTTTTCACATCAGCCCCATGCGCTTGCGGGCGAACGGCACGACCCACGCCGGGGCCTGCTGTTTCGAAAGCAGTTCGCGCATATAGTCCATATAAGGCTCCGCATGCCGGAAATAACGATACAGGCCCGCGCAAAGCGAATTCTTGCGGCAGCCGTCGGACCCCGTCTCGAAGCGGTGCTTCGGGCACTCGCCCCGGCAGGCAAAGTAATATTTGCACCGCAGGCACTCCGCAGGCAGCGCATTGCGCTTGGCCAGTCCGAAATCCACCCGTTTGCGCGAACGGTAAATCTCCGCCAGCGGCGTTTCGGCAATGTTACCCAGCTTGTGTTCGGGATACACAAAGTGGTCGCACGAATAGACGTCGCCGTTGTGCTCCACGACCAGCGCGTCGCCGCACGTCTCGCCCATCGAGCAGACGCCCGGCTGCACGCCGCACCATTGGGCCAGCGTGGCGTCGAACATCTGTACATAACAGCGGCCCACGTCGCTCACGACCCATTCGTCGAAGACATCGCACAGGAACTGCCCGTAGCCTTCGGCCGTGACCGACCATTCGGCCAGCCGCGCCCCCTCGCGATCGGGCGAGACGATCAGCGGACGGTGGAAGCCCGGTTTATCGACGACGTGCTCCACGGCGGGCAGGAACTGCATGTATTTGCTGTGCACCGTGTCGCGGAAGAAGCGGTAGATCTCGCCCCCGCGGCCCTCGCACAGCCGGTTCACCACGCTCAGCGTGTTGTACTCCACGCCGCTGCGCTGGAACAGGCCGATCGTCCGCATCACGCGCTCGAAGGTCGGCTGGCCGCCCTTCGTCAGGCGGAACGTATCGTGGATGTCCTGCGGCCCGTCGAGCGAAATGCCCACCAGGAAATTATTCCCGGCGAAAAGGTCGCACCACGCCTCGTCGACCAGCGTGCCGTTGGTCTGGAGCGTGTTCTCGATCCGTTTGCCGTCGGCGTATTTCTGCTGAAGGGCCATCGCCTTGCGGTAGAAATCCACACCCAGCAGCAGCGGCTCGCCGCCGTGCCAGCAGAACTGCACCATGTCGACGTCGTTGGCCTCGATATACTGTTTCACGTAAAGTTCCAGCAGCTCGTCGCTCATCACGGCCTGTTTGCCGCCGTACTGCACGGCCTTGTCCAGGTAGTAGCAGTAGTGGCAGTCGAGGTTGCACGCCGAACCAGCGGGCTTGAGCATCGTCGAGAAGGCGACCGGACCCGCCTGCTTCTCCGCATCGCGGAAGGTGAAAATATCTTTGTTTTTCATAACGTCTCGGGGAGTGAACGGAATTATTTCGACAAATATAGCAAAAAAAGAAATCCCGGGCATCAGGAAACTGTTATCTTTGCACGTCGAACGACTACCCGACCGATGCAACCGAAAAAGACGCTGTTCCTGCTGTTCTGCCTGCTCTGCGCCGCAACTGCCGCGGCACAGCCTGCTGCCGTGCGCTTCCGGGTCGCCGACCGCGCGACGCGCGACGCGGTGGTGGGCGCCGTCGCCGAACTGCGCAGCCGCACGGACACCGCGGCCGCGGCCCTCTACACCACCTCGGACATCGACGGACGCGGACTCTTTCCCCGCGTGCCGCGCGGCGAATACCGTCTCACGGTCACCTCGCTGGGCTACGATTCGCTGCGCACCGACCTGCGGGTCGGGACAACCGCCGTCGTGCTCGATTCGCTGTGGCTCGCGCCCCGCGCCGAGGCCATCGACGACGTGGTGGTCGAGGTCCCGGCGCTCCGGTCGTCGGTCCGCGGTGACACGCTCTCCTACCGCGCGTCGGCCTACAAGGTGTCGTTCGGATCGGACGCCGGGTCACTCATCTCGAAGATGCCCGGACTGGAAATCGCCGACGGGGCGATCGAGGCGCAGGGCCGCAGCGTGCAGCGCGTCTATGTCGACGGACGCGAATTCTTCGGCAACGACGTGATGTCGGCCGTGCGCAACATCCCGGCCGACATGATCGAGAGCATCGACATCTACAACACGCAGAGCGACCAGTCGGAATTCACGGGCGTGGACACCGGCGAAGGGGTCACGGCGCTGAACATCGTGACGCTTCCCGACAAGCGGCGGGGCGCCTTCGGGCGCGTGTTCGGAGCCTACGGCATTCCGGACAAATACATCGGCGGGGGCAACGTCAACATCTTCGACAACGACCGCCGCATCTCGGTAATCGGATTGGTGAACAACGTCAGCCGCCAGAATTTCTCGTTCGAGGACATCCTCGGGACCACCGAGGAGCCGGGCTCGCGGACCTCGAACAAGAATTTCATGGTGCGCCCGCTGGACGGCATCTCGACCGTGCAGGCCGTGGGCGTCAATTACAGCGACGACTGGGGCAAAAAGGGCAAGGTCACGGCCAGCTACTTTTTCAACCGCACCGACAACCACAACACCAGCCAAAGCGAGAAACAGACCTTCACGGCGTCGGACAAACTGGTGCTCTACGACGACGAAAACCGTTCGAAGGCGCTCAACCTCAACCACCGCTTCAACTCGCGCATCGACTACCGGTTTTCGGAGCGCCATTCGCTGATGATGTGCACGTCGTTCAGCCTCCAGGACAACGACTCGCACAACGAACTGCGAAGCCGCACGGACAACAAATTCTCCGACGACGACATCCGTTTCGTCAACCGCCGCCACAATTTCGGACTGAGCGACAGCAAGGGATTCAACGTCTCGAACTCGCTGATCTACCGCTACCGCCTGCCGGGCAAAACGTCGCACAACCTCACGTTCGGCTTCGGGGGCACCTACCGCTCCTACGAACAGTTCAGTTTCCCGCGGCAGTACACCTTCCGCGACCCCGACAACATCGAGTGCGACACCGCGGACTACTCCTCGCGCAACATCACGCGCACCGACCGCGACCAGCCGGGCTACGACGTGAACGGCAGCGTGAGCTACACCCGGGCGCTCACGAAACGGTCGCGCCTGAGCTTCGAATACCGCATTAACTACACCGACAACAGCGTGGACCGCAGCACGTTCGTGCTCACCAAGGAGAACACATTCCCGGACGAACGCAACCCGAAGCAGTCCACGGAGTACGACTACGCGTTCCTGACCCACCGCGTCGGCAGCACCTACCAGTACTATTTCAAAAAGACGAAGGTCGCGGCGACGCTCTACTACCAGCATGCCGGATTCAACAGCGACTACGCCTTTCCTTATCAGCAAAAGACCGAAACATCGTTCGACAACCTTACCTACAACGTGGTGTCGAACATCAGTATAACGCGCAACAACACCCTGAAATTCACGGCCGTGGGCCGCACGTCGAATCCCCGCGCCACCGACCTGCAGGGCATCGTCAACACCACCAACCGCCAGAACGTCTTCGCCGGAAACCCGGGGCTCGACCCGGTCTACACCCACCGGCTGACGGGGCAGTACATCCGCACCAGCCCCGCCCGGGGACGCACGTTCACCGTATCGGCGGAATTCGCGGCCAGCCCCAACACCATCACCGACTCGCTGGTGATCGACACGCCGGATTTCGTCATCGACGACGAAGGGACCCTGCTGGGCGAAGGCAACCAGTTCACCAAACCGGTGAACCTCTCCGGATTCTGGAACCTGCGTGCCAGCGTCAACTACGGCATGCCGGTGCGGTGGCTGCGTTCGAACCTCAACTTCCGGGCGGGCATCTCGACGGGACGCATCCCGAGCATCATCAACGGCGAACGCAACTCGCTGTCGAACAGCTCCTACAACGCCGGGCTGGTCCTGGGCAGCAACATCTCGGAAAACGTCGATTTCCGCGTGAGCTACACCGGGCGCTACAACGTGAACAAAAGTTCGTCGCAGGTGCGCACGCTGGACAATACCTATTTCAGCCAGACCGCCAAGGCCGAAGCTACGTTCGTGGTGTGGAAACGCCTCGTCGTACGCGCCAACGCCGACTACAACTACTACAAGGGAATCACGGACACGTTCCTCGAAGAACGCCTGATCTGCAACGCCCTGCTGGGCGTGAAACTCTTCCGCAACCGGCTGGGCGAGGCGAGCGTCGGGGTGAACGACCTTCTGGACCAGAACGGCACGACCTTCCGCCGCACGGTGACGGGCACCACGCTGCGCAACGTGACGAACCTCGGCATAGGCCGTTACGTCTCGTTCCAGCTCACCTACAACCTGCGTCTCTACCGCCGCCAGCGCAATGCCGTAATAGAGGCCCTGCAAGGCAAATAGCCCGCAGGCCGGAATTCCGCGCCCCGATGACCGAATCCACTTTTTTCCGGACGGATTGTGCGATTAGGGAAGAAATTGCTATCTTGCATCGCAGAACCTCTCTTTTCCGTCCGGTTTGATACGTTTCGCCCTGTTGCTTTTCGCATTTTTCGGCCTTTCCGGCCTGCTCTCCGCACGCACCGTGCGGAGCGGAACACCGCAGGTATACCGCAGCTACCGCCCTGCACGAACCACAATCGCCGTCGAGGACAAGGAGACGAAAGACCCGCTGATCGGCGCCACGGTCTCGATCATCAGCCGCGCCGACACGCTGCGGGGCACCACGGCCAAGGAGGATTTCTACCGCACGCTCGCCGTCTACAAGTGCGACCGCATCTTCCGCGACTCGGTCGATCTGGAGGTCACTTACATCGGCTACAAACCCTATAAGAAGCGGTTCGCCGCGACCGAATTCCGGAGCCGCATCGAGGTCAAAATGGAGGTCGACGAACAGTCTATCGCCCAGGTCGTGGTCGTGGGCAAGCAGATCGCCATGGTTTTCAAGGGCGACACCACGGTCTACAACGCCGGGGCGTTCAAGACGCTGGCCGACGACCGTTTCGAAGAGCTGCTCAAACAGCTTCCGGGGGTCGAAATCAAGGACAACAAGATTCTCGCCGGCGGCGAGGAGGTCAAACGGGTGCTGATCGACGGCAAGAACTTTTTCGGCAACAAATCCCAGTACGCGCTGACCGACCTCGAGGCCTCGGACGTCAAGAGCGTGCGGGTCTACGAAGAGCTGAGCCCCGAGGCGAAACGGCAGGGCAACACCACGGCCCGAAAGGAGAAAGTGATGGACGTGGAGACCAAGTCGAAGCGCAGCGTTCTCCAGGGCGGCAACCTCGAGGGTTCGATCGGTGCGAGCCTCGAAAAAGACTACTCCGGACGTCGCGAAATCCGCCATTCGGAGGCCGGGACCTACTACCGCAACAGCGAAAAAGGCAACTGGAGGTTCGCAGCCTCCAACCAGAAAGACGACAACTCCCAGGCGGAGAATGCTTCGTTCAATTCGAAGCTCACACCGACGAAGCAGACCGATGCCCGGGCGGAATACACCTACCGCCGCGGCGACTCGACCACGGTCTCGACCACGGTCTCGACCACGGTCGATTTCCAGCGCCGCCGTCAAAGCAGCGTCTCCCGCTCGATGACGGAGTATTTCCCGACCGACGATTATGCCCTGCGCACCGAGGAGAGCTCCGGAGAATCCCTCTCCAAAAACCTCTCGGCAAGTCTCTCCAACCTGACCAACATCCAGCGTAAACAGAACGTCTTTTTCGCCATGACGGACGTCTCGTTCGACAACAATTCATCGCTGAGCCGCAACTCCACCTCCCGGCGTATCGACGACGACGAGACCCGCACACTCCTCAACAACGACTCCGACAACCGGAATATCCGGTTCAGTACCCGACTCTCCTACCGCTTCGCCCTTTCCAAGCGATCGTCGCTGGCATTTTCCGTCAACGGCGAATACGGCACGCAGGACCAGGACGACTGGCAGGTCGATACGACGGCCTCGGTGCAGGGACTGCAGGTCAAATTGCGCAACAACGGCGACGGCCTCAGGTATAGTTTCGACACATCGGTCGATTACAACTATAAAATCGGAGAGAACACGCGGTTTTCAACCTCTTACGCCTTCAAACGCAGTTACGACCGTTCGAAAATGCTGGCCGTGGATTTCCTCGGCGACCCGCAGGGACAACTGGACCCCGTGAACTCCTACAGCTATACGACCGACACCTATTCGCACAGCCTGGGGACCAGCCTGAGCTACGGCCGCGACGGACTCTGGATCATGGGCTCCCTCACGGGAGTGGTCTATCAGGTCGCCCGCGGCGAACGCTTTCCGGAGAAGGGACGCTTCCCGAGACAGTTCTACCAGCTGAATCCCTGGTTCAGCCTTATGTCCGGCCAATCCAAAAGGCGGTTCACCCTCAACATCAGTTCCTTTTCGCAGATGATCTCCACCGAATCGCTGCGCTCGACGCTCGACGCCACGAACCCCCTCTCGCTGCGGGCCGGAAATCCCGACCTGAAACTGCCGAACGACATAACGGGATCGGTAGGGATCACCTTCAATAACGCCCCGAAAGCCCGCAACGTATGGTTCAATTTCAACGGCGGGTACACCTTCAACTACATCGCTTCGCAGCGCATCTTGTTCCTCGAAGAGACCTACCTTCCCCAATACGACTATACGGCCCAGAAGGGTGCGCAGCTCTCGACGCAGACCAACGTCGAAGGGTGTTACAAACTCGGCGGAATATTCGGGTTTTCGCAGCAGATCTCCTCGCTGCGTTCGACGGTGAACGCCGGTATCGACTACAATTTCCAGCAGACCCCCTATTTCCTCGAAGAGACGCTCTACCACTCGGGCCGCCATGCGCTCTCGTTCCGCGCCGGCTTCGAATCGGGCTTCTCGAGCAAAGTCAAGATCGCCGTCTCCTCCGTGACCTCGATGAGCTCCTACTCCGCCCAGAAGAGCAACACGCAGGACCTGCGGGAGATGGTCCGCGCCCGGTTAGACCTGCGCTTCGGGAAATATTTCGCCTCCGTGGCGAACGCCTACGAATTCTACTGCAACAGCAATTCGAAGGCGCAGACACGCCACAATGTGATCCTCAACGCCGCCGCAGGCCGCAAGTTCGGCAAGGAGAACCGGCTGGGACTTTCGGTGGGCGTCGTCGACATCCTCAACCGCCCGGATTACGCCTCCACGGTGTTCGAAACCGACTATATGCGAACCTCTTCGGTCTCCTATCTGGGCCGCTACGGCTACCTGCGCATGGCCTACACGTTCTGAACGAAACAGAACCGAAATACGAATTTGTTTCGGATTATTTCGTAATTTTTCGTATATTGGGGGCCTAACCCCATAAACACGTTATGAAAAAACGACTGCTGACCTTCCTATCCGCCGCCTTATCCGCAGGCGCGGTGTCCGCCGCTGCCCCGCAGCAACTGATCGACATCCGCACCGACGACGTATCGATCGTGCTTGCAGCCCGGCCGGGCGAAGCCGTTTATTTCCGCCATTTCGGAAGCCGCATCGACGACCCGGCTCCGCTGGCGGACTACAAAAGTTCCCGCCGTGCCGACCACGGCACCGACGACCTGGCCTATCCCGCAATGGGCGGCCGGAATTTCCGCGAACCCGCCCTGCGCATCACCCATGCCGACGGGGACATGAACACCGACCTGCGCTACGTGTCGCACGCCTCGCGGCAGCTGGCCGACCCCAATGTCACCGAGACCGTCGTAAAGATGAGCGACTGCTGCCAGGCGCTGGATGTCGAACTGGTCTTCACGGCCTATGCCCGGGAAAACGTCATCACCACGCACACGGTGATCCGCAACCGCGAGGAAGGACCCGTCACCCTGCACAATTTCTACTCTTCGGCCCTGACGCTGAAAGCTGAAAAATACCTCCTGACGCATCTTTACGGCGCCTGGGCCCGCGAGGCGCAGGTGGACCACACGCTGCTGACCCACGGGTCGAAAAGCATCGAATCGATGCGCGAGGTGCGCACCACCCACACCGAAAACCCCTCCTTCATGCTCACGCTCGGCAGCGAATCGTTCAGCGAGAACTGCGGCGAGGTCATCGCCGGGGCACTGGCGTGGAGCGGCAATTTCCGCCTCAATTTCGAGGTGGACGAATACGACGCGCTGACCGTCCTGGCCGGGGCCAACCCCAACGCCTCGGAGTACCGGCTCCGTCCGGGCGAATCGTTCACCACGCCGGAGATGATCTACACCCACTCGCTGCGCGGTGCCGGAGGGGCTTCGCGCAACCTCCACGACTGGGCCCGCAACTACGGCATCTACCACGCCGAGCGGGCGGTTCCGACACTGCTCAACAGCTGGGAGGGCGCCTATTTCGATTTCGGCGCCAAGGTCCTGAAGCAGATGGTCGACGATGCCGCCTCGATGGGGCTCGAAATGTTCGTCCTCGACGACGGCTGGTTCGGCAACAAGTACCCGCGCAACGCCGCCAACGCCGGACTGGGCGACTGGCAGGTCAACCGGAAAAAACTCCCCGCAGGCATCGACGACATCGCCTCGTATGCCCACCAAAAGGGGTTGAAATTCGGTATCTGGATCGAGCCCGAGATGGTCAATCCCAAGAGCGAGCTGGCCGAGAAGCACCCCGACTGGATCGTGCGCCCGCAGAAGCGCGAAGCGCCCGAAACCCGCAAACAATGGCTGCTGGACCTCTCGAACCCCGCCGTGCAGGATTTCGTATTCGAGGTCTTCGACAACACGATGAAGCTCTCGGACAAGATCGACTACATCAAATGGGACGCCAACCGCAACGCCAACAACGTGGGTTCGGCCTACCTGCCCGCCGACGAGCAGTCGCGGTTCTGGATCGACTACGCGCAGGGATTCTATAAGGTGATGGAGCGCATCCGGGCCAAATACCCCGACGTGCTGATCCAGGCCTGCGCCTCGGGCGGCGGCCGCGTGGAATACGGAGCACTCAAATATTTCGACGAATTCTGGACCAGCGACAACACCGAAGCGCTTTCGAGGGCCCGCATCCAGTACGGCACGAGCCTCTTCTACCCGGCCGTCGTGATGGGTTCGCACGTTTCGGCCGTGCCCAACCACCAGACGGGCAACGTCACGCCGATCAAGTTCCGCTTCGACATGGCCTGCGCCGGACGTCTCGGCATGGAGCTCCAGCCCAAACAGATGACCGACGCCGAGAAAGCCTTCGCCCGCCGAGCCATCGCCAGCTACAAGGAGTACCGCGACATCGTGATGCAGGGCGACCTCTACCGCATCGGCACGCCCTACGACGAGAGCGGAAGCTACGGCGTGCTGTACGTCTCGAAGGACAAGCGGGAGGCCGTGCTCTTCACTTACAGCCTGCGTTACCAGGGGCGTTCGCTGATTCCGAAATTCCGCCTCGACGGACTCGATCCCAAAGCCGGGTACACCGTGCGGGAGCTGAACGTCGACAAGCCCCGCTTCTGGTTCGACGGGAAAACGCTCAGCGGCGAACTGCTCATGAACGCCGGCATCAATCCCCACCTCTCGAAGATTTACGACAGCGCCGTATTTATCCTGAAGGCGCAGTAAACGCCCCATGATACCGCGAAAGCCCATATCCCTGAAACGGTGTATCCTGCTGCTGTGCGGCGTGATCGTCCTGGCCGCCTGCGGCCGGGACGACACCGCCACACTCTCGGACCAGCTGGACTACATGATCAGGAACAAGCGGCTTTTCGACGAAAAGAAGGAGGAACGGATCGACGGATTCCGGCGGATGCTGTGTATGACCAAACTGACCCCGGAACAGGAATATGCCATCAACGACAGCCTCAGCGAGGTCTTCTACAAATACCGCCTGGACTCCACCATCCGCTACGGCGAACGCAACCTGGAAATCGCCCGCCAGCTCGGCGACCGGGACCGCTGCGCATCCTCGGCGATCCGGCTCGCCCGGTTCTACTCGTCGCGCGGCGCCTGCATCGAAGCCAAACAGCTGCTCGACTCGGTCCGCCGGGAGCTTCCGCCCCACCTGCTGGAAGCCTACTACCGGGGCTGCATTTTCTTCTACGACTGCTATGAGGTCTTCTCCGGCTTCAGCCGGCAGACGAACAACCGGCAGGTTTACCGCGATTCGCTCCAGCGTTGCCTCGGCATTCCTGCGGGTGTCTCCGAAACCCGGGAGGAGGTTGAACAGCGACTGCTGACCCTGCTCGGGCAGACTCCGCCCGAGACCCCCGAATATGCCAAGGTCTCCAACTCCCTGGGCGACCACTACCGGGCGAACGGCGACGACTGGCTGGCGAAAAAGTATTACACCCTCTCGGCGATCTCCGACATCCAAAACGCCACGAAGGAAAACAGCGCGATACTCTCGCTGGCAAAGGTCTACTACGATCACAAGGACTATTCGCGGGCCTATAAATATACCCAGTCGGCCCTCGAGGACGCCCTTTGCAGTAACATGCAGTTCCGGATCGTGCGGATGACGGAACTCTCGTCGATTATCATCGCGTCGCACCAGAACAAAGAGGCCCGGACCAAAGTCAAACTGCAGCACTACCTGATCCTGATCAGCGTCCTCACGGTCATACTCATCCTGCTGTTCGTATTCGTCTACAAACAGGTCCGGAAGCTCTCGCGGGTCCGGAAGGAGCTCTCCGGAACGAATGCCGAACTCGCCCGGCTCAACATCGAGCTGAACGAGATCAACGAACAACTCTCCGACGCAAACGCCGTCAAGGTGCAGTACATCGCCCGCTTTTTCGACCTCTGTTCGATGTACATCGACAAGATGGACAACTACCGCCGGTCGCTGAAGCAACTGGCGCAGGAGCGGAAGCTCGAGGAGCTCTACCGCCGTCTGAAATCCACCTCCATGCTGGAGGACGAACAGGAGGAGCTGTTCCGGAATTTCGACGAAATCTTCCTGAACCTCTACCCGACCTTCATCGAGGATTTCAACGCGCTGCTGGTCGAGGGCGAACGGATCACGCCGAAATCCGGAGACCTGCTGAACAAGGAGCTGCGCATTTACGCCCTGATTCGGCTGGGCATCACCGACAGCGCCCGGATCGCTTCGTTCCTGCGCTGCTCGCTGAGCACGGTCTATAATTACCGGACCAAAATGAGGAACCGGGCCGCCGCATCGCGGGACGATTTCGAAAAAACCGTCATGAAAATCGGAAGCATCCGCAGAAACGACGCGTAGTTTATTCCAAAACAACTACATTTTTTCGGCCTCTAAAAAGCATCAAATCATTAATTATCATTAATATAACCAAACGAAAGCACTACATTTTCCGGTATAGCTTTCCGAACGGGCAATTATTCGGGTTATTTTTGTATAGCAGGCTGCAAGTCTCCGGATTTTGCAGTTTCTGCCGCGTTAACCAACCTTTACCAACTACAAAAAATGAACCCCATCAACATCGGTTTGATCGGCTTCGGCCGCATGGGAGGCTTTTTCCTCGACGAACTCCGGAAAAGCGGGAAATGGAAAGTCGCCTACATCTGCGACGTATCGCCCGAATCGCGGGCCCGGGCCCGGGAACTCGCCCCGGAGGTGAAAGTGATTGCCGACGAACAGGAGATTTTCGACGATCCCACGGTTCAGGTCGTAGGACTCTTCGCCCTGGCCGACTCGCGGAAAGCACAGATCGAAAAGGCTTTCGCCTGCAGAAAACACGTCATTGCCGAAAAACCCATCTCCGACAGCGTCGAAAACGAATGGAAAACCGTGGAGCTGGCCGAAAACACGCCGCTCTTCTCGACGGTCAACCTCTATTTACGCAACTCCTGGTATCACAATACGATCAAGGATTTCATCGCGCAGGGCGAGATCGGCGAGCTGGCCATCATCCGGGTCTGCCACATGACCCCCGGACTGGCCCCCGGCGAAGGCCACGAATTCGAAGGACCCGCCTTCCACGACTGCGGCATGCACTATGTGGACATCGCACGCTGGTATGCCGAATCCGAATTCAAGACCTGGAACGCCCAGGCCATGCGGATGTGGAACTACAAGGAGCCCTGGTGGCTCCAGTGTCACGGTACGTTCGAGAACGGCGTGGTGTTCGACATCACCCAGGGGCATGTCTACGGACAGCTGGCACAGACCCAGACCCACAACTCCTATATAGACATCATCGGCACGAAGGGCATCGCCCGCATGACCCATGATTTCAAAACCGCCATCGTCGAACTCCACGGCGTGACGCAGACCCACCGGCTCATACAACCCTACGGGGGCAAGAATATCGACGTGCTGTGCAACCTTTTCGCGCGGTCCGTCGAAACCGACGTGCGCAGCGACGCGCTGCCCACGATGCGCGACGCGGCGATCGCCTCGGAATATGCCTGGCGGTTCCTGCAGGACGCCCGCAAACACGACCTGCCGGCCATCGGGGAGCTGGAGACGCTCCAACAAATCCACGAACGCCGCCGCACGATGAAGAATGGATACGGCCTGCTCCGCAAACAGGCCTGAACCTCAGACAGCAAACTATCAACCCCTAAAAACTATCGACCATGAACAATCCTTTATTTATCGGCAACCTGGGTGCCGGCGAGATCATCGTCATCGCGCTGATCGTCCTGCTGCTGTTCGGCGGGAAAAAGATTCCGGAACTCATGAAGGGAATCGGCAAAGGCGTCCGGAGCTTCAAGGAGGGCATGAACAATATCGAGAAGGATATTGAAAATACCGACCCGGACCCGAAATAGATCGGCGTCATATACAAATCCGACCCCACCCCGACCCTCCCTCAGGGAGGGAGATGGCGTATGCTTCGGGCTGTCGGTACGAAGAGAGAGATAATCGCATAAAACCAGCCAATTATTAATCCAACCTTAAAATTTCAGAAACGATGTCAAACGAAATGTCGAGAAGAAAGTTCCTCAAGGCAGGAGCTACCGCCGCACTCGGTCTGGCAATCGTGCCCGGCACGGTGTTAGGCAAAAAATTTGGGCATACCGCCCCCAGCGACAAACTCAACATCCTGGGTGTCGGCGTCGGAGGCCGCGGCGCCTCGGTGCTCAAGGGCCTCGAGAGCCAGAACATCATCGGCCTGTGCGACGTGGACTGGAAATACGCCGACCACGTCTTCCAGCGCTATCCCGCAGCCAAGCGGTACAACGACTACCGCCGGATGTACGACGAACTGCTCAAGTCGGCCGACGCCGTGATGGTGGCCACCGCCGACCATACGCACGCCATCATCGCCGCAGAGGCCATGACCGCCGGCAAACACGTCTATGTCGAGAAACCGCTGACCCACACCGTCTACGAATCGCGCCTGCTGACCCGGCTGGCCGACAAATACAAGATCGCCTCCCAGATGGGCAACCAGGGGGCTTCGGGCGAGGGCGTCCGCAAGGTCTGCGAATGGATCTGGAACGGCGAAATCGGCGAGGTGACCCGCGTGGACACCTTCACCGACCGTCCGATCTGGCCCCAGGGACTCGCACGCCCCGAAGAGGACATGCGCATCCCCAAGACGATGAACTGGGACGCCTTTATCGGCCCGGCTCCCTACCGTCCCTACAATGCGGCCTACACGCCCTGGAATTTCCGCGGATGGTGGGATTTCGGAACCGGCGCCCTGGGCGACATGGCCTGCCACATCCTGCACCCCGTGTTCAAGGGGTTGAAACTCGGCTATCCGACCAAGGTGCAGGGCAGCTCGACGCTGCTCCTGAACGAATCGGCACCCACGGCCCAGCGGGTGAAATTCGTCTTTCCGGCCCGCGACAACATGCCGAAGGTCGCCATGCCCGAGGTCGAGGTGCACTGGTACGACGGCGGCCTGATGCCGGAACGTCCCGCAGGACTGCCCGCTGGCAAGGACCTGAACATGCAGGGCGGCGGCGCAATTTTCTACGGCACGAAGGACACGCTGATCTGCGGATGCTACGGCGTGAATCCCTACCTCGTGTCGGGCCGTGTTCCCGACGCCCCGAAAGTGCTGCGCGAGATCACCGAGTCGCACCAGATGGACTGGGTACGCGCCTGCAAGGAGGATGCCGACGACCGCGTGCTGTCGGCGTCGGATTTCAGCGAGGCCGGACCGTTCAACGAAATGGTCGTGATGGGCGTACTGGCCGTGCGGCTGCAGGGACTGAACCAGGAGCTGCATTGGGACGGCCCGAACATGCGTTTCACCAACATCCCCGACGACGCGACGATCAAAACGGTCATCAAGGACGGCTTCCACATCAAGGACGGACACCCGACCTTCGACAAGACCTGGACCGATCCGGTAAACGCGCAGCAGTTCGCGCAGGAGCTTATCAAGCACACCTACCGCGACGGGTGGAAACTGCCCGACATGCCGCGCTAACCGACACAAAACCAATCATTCACCCAAACTTTAAAACTACACGGATATGAAAAAGACCCTTTTATTCTCAGCTTGTGTGGCGCTGACCGCGTCACTGGTATCGTGCGGCGGCCCCGGCGGCAAGGCCAAGACGGCCGGCGACGCTGCGGCCAAGGCCGAAAGCGAAACGCCCGCAGTTCCCGAATACACCGTCGTCGACAACGCGCAGGTGGACCTCGCGTCGTTCCCGCAGGACAAGGACGGCTACTACGTGATCTTCGACGGCAAGACGCTCAACGGCTGGCGCGGATACGGCAAGACCGAGGTTCCCGGACGCTGGACGGTGGACAACGGCGCCATCAAGTTCAACGGCTCGGGCGGCGGCGAGGCCCAGACGGGCGAGGGCGGCGACCTGATTTTCGCCAAAAAATTCAAGAATTTCGAGCTGGAAATGGAGTGGAAGGTCTCGAAGGGCGGCAACTCGGGTATTTTCTACCTGGCCCAGGAGGTTACGACCCAGAAGGACGGTAAGACCAAATACGAGCCGATCTATATCTCGTCCCCCGAATACCAGGTGCTCGACAACGCGAACCACCCCGACGCCAAGCTGGGCGTAGACGGTAACCGCCAGTCGGCGTCGCTCTACGACATGATCCCGGCCGTTCCGCAGAACCAGAAGCCTTTCGGCGAGTGGAACAAGGCCAAAATCATGGTCTACAAAGGCACGGTCGTACACGGACAGAACGACAAGAACGTCGTGGAATACCACCTCTGGACGCCCCAGTGGACCGAAATGCTGGAGAACAGCAAGTTCAGCCCGAAGAAATGGCCGCTGGCGTTCGAACTGCTCAACAACTGCGGCGGTGAGAACCACGAAGGCTACATCGGCCTCCAGGACCACGGCGACGACGTCTGGTTCCGCAACATCCGCGCCAAAGTCCTCGACTAACAGCCTGCAACCGTGAAAACGCGTTTTCTGACAGCGGTTTGCGCACTTCTCGCCCTGGCGATGCTCCCCGACGGAGCATCCGCCAAGGCGAAAGGGGCGCCCAAAAAGGAGGTCGGCATCCAGCTCTATTCCGTGCGGAGCCTGATCGGGGCCTTCGGCAACAATCAGGAGGACTACAAACCCGTGCTGAAACAGCTCGCCGACATGGGCTACACCTCGGTGGAGGCGGCCAGCTACAAGGACGGCAAACTCTACGGACAGACGCCCGAACAGTTCCGCAAGGATGTGGAGGCCGCCGGTATGAAGGTGCTCTCCACACACTGCACGCTCAACCTCTCGGACGAGGAACTCGCCGCGGGCGATTTCTCGAAGGCCCTCGCGTGGTGGGACGAATGCATCGCGGCGCACAAGGCCGCTGGAGCGGAATACATCGTCGTTCCGTCGATGCGGAAAATCACGACGCTCAAGGACCTGGCGACCTACTGCCGCTATTTCAACGAGGTCGGAGCCCGCTGCAAGGCCGCCGGCATGAAATTCGGCTACCACAACCACTCGGGTGAATTCCGGAAGATCGAAGACCAGGTGATGCTGGACTACATGCTCGAAAACACCGATCCCGACAAGGTGTTTTTCGAAATGGACGTTTACTGGACCGTGATGGGACAGGCCAGCCCGGTGGACTATTTCAAAAAGTATCCGGGACGCTTCAGCCTGCTGCACATCAAGGACCACCGGGAGATCGGCCAGAGCGGCATGGTGGGATTCGACGCCATCTTCGCCAATGCCAAGACCGCCGGCGTCGAGAACATCATCGTCGAGATCGAGGGGTCAAGCTACGGAGACATCGTCCGCAGCGTCCGCGAGTGCATCGACTACCTGCTCGAAGCGCCCTTCGTCAAAGCATCCTACCGAAAATAAGCCGCAGCTGCCATGGAAGAAAAACAAATGACGTTCTGGGGGCACCTCGAAGACCTTCGCTGGACCCTGATCCGCGTGGTCGCCGTGCTGCTCGTATGCGTGATAGTTTGTTTTTGCGCCATGCCCTATCTGTTCGACCATTTCGTGCTGGCTCCGACCACCTCAGACTTTCCGCTCTACCGGTGGCTCTCGCAGATCAGCGGGTCGAACAATCCGCTGCTGCCCGATTTCAGCAACGACAACTACTCCGTGGAGATCATCAACATCAACGTCGCGTCGCAGTTCCTGACGCATATCAGCACGTCGTTCTGGTTCGCGCTGGTGCTGATGTTTCCCTACCTGATTTTCGAAATATGGCGTTTCGTGCAGCCAGCCTTGTTCCGCGAGGAACGGAGGAGCGTCGGCATGGCGTTCTTCGGAGGCACGCTCATGTTCTTCCTGGGGTGCGCCGTGGGGTACATGCTGGTCTTCCCGTTCACGTTCCGCTTCCTGACGGAGTATCAGCTCAGCGCGTCGATCGTAAACCAGATTTCGCTGACCTCCTACATGGGGAATTTCCTCATGCTGATATTCGTCATGGGAATCGTCTTCGAACTGCCGCTGCTGGCATGGCTCCTTTCCAAGATGGGTCTGGTGACCAAATCCTTCTTCCGGAAATACCGCAAACACGCCGTCATCATCCTGCTGGTGCTCTCGGCGCTCATAACCCCTTCGGGCGACCCATTCACGCTGATGGTCGTCTTCCTGCCGATCTACCTGCTTTACGAACTCGGCATCAAATTCTCGAGGGACTGAGCCCTGCTTACTTTACCGAAACCGGGATTTCCTCGATGGAAATCCCGGTTTCGATTTTCTCAGACAGGCGGCGGTTCGGACAAACCCAAACAAGTTTGGTTTGCCGCTCACCTTGCACTACTTTGGCTGCGCCTTAGACAGGCGGCGCCTCGGCAAAATGCAAGCAAACTTGCGTTTGCTCTCGGCTTGCACTATCTTTGCATCCAAAGATTTCCGAACATGATCGAACAAATCATCTCCCAACGGCTCCAGATCGCCCTGCCGCAGGTGCAGGGAACCGTGCGCCTGCTGCGCGACGGCGCGACGATACCTTTCATCAGCCGCTACCGCAAGGAGGCGACCGGCTCGCTCGACGAACTGCAGGTGGGCGCCGTCAAGGAGCAGCTGGAACGCCTCACCGAACTCGAAGCACGCCGTCAGACCGTGCTCTCGACCATCGAGGAGCAGGGCAAACTGACCCCGGAGCTCCGCCGGCGCATCGAGGGGTGCTGGGATTCGGTGGAGCTGGAGGACCTCTACCTCCCCTACAAGCCCAAGCGGCGCACCCGCGCCACCGTGGCCCGCGAACGGGGGCTGGAGCCGCTGGCCGACCTCATCATGGCCCAGCAGGCCCGCGACGCGGCGCAGCAGGCCCGCAACGGACTGCGCCGCACCTTCGCCCGCGAAGGCGTCGTGCACACGAAACTCGTCAAGGGCAAGGAGGCCGAAGGGGCTAAATACTCCGACTATTTCGACGCCGCGACGCCGCTGCGCAGCATCTCGTCACACCGTTTCCTGGCTATGCGCCGCGGAGCCGACGAAGGCATCCTGAAAATCACGGTCGACATCGATGCCGACCGCTGTATCGAAGGGCTCTGCCGCCGGTTCATCCGCCCCGGCTCGGCGACGCGCACGTGGATGGAGGCCGCGGCCGCGGATTCGTTCAAACGTCTGATGCGCCCCTCCATCGAGACCGAACAGCTGGCGGCGGCCAAAGAGAGGGCCGACGACGAAGCGATCCGGGTCTTCGCCGAGAACCTGCGGCAACTGCTGCTCTCGTCGCCGCTGGGGCAAAAGCGTGTGATCGCCCTCGACCCGGGATTCCGCACGGGGTGCAAAGTCGTGGCGCTCGACTCGCCAGGCAACCGCGTCGACACCACGACCGTCTATCCCCATGCACCGCAAAACCGCTGGGCCGAGGCGGCCGAGACCCTGAAAGCGCTGGCCGCGAAATACCGGGCCGAAGCGTTCGCCATCGGCGACGGCACGGCGGGCCGCGAAACCGAACAACTGGTCCGCGGGCTGGGTCTGGAGGGCGTCGAGGTGTTCATGGTGAGCGAGGACGGCGCGTCGGTCTACTCGGCATCGGCCGTGGCACGCGAGGAATTTCCCGACTACGACGTGACGGTGCGCGGGGCCGTGAGCATCGGACGCCGTTTGATCGACCCGCTTTCGGAGCTGGTCAAAATCGACCCCAAGTCGATCGGCGTCGGGCAGTACCAGCACAGCGTGGACCAGCCGAAACTCAAGGCACGCCTGGCCACAGTCGTGGAGAGCTGCGTTAACCGTGTCGGCGTGAACATCAACACCGCCTCCAAACACATCCTGACCTATATTTCAGGGCTGGGGCCCGCGCTGGCGGAGAACATCGTGGCCTACCGCGCCGCAAACGGGGATTTCAAAAGCCGCAAGGCGCTGCTCAAGGTGCCGCGGCTGGGAGCCAAAGCCTTCGAACAGGCAGCGGGGTTCCTGCGCGTCGTGGGAGGCAAGAACCCGTTGGACAACAGCGCCGTGCATCCCGAATCGTACCACATCGCCGAACGCATGGCCGCCGATGCGGGCGTCACCGTGGAGCAGCTGCTCGCGGACAAGGCCCTGCGCAAGGCCATACGGCCCGAAAAATACGTGAGCGGCGAGGTGGGACTGCCGACCGTGACGGACATCCTCGAGGCACTCGACAAGCAGGGCCTCGACCCGCGGGAACAACTGCAGGTCTTCGCGTTCGATCCCAACGTGCACACGATCGACGACCTGCGCCCGGGAATGCTCCTGCCGGGCATCGTGACGAATATCACGGCCTTCGGGGCCTTCGTGGACATCGGCGTCAAGCAGGACGGACTGGTGCACATCTCGCAGCTGGCCGACCGTTACGTCGCCTCGCCGGCGGACGTGGTGCACCTGGGCCAGCACGTCGAGGTGAAGGTCACGAACATTGACACCGTCCGCAACCGCATCTCGCTGACCATGCGCCGGAACGGTTAGGTCCCGAAACCGGAATATTGGTAACAATTCCGGTAACATGGGTATGCACGGAACCGCCGCCGGACGCTAACTTTGCATCGTGAACAAAACGATAGAACATATCCCGTTAACGAACGACGAACGACGGCGGCTCAAAGAGAGCCTGTTCGCGGAGAAATGCTCCTGCGTGATCCGCAACGGCGACGAGATCCGCCTGTTCCGCGAACGCGGCGTAAAAGACCTCTTCCGGCTGCTCAGGGAGGAGCCGCAGTTTCTCGGCGGAGCCTTCGTCGCGGACAAGGTCGTGGGCAAGGCCGCCGCGGCGCTGATGGTCCTGGGCGGCGTGGAGGAGGTCTTCGCCGACGTAATCAGCCGGCCGGCCCGCGAACTGCTCGAACGCGCACGCATCCGCGTCGAATACACGCTGGAGGTGCCCCACATCATCAACCGCACGCAAACGGACCGGTGTCCGCTCGAAAAACGCTGCTCGGATGCCGCGACCGCCGAAGCGTGCCTTCCCCTGATCGAGGCGTTCGTCGCCTCCCTTCCCGCATAACAAGCCACACGCTATGAAGAAACGTTATTTCATACCGATTTGCACGCTGGCCGCCTTCGCACAGGCGGTTCCGGCACAGGAAACGAAAGACAGTCTCCGGCAGGTGCATCCCATCGGGGAGGTGGTGGTCACCGGCACCCGCCACGAAACCGACATCCGCCACCTGCCGATGACCGTCTCGGTCGTGGGGCGCGAACAGATCGAACAGAGCCTGCAGCCGTCGCTGCTGCCGATGCTCTCGGAACAGGTCCCGGGACTCTTCATCACCGCCCGTGGCGTGATGGGTTACGGAGTTTCGGACGGCGCCGCAG
>Ga0192266_1047_pt1 | contig 23244 bp, 29 predicted proteins | sample Koala_Koa23_L3_FD_131261 | JGI IMG/M metagenome (GOLD analysis project Ga0192266, IMG submission 131261) | Enriched cells from koala feces incubated with labeled cellulose particles, San Francisco Zoo, California, United States - Koala_Koa2-3_L3 ...
AAGCGGCGTCACGCCGAGGAGGTTGACTGTCAAAGAAGATTTTGTTTCTCTCTCTTGACTCTCAGTGTCGCCCGGCTCTTCCGGCTTTCCGGCAAAAGCCTTCACAATCTGCAAAAGCGCCTGCGATACCCCCGCCGTATAGTCGTGCATCCCGTTCGCCAAAAAGGCGAAGCAGGGGATCCCCGTGCGTGCTTTCACGATCGCTGCGATCGCTTTCACATCCGTGCCGATCAGAAAGGGGACCGGCGCGAGTACCAGGGCGATAAATTTAGGTTTAAGCTCCAGCGCGGCCTCGGTCAGATCCCGGATCAACTTCTCATCGTCTCCAAGTACTGCCTCCTTCTCGGAGATCGCAGAAACATAGATCATGCTGTCCATGTCGTACCAGCGCGGTTCATCGTGCGTCGTATACGTGGAATTGCACCCCGAAGCATCGTGCATCACGACCATCCCGCCCAGTTCATACAGAGCCGAACAGACCCCGAACGCGTCGGAAGAATAGGTTGATGTAAGTCCCGTCACCTGTTTCATAAGCAGCTGATGCACCCGTATCCTTTCTGCTGGATCAGAGTCTTTCGATCCTTTTCATGCAAAAATGCATCTTCCATCAGACCCATGACCTGCGCAATGCCGTCATACCCGTAAAATCCTCCGCTCTCCGCGACGTTGACAAAGTGATCTGTGCCGGCAAAGTAAGCCGCCTTCTGGCCGACCGCCAGGATCGCTTCCTTTGCAGCTTCTTCCTGCCCGGGCAGATCACCGTGTACATAACACATGGCCGGCCGGGTAGTCGCTAAGATCATGAGATCCGGGTAGTGTTCCCGAATCCAGGTAAAGTTCCCGAGATCCTCCGGCAAAAAAGCGTCCGTGTAGATCTCTGTCACGCGAAATCCGTGTTCCAAAAGCATCCGCGCAAAGCTTAAGATGCGGAACGTAAAGGTATAGTCCAAAACGACCGGCGTATCCCCGATCAGAGATGATGCATGGGCGATCGCTTTCTCCGCCCGTGCCCGGTCTTTTGCAAGATCCGGCTTTTCGATCTGAAGCGTCTCCGCCAGTTGTTCGTAATTTTTCTCCAGCTCGTCAAAGTCGTAGCTAAACGTCAGGTAGAGATAGTTCATCCCCAGTCTTTTCTCAATGTCTTTGGCTGCCATAAGTCCCGTCGGATCATAGACCAGATTCAGGCAGGCCTCTGCCATATGGAGATAATCGTCAAAGTCTTTGCACCGGTGAATACTCCAAAACTCATACCCGGCATCCTCTAAGATCCGCACGAGCTCTGAGGAACGGGCCGTCTCCAGATTGCTCCCGATCAGGTTCACTTTTTTCGGATCGGCCGGCATCTGCTCCCACATCCGGTAGAGCTGGACCTGCATCCGCTGCGTCGGCGTCATCCCGCTCTTTCGAAACGTCGGCGTCATATAGCAGTCTACAAAGTGAATGTCCGAAAAACGCTCGCCAAGCGCATCAAATACTAATTTCAGATCACATCCCAAAAAAAAATGCTGGCAGCTGACATACAACAGGACCGCCCTCGGCCGGTAGGAAAGCTTATGGAGGATATCCGTGACCCCCTCGATCATAAGCTCCTCGAGTCCGCCATTTATCACGTTCTCTTCCCGCACTTCAATCGCAGAGTACCGGTCCAGCGCATCCATCTCCGCGGCGGTCAGCACAACCCCGCGCAGACATCCCAGCGCACATACAAACACCTCATGTGCTTCCGGGATCAGCATGCCGGTGTGGGCGATATTCCAGACGCCCCGGGCCGGAGAACTGTATTCCAGACCCTCATAAAAGGGCATGGGAAAGGCGGCTTCCGAGATCGGAACCGTTACCTGTTTTGTTTTTTCTTCCTCTCCGACTCTCTGTAACATGGAGATCTGCCCTTTCTTCCGTTTCTCAGAAAACAAACACGAAGCGATCCGCAGCCGCGTGATTTACAATTTCTCGTAAAGATACGGGAACACTTTCACACACCTCTTTAGGATCCCGTTCAGATATGCGATCAAAACCCCGTAGTTGGTAAACGGAACCCCTTGATCCAGCGAGCACTTCATGCGATAGCGCACCTCGCGCTCGTTTAACATGCACCCGCCGCAGTGGATCACCATCTTATAGGGTGTCACATCCTCCGGGAATTCCGTACCTGAGCTCGTCTCAAACCGAATGTCTTTCCCCGTATATTCCCGGAGCCAGCGCGGGATCTTTACCGTTCCGATATCGTCGCACTGCCGGTGATGGGTACATCCCTCGGAGATCAGGACCGTATCGCCGTCCTTAAGATCATCCACGGCGCAGACCGCATCCACGGAAGCGTCAAGAAATCCTTTCCAGCGCGCCATGAGAATGGAGAAAGACGTAAGAAGGATATCATCCGGCACCGTGCGGGACACCACCTCAAACGCCTGGCTGTCTGTGACAACGAGGGTCGGTTTTTTCCCGGCATTTAAAAGTGTCTCGGCCAGCCCGTTTTCCTTGACGACCAGTGCCGTCGCATCCGCCTCCAGCACATCCCGGATCACCTGCTGCTGGGGAAGGATCAGCCTGCCCTTCGGCGCAGCCGAGTCGATCGGCACGACCAGTACCACAAAGTCTTCCGGTTCGATCAGATCCGCAATGATCCGAAACCGCTCCTCTTCCATCTCGACCGATCTGGCGATCATTTCCTTTAATTCATAAATGTTCTCGTTTGTGAGCGCGCTGACATAGATCTTCTGCTCATCAGATGATTCGTCCGCCTTATCGCCTCGCTCGCCATCCCCGAGCAGATCCATCTTGTTATAGGCTACGATGTAGGGGATCTCCTTGTCGACAAACAGCTGGATCAGTTCCTCATCACAGGGATGTTTTCCCTCTGCCGCGTCCACGATGAGCACGGCCACATCTGTCTTGTTTAAGACCTGTCTCGCCTTTTTTACGCGCAGATCTCCGAGACTACCCTCATCGTCAAAGCCCGGCGTATCTATGATCACGACAGGGCCCATCGGCAAAAGTTCCATCGATTTGTAGACCGGATCCGTCGTCGTTCCCCGGATCTCGGAGACCACGGCCAGATCCTGTCCGGTCACTGCGTTTACCACACTGGATTTTCCTGCGTTTCTCCTTCCAAAAAATCCGATGTGGATCCGATTTGCCATTGGTGTAGTATTAAGACTCATCTTTCCTCTCCCTTAAAATTAAGGAAACCCTTGTACCGAAAGCAGGTACAAGGGTATCATAAGCTGGTATGACACGATCACTTGTCTTCCCCTTCAGGTGTGTACCTTGTGGTCAGATGCATGACACAGGTCATATGTTATTATTGGGTTTTATTATACTTGATATCGCTGAAAGTTGTCAATAAAAATCACTACGCTCCAATGTATCCCTGAGCCTTCAAAAGCTCTGCGCAAAGGACTGCGCCTCCGGCCGCCCCACGGATCGTGTTGTGGGAGAGCCCGATAAACTTCCAGTCGTAGACCGTATCCTCTCTGAGCCGGCCTACACTGATGCCCATGCCGTGTTCGTAGTTCACATCCAGCTTCACCTGCGGACGGTCGTCTTCCTCCATGTATCGGATAAACTGAGCGGGTGCACTCGGAAGGCCGAGTTTTTGCGGAATTCCGGAGTACTCCGTCATCTTACAGATGAGTTCCTCCTTTGTCGGGTTCTTTTTAAATTTTACAAACACAGCCGCCGTATGTCCGTCCAAGACAGGCACACGTACGCACTGGCTGGTGATCACCGGAGACGTTGCCGGGATGATCACACCCTGCGCCTCATCTATGCTTCCCCAGAGACGAAGAGGTTCCTTTTCCGACTTTTCCTCCTCGCCGCCGATGTAGGGAATCACGTTCTCCACCATCTCGGGCCAGTCGGCAAACGTCTTTCCGGCTCCGGAGATCGCCTGATAGGTGGTCGCCACGACTTCATACGGCTCATACTCCATCCACGCCGATAAGACGGGCGCGTAGGACTGAATGGAACAGTTCGGCTTCACAGCGATAAATCCCCGCGTTGTGCCGAGCCTCTGTTTTTGATATTTGATCACTTCCATGTGCTGCGGATTGATCTCAGGCACGACCATCGGGACATCGGGTGTCCAGCGGTGCGCGCTGTTGTTGGAGACCACCGGCGTCTCGGTCTTCGCATAGGCTTCCTCGATCGCCCTGATCTCGTCCTTGGACATGTCCACGGCACTGAACACAAAGTCCACATCGGCTGCCACCTGCTCGACCTCATTGACATTCATCACAACGATATCTTTCACGGCCTCCGGCATCGGTGTGGTCATCTTCCAACGGTCTGCGACCGCGTCCTCATAGCGCTGTCCGGCGGAACGCGGGCTTGCTGCGATCGTCGTCACTTCAAACCAGGGGTGTTCCTCCAGCAGCGAGATAAATCTCTGCCCCACCATTCCGGTGCCGCCAAGTATTCCGACTCTCAGTTTCTCACTCAATTTTTATTTCCTCCAATGGTAAAATTACCACCCATACATCATTTTTGCTGCCACTGTGTCAGTTCCTCTTTGCCGGCCATTCCTCCGCAAGATATGCGCGCTGCGCGGCAAGGGCCTGCTCCATGGCTTCCCTTCCGGGCGCTCCGATCGTGAGACGCCGATTCACACAGGCATCTAAGGAGATCGCATCAAAAACATCCTCCTCAAAAGCGGGACTGAATTTCTGCAGCTCCTTAAGGGTCAGATCCTCAATTGCGACGCCCCGTTCCATACAGTAGAGCACGACCTGCCCAATGATCTCGTGGGCATCCCGAAACGGGACTCCCCGGCCGACCAGATAGTCCGCCGCGTCCGTCGCGTTGGTAAATCCGCGCTTTGCGCTCTCCCGCATCCGGTCCGCATGAAAGTGCATGGTCGCGATCATGCCGGTAAACAGGGCCAGACAGCCCTTCACCGTGTCGATCGCGTCAAAGGTCAGCTCCTTATCCTCCTGCATATCCTTATTGTACGCGAGCGGCAGCCCCTTCATAGTGGTAAGGATCGAGACCAGGGCTCCGTAAACCCGCCCGGTCTTGCCCCGCACGAGTTCCGCGATATCCGGGTTCTTTTTCTGCGGCATGATACTGCTTCCGGTGCTGTAAGCGTCATCGATCTCCACAAACCGATATTCGTCCGAGTTCCAGAGGATGATTTCCTCACAAAACCGGCTAAGGTGCATCATGACCGTGGCGAGCGCCGATAAAAGCTCGATCACATAGTCCCGGTCGGACACGGAATCCATGCTGTTTAACGTCGGGCCGTAAAAGTCCAGCTCCTTCGCGGTGAGTTCCCGATCCAGCGGATAGGTGGTACCTGCCAGCGCGCCTGCACCAAGCGGACAGTAATTCATCCGCTCATAAATATCGTGCAGCCGTCCCCGGTCACGCCGGAACATCTCAAAATAGGCTCCCACGTGGTGAGCCAGTGTCACCGGCTGTGCCTTCTGCAGATGGGTAAACCCGGGCATGACCGTGTCCAGGTTCTCCTCCATGATCTTATAAAGCGTCTTCAGGAGTTCTTTTAAGAGAGCATCCGTATAGCAGATCTCCAGCCGTGTATAAAGGCGCATATCAAGCGCCACCTGATCGTTCCGGCTCCGGCCGGTGTGAAGCTTCTTCCCCGTATCGCCGATCCGGTCGATCAGGACCGCTTCCACAAAACTGTGGATGTCCTCATATTCCTCCGTGATGGCCAGTTCGCCGCTCTCCACATCAGCGCAGATCTCATCCAGACACGTAAGGATGTCCTCTGACTCCTGTCCGGTCAAAAGCCCCTGCGCTGCCAGCATGCGCACATGCGCTTTGCTCCCCTCGATATCCTGTTTGAAAAATTTCTGATCAAATAAGATTGATGCGTTAAAGGCGTATGCAAGCTCGTCCGTATCTTTTGTAAACCGTCCGCCCCACAACTGTGCCATATATGTCACCCCTTCTGTTCGTTTCGTTATCTTTTCGAATAAACGCACCCGCAGTAATCCTGCCGGTAAAGCTCATACCACGTGGATAATTCCACGGATCTCTTATATCCGTTGTTCTTTTTAAAATCAGAGGGAAGATACTCGAGCACCTCATATTGTTCCGCGATCTCCTCCCCGATCTTATTGATGGTCTTTGCATCCTTTTGAGGGCTGACGGTAAGTGTCGTGGCAAAATAGTCAAACCCTGCCTTGTCAGCCATCTCAGCTGCCTCGGACAGGCGAAGCTCAAAGCATTTTTTGCAGCGCTTTCCGCCCTCCGGAGCCTGTTCCAATCCCTGCGTCACCTCAAAGAACCGCTCCGGCTCATACTTTCCCTCCACAAAAGAAACCGGATGCTGAAACTCCATAACCGAGATCAGACGCTTTTGTTCCTCCACACGACGCCGGTACTCCTCCTCATCCGTGATATTCGGATTATAGTAAAACACCGTGATCTGAAAATATCGGGAGAGGTATTCCAGAACATAACTGCTGCAGGGCGCGCAGCAGCTGTGGAGCAAAAGCCGTGGGACCATCCCCGTCTTCATGATCTTTTCAAGTTTTTTATCCATGTCTTTTTGATAGTTACTCATAGCTTATTTATTTTATACGATTCCTGAAATTTTGACAACCCGTAATTACGAATGATATCTATCAAACAGCCGGCGAAACCCCGGAAGCGCGTTGCGCACAGTCTCATCCGGCACGCAATAGGAGATCCTGACCCATCCCGGTCCGTAAAAAGCGGTACCCGGTGCCATGAGGATCCGTTCCTCTTTTGCGGCCTCGCAGAACGCCGCGTCATCCTCCATAAGTGACTTTACAAACAGATAGAATGCTCCGTCCGGATGGATGCAGGTGTAGCCTATTTCCGTCAACCCCGCATACAATATATCCCGCGTCTTCTTATAGATCCCGATGTCAACCGACGCGTCCGCGCAGTACAGCAGCATCCTTTGCTGCAGCGTCGGCGCGTTGACATATCCCAGATAGCGGATGGAAGCCGTTATACCGGAAAAGAGATTCTCCATATCCTGTACGCAGGGTTCCATGGCAATATAGCCGATCCGCTCACCGGGTACGGACAGCGCCTTGCTGTAGGAGTAGACCACGATCGTATTCCGATAATAGTGTGTCAGGTACGGCACTTCAATGTCATAAGTCAGTAAACGGTAAGGCTCATCAGAGACAAGGTAGATCGGATGTCCATACTGCTCCTGCTTGCGCTCTAAGATCCCGCAGACGGTTTGGATGGAATCCTCCGTGTAGACCGCACCGGTCGGATTGTTCGGGGTGTTGATGATCACAAATCGTGTCCTGGGACTGATCGCCGCCTCGAATGTAACAGGATCCGGCTGCAGCGTCTCCTTATTACAGAGCGCCGGCACGAGTTTTCCGTAGAAAGACTCCACATAACTCTTATACTCCCAAAAATACGGTGCGAACGTGACGACCTCGTCACCCTGATCCAGCAGTGTATTGCAAAGGATCGTGAGTGCCGCTGCGGCACCGCTCGTCATTGCGATGCCGTTTTCATCGTACTGGCAGTCATAGGTTTTGTTCAGATATTCCGCAATGTGTTCCCGCACATCCGGATATCCGACGTTGGCGGGATAACTGTGAAGTGTCCGGGGATCCTCGCTGTCGAGGATCTTCTTCATCGACTCATTGACAATGGCCGGTGGGTTCACACTGGGATTGCCGATGGAAAAATTGAAGATATTCTCCCAACCGTAAATATCTGCCATCTTTTTCCCGTCCTCAAAGATATCCCGGATACATATGGAAGAATCAAGGGACTCTCTCAGTCTTGTCGCTATCATAATGCTGTTTCTCCTTTGTATGCCGCGTCCGAATTTTATTGCCCAAACGCGTTAATGTTTTAAAGTGTAAAACTCAGAAGTTATCATACCATATTTAGACGACAAAAAAAAGACCCCAAGAATCGCCATTTATGCGATCCCTGGGGTTTTAGCAGCTTCGAATGGGACTCGAACCCACGACCTACGCATTACGAGTGCGTCGCTCTACCAACTGAGCCATCGAAGCAAGCAAACATCATTATAAAGAATCCAACCAAAAAAAGCAACCCTAGAGCATCAAATTCTATGAAAACCTTGAAAACAAAGGGTTCTTAAGAAGGATCTTTCTTGAAAACATAGCCCTTTGTACCTTTTCTGTACCTTTTGGAAAAAAAGCACCCAAGCCTGAAATATATTGGCATGAGTACTTCTTCAAATTTTGATTTACCGCTTTTTGTCTTTTCTATTCACATGGCTTTCTTCTACTTCCCAATATTGAACATGGAAAGACTGTTTGTATCTGTCTGTTAGACATCCCTCAAAGTCTGAATTAGGATAATCCTTAATAATAGTCTCAGAAACCCCCGGACTCATTACGCCAATATCAAGCTTGGTTTTATCATCAATGACCAGCACTAACGGATCTCCATTATATTCCGTTTTTTCAAAATAAACTCTGTCTCCAACGTGCATTTTATCAATGATATCTTGACGTTTCTTGCGTTTCTTTTTCCAACAGTTATATTGCGTGCCAATAATCAGGTTATTCATTGCATCCTCCTAAATTATGTCTCTATATTTTTTGCCCGGGAATTGCTTACCCACCTCTTAACAATTCTAAGGCCCACATAATTATCTCCTTTTCTTCAATCCTGCTTTTTTTGCAATATCATTCCGCTTTTCGATTATATAATCAATATCACCGCTACCATTAATTTGCTGTCGGCCAAGTTCTGATTCAATCAACACGACATCGGTGCTAAACAACATATTGTCCGTATCATTGTCTTCTGTTTTGTCAATACTTTCGTATGCACTACAGACAGTATTGTAAGCTGTATTGACACTGATATATCCGTCAAGATAATTGTCAACAGCATTGACGACCGATTCTGCAATTCTTGTATTAGAGTCGCTCAGTTTGGAACCGCAAGCAGTAAGCGAGAGTATGATAATAAAGGCTAACATTAAAGTTACAATTTTCTTTTTCATTGAGGGCACCCTCCTCTCTTCAAAATTATTTACAATGATCAATTCCTTCTCAAACTATAACACAAAACACTGTTTTTAGTCTATGTAAAAACCGCCTCCCGATCTCTCGAGTGGCGGCTCTTCATCATCCAACCAACACCTTTGATTGAATTTCCTTCATATTCTCTTGAACGGTTGAGAAATCCAAGTGCGTATATGTATTGAGCGTTATTCCTATATCACTATGGCCCATGACATATTGAAGCGTTTTTACATCAAGCCCGGCCTCGGCCATCCTACTGCAAAAGGTATGCCGAAGGATATGTGCAGATATATGAGGCAATTTCTCTTCATGCTTCGCATTGTAGCTATCAACTATTCTGTACAGTTTTTGGTTGAGTGCTGACGTAGAATGAGGCTTCCCTTCTCTATTTATGAACACGAAGTCCGAAACTCCCTCGATCTCTTTTCGTACAGTCTCCCATCCAAGCATGAGCGAAAGCTCCCTCTGTCTGATCAAACTCTTTCGAGCATCCTCTGTAAGTGGTATATCACGATATCCGGCTCTTGTTTTAAGTGCTTGAATATGGTATCTGTACCCATCTCCAAAATTACTGTATATAAGCTGTTGCCGAACGTGAACCACGTTTTCACTAAAATCAACGTCACTCCATCTCAGGCCTGTCAATTCGCCAATTCGAAGTCCTGTCGCAAGCATGAACGCATACATAGGAGCAAAATTTTTGTACTTACTCTCCGTATTGACGTAATTTATAAAAGCAGCCTGCTCTGCTCTTGTTAGCGCCCTTCTCTCATTTTTTGTACCTGTAATATACTTGCCGCATCCCCTACATGGGTTTTTTCGAATCAGATCACTCTCAACCGCCATCTCCATTACCGAGGATAATAAATTGAGATTTACACGAATTGTCCTTGCCGCTGCTCCATTCTTTTCCATTTCGGCAATAAGCGAAGTCACATGGATCTGCTTAATTTTTGAAAGCTTAATATTGCCTAACGTCTCTTGAAAAGTGTTGCGCCACATGGAATCATAATTTTTTATTGTAGTGCCTCGCAAATTAGGCCTTGCATCCATATAAACCCGAAACAGTTCATTTACCGTCATATCGCTAGTCTCAATGCCATCCTGTAAATCCCGCTGAATCTGCTCTTCCTTCTCCCGAAGTTCTACAAGCGTATTTGCATAGACAGTTCTTTTCTTGCCTCCAAGATCGGAGTACCTAAAAAGATACCGTCCATCCTCTGATCTCTGTTGCTCCCCAACTCGAAGCACTCTCCCTTTGTTATCGGTTCTTTTGGCTCGTGCCATGTTCTACTCCTCCTTTAATAATGTATGCTTGGGTCATCCGGCACATCAACCTCGATTGGCTTTCCCGATCGGAGGCACTCATCAATCACAGCCTCGAGCTCCTCGGCCGTCATTGGCGGCATCATGAACACTGGCACATTCTCGTGAAACATCTCCACATATTTCTTAACCTTATTATCCAGAGAATCCGCTGCCTTATCATCGACATTATGATCAAGCAAAGGCATCTCCTCGAATGGAATCCCGGATTCCTCATGAAATTTGATAAAGCCTTGAATCTCCTCCTCATCATATCCGGCCTTCTCGGCCAACTTCCTAAACTCTGCCTCTGTCATTTCTCGCTCCTCCTCCATCTTTGGTTATGAATGGTTATGTTACATTATTAAGTTAGCATAATCATTAAGTTGTGTCAAGGTTATTAACCTTGCTTCATATCAACGAGTATGATAAAATCATTGAAAAATATTACGAAAGGTGGTTTACAAACCATGTCCATCGCTTCTAATAAAGTTCGAGCATCTATTGTTATTGAAAAAGCCGACAAGGCCGCCTTGGAGGAGATTGCCAAAAAGGAAGATCGAAGCCTCAACTATATGATCAACAAGGCCATCAAGGAATATATCCAGAAGGCTTCTAAGAAATGATTCTATGCTCCGAAAGGTACAGAAAATAGTACAACACCTACTTCAGAAAAGACGAAGCTCTTATTCCGTCTATGTTCCCGGCATCAACTTAATTTTAGCCTCAAAAATCGCAATGCCTCTCAGAGGCCATATTTTCGCCATATCCGGGCTTTTACTGTCTCATGTCATCAATAATAATCTGCACCTTTTCCATCTTACTCTTAGGAGGATATTGATCTATCATCGCATGAACCGCCTCCATGCACTCATCCAGAGTGTCATGTTTTGACATGATGCTTTCTCCGGTGCTTGGCCGTCCACTCCATACATCAAGTCTTGCAGTCCATAAATCATCATCTTCCAAAATTGCCCATCCCATCAAAGCGTACTTCTCGACTTTTGCAGCGGTCTTGGCTTTTTCAGTCAATTTATCAATTTTACTCATATTGGCCCCTCTCTTCCAAGTATTTTTCCAGTTCTTTTAGAGACGTATCATTTGCCACTTCGGGAGGCACTTTAATCTTTGGCGCATCCCACACAATATACTGCTCCATTAGTTCACGAGGACATGGAAAAGGGCCTGTATTCACCTGATCGAATAGCTCCCAAAATTCTTCTGTCCCGGCCTCCGGCATAGGTTGATCAGTTTCAAAGCAATGAATGTACATATTTAGTTCAGCGGTTGAGGCCCGAATAAAACTAGGTTCATCCTGTTTAGCTGCCGCCTTCGCCTTCTCAGTCATTCGCTCCAGTTTATTCATCGGCTTATCTCCTCCAACAGCTTCTCGAGCTCATCAATTTTGCGCTGTTGCTCATCCGTCCGGATAGCTCCCAAAATAGCGTTACAAGCGTTGATAATAACGTGTGCCGTTTTGCTGTCAATCTCCTGATTCAGCGCCATGTTTGCCACTCGAGCAAGCGTTCTTTTAATTTCTGTCGGTGTGCTCATCCGAAGTCTGATTGCCATATTACTCACCTTCCTTTCGATCTATACATGAAGGTACCATTGCTAACATAGCTTTGGCTTCATCAAGAAGCGCTTCATCCGTATCAGATGTTTCACCCAACAGATCAGCAAGCCGAACCAGATCGGAAACAGTTCCAATCTCAGCTGTCCTAGTGACGATGGATGCAATTAAATAATCTCTATATTTGGGGGAATCGTTTAATCCAAGAACGCTCATGGTTTCAAGCATTTCAGGTTTTTTTATCGGCTGGTCGAGGACAATCTCAATCGTTTCCTTGATCATCCGCTTCCTCCGCTTCGACTTCCCGGATTCGATACCTCCTTTACGTCCATACTCTCGGGCTTCGCTCGGGCTATAAGGCGGCCTCAAATTCTGTTCATTCGCCATATCTTCACCTCCCCGATTTGCCAAATTGGCTCCCAATATCCTCCACAAGACCGACCCCATACTCATTCTTCAACCCATCCCTACAAATAATCCGGGCCTCATCGAGAAAAGTCCATCCTCCTCCTGAAGTCTCCACATTAGAAGGAAGAGCACATTTCTCATGCAAATGCTTAGCAAGCATACCATTCTGATCAAGAGCCTTCAGCATACGGTCTACTCGCTGATTGATCCGATCATCAAGCTGTTTATCCGTTGCAATTTTCCTATCTTGCTGCCTCTGTATTTCCTCGGCTAACTCTCCAATGAAAGCCACTAAGCCTGTTGGCACAACATACGATTTGCCGGAGATAGTGATCTCCCGGCTTGCCGCTTCGGCCACCGAGACAACCCTCTCTGAATCTCCAATTTTAATGTCATAATAACTTCTCATAATCTAACCCTCCTTCGTGAATAAATCCATGTTTTCACGGATCAGCTGTTGCCGCTTGCTCGTGTTTTTTTCCGCCATGATCTCCTCCTTCGTAATTTTCTTGGAGTCATTGATCGTTTGGGCTGCTTCGCTCAGTCCAGATTCCGTCAAAAGCTTTTTCAGACTGCTCTCCACGATCTCTTCAATTGCCTTCTTATCATCATCGTAAAACATAAACCAAACCTCCTTTCGTCACCGTTTTAAGCCCCGGATCATATTCTGCAATGTCACTCGGTACTCGTTCTCATGGATGAGGATGTATTGTCCAATAGTCCCGGTATTATAGATGCTTTTTTTGAATACTGCATTAACATCCATCCCGGTAGCAGCGCAAGCTTGCCGAATTTCACGAACGCATCCATTCGCCTCTTTGCGCAAGGTTTTTGCCTCATCCATGACCAACAGCACTTCATTGATTTTTTCCACAAGTCGAACCTTGATCTCATTGCTCTGCCTCAGGTACTCATCCCGGATTTGTTTGCACTCCTCCTCGTATTCTTCGAAACTATATAAAGGCTTATTCCGAAGATCATCAAGAGCCTGTTGCGCTTCGCCAATCTGCTCGACTAAATGATCTCGATTGAGAGAGTCAACAGCGGTTTCCATCGTGGCACCTCCGCCTTCCATTGCAGCTTCAATCTTTGCCTCAAGCTGTTGCACTTTCTCAGAATCAGCTTTTATGCAATCGGACAACCGAGCCTCTTCCTTCTTTCGCTCTTCGAGTTTGCTTTGCACCTTTTTCTTTAAGTCATCTTCGAACCTCATAATGTTTAATCTTCTCCTCTACAAGGTCAGCCACGGATTTTTTGCTTTTCGTAGCTTCCGTATTTTCCTGATTCTTTGCCAACTCCAATGCCTCGTTTACGCACTCCGTCACGAGTCCCTTCAACTCGTCATAATCGCTGATCACACTCATCTGCTTCGCCTCCTTCCGAGATCTCAATGGGGGTATCCTTTGGAATTTCTGCTAATTTACTGACTTCATCGCACTTTTGGCTGACCAAATCAGCATATAAATCATCTGTTTCTATGCCAAGATAGCACCTTTTCGGCTCATATCCCGGGTATTTTCGGCAATAGTTTAGCCTTGGAGAAAGAAGCCGGATCACCTCGGCAAGATCCCGATTGTCATCATATTGCACTCGTATTTTAAGCATGTTCTCTCCTTTAGAATTCTCTATAGCACGTTGTTACCACATCGCCTTTGATGCAAAGTCGGCCATCGCTCTTGTCAACGCTTCCGGCCATCTGCTCCAATGCCTCGGCGATACGTTTGTTCGTCTGGTTTATTTCCTCAATGATCTCTGCTATTTCCTCGGCTGTTGTCAACGTTTTTTCTTCCATCATGCTCACCTCCTTTTCTCTGAAAATCTTAGATTTTTTGGGGATGTGCAAAATGTGGAAAATAAATGTAAACTCCCTATAGGGGTGAAACGAAAATACTTTACATTCGTTTTGCACATTTTACATACTTCACTCGAACGGCACCTCAAAATCATCTGCAAAGGCATATCCAGGCACTACGTTACGAACCGTCACCCGGCCAATAGTGCCGCTCTCGGCAAGCTTGCCCCTGCTCCTTAGTTCAACATAAAAATTCTTCCTGCCTTCGGCTCTTTGCCCGGTATCAGCACACCATTCGTTATAATGTTCATATACATCCTTGGCGGCAAGATTATTGCCATCAAACTCCACAAGGCAATCCTCAAAAAACATCCCAATTTTATCTGATTCATGTTGGTATCTTTGTGTGCTGTCCTTAATGGGTTGAGGCGGCTCCAATCCTTCTTTTTGATACATATGCCAACCATCGAGCATCCAATTCAAGATGCCGCTTATCTCATTCCGAAGCTGATCTTTGAGCTCTTTCTTTTGCTCTTCCGGGCTAAAATGCCTGTTGAAATTAATTACTCGAATTCGCTCGCTCTTGAATATCGTGTCATCCGTAATCAATGGGAGATAGTTTGTGTTTATCAGCAACTTGAATTTTGGTACGAAGCTAATCTCTGATTCATATAAATGCCTTGCCGTAATCCGATCTCTCCCGGTCAAGGTTTTCACCAATGAAACATCAAACATCATCCTCTTTGGCGGTTCACTCGCAACCACGAGCCGGACACCTTGCAGCTTGGCCATATCTGGAGAAGCTTGCCGGGAATCCTTGCTCTTGGAAGCTAAACTCTCGGGAGAGAGTGTTGCTCCATAGTCTCCCAACAAATAGAGCACCGTTTCAGCAATCGTAGATTTCCCATTTCGGGATGTGCTACCATAGAAGAAATACATCTCCTCTTCTTTAGCGCATCCTGTGAGCGCAAGACCGAGCAGTTTTTGTATATATTGGATTTTCTCAACATCATATTCCATGATCTCGGCCACACTATTCTCCCACAATATACTCTTGGCATCGGCATCATATTCCGCATTGCATACCTTTGAAAGGAGCAGTTCGAGATCATGCCCGATAAACACGGGTTCACTCCCGGAGAGATCCAGCACACCATTCTGACAGTTCAGCAAATAATCATCCTCATCAAGCTGCTCGCTCTGAAAAAAGTTCAAATCCTTGGCATCCTTCACCATTATTTCTCGAGTTCGGTTTGTCATAAGTTTCAAAGCGTGCTTGGTGTACTCAACAAGTGATTTTTCTTCAAGATCGGTGTAATTTGCAGCATAAACCCGAAGAGCATCGGCAAGTTTCTTGGCATTATTTTTGGCTCTCATGCTTTCTAAATCCAAGACCCATCGAACACCATCATAGAACATATACTCCCGTTTTGTGGGGTTATATCGGCTCACACTTCCAAACATAGCCACATACATCTCCGCAAAGCCTTTATCAGTCTGTGAGAAGGTATTAGCTGCATCCAGTTCGAGCAATCTCTCAATCAAACCCTTATCGGGTTTGGCCGCCTCCCTTTTAAAATAAGGATAAGCGGCCTTCCAGTTCCTTGTAAGTGCCGGGAAAACTTCTTTTTCAAGTTCTTGATCAGTGAGTGGAGGATTACAACGACTCTCATTTTCTGCCTCAACTGTTGCACGAATAGCATCCTCAGATAGATTCTTCGCTCTTAACGAACCAATCAGAGAAACAAGTGCTCCCGTCCGGCTGCCTTCCGAAATATCATCGGGCATTTCAAAATTTGGAGAGACATCTTCAGACGGATGCACCCTTTTTACATTTTTCTTCTCTGTTTCTCCCTCACTAACAAATTGCCGCACCGCATCATTCATTGGCTGCAAATCAAATTCATCCGGGCCTTGCTCCCATTCGTAGCAGAGGTTTCCTTCTCGGACAGATGGAGGAGCAACAACGCAAGCTCCATCGGCACGAACATCAACACCGCTTCCCCTAAAAAACAAATCTGTAGGGCTTTTTTGCGGCTGGTCATTCCAGAAATAAAGATGATAGCCTCCATGAGCAGTTTTGCAAAGCCATGTGTTTTCCGGGAAGGCTGCATGCTCTCTTTGCCAATCCCTAGCGAAGTCATAAGCATATTTCCCTTTTACCTCATCCAAATCTAAATCAAGTACCAGTAAGTGATTCTTTTTCCCGGTCACAATGGCCACATTATAATTTGGGTTTTCATTCCACCATTTTTCAATCTGGTTCTTATCTGTCGTTGCCTGATTCGGCCAATCTGGAAGAAATGGTTCATTGGATTTTGGTTTTGTTGGAATAACCGCTAACCCTTTCTCCGCATAAGAAAGGGCAGCTTCTAAAAATTTTGACATATTCACTTTCCTATCAAGTACGTGTAGTTTTCATGAAAAAATTCCGCTTCTTCTGGAGATAACTCTTTATCTATGAGCTCCGGCCGTTTAAAATAAACAAGCGTTTGAGCAGAGTTCTCTATGGCCCTATATCTAGCTGCTATCGTTGCCTCTTCCTTCCGAATCATCGTAGGATTAAAGAGTAAGGTTTCTATCTCATCAATCGCATCGGCAATTGCAACCAAGCCTTCACGGAGTATATCAGTATTTATTGGTGCATCTTCACATTCCACTTTGCGTATTTCCTCGCAAAGACTATTAGTCCGCTCTTCCACATATTGCACTCCAGAAAGTGCAGCTGCAATCGTGTCATATAATTTTTCCTCATTCATAACATATTCCTCCTTTTTCAGGTTTTCCTTATGCCATACCTTTCTTCCAACCACTTATCAAAATATTCCGGCTTTCTAGGCTTATCTGGATAATTTTCGGCCCAGAAAAAAACAAATTCATCAAAGAGTGGTTGAAGGCTTGCATCTCCATTTTTTACATCTGCCATCCAAATAATTTTGTCTTTGTATTTATGATTCTTATTGCTTGCCATCTCATTCTCCCGAAAGACTGTCGAAATAGTGATCAAGAATTGTGAAATTGATTCTCACGCTTCGACCCAACTTGATAACTGCTCCGGCATCGGAGGCAATCTCCCTGATCTTATTTCTCCCGAAACCATACCGATCACAAGCTTCTTCAACCGTACCAATCTTGGCATTTGAAGTATCACCAACATCTCTCTTTCGCATCCTTTTCACCTCCTTTTTGGCTGTATTATCGTTGCGCTTCTTTGCTTCGTGTGCACATATAAACAAACCTTAATTCTCTTTACAATCAAAAGATACCATGATATTATGTTATATGAAATAACTAATTTCTAGCATAAATTTTAGAAAGGTATATTTTTTGTTAGTATGACTTACAATTTTAAAAAAATAGGAAAACGAATCGAAGAAAACCGCAAACAACTTGGGCTGAAGAGTGCAGACAGTCTATCCGAGGCAATAGAAGAGCAAGGAGCATACTACTCTCGGCAATTGATACGAGTTTGGGAGAGAGGAGAAGATGTGCCACCCGAGAAGGCATTATTGATAATGTGCAACCTCTTCCAATGTGATCTCGGCTATCTCCTTGGTGAGTATGATTGCAAAACTCGCACAAATACCGATATAGCAGAGGAAACTGGGCTTTCTGATACTGCCATTGAATGTTTGAAAGAAATGAATGATGAGAGCAAAACTGTATTGAATTTTCTTTTGGAGGATGAGGCTCTTTGGGTACTGCTGGAAAACATGAGCAAATTTGAAAACGCTTATAAAAATTACATTGCCGCCTTGCAAAATCAGCTAGACAATTTAGAGGATGAAGATGCAGCCATAAATCAAGCAAAGACTTATGTCATTTCAGATGCCGCCAAAGGTAGAATGAAAGAATATTGTGAAGATATGGTTATCCGAAATTGGACGGATCATGTGCACTCCAAATACAAAGCTACTATCTCAGAAGATAAAAGACGTGAACATTCTGCTAAAAGTAAACAGATTCTTCATGCTCAACTTCAAGAAAAATAATAAATTATTTTTTGAGCTTATTCATATAATAATAAAAGGCCTCCGCATCATGCAGAAGCCTTTTATTGTATTTACTTTAATAACTGATCAAATATTACTTAACATAATACCCAGACAATGGTTTCTTTTTAGATTTATTACTTTATAGTCACAGAATCCCATCGGTTTGTCAAGAACCAATATTGAAATTGTGTGCCTGATTCAGATAGATTTCATAATCGTCAAACTCTTTTCCGTATAAGTTTTCCTTTTCAGTTACAGTCTGTCCGGGTTCTACGTCATACACATCCTTAGGATACGTAATCGTTACAATGTTACCGTCTTTATAAAGAACCACATCATATTCGATTTCTTCAATCGTCTCATCATAATTATTTGTAATTTCAATGATAATTGAATCATCTCCTACGTTGGAATTTATCTCAACGTCAGCTGCATGATTTTCGTATTTTGGATTAGCATCCACGTCGATGTCTGCCTCTATATCATAGTCTGCATAGGTATCCGGTGCATCCATACGTGACACCACTGTACTTCCCGGAAGTATGACATCATGTAAGTCGGAATCCAGATCGATGGTGGCACCGCTATCGTCCTTATAATTAATCTGTATTTTGAGTTGCCCAACAGTATCATCCCCTGTGTTCGTAATAAATAACGCAATGCGTCCATCCTCTGTAGGCACTGCCTCTATCTCTAACGGATCTTCAAAGAATGTATTTCCTCCCTCTATATCTTTTACAGAAGAGTTGTTTTCTTCGCTAGTCTCAGTTATTTCGTCATCTGCAGTTGTCGCTTCCCCAAACGATATTGAATCAAGAAATTCCTCATAGTCTGACGTTCTTCCTTCAGCGTCAGAAGTACAATTATAATAGATGCCATAAGCATCGTGCTGATCAGAACATACCGCAATACCACTAAAACTTACCATATTAGAATTATAGGTACATATAGCAGTAATTCCTTTCGCTTCACATCCTGCAATTGTCAAATCAAACGACTGCTCATTTGAAACATTATCAAAGGCTGAAAGATAACCCAACAGATAAACCTCAAGCCAATCACCTGTACTTATAGTGGAATCATCATCTTCTTCTAGTTCTCCATATGGCATTATATTTATAAACTCCTTCGATTCTTCAAAGGTAATCGTTGCATAATCATCTGACTCTTCGTATTCACAGTCAGATGGATAAGAAAATGTCATTCCATCATATGTAGTAGTAATCGTTTCAGCATCTTCCGTTGTAGTGGTATCTTCTGCCGCCTCATCCAATGCTTCTTCCGCATCAGCCTCCTCTTCTTCGGTGGTTTCTTCCGGCTCAACAACCACTTCTTCCACCTCGGCAGTCGATTCGGAAGATGAATCACCACAAGCTGTAAATGAAGCCACAAGCGCTCCACACATGGCTATTACCAATATTTTTTTCATGATATATTTTTCCCCCTTTTATTAATTATAACAAAACCGTCTATAGTTTTCCACTTATTAATTTATACCTTTTACTGTACCCTTTTCTGTACCTTTTGGGAGGAAAACGATAAGAAAAGACAAAGAAAACATTTTTGATTGAAACTTGAGAAACCCTTATTTTATGCCATTTTCGGCACTTGTCAAAGAAGGACAAACTCACGATGATTATTTCAACCAAAAAAAGCAACTCTTTTTTGTCACTTTCCCCGGTATCGGTTCAGCATGGCATAGATTTCCTGGATCCTTGGAAGAGCCATGCCGCAGTATGCGTATCCGTCCATAAATGCCTCCACTCCTTTTTGCTGCGCCAGACTGATAAGCATCTCAGCGATCTGCCTCACCGTGGATGTGCCGGAAAGGTGTGTCAGAGCATATTTTAACATCCCGGCCAGAGCCGCCGTCTGTTCGCTGTCGATCAGCTGCTCCACATACCTTAAATCCACCATTTCGCGGTTAATGGAAAAGCCGTCCGTCGTCATCACCTTTGTCTTGATCCTGTCGTCGCGCCGCAGACTCCGGCCCCAAAACGCCCGGCTCTCCTGCGTGAGCGCAAATTCACCGGCTGAAAACTCCGGCAGCGGATAGTCGGGCAAAAAGCGCTCTACCCGCTCCTTCACATCGAGCGGATGATAGGAATCCATCTGGATCACCGTGTCCGCCATATGGAAAAACGCGCCGCTGCTTCCGGCCACAAGTACAGTTGATACGCCGGCCTTCTCATAGAGGTCACGCACTCTCGCGCAGAACGGGGTGATCGGTTCCTTGTCGCCGTGGACGATCTTCTGCATAAACTCATCCCGCACAAGAAAGTTTGTGGCGGAGGTATCCTCATCGATCAAGAATGTGTGACTCCCCATCTCGATCCCCTCCATGACTGCCGCTGCCTGGGAGGTGCTCCCGCTCGCGTCAACGGTGGAGAAACATTTTGTGTTCTTTCCGTTCGGAAGGTTGTGGATAAACAAAGACAGATCCAGATTCTGTACCGATCTCCCGTCTTCGGCCCGGATCTTAAGCGCCGTATCCTCCGTGATCGCGTATTCCCTGCCGCCTCCGGCAATGTGGTTGTAAACCCCCTGCTCCAGCGCTGTGAGCAGGGTCGACTTCCCGTGGTAGCCCCCGCCGATGATCAGTGTGACTCCCTCCGGGATGCCCATCCCGCTGATCGGGCCGTGACAGGGCAGATTGAGATCTACCCGCATGGAATCCGGCACAGAAAGCGGTACGGCGTCCTTAAGCGGCTTACTCGACACGCCGCTCATCCTCGGCAGGATGCTTCCCTCCGCCAAAAAAGCGATCAGCTTCCGCTTTGGAAGCTCCTGTCGGATATAATTCTGATCTACGGAAAGTTCATAGACATTTTGTAAGATTTTCTTATCCCAGTTTCGATAGAACAGGCTCTGTTCCACGGCTGGAGGAAGAAACTCAAAGAGCATCTTCTCCAATTTCCGGGCATTGATCGTCCTTCCGTTGGCCGGAAATCCGACCTCAAAGCGTGCCGTTACCGCCTGCGGGGTGACACACATCGCAGAGCGCTTCAGGATCTCCTGTCCCGGGCGGCTGGTCGCGATCAATCCGCTCTTTCCGGAACCTTTGGCCTTAAAACTGCAGTGCGCGATCTCCCCGGAGAACTTCCGCAGCAGGGCATCCTCCAGCGCAGTACGCGTATACTCCTCGTCCCGGTACTGATCCGGAAACGCCGCCTTCGCCATCGGAACGCTCACACCTACTCTGCTCGGCGCAGCAAACGGATCTCCCTGCACGTGGTCAACCATAAGCACAAAGTCCCCAAAATCATACTGCCCGCGCAGAGACTTATACGCCGGGTAGCCCTTGTGGTCGATCTGCTTTAACATCTGTCTCATTTCCGAACTGCTTTTCATCATTCCGCCTCATCTGTGTATCCTGCCGGATTCATTTCGTCTTTCTGTAACTGACATGGGCAGGTGTAAAAAACGGGTTCAAAAGCGGTGCCGTGTCAGGCCCGCGTTGAATTCGTTTTTCACACCTGCCCACTTTGGTAATTTCTAACAAGCTCTATTTATTTTTCCTGCGTTTGCGCTTCTCCTGTTTGGCTCCCTCCTCGGATGCCTTTTGCAGCGTATTGCCGGAGAGTTCATCGAACGTTTTAAGCGCATCTTTTGCTTCCTTTGAAAGTTTTGTCGGCACCTGTACCACAAGTGTCACATAGTGATCTCCGCGCTGATTCGGATTGCGCAGCGACGGAACGCCTTTTCCTTTTAAGCGGATCTGCGTATCCGTCTGGGTGCCCGGCTTCACCGTGCAGACGACATCACCGTCCACAGTATTGATCCGGATATCTCCGCCCAATACAGCCAGCGCATAGGAGATCGGAGCGTCGGAATAGATATTCATTCCTTCCCGCTCAAAGACCGGATGGCGGGCAATCCTGATCTCCACGAGGAGATCTCCTCTGGGCCCTCCGTTTATCCCCGGTTCCCCTCTGTCCCGAATGCGGACACTCTGTCCGTCATCTATGCCTGCCGGAATCGTCACCGTGACCTTCTTTCTGGAAGACACATAGCCGGTGCCGTGGCAGACCGGACACTTCTCTTTTATGATCTGTCCGGTTCCTCCGCATTCCGAGCAATCCTGCACATTTTGCACCATGCCGAACAGCGACTGCTGGGAGACAACGACTCTCCCCTTACCGCCGCACTTCGGGCAGGTCTCAGGCTTTGTCCCGGGCTTTGCGCCGGTCGCATGACAGGCATCACACGGGTCTTTTAAAACCAGCTCGATCTCTTTCTCGCAGCCGGAGACTGCCTCGAGGAATGTGATCGTCACCGCGGTCCGAAGGTTCGCTCCCTTCATCGGCCCGGTGCTGGCGCCGCCTCTCCTGGCACCCCCACTTCCAAAGAGATCTCCGAAAATATCTCCAAAACTGCCGAAGATATCGTTGATATCCATATCGGAAAAGTCGAAGCCGCCGGCTCCGCCCGCACCGCCATCAAAGGCGGCATGACCGAACTGATCATACTGTTTTCTTTTTTCCGCGTCACTCAGCACGGCATAGGCCTCAGATGCCTCTTTAAACTTCTTTTCCGCCTCCGCATCGCCCGGATTTGCATCCGGATGATACTGTTTTGCCAGCTTGCGGTATGCCTTTTTGATCTCGGCATCATCAGCCCCGCGGCTCACGCCGAGGACCTCATAATAATCTCGTTTCTGTTCTGCCATAACTCATCAAATCCCTTCACAGCCAAAAAGCAGAGCATTGCCCTGTACGGGACGGATACCGTCCCACACAGGGCTTTGCTGATCCTGCTTAGACTTCTTTAAAGTCGGCGTCTACCACGTCGTCATCGCCTGTGCCGGAATCCTCATAGTACTCACCGGAATCCGCACCTGCGCCCATATCCGGGCCTTCCGAGTAGCCGCCCTCAGGGCCTGCGCCCTGTCCGGCCTGTGTCCTCTCATACATCTTCTGGAACACAGCCTGTGCGCTGTTCATCAGCTTTTCTTTCGCTGCGTTCAGCTCATCGACATCCATCTGGGACATCTCTTCCCCTTCGGGATGTGCTTCCACTATCGCTTTCACGGCATCGATATCTGCCTGAACCGTTGCTTTTTCAGATTCGGATACTCCGTCGCCGACCTCTTCTAAGGCTTTCTCTGTCTGGAATACCAGGGAATCCGCATCGTTTCTCGCATCGATCGCCTCTTTGCGCTGCTTGTCCTGAGCCTCATATTCCGCCGCCTCTTTGACC
>Ga0192266_1027_pt1 | contig 21514 bp, 10 predicted proteins | sample Koala_Koa23_L3_FD_131261 | JGI IMG/M metagenome (GOLD analysis project Ga0192266, IMG submission 131261) | Enriched cells from koala feces incubated with labeled cellulose particles, San Francisco Zoo, California, United States - Koala_Koa2-3_L3 ...
GTGCCGCCCGAAACGTTGGCGTTGACCGTGGTCTGGGGAGCGAATTTCTTGAAGATCATCCCATAATAATCGTGGTCGGGATACATATAGCGGCGCGTGCGAGCCTTCGAGGCGTAGTCCGGATCGGACGGGTCGAGCCCCTGCAGGGGATTTTCATACATCGACACGATCTTCGGATCGATCTCGTCGCGGCCGTCGTTGCGCAGCGCCTCGTTGCGCAGGCCCAGGTACTCGGTCGAATGGAGGCGTGCCGGACGGCGGGTAAACGCCGCGAAACTCTGGTTGACATTCACCGAAAGGCTCGCTTTGCCCTGCTGGCCGCGCCGGGTGGTGATCATGATGACGCCGTTGGCGCCGCGCACGCCGAAAACGGCCGTCGCCGAGGCGTCCTTGAGCACCGACACCGACTCGACCTCGTTCGGGTCGATCGTGCGGATGTTGTCGCGGGGAACGCCGTCGATGAGCACCAGCGGGTCGGTCGTGTTGAGCGTACTGGCGCCGCGCAGGTACATCTTGGCGTCGTCGACACCCGGCTGGCCGCCCATCGTCTGGGAGGCCGAGAGGCCCGAGACGCGGCCCGAAAGGGCATTGGCGAGGCTTGTCGAGGAGCTTTTCAGCAGCTCCTTGGAGTCCACGGACGAAATGGCGCCGACGACCGACGCCTTTTTCTGGACGCCGTAGCCGACGACCACGACATCTTCGATGGCGGCGGCCTCCTCTTCGAGCACCAGGTCGAGGGTGCGTTTCGTCCCGATGAACATTTCGACGCTCTTATAGCCCAGGAACGAGGCTACGAGCGTGCTTTTGTCGTTGGGGACAACGACGGAGTAGCTGCCGTCGGGTCCGGTAACAGTACCCGTGTAGGTCCCTTTGAGCTGGATCATGACACCGGGAATGCCCTTGCCGCCGCTGTCGCGCACTACGCCCGAAAGGGTGAACTTCGTTCCCTGCGCACGGGCCGGAACCGGATACGCACCGGACAATACGCCGAATATAAGAAGAACTATTCCGAAACGTAAAAATTTTAACATAATTGGGTGTAAGTTGGTTAGCAAATCAGATTGTGATAAGTTGATGGAAGATTGCAGATGGGTCAGGTTCGAATCATAGACATGGAGTTTAGGTTTTCATTTTCAGGCATAGCAAAATTAGGTATATAACCGGTTAGATCGCATCGAAAGCCTTCCATTTTCTTTCGATATCCGGCCAAAACGGAAAAGCCCCGCTTTTGAAATCTCGCCAGATTTTTTGCATTTCCGGTCAGGAGGCCGATTCTATGCGCAGGAATGCCTATATTTGTCGTAAAACCACGCAACCCTTATGCTTCGCTTTTTTTCCGGCTTCGTTTCGCTGCTGCTGCTCGGTCCGGGCCTCCGCGCCGCGGATTATGCCGGCACCCCCGGCCGTTTCAGCGCAACGGTCGTCTCGAACAGCCTCTCGCACCTCCATGTCCGGGATTTCTGCCAGGACAGCCTCGGTTATATGTGGATCGCCACGGCCCGGGGCCTCAACCGCTACAACGGCTACGAATACCGGCAGTTCTTCCACAGCAAACGGGACACGCTGACGCTGGACAACGACATGATCTATTCCCTCTGCCTCGACTCACAGCACCGGCTATGGGTGGGAACGAGCACCGGCGTGAACCGCTACGATTTCGCCGGCGACCGCTTCATCCGCTACCGGGCGGACTATGGTTCGGTGTACGACATTTTCGAAGACCCCGCGGGCGACGTCTGGATCGCCACCAACTCCGGGGTCGGGCGGATCGACCAGGAGCGGCAGCGCGTCGTGATGAACGCCCCGTCGCAGGGGGTTTCGGCCAGCGCCCTGCTGTGCGACGAAACAGGGAGGCTCTGGGCGGGAACGACCGAAGGACTGGCCTGTTTCCGGCCGGGCGACGGCCGGAAACGCGAAAGCGTCATCGTTCCGATCCCCGGACAGCGGCGTGCGAACTGCATCTGTCCCGACCCGCAGGGCATTTTCATGATCGGCACCTCGTCGGGCGTGGTCTTCTTCGCCCCGCAGACCGGGCGTTTCCTGCCGTTGCCCGCGCTGCTGGCGTCGGACAAGACCCTCAGTTCGGCTTCGATCCATTTCATCCGGGAGATCGCCCCGCTGAAATACCTCATCGGCACCGCGGCCAACGGCCTCTTCCTCTACGACGCCCTGCGGCAGCAGCTGCGGCACAATCCGTCGGAATACACCGAACCGATGAACTCCCAGGAACTGCTCTCCTGCAGCGTCGACCGGCAGGGCAACGTCTGGGTCGGATCGTTCGACAAGGGTGCGGCCGTGTACAGCACGCAGCAGGATTTCTTCAACTGCAAACCGGAACTGAGCAGCGTCTTCCGGAACATCTTCACCACCCGCATCATCGAGGACCGATACCGCAACCTCTGGGTCGGAACCCGTTACAAAGGACTCTACCACTACGACCGCAGCGGCCGCGTGCGGGTCTACGACACGTCGAATTCGCGCATTTTCCGGGACAACAGCAACCTCGTGGAGGAGCTTTTCATCGACTCCCGCGGACAGATGTGGATCGCCTGCGCGGAACAGATCGTGGTCGGAACGTTCACCCGTTCGGGCGATTTCTCGATCCGGCGCATCATCCCGCTTTCGGGCACGACGGGCGCCGCGACCATCACCGAGGACGACGAGGGCAACATCTGGTTCGGATTGCAGAGCGGGCTGTTTAGGATCAGGGGCGGAGCGCCCGAGGGAGGCCTCGAAAGCATCTGCACCGCCAACGTTCCCAAAATCTACCGGCTGGCGTCGGGAAAGATGCTCTTCTCGATCTACGGCAGCGGGCTGTTCGAAATCGGCGACGACCTGAGCTATGCGCAGCTGAAAATGCCGACGCCGAAGGCCGCCGCGATCGCGGGCCACTGCATCGACATCTTCGAGGACGGGGAGCACAGGGTCTGGTTCGGGAGTTACAACGAAGGCGCGATGTGTCTGGCCGGCGACAGCTGCCGGACCTTCAGCATGGCCGACGGACTGCCCTGCAACGACATCATCTGCATCAAGGCCGACCGGGACGGCAACCTGTGGATGAGCACCACCAACGGACTCTCCCGCATCGGGCACAATTTCTCGGTGACGAACTATTTCGATTACGACGGCACGCAGGGCGACCTCTACAACGAAAAGGGCGGACTGCTGGATGCCGACGGAACGATGTATTTCACGGGCTACAACGGGCTCACGGTCTTCGATCCCCGGCTGATCTCGCGCAACAGCTGCCCGCCGCGGATCAACATCGAGGACCTCAAGATACACAACGAAAGCGTCCGTCCGGACGCCGGGAAGGGGTCCATTCTGAAGAATGCCGTCGCCTTTTCGGAGGAGGTCCGGCTCGACCACCGCCACTCGGTGGTGACCATCGACTATGCGGGCATCGATTTCACGACGCCCCGCAAGCTCACCTACGCCTACAAACTCGAGGGCTTCGACCAGCACTGAAATTACGTCGGCGACCACCGCCGCGCGACCTATTCGAACCTCATCCCGGGCGAATACACCTTCCGGGTCAAGGCGTTCAACAGCGACGGGCTGGAAAGCGTCGCCCCGGCGACGCTCCGGATCGGCGTGAAACCCGCACCCTGGGCCACCTGGTGGGCCTCGATGCTCTATGCCGGAGCCATCTGCGCCGCACTCCTCGGGTTCATCCAGCTGTGGACCAAGATCAAACTCCAGAAACACAGCCTGGAGATCGAGGCCAACGAGCGGGAGCGGGAACGCGAGGTGACGGAGATGAAGATGACCTTCTTCACCAACATTTCCCACGAGCTGCGCACGCCGCTGACGCTCATCACGGCGCCGGTGCAGCAACTCTCGAAGATCATAAACCCCGGAAGCACCGAAGGGAAACTGCTGGAGACCATTTCGCGCAACGGGCAGCGGCTCCACCGCCTGATGGACCAGCTGCTCGATTTCCGGAAGATGGAGGACGGTATGCTGACCCTGCAGACAAGGCCGGGCGAACTCGTCGGAGAGCTCGACTCCATCATCGACATCTACCGTTCGACGGCGTCGCAGAAGCAGGTCGACGTGCTCTTCGTCCACCATACGGAGCGGCTGGAGATGTGGTACGACGCCGACAAGATCGAGAAGGTCATGCACAACCTCCTCTCGAACGCCATGAAATACACGCCCCGGGAGGGCCGGATCACGATCGCCACGCGGGAAATATCGCTCATCGAACTGCAGGAACGCTATGCCGAAATACAAGCCCCGGAGGAGCGCTACGCCGAAATATCGGTCGCAGACAACGGCCCCGGCGTGCCGCCCGACAAACTGGGCGAACTATTCGTGCGCTACCGCCAGATCGCCTCGCCGACGGGGCCGCGGCTCGACTACACCGGAACCGGCATCGGACTGCACTACACGAAGCGGCTGATCGAGTCGCACCACGGAGCCATCGTCGCCGAACTGCCCGAGGGCGGAGGACTGAAATTCTCGTTCGTCCTGCCGTTAGGGGATGTCTACGCCGCGATCGAGAAAGCCGTTCGCCCGGAGGCTTCCGGAGCGGACCTTCCGCCGGAGCCGGAATTTCTACCGGAGGTCCCGCAGTCCGAGGATGCCGGGCACAAATACACGATCCTCGTCGCCGAAGACAACATCGAACTGATGGGCTATTTCCGGCTCATGCTGGGTGAGAAATACAACCTCGTCTGCGCACCGGACGGAGCCGAGGCCTGGGAGGCCCTCCGCGAAAAATATGCCGACCTGGTCCTGAGCGACGTGGTCATGCCCGGGATGACGGGGTACGAACTCTGCGCGAACATCAAACAATCCCCGGCCCTGAGCCATATCCCGGTCATCCTGCTGACGGCCAAGACCTCGATGCCGGAGCAGATCGAAGGGCTCTCGCTCGGGGCGGACGCGTATATCTGCAAGCCGTTCAACGTCGAATTCCTGCTGCTGACGATCGAGAACCAGCTGAAGAACCGCGAAAAACTCCGGATATTCTACTCGACGCCCCGTCCGGCCACCGGGGAGGAGGAACCACCCGTGGCGCTGAACACCCTCGACCGCACGTTTATGGACAACCTCATGAAGCTGCTCGAAGCCGAGATGTCCAACCCCAACCTGAATATCGACGACATCGCCCGGGAGATGGCCTTCAGCCGCACGAGCTTCTACCGGAAGCTGAAGGGGCTGACCGACGAAGCTCCGGCGGATTTCCTGCGCAACTACCGGCTGAAACGCGCCGCCGAAATGATCCGGGAGGGTTCATGGACGCTGTACGAAGTCGCCGAGATGACCGGATTCGGGAACTACCCCCATTTCTCGGTACTCTTCAAGAAACATTTCAACGTAACGCCCAAGCACTATAAGGGCAGCGAGAAATAAGGGCAGGGCGACGCAGTATACGAAACGCCGCTGAAAAAATACCTCGAAAGTCATTCGAATTGACTTTCGAGGTATAGCTGCAAGCGAATGCGTCCGGGATTTTCACCCGAAGAACGATCAGCGCTTCTTGTCCTTCGGGCGGTTGAACACCTCCCAACTTGTTCCGAAACGCTTCATTTCAGTCTTCAGAACCGCCCGCAACTCGTCCAGTTTCGCCGTATATGCCTTGTCACCGGCGAGGTTATGCAGTTCGCCCGGATCGTTTTTGAGATCAATGAGCGACTCTACGCCGTTTTCACCCGCCTCCGGCAGACCGAAGCGGGTATACTTGTATCTGCCGCTGTCCAATATGCCATACGAATTGACGGTCTCGTAATAGAGATACCGGCGATCGACGGGGACGCCCGTCCGGAGCGTATTGACAAGGGACATGCCGTTCAGTTCCTTCGGGATCTCGATGTTCGCAAGGTCGAGCAGCGTAGGCAGCAGGTCCCAGCCGTTACATACAGGCGTCGTATTGTCGATCACGCCCTGCCGGATACCCTTGCCGACGAAGATGAACGGAACCTTCTGACACTCCTGATAGGGAAGGTTCTTGCCCACGGCCCCGTGCGATCCGGCCAGCTCACCGTGGTCGGATGTGAACACGACGATCGTATTGTCCTTGTAAGGACTCGTCTCCAAGGCATCCAACACCACCCCTATCTCCTTGTCCACCTGCTCCATGAGCCGGTAATAGAACCAGATATGCGCCCGGGTTTTATGCTTGTCCTCCCCATAGGGCTGCTTCAGTTTCACCGCCGGGAAACGGTCCGTTTCGGCTGTGTTGAACGGCAGTCGGGCCAGCTCGTCGCCGTCGAACTTCGCGGGGTCTATCGAGCGGTAAGCCTGACGCCAGCGGAGCTGGTTCTCCCGCGCCCACATTTCGATCTCGCTGGTGTCAAAATCGGACAGCTGCTTGTTGTTGAACAGCAACTGCGCCATGCAGATATCGTGCGGATTCATAAACGAAAGGAAGAGCAGGAAGGGTTTATCGCCCTTGTATTCGGTGATGAACTCCGCTCCTTTGTCAGCCATTTCGTCGCGGTCTTTCTTGCTCAGATACTCGTCGAAACCGTAACGGTAGGGAGGTTCGTAGATCGATCCCTTCCCGCTGTTGCCGTTTGCCCACGGCAGGTGAACCTTGCCGGCATAACAGGTCGTATAACCCGCTTTCCGGAACAGCGAACCCATAGCGCGGGTTTCGATGGTTGCGAGCATGCGTTCACCCGCCTCGCCGCCCGGCGAAAAGTTCCCCGTCATCCCGAAGGAATTGGGCGCCTCGCCGGTAAGCAGCGCAAAGCGCGACGGCCCGGAGACGGGATGCCCGGCATAGCAGTTCGAAAACGTATAACCGTTCCGCACGAGCCGGTCGAGGTTCGGGGTCTTAAAATAGGGATTGCGGGCGTAGGGATCGTTTCCGAGCGCCTCGGTGATGGCCGAAATCATGTAGTAACTCTGCTGGTCGGTCATGATGTAGAGCACATTCGGGCGATTGTCCGCCCCCTGCGCTGCGGATGCGGCCAAAAGCGGCAGGGCCGTCAGTCCGGTAATTGTTTTTCCATTCATTGCATTTTGTTATTTTCGGTTTTTCACAAGGCCCGAGATCGAATACGGGCGATTGTCGGAGAGTGTCAGTCCCCGTTTTTTCAGTTCCTGATTCAGAATTTCCCTCAATTCCCCGACTTTGGAGGCATAAGCCGGGTCCGGCGCCAGGTTATGCAGTTGTCCCGGATCGTTTTCGAGGTCGAAAAGCACGGCCGGATTGCCCGGCATCTCGTAAAGGACATAGGCCCAGCGCCCCTCCTGAATGATTTCGAACGCATTCGAGCCCTCCAGATAGAGGTGCTTTCTTGGAACGGCCTGTTCCCGGCCACAGACATAGTCCCACAGCGACACGCCCTCGAGCCGTTCCGGAACCGGCACACCCGCGATACCGCACAGCGTCGGAACAAGGTCCCAACCGTTGCAGACCGGCGTCGTGCGGTCGATGCGGGGTTGTACGCCCGGTCCGGAGAAGATCAGCGGCACGCGCTGACACTCGTTGTACATGATGTTCTTCTTGCCCAATCCGTGCGATGCCATCATGTCTCCGTGGTCGGAGGTGAAAACCACGACCGTGTTTTCGGCATAGGGAGAGCTTTCGAACGCATCGAGCACCCGGCCGATCTCGGCATCCACCTGCTTGACCAGCCGGTGATAGAACCAGATGTACTTTTTCCACATCAGCTCGCTGTATGCGCCGTAGGTCTTCCGGAAAATCGGGTTCTGCGGATGATCGTCCGTCGGCGCAAAATTGAACGGCAGCCTGCCGGAAGCATCGCTGAGGAAATAGTCATTGCCCAGTTCCCGGATTCGCGGCAGATAAGTCAGGGCGTTGATTCCCGCCGGTTTGGCCGACTGCGGATTCGTCTCCGGCCGGGGATTGTCGGCGATGACGATTTTATCCGCCCCGATGTCATGGGGGTTGATGAGCGACACGACGAACAGGAAAGGCTGCCCGTCCGGGCGGTATTCCCGGAAAAACGCCTCGCTTTTCTCCACCGCACCGAGCCTGTCATCCTTCGTGAGATGATCGAACTGCCAGTTGACCGCCTTGTCGCCGCCCGGGCTCCGGCCCTCACCGAAAGGCAGGTGGGACTTGCCGGCATAATAGTTCCGATAGCCCGCCTGTTTGAACAACGCGCCCAACGAACTCGTCCGCGCCACCTCGAGCATATCCTCCTTGCGGGACACCGGTGCAGTATTGTCCTGGATGTCGAAGCACGCCGTGGATTCGCCCGTAAACAAGGCCCAGCGCGAAGGGACCGAAATCGGGTTGGCGCAATAGGTATTGTCGAAACAGCATCCGCGCCGCACCAGGCGGTCGATGTTGGGCGTGGAAAAAAACTCGCTTTCATGGAGCGCACTCACCATATCCCAGCGCTGTTGGTCGGTGATGATGAGCAGCACGTTCGGCCGCTCCTGCGCTGCCGCTACGGCAGCACAGCCCATGGCCGAAAAAGTCGTTATCGTTCGGATTCCATACATGGATTCATCGGTTTATTGATAATCGCATTTGCTTAAAATCACCCATCCCGCGCTGCGGCCGAACGACCTGCCGCGCAGGATGGGTAAAATTATTTTTAGGGAATCTGCTGCTGTCCGGCGTCGAGCGTCGCTTTGCGCAGGCAGCGAATCGGACGTCCCGTAAAGCGGGTCGAAGCCGAGGTAATCGAGAAGGTGCCCGTAGGAGGTGCAGCGATGCGCATGATATAGGCACCGGTGTTCTTACCCGTACCCTTGGGCGTTCCGGCGTCGGCACACCACAAATCACACGTCACGAGCGATCCGTTGGTCATGTTGCCGTTGGCCGGAGCACGCCAGCCCGTCGCACCGAAGCGCGTCGCCTTGAAGAGATTAGGCAGGGTCTGCCGTGCCGGAATCGGTTCGACAGCATTGACGATTGCCTTCAAATCCTCGGTCGTCGCCATCGTATAACCTTCGGGACAGTTGTCGACAGTCCACACGTCGCCCTTGAGATTCATCGGAGGATCGTCGTACATCGCCTCACTCTGCGTCCATCTCCAGGGAATCGTACTCATATTGGTCACGACTTTCACATCCGGAGTCGAGGAAGGAACCGACCGGTCGAACTGGTAATAATAACCGGCCGCCTCGAAAAGCGCGGGATAGGTAATGCCGGTATCGAACGCCTTGTCGTAGAAATCCGCTCCGTAAGCCATCGTCGCACCCACGTTGCGATCCAGCATGTAGTAGGCGGTATTGCCGCTCACGATCGGATCGAGTTCGTAATAAAGTAATTGCGTGTCGCTATAAACCATGTTCTTGTAAGCCGGGGTCAAGGCGCTCTTGAGGTCCAGCACATAGAGCGAACCTCCGCTCACGGCCGTATGTATCTGGCAGACCTCTCCATAGACCGTCTCACCATGTTCGTTGGCCGCGAAAGGCTTATAGTAAACGGTGCCCTCCGGAAGATCGGTAAGTTTACCCTCGAAATAATCGTACATCCCGTCGGAAGCGATCTCTTCTTTAACCTCGACCTTCCGGTCTACGGCATTGGCCGACGTTCCGTAGAGGAATCCTTTGGAGGTAAGCGCCGTTCCGCCGTCAGAGAGCAGCTTGGCACGCAGTACGACCGAATTGACCGTGAAATTCTCCACCCGGAAATCGTAATCCAACAGGTATTCATCGACGACGGGATTCCCCGCCTTATCCGTCGTAAAGCTGTTCACGACAGCGCCTGCGGCACTGAACCCGTCGATTTCGACGAATGCCCGGTAATAATATTTCGTACTCGGCTTCAGCCCCTTCACAAAGACCTTGTAATCGTTCGACTCCTCCTCCAGGCCGACGGCATACGCCTTGTCGGAGAACTCCGTCGAACCCGGTCCGTACTCGATGCCGAAACGTGCATCGGGATCGTATCCGTTGAAATCCAATACACCGGCAATGGTCAGCGAAGTGGGCGTCACGTCCGACACCTCACCGGTAGAAACGGCAGGAGTTTCGAGTGCCTTGGTCCGGAACGTCCCGGCATCGCTCTCCACCTCTTTCGAAAAAGCCTTCCACTTGTCTCCGTTGAAATAAATGCCCGTCCGGATATAGAGCGCATAGTTGTATTTCGTATCGGGTTTCAGCCCGGCCACCTCATAAACGACTTCATCGGAAATCGCATTCAGATTAGCGAGCGGCTCGCCGAGGGAGAATTTTCGGGCATTGTCGCGTCCCTCCTCATCCGTCCAGTAATAGATTCCGTAATCACCGGGCTTGACCGTCGTCGACCGCCGGTCTTCGGCCGTCAGCCTTTCATCGCCCAGCGTCGACCCCGTCTCGGCAACCGAGACCGTCTTTCCGTCAATAACCGTCACCACGCCCGTCGGAGTTCCCGGAGGATCGATGAGCACGGAGTCCGTGCGGAAAATGATATTGTTCCCATAGACCTTTTGGCCTGAATTCTTGACGATAAACGCCTTCACGTAATAATCCGTTTTCCGGTCGAGACCCTCCACCCGGAGTTCGAATTTGCCGGTCTGCACGTCTTCCAGCAGGTACTCCGTACCGGTGTTCGACCCCTCGAGGGGCGACGGCGACAGGACAAATCCCTGCGAAGCGACCCGCTCCCCCACCGGATTGTACACACCCTGCAGAGTGGCACAATTATAGAAAATGTCTTTCGCCTGCAAAGTGCTCAGCTCCTGCGACGGACCGCCGAAGTTTGTGTCGTCTTTTTCACAGGCCGTAAAAAAGAGAAGCGCAAGCATCAAATATTGTATTTTTTTCATAATCGTCCGTTTTTAGTAACCATAGTTCTGATAGAACAGCGACTTATCCTCCGCGAGGTCCAGCTCGTAGGTCGGAATCGGCATCAGATAATTGACCTCGAAGTTGAAATTAATCACCGGAATCGAGTTCGGGTTGACGACGCGTGCAGGTGCCAGCGTGTGCAGCCGGCCCGTCCGGCAGAGGTCGAACCAGCGGTGGAACTCGAAGCACAACTCACAGGCCCGCTGCGTCAGCAGTTCGTCGTAAGTCAGGGTCGCGGCCGTATAATCCACCAGGCACCGGGCTTCCTTGGCAGCAAAATTGGCCCGGGCCTCCGCCAGTTCCGTTTCCGTTTCGGCCGTCGGATTCTTTTCGTGATTGGCCGTGGCCACATCGAGCCATTTCCGGGCATCCGCCAGGGCTTGCTCCTTCATCTCTTCCACGGTATAATAGCGGTTCGCCGCGGCATTCCAACCACGCGCACGGGCCAGCAGCTGCTCGTTCATGATCTTCAGCGACTCGCTGCCTGCCGTGCCCTGATTGCGGAGCATGTCGGCCTCGATGCGCATCAGCAAAATATCCGCATAGCGCAGCACGATCACGTTGTTCGGACAGTTGGTCGACTCGAACGAAAGGGTCTCCGCCCAATACATCGACGGATCGGCGCCGTATCCCCAACGATATTTGCTCACGCGCAAACGTCCGCCCGGAATACTGATCATCGAACGCTTCAGCGAATCGGGATCGTCCGTGTCGATATTGAAGGTCTCGTCCGTAACATCCGAAATAGACTCATCTTTCAGGTAGGCCAGGTCCAGCGGATCGCCCGTACTGGTGTCGTACCGCACGCGGTAATCGGCAATGCTCCAGATTCTGCGGCTGTCGCCCAATTTGAAATAGCGGTAAAAGCTGGGAGGGGGAGCGAACGAACTCGACCCGACCAGACAGCTTACGGTAGCGGCATTGGCATTACCCGTCTGCTGCACACCGAACTGCTTCGACCAATTGCTGCCCAGGCCGGGGGAACTGCTGAACTGGAGCTCCCACATGGATTCCTGACCGTTCTTCTTGCCGAGCAGGAAAATGTCGCCGTAGGTCTGGCACAGCGAATACTTTTCGGAGGCGATAATCTCGTCGCACAACGTGAGGCACTCCCCGAAAAGCTCCGCAGGGTCATACTCGAGTTCGTCGTACTCGGGAACCGGCTGGGGATTGCGGTTCATAGAGGTTCCCAGCGTCAGGTAAACCTTCGCCAGCATACCCTTGGCCACCCAACGGTTGACGTGCCCCGTCGTAATGTTTTCAGGCAGGATACCCTCTCCGGCTGCAAACTTCAGATCGTCGATAATGGCGGCATAGACTTCGCCGATCGGGTTCCGCCTGATGCGGAAACTGATGTCGGTCGTCTCCTTCAATTCCACCGGCACAGGTCCGAACGTCTGGACCAGCCGGAAATAGCACCAGGCCCGGATGACCTTCGCTTCGCCGATGATCCGGTTCATGTCCTTCTCTGCGATATTCGGCACCTTAGGCGCATAGTCGATGATGATATTGGCAGTCTGGATAATCTTGAAATGGCGCTGATACCATTGTGTCACCGTGTTGTGGCTGGCCGGATAGAGGTAACGGTCGGCAACGCCCATATTGCTCGAGGCATTGATGGCATACACCTCGTCCGTACCCACGTTCGCAACGCCGAGGGCCGCACCCTCATAGACTATCTTGGCCGTAGCATATACGCCGAGCAGTCCGGCTTCGAGTTCTTCCGTCGTTTTATAAAAATTGTTCATCACCCGCTTCGACTCGGAGGTCTCCTCGAGAAAGTCGGCGCAGGCCCCGAGCGACAGTGCCACACTCAGGACGACCGGCACGAACATCAGTTTTATCTCTCTTATTTTCATGATTCGGTTGTTTTAGGTTTACACATCAGAATGTCAGGGAAAGACCCAGCGTATAGCTTCTCGTGTGGGGGAACGACGCGGCATCCAGCTTCGGAAGCATGTCGGCATAGGCTCCTTTCGCTACGCTCACATCCGGATCGTATCCCGAGTAATTCGTAAATACATAGGCATTGCGCACCGCAAAGAAAACCGACATTTTGTTCACAAAGAACTTTTTCGTGAGCGCCGCAGGCAGCGTATAGCTCAGCGAAATATTGTCCAGCCGGAGGTAAGACGCATCTTCGATATAGCGGTCGGTGAGGATTTCCTCCCAGGAATTCGTCGGCATCTTCAGGTCGGAACCCTCGTTTCCCTGGAACACGACCTCTCCGGTCGTCATGTCGTACAGCGTAGGCGTCCAATAGTTCGCCGCCGACCGGAGGATATTGCGGCCTCCGTTGCTGTTGAGCTGCGTAAGCTCGCGTGCGGTCGCATTGAAGATCTTACCCCCGACGGAGAACTCCATCCCGACCGTCAGCGTAAAGTTGAACAGACGCAGCGTATTGACCATACCGCCGGTAAATTTGGGTTCGGAATTACCCAGAATGACGCGGTCGTTCTCGTTGACCGTTCCGTCATGGTTCTGATCGACCAGACGCGTATATCCGGGACGCAGGTTGCTTTTGGCAATTCCGGCCGAAGAATAATCGTCCGGCAGCGCGTCGATTTCACTCTGAAGTCTCCAGACACCGTTACTCTGATAACCATACCAATTACCCAACGGCTGGCCGACACGCAGAATACCGAAATTCGAACAGCGGCTCGCAGACGCCGGATTGAGAATCAGCTCCTGGGCACCGCCCAGCGACAGAACCCGGGAACGGTTGAAGGCCATGTTGTAATCGAGCGACCAGGAAACGCTGTTCGTCTGCACGGGAACGGTATTCAGCGTGATTTCCAGACCGTTGTTCCTAACGGAAGCGATGTTGCTCCACTGGGTCGCGTAACCCGTCGTATAGGGAATCGGGCGTTCGAAAAGCAGATCGGAAGTCTTCTTCGAATAAACCTCCAGCGTACCGCTCAACCGGTTCCTGAAGAAGCCGAACTCGAGTGCCGCGTCATACTGCACCATACTCTCCCATTTCAGATAGGGATTTGCAGGCCGGTCGGTCACGACACCATAGGAAGGGGTCGAACCGTCCACAGGATAAAAAATCGAAGACATCGTACTGAGCGACTGCAGCGAGGGAATGGAGGCATTGCCCGTCGATCCGACCGAGAAGCGCAGTTTCAGGTTACTCAGCGCCTCGACGTTTTTCAGGAACGGTTCTTCGGACAGACGCCACATGACGGCCCCCGAAGGGAAAACGCCCCATTTGTTGTCCCGTCCGAATTTCGACGAACCGTCGAAACGAATCGAGCCGGTGAAATAGAGGTTCTTGTACGAATAATTCACACGCCCGAGATAAGAGAGCATACGCACGTTCGTATAGTTGGTCGAAATGCTGTACGGCGTTTTACCGTCCTGCATGGCTCCCGTATTGAGCTCTTCGAGGTCGAAACCGTGCGTCTCGGTGCTGAGTTCCTTGCGGTTGGTCTGCTCGATGATGATACCAGCCATCGCATCGAACTTGTGGTCCGGATTCGAGAATTTCGGGTTGTAGGTCAGCAGGTTCTCGCTGTTCCAGTAGAAAGCGTTGGACATCGTATTGATCGCTTTGCCGCCCTCCTGACGTCCCTGCTGAACATCCTTCGGATAGTAATTCTGGTTATGCAGCTCGTTATTCGAAAAGTTGCCCGCAATCGAAAGTTTGAAATCCTTTGCGATCGGCACGTTGAAATAGATACGCAGGTTGGCATTCTTGCGGTTGCTCTGCCGCTTGATGCTTTTTGCCTGATAGAGCGAGTTGTTGTTCTCGTAACGGTTTTCATTACCCTCGACGATCCAATCCTGCGCCGAAAGCGGTTTCATAGGCGCCTGCGCCAGCATGTTCATCGTCACACCGCTGCCATCGGTCGACAAGCCCTGCTGCTCGGAGTGCAGGCCGCTGAAATTCAAGCTGAAAGCCCCGCCCCTCTTGAAAGTATGTTCGTAATTGGCACGCAGCGAATAGCGGTCATAATCACTATGGATGAGGATACCCGGCTGGTTGTAATACCCGGCCATGACCGAAAAACGGTTCTTGGCATCGCCGCCGCTCACATTGACGCGATACTCCTGCACGAGCACCTGGCGCATCATCGCCTCCTGCCAGTCGGTGTTGACATAGTTGGGATTCGCAGGGTCCAGATAATCGGACGGATTGTTCCATTTGCTCATCTGGTTATACTGGTAAAAATTACCCTCGGAATCCTTGTAGAACGTGCGCGACGCCTGCCCGAAATTGATACCCTCGGCATCCTTCGGGTAGTAATTGTAGGCACTCCAATACATCGCCTGCGCAAATTCGTAGGAGTTCATCAGGTCTAGTTTGCTGGCCGCTTCCTGGACCGAAAAACTCATATCCAGCGAAACCTGCACCTGTCCGCTTTTACCGCGTTTCGTAGTGATCATCACCACGCCGTTCGAACCCTTCGAACCGTAGATGGCAGTGGAAGAGGCATCCTTCAGAATTTCGATGGATTCGATGTCGCCCGGTGCGACATCGGCCGTTTCGCTCACCAGACCGTCAATCACGTAAATCGGCGAGTTGCTGGCATTGAGCGAACCCGCGCCGCGGATACGGATGTTCAGCGTTTCACCGGGCTCGCCGTTGTTCGACAGCACCCGAACGCCTGCAACCTGTCCGCGGAGGGCATCCTCCATATTGACGATCATCTTGTCGCTGAGGGCCGCTTTGGAAACCGAAGCCACAGAACCGGTCAGATCGCTCCGCTTGGCCGTACCGTAACCGATCACGACGACATCGTCGAGCAGCTGCTGGTCCTCATAAAGGGTTACACGGACGTGCGTGCGTCCGGCAAGTTCCACTTCGGAGGGTTTCATACCCACATAGGAAAAGGAAAGCGTCGCTTTAGGATTCGAAACCTTCAGGGTAAAATGGCCTTTGGAGTCCGTAATGGCACCGCCTCCGGCTGCACCCTTCTCCACGACAGTGACACCGACTATGGGTTCGGAAACGTTCGTAAAGACCTCGCCGGTCACGACATAGCTTTGCTGGGCAAAGGCAGCGGTTCTCCCTCCAAACCAGACGCCGCATAGCACGACAGCGACCTTCAGTAGTAAGTTTTTAGTCATAGGGTTATAAGTTTAATCAGGTTAGTGTCTGTTTCAGCAGATTAAAATACTTACCCGGGGAGGCGCACTCCCCGGATAAGCAGGGTCAGTTGACGCCCCAGTTCTTGTTCGGCTCACGCCCCATGAAGAGTTCCAGCGTCGCACCTGCGGCGATATCGGAAAAGTCCAGGTAGCATTTACCGTACTCTTTGCCATTCAGCAGGGCTTTCTGGATATAGCGGTTTCCGGGAGCGTTGTCATGCGCGACGACCGTGAATTTCTCCCCTGCGGCATAATCCGGGTCGAGACGGAACTCGATACGGTCGAACACGGGGCTCGTGATCTCCATCCGGGTCTCGCCCGGGCAGGCGGGGTGTATGCCGGAGGCTGCCAGCACATACCATGCGGACATCTGCCCGGCATCCTCGTTGCCGACGATGCCCTCGACTGCGTTCTTGTAGCCGTTCTCGCAGATGTGGCGCGTCCAGCGCTGCGTTTCCCACGGCGTATCGAGCCGGTTGAAAAGGAACGGCGCAAGGTGTACCGGTTCGTTGGCGTGGTTGTAGTAGTCATTCCACTTCAGGTCGGCGGGAGCTTTGGAGAAAAACACCTCGAGGTCTTCCAGCACGGCCTCCCGGCCGCCCATCAGTTCGACCATGCCCTTCACATCGTGGGGCACGAACCAGCCCTGCTGGTACGGATTGCTCTCGGTGCAGCCCCAGCCCTGCTGCAAACGTCCTTTCGGCTTCATCGGTGCCCAGTCTCCGTTTTCCAGGCGGGGACGGAACCAGCCCAACTCCTCGTTCCAGAGATTGCGGTATGCCCCACCTTTTTTCAGGAACGCCGCGGCATCGTCCTCTTTACCCATCGCCTTCGCCATCTGGGCGATACACCAGTCAAAATAGGCATATTCGAGCGTCAGCGAAATACCCCGGTTCCGGTTGTCGAAACTGTAACCGAACTTGTCGTTGCCGAAAAGTTTCGACGTGTTCAGCGCATAACGATACCCGGCTTCAGCATCGTAGGTGCGAATGCCCTTGACGTAGGCGTCCGCAAGCACAGAGAGCGCCGGATTGCCGATCATGCAGCCCGAATAGGCATTGAAGAACTCCCAGCGCTCGAAATATTCCCGACCGCTCTGTCCGGCCATCGTGATGAGCGAATTGAGCATATCGCAGACCAAGGCGGGATTGATGATGGTCTGCAGCGGCATCTGGCTGCGGAAAACATCCCAGCCGCTGAAGATCGTCCGTTTCGTGAATTTCCCGTCGGTATTGTGTATTTCATAATCCCCGCCCACGTAGCGGCCGTCCACATCGGTATAGATACGCGGATCGATCATCGTATGGTAGAGCGAAGTATAGAAAATGGTCTTCTGGTCTTCCGTGCCGCCTTCGATCGCCACGCGGCTCAGTTCCTTGTTCCAAAGGTCGTGGGCCTCGGCCCGTACCGTCCCGAAATCCTTGCCGGCAATCTCCGCATTGAAATTGTTTTCCGCACCCTGCTGGTCCACGAACGAAATACCCACCTTCAGCGTCACCTGTTCGCCGGCTCCGGACGCAAACTCCGTGAAAAATCCGATACTCTTGCCTTCGAACTCCGACTTGTCCCGGATAACGTCGGCCTGCGAAAGACGCGTCTGGTAGGGAATACTCGTCACCTCATCGCGTTTGCGCACCCAATCGTCCGGAATGTCGGCGCTCCAAAAACCATAGTCCTTCAGCGGTTTGCTGAAACGGCCGTAGAAATGGAGCGTATATTTCACCTGTCCCTTTCCGTTGCCCCAGCCGCCGCCGTCGGGCGTGCATTTAATCCAGCCCATAATCGTGCTGTCGTTGACAACTTTCAGGTACTGGTAGTCCGACGAACCCGCCACACGGCGGGCCAGGTCGATCTGGATGCGCGAACAGTCGTGCTCGGGGAAGGTGAAGCGCATGATTCCGCAGTGCGGCGTAGCGGAAGTCTCCGCGCGAATGCCGTAATCCGTCAGGTTCACGGAATAGTAGCCCGCCCTGGCAGTCTCCGTAGGCTTGTCGTAGTAGGATCTCCAGCCGCTGATCGTGCCGTCCTCCTTGCCCGGAATCGTCTTCAGCGGACCGGTTGTCGGCATGACGAGGAAATTCCCCAGGTCGCCGAACCAGCCCACACCGCTCATCTGTGTCAGCGCAAAGCCCTCGATCGTCCTGTGCTCATCGCTGTAACCCGAGCTCTTGTCCTTGCCGGTCACCGTGTTGGGACTCACCTGCACCATCCCGAAGGGAGTGACAGCCCCGGGAATAGTTTTGCCCAAGCCATGGTAGGCTCCCGCCGCGTCAGGATTGCAACTCGCGCCGATAAAGGGATTCACATAATCCGCCGGAGATTTTACGCCTTCGGCCCGGGCGGTGCAGCCCCCGGACAGGAAAAGCAGAAGCGACAGGCCCGGCAAGGCAATCATTCGAGTGATTTTTTGATGCATAATCAGATAATGAATTTGATAATAATTTAAACAGAATCAATAAGTTAAATAAAATCCAGGCCGGAAGCCGGCCTCCGTTTCGGGGTACGGGTCAGGCGTATGGGACTCCGGCCGCACTTCCCCGGGAAGCTCGGCATGGTCCGCTATGACTTGATTTATGATTGTGTCCGGAACGCTATCAGCTGAAAAGTTTCGGATAGAGTTCGGCCATCCGCTTCAACTGCGTATCCCCGGTTTCCGTCGCCAGTTTCCGGTAGATTTCCACCAACCCGGCGACCACTTTGTCATAAGCCGGATTCCCGTAGAGATTGTGCATCTCCTGCGGATCATCCCACAGGTCGAACAGATAGACCGTTTGGGCCTCCGGAATGAACACGAGTTTATACCGGTCGCTGCGAACCATTCGCTGGTGATTCCGGTACGCACCGTAAACAGCCGGATAGTGCACGGCATCCGCATCCCTGAGCATCGGGACAAGCGACCGGAAATCGACATGATCCGGGATCTTTATGCCGGCGATGTCATAGACGGTCGGCACGAGGTCCTGCATGTAATTGAGGCAGTCGCGTTTTTCATTTCTGGGAATGCCGTAACCGCTGAAAACGAGCGGAACCCGCATGGAATCTTCATAGACATTCTGCTTGCCCATCAGCCCGTGGTGTCCGCAGCTGAGTCCGTTATCGGCGGCAAAGACCACGAGGGTATTCTCCTTCAGGCCGCTTTCTTCCAGTCGGTCCAGAATACGCCCGATCTCCCGGTCGAGGTGCGTGATAATGGCATAATACTCCTGCCGGTGCTTCCGAACGGCATACTCCGTGCGGGGAAACGGCGCAAGCCGTTCGTCGCGCATCGTCTCAGGACACCCCATCAGCTCCTTGAGCGGATGTTCCGGCTGAAAGTTCTCCGGCACAGCGATCTCATCGACGGGATACATGTCATAGAACTCCTTCGGAGCCTGCCGGGGATCGTGAGGCGCATTGAAGGCCACATACATGAAGAAGGGTTTGCCGGACTTCTTATGCCGGTCGAGATAACGCACCGCGTCGTCAGCCTGCACCTCCGTCCAGTGCTTGCCGCCCTCCCAATAGCCGCCCCACTGTTTGTCCCAGGGAATCCAGGTGTCGTCTTCCGGCGATTTGGGCCGGTCGTACTCCACCTCCGCCAATCCCGGGCATCCGCCCGGCCGGACATCCTCCGTTTCGTCGAAAAACTGCTCCGGCGTCGTATACTTGATGTGCCATTTTCCGGTCATGTAGGTATCATAGCCGGCATCCTTCATCACCTGAACCCACATTTCGCGGTTTTCGACGGAAGGAAGGTACTGCTCCTTTTCGCACTCGCGGGCCTTCCACAGATAACACCCGGTCATCAGCATAGAACGACTTGCAACACTCACGGCCCCGTGCCAGCCACCCATATTGTAGGTATTCGTAAAGGCGGTTCCGTTGGCGATAAGCCGGTCGAGGTTCGGTGTTTTCAACTCCGGATTTCCCAGGCCCGCCACTCCGTCGAAGGTCATGTCGTCGACAAAAAGAAAAAGCACATTCGGCTTTTCAGCGCCGGCAGGCTGCTGCGTCTGCGCCGCTGCCGGGGAGATCGCTCCCGTTGTCATCAGGGCCGCCGTCACCAGAAGGCGGGGTGAAGAACAATACTCTTTTTTCATTCGGTTCAGCTGTTCAGGTTTGTAAATGTAAAATTAAGTCACAAAACAATCCGGCCGACAGAGCCCCGGACTAAAATGAACTTATACAACATTCAAATAATTGACAATCAACAATAAACGCAAGCAACAAAGTAAACTTTCCTTATAGCCGGGTCAGGCTTTTGACGCTATAAGTGTTCCTTCGCGAAAGCCAGCATGTCGAACAGAAACTCTTCATACCGGTAAAAACGCGGGTTTACGACTCCGTGCGGACCATAGGGCACGGCCCGCAGTTCCCCGACAGCCGGTCCTTTGGCTTGAAGTTCAGCGGCGCTATCGAGGGTCGGGCCGGAATCGACGAGCGGGTCCATCAATCCCTGGATAATCATCGCGGCGGGTATCCGGTCCCCGGGCTGCGGAATGATGAACAGCGGCGAGGCTTTGCGCAGGTTCTCCGTGTCGTCGGACGTGAACCCGAAATAGCGCACCAGGTCCCTACGCTTGTCAAGCCACTCCCGTCCGTGAGCCACCATGTCGGCAGGTCCGGCCGAAGAGATGAAGAGCTTCGTTCCCGGCGTCGTCAGGCCCATGTAAGAGGTCAGATGTCCCCCGGCAGAGAAGCCGTAAAAGCCGAAACGCCCGGCATCCACACCCCACTCCGGAGCGTGTGTGCGGATAAATGCCAGCGCATCGCGCAAATCCGCGCAGGTATCCCCGAACGTACCCTGCCCCGAAAGTGTATAGCTGACACTCATCACGGCAATGCCGTTCGAAGCGAACCACGACGCGGGCAGCACCATGTTGGGCGTCTTTTCGTGGCCGGTCATCCAGCCGCCGCCGTGGATGAACAACATGAATGGGAAGGGCCCTTCGCCCTGCCCTGCCGGCAAATAGACATCCATGCGGCAGGCATAAGCGGGGTAGCGCTTGTAGTCGAAACTCCGGACCGTGCATTTTTCGAAATCAGCCGGACGTATCCGGTCGGGCACATACCGCCAGGGCTCCCGCCAGCCGGGTACGGTGTCGGGATCGAACCCGAATTTTTCGGCCATTCGGGCTTCGTTCCGGACCTTCCATCCCGCACCTTCCCTCACCAACGCCATTCCGTAGCGGTTGAACGTCTTCGCAGGCTCCTGGGCACGGGCCTCCGCGAACAACAGACCCAACACAATGACAAACAGCAATTTACGCATAACGAAAGTATTTCGGTCAGTTGACATCGAGATTCCGGTGATCGCCGATCCGGGGCTTGACCGTCCGCTTCAGGGGGATGTTCATGCCGTCCGTCTCCTCGAGCCACGTGTAAAGATCGTTCGCCAGCTGCTCGATCGTCTCCCGGTATGCGGGCTCGGCGATCAGGTTGCGGGTCTCATGGGGATCGTTCTCCAGATCGTAGAACTCGTTGGTGTCCCAGATGCCGTGGTAACGGATGTACTTGTACTTATCCGTCCTCACGCCGAACGTCGTGGGGGTCTGGGGAAAATCGTACTCCCAGTAGTATTCGTAATAGATTCGCTTGCGCCAGTCGGCGACCTCTTCGCCCTCGAGCAGCGGCAGCATCGACTGTCCCCGCATCTGCGGAGCCTTATCGATCCCGCACGCCTCCATGACGGTCGGGGCGATGTCGATGTTCTGCACCATCGGTTCGACCA
>Ga0192266_1060_pt1 | contig 21071 bp, 17 predicted proteins | sample Koala_Koa23_L3_FD_131261 | JGI IMG/M metagenome (GOLD analysis project Ga0192266, IMG submission 131261) | Enriched cells from koala feces incubated with labeled cellulose particles, San Francisco Zoo, California, United States - Koala_Koa2-3_L3 ...
TTTCCCTTCATAATCCCCCTGTTTCATCAGGTTGGTCCAGGAGCTGGCCACGCCCACCCGGTACACGCACATGGGCTCATCCATATAAAAGGCATCCCCCACCGATGCCATCATCAGCTGCATGGGAATGTCCCCCACCGGACAATCCAGATAATAATCAGGCAGTTTCTTGACGATCCAGGCCGGAAACACCAGGGAGGCCGTGGGATAACCTGAGGTCTTATCCACGATCTCCTCCGGCTCCACCCTCCGGCTCTCCCCATAGGGGCGCATCAAACCTTCTGTCTTAGAACCGTCCACGCTGATGATCTTTGCGCTGTGAAAACAAAGGGAACAATGGGGATGCTCCTTCAGGTAATCCACCTGCTTCTGAAGCTTATGGGGATCCGTCCAGTAATCATCGCCCTCACACATGGCAATGTATGTTCCCCGGGCTCTTGGGAAATTAAATATACTGATATTGGATATTCCCTTTGAATACTGGTTTTCCTCTCTCAGGATAGGCTTTATGATATGGGGATATCGCTCCGTGTACTCCCGGATGATATCCGCCGTGCCGTCAGTGGACGCATCATCATGAATCAGGATCTCGTAGGTAAAGTCCACCTCCTGCATGAGAAACCCGTCCAGGGCGCTCCTTATATACGAAGCATGGTTAAATGTGATACAGCAAATACTCACAGTGGGGCTGTCCCACAGCTCCCCGCCCTGCAGCGGATCCGCCTGATCCGCCTGATCCGCCGGTCCTCTGTGCACATTTTCCTTTATTCGCTCGTCCATTTTCTCAGTCTCCAATCAACAGCATCTGTCCCAGGGTACGCAGGACAGTATTTTTCGTAAAACCATACCTGAGTATGAGGAACATCTTGCCCGGCCTGCTCCTGCCCGGCAGGCCCGCAAACGCGGCCAGGATCTTCCTCTGCCCCGGGCTCAGCTCCTCCCCAAACAGCTCCAGCAGGCTCTCGGCCTGGCCGAACATCCGCCTGTAATTCTCCCTGGCCGCGCTCCCGTCCTTCAGGCGATTTTCCATTCCCGCCAGGTCATCACCCTTTTCCGCCCCCAGGGTGTTTGTCCCATGCTGGCGGTAAAGGTAAAGAGGCCGGTCCACACATCCCACACATCCAAAACAGCTGGCAAGCAGCGCCAGCCAGGCATCATGCATCAGGCAGATTCTGGGGGTATGCTCCAGGTAGGGAAGCAGATAACGGTTGATCATGACCGCTCCGCCTGTCACATTGTTCTGGACCAGCAGCTGGGAAAGCCGGGTGCGCTCCGGGGATATTTTCTGATACCTGAAAAAGCTGGGGGCGATTTCCCTCAGATCCTCATCCACCACTTTCAGGTCGGAGTGGACCAGGACCGGAGGCGTGGGACCGGGTTCTTTGGCATTTGTTCCAGCATTTGTTCCAGCATTTGTTCCGGGCTCGGCCCCGGCATTTGTTTCACTACCCGGCTCGGCCCCTGCCGCATTCCCATTTCTTTCCATCTGTTTCATCTTCCCAAGAAGGATCTCCGCCTTTTCAGGCAGCCACACATCATCTTGGTCGCTGAGCATAAAATACCCTGCGCCGGCAGCCTCCCTTAACCGGAGACAAGTCTCCTCCCCCAGGTCATAGATCCCGTTCCACGCCTCCATGCCCCGGCCTGAGGCCAGGTCCGCCATCAGCTTCAGCATGGCAAGAAAATGGGCCGCCGCACCGCCCGATCTAATTTTCCGGTGAAGGACGATCACCTGGTCTCCATGCTCCGCCCCATACCGGTCCAGAAGTTTGTCTGTGCCGTCTGAGGAACAGTCATCAGATACCACAAGAAGGATTCCTCCCTGGCTCTGGGCCAGGATGGAATCCATCTGCTCTTTAATATATTCCCTGCCATTGTATGCGGCTGCCAAAACTGTTATAAGATGGTCTGTGCCCTGGCTCATACCTGTATCACCCAAAAATCATCACCCAAATATTTCCTCTGCCCGCCTCATGGCTGACTCAATTACCTTGTCCATGTCATAATACTTATATTCTCCCAGACGGCCGCCAAACCATACATGTTCCTCCGCCTTTGCCAGCTGCTCATAGCGGCAGAACAGTTCCTGGTTTTTCTGGTCATTGACCGGATAATAGGGCTCCATCCCCTCCTGCCAGCTCACCGGATATTCCCTGGTTATAACAGTCTTTGGCTGGCTTCCGAACTCAAAGTGCTTGTGCTCGATCACCCTGGTATACGGTGTCTCCCTGTCTGTATAGTTGACAACAGCCACGCCCTGGTGGTTCTCCTCCTCCAGGACCTGGGATTCAAATCTCAGGCTGCGGTATTCCAGTTTCCCGAACCGGTAACCATAAAACGCGTCAATGGTTCCCGTATAGACTACGGTTTCGCCCAGACTGTCGTAATGCTCCCTGTTCTCCAGGTAATCCACTCCCGTCTCTATGTCACAGCCCTCGAACAGCTTTTCCATGATCACGTTATATCCGCCTATGGGGATTCCCTGGTACAGGTCATTAAAATAATTGTTGTCATAGGTATACCGCACAGGAATGCGCTTGATGATAAAGGCCGGAAGCTCCCTGCAGTCCCTGCCCCACTGTTTTTCCGTATACCCCTTGATCAGTTTTTCGTACAGTTCCCGTCCAACCAGGCTGATCGCCTGCTCCTCCAGGTTCCTGGGCTCTTCTTTTATCTCAGCCCTCTGCTTCTCAATGACGGCCTTTGCCTCATCCGGCGTGGAAATGCCCCACATCTTGCTGAATGTATTCATATTAAAGGGCATGTTATACATCTCCCCCTTAAAATTAGCCACCGGGCTGTTGGTATAGCGGTTAAACTCCGCAAGGCTGTTCACAAACTCCCACACCTTTTTATTGCTGGTATGGAATATATGGGCGCCATACTTATGAACATGGATTCCCTCCACATCCTCACAATATATATTTCCCCCAATATGGTCCCGTTTCTCCAGAACCAGGCATGTCTTTTTGTTCTTTCTTGCATACCAGGCAAATACTCCTGCGTATAGCCCGCTGCCAACCAACACATAATCATAATGTTTCATTCCGGATCTCTCCTCCTCGTTATGAGCACTTAGAGACCGTATTTTGGTCTCCTACGTGCGATACATGTCACTGGCACTTAGTGAGGTTTCCCACGAACTTAGTGCAGTGGCTCGTTATGAGCACTTGGAGACCGTATTTTGGTCTCCTACGTGCGATACATCTAAGCGTTTATTTGCTTTCACAATTGTACTATGTTTTTACGGAAATGTAAATGAGGTTTGGGATTCGTACAGAAAGGAGACATTTTAATGAAAAAAAGAAATCATTCCTCTGTCTGGACCGCGGTCGCGGTCGCCATGGCCCTGGCTGTCATCAGCTATTACCCTGAAAACCACGGGGGATCCGGTCCTTCCCATGGGGAAAAAGCCCCGGACTCTTCCCCTGACTTCCCTGCACATGACGCTTCCACCCCGGACTCCTCCACCCCGGACTCCTCCGCCCCGGACTCCATCCGCGCATCAGAAGCAGCCGCACCGCCCAGGGCCAGTACGGTCCCGTCTTACGCTGATGATTTTTACAGCGCGGTAAACCGCCGGACTCTGGAGGAGTGGACGATTCCGGCAGACCAGCCTGAGATGAGCTGGTTCCGGGTATCCCGGGAGGACAGTTATGAAAAGGTCAACAAAATCATCCAACAGGTTTCCTCCCTGGAATCCCCCCTGGGGAATACCCGGGAGAACGCCCGGAAAGGCGCCTTGGGGAATAGTCAGGAACGTCCCCGGGAAAGCAGGGATATGTATAATATCCGTGCCCTGAACCTGACCGGACTGGATAAGGAAGCCAGGGACAAGGGAGGTTACGGCCAGGCGGCCGGGGCATTTCTTAAGGAGGTGGACGGAGCCGGGACACTGGACCAGCTGTTAAGATCCTGCCTCCAGTTCCACAAGGATTACGGATATTACAGCCTGATAGGAATTGAGTATGAAGGGGACAGCCAGGACTCCTCGGTTAAAGCAGCCTACGTGTGCCCGCCGGACAAGGGGCTTACAAGGGAAATATGGTTTTCAGAGGATGACTCCAACAAGAAACGTGTGGAGGAATATATAAAATATCTCACCACACTCCAGGAAATAAACGGAGCAAGTCATCAGGAGGCAGTGGAAACCGTGGCGCAGGTGACTGCAATGATGAAGGATCTGGCATCCTCGTCCCTGACCATACAGGAGGCCTATGATTCGTCTAAGACCTATAATGTGTATACAGCAAAGGATGCGGCTGCTATTTATTCCGGCGCACTTCCCTTTTCCCTCCTGGAAGATGTCTACGGCGTTCAGCAGACTGAAAAAACCATCATACCGGAGCCCGACCTGTGCCGTAAGTTGGGCCAATACCTTTCAGAGGAACATCTTCCTCTCTTGAAACGTTATGTAAAGACATGCCTGTATTCGGACCTGTCCCGGATCGCAGGCACAAAGTCCCTGGATGCGGCCCAGGTATATGAGACATCCGCCAACGGCATTGAACAGAAAAAATCATTTGACAGGACCGTATCCGAATCCGTCCAGCAGTTTTTGGGATATCAGTGCGGCAGGATATACTGCCAAAATTATTTTGACGAGAGTGCCAAACAGGATGTGACCGCTATGATCCAAAAAATCATAAGGGTATATGACCAGCGGCTTGCATCAATGGACTGGATGAGCGGGTCCACACGGCAGGAAGCCCGGAAAAAGCTGGCTAACCTGACCATAAAGGTGGGCTATCCGGATCAATGGCCCCAGGACAGATATGAACTGGAATTAACTCCCCCCGATCAGGGCGGGCTCTATATAGATAATATCCTGTCCCTAAAAAAAGCGGAACAGGATTTCAGGTTTGAGACCAGACACGATCCCGTGGACAGAGTCGAATGGGGGATGACTCCCCAGACCGTCAATGCCTATTATAACCCCGGGAACAATGAAATCGTATTCCCGGCAGCCATCCTGCAGGCCCCCTTCTACTCTGCCAATGGGAATCCGGTGGCCAATCTCGGCGGCATCGGAACCGTGATCGGGCACGAGATCACCCATGCCTTTGACACTACCGGCTCCCAGTATGATGAAAAGGGAAACCTGCGGGACTGGTGGACTGATGAGGACCGACAGCATTTTAAGGAGCTGGGCCAAAAAGTCATAGATTACTACAGCTTGATGGAGGTCAATGGGATACCGGTCAACGGCAGTCTCAGCGCCACGGAAAACATTGCTGATCTCGGGGCTGTCTCCTGCCTGACGGAGATTGCCAAAAAGGAAGGCTATGACCTGAAAGAGCTATACAAAGCCTACGCCTCTGTGTGGGCCAGCAAATACAGGGATGAATACCTGTCCTATATCATGTCCAATGATGTCCATGCCCCCGGGATCATACGTGTCAATGGGGTTCTGTCCGCAACCGATGGCTTCTATACTGCCTTTGACATAAAAGAGGGGGACGGCATGTATCGGAAGCCGGAAGACCGGCCCAGGATCTGGTAAAGAACAACCGGTTACATGAACAGGATAACCATCTGGGAGGACAGGACCACCAAAACCAGCGCAATGGGATATGTGGCGGCATAGGCATTGGCCACATCATCGGTTCCGGCCACGTTGATCAGCGTGCCCAGGGCTGGGGTCGAGGTCATGCCCCCGGTTATGGAACCAAGTATATTAAGAAGATTTAGCCTCATAACCCGCTTGGCCATTATAAAACCCACGGTCATAGGCAGCAGGGTCATGATAACGCCATACACAAAATAAACAGGTTCAAAGTATCTGATAAAATTCGCGCCTCCCGCCACACCGGCTCCAATAAGAAACAGCATCAGGCCAAACTCCCTGAACACCTTCAGGGCTGCTGCTGAGGGAGTGAGGGATATCATGCCCCCATGGCCCAGGTGTCCAAAGAAAAGGCCCATCATCAGGCAGCCGCCGGTTGTGGTCAGTGAGAAATCCCCTACTTTGACGGAACCCAATAAGATGCCTGCCACCGCGGCCAGGGAAAACGGCATCAATCCAAAATCGTCCATTTCCGTCAGACCACCGGGAAGTGTTCGGATCCGGCTCTTAGAAATGCTGATCAGAGCTCGTTCCTTTACCATGTTGGCCTTTAGCGCCTTGGGCACGATCTGCACAAACAGCACCACCCCCACAACGCCAAAGAGATAAGCGATGCCGTATCCAACAGATACCAGTGATTCCAGATGTTCCGTGGCTACTGTGGCCTTGGCCGCGGAAAAGGCTGGCGTGGATGTGAGGGCCCCCGCCATGATACCCACCATCAATGCGATAAACTCATCATCCGCAATAACAGCATTTCCCCGGGACAACAGTATGCACAAAATGCAGCTGACCGCTCCCGTTGCTATGATGATCAGTCCCAACATGACATAAGACTTATAGTTTTTCCTGAAATTCCCAACAAAATTGGGGCCTGCTATAAACCCCACAGCTGTCACGAACAGGCTCAGACCCATGTTCTCAATGATTTTTAATGCACTGTTTGCAAAACTGGTCCCTCCTGCCAAAAGTTGTTCTGACAAGGTATTATATAAAAAGCAGCCATAGATAAGGGCAGCCACAAAGACACCGGCAGTGCCCAGGTTGATCCCCCTGACCGTGATCCGGCCCAGTGAATATCCCAGGGCAGCTATGGCAAAAACGGAAAACATTAAAAACGCAACTGTTCTAATTGATAAGTATCCACCTAGCAAACTCATGCTTATTTCCTTTCCGGCGGACCATCATGCTCCGTCTGATCATTTATTTTATCCTTTGCTGTACGGATCCAGATTGATCTCTGAAATCTCAGGCGCAGAGCCAAGGATATTTTGAAACGCCACAAGGGAGCGCAGTATCTGCTCCGGCTCCAGATCTTTCATTATAAAAACAATTTGGGAGTCCCGCTCCTCATCACTCCAGCTGTCAAGGTGACGGGGAGGATGGATGATATGCTGTACACCGTTTATTACAATGGGCCCGTGGGCTCCCACATCAACCATGCCCTTGATACGCATCATTTTTTCTCCATGGACATAAAGGAGCATGCTCATCCACAGGCCAAATGCAGTCCAGTCAAGAGGTTCATAAAATCTTATGCACATGGAACGGACCCCGCTGTCATGTTCTGCCGGCATTTCACAACAATCCTTTTTTATTCTCTCAAGCTTTGTCAAATGTACATCCATCCGGCTTATGCTGTTAGATAATACCACCTCCGGGGCAATGATCCCATTTGCCGCCTCCACTATAAGGGCTGCGGGATTGAGTTCACGCAGACGCTCACGCATACGGATCACATGCTCTTTTTCCACAATGTCTGTCTTTGTGATAATGACAGTATCTGCGGTCACGATCTGTTTTATTGATTCCGGATTATTCCTCAGATGCAGTTCTCCGTTAGCCGCATCCAGGCAGCATACCACACAGTCAACATAATAGCGGTTCGTAAGGAGCGGATCCATGAGAATGGAAAAAAGAATGGGCGCCGGATCTGCAAGCCCTGTGGTTTCAATGACCACCCGGTCCAGCTTGATCTCGCCACGTTCTGATTCGTTGAGAATTTCTTTTAACTCTTTTACCAGGTCATCACGCATATTACAGCAGATACACCCTCCGCTGAGCAGCCGGGTCTTCTCCTCTATGCGCCGGATCAGGCGGTGGTCCAGACCTGCCTGACCATATTCGTTGATAATCACAGCTGTGTCGGCAAATTTCTCATACTTGAGCACATTGGACAAAAGGGTGGTTTTTCCGCTTCCAAGAAATCCGGTAACAATGGTAATCGGATGCCTGTTATCTCCAATCATCACCTGCTTCACATCCTCTCCCGAAGCGCCTTTAAAAAGACAGGGTCAAGGGGATCTAAATCCTGATGGGCCAGATCAGAAGCAGCCTTCCACATTCCCCCAAGATCGTTGATCACTACGCTTGTGCCTTTTTTGTCAAATAACATATATTTGCTGCCGCTCCAATCCTTCAGGGCAAGCCCGTAGTAGCTGAGGATCTGATTGGCAATGGCCACACGTCTGAGCCGAAGGCGCATTCTCTCCCGCTGGCCCTCTCCTGCCACAATTTTTTTTCTGCTTCTGTAGTTTGCATCATGGACCGGCTGATCCGTCCAGTGGACCGTCATGATCATTTCACCGCACAGTATACACATATCCCACACTCCTTCAAAAAGAAGGCATGCAGGCAGGCATGCCTCCGTCATCAGTTGGTTCCTATTTCTTAGGGAATCTCTTAAGGAACTCATCAGCCATCTCATCAAGAGTACACCAGCGTATGCCTTCGTGCTGGTTGATGTGGTCAATCAGATGCTGGTGGCAATTGAGAGCCTTCATACGGCCGGATACATCGGGATGGATGGTCATTGGGAACACGGCAAAGTCGTAGTTCTCATAAACATAATCAAAAGAATCCTCCCACATTCCAAAAATATCCTTGGGATTATGGAACCCAAAGCTGTTGGGGGACTTCTTGATAAACATCAGCGGCGGAAGATCATCTAAATCCCAGTTTGCGGGAATCTCCACCAAATCGGTCTCCTCTCCGCGAACCAGCGGCTTCATCCATGTGTGTGCCGGTGCAGAGTAATCAATCTTGTCCCAGCTGTCCCCAATACGCACATAGTAAGGCATACAGTCGTGATGCATGAGAGAGTGGTCATACTTAATGCCATATTTCTTGAGAAGCTTGTCAGTGACATTGGAGAACTCCCACCAGGGAGCAACGTAACCTGTGGGTCCCTTACCGGTAAGGGCAGTGATCAGTTCAACGCTCTTAACAAGGATGTCCTCCTCCTGCTGAGAGGTCATAGCAATAGGATTCTCATGGGAATAGCCGTGTGCCCCAACCTCGTGGCCCGCATCCACGATCATCTTCATCTGCTCCGGGAATGTTTCGATGGAGTGTCCGGGAGCAAACCATGTGGCCTTGATGTTGTTCTTCTCAAACAGCTTCAGCAGCCTTGGAATGCCGACCTCACCGGCGAAAAGCCCCCGGGAAATATCATCCGGTGAATCCTCGCCACCGTAGGATCCCAGCCAACCGGCAACAGCATCAATGTCTACTCCATAACCAACCAGAATTTCTTTTTTTGCCATGTTTCATACCTCCAATCATTCTTTGTTATCAGGTGTCCGTCTTTTATTAATACCCCCTGTCTCAGGAATAATAATACGTATTAAAAGTTGTTGTTATAAAGCTTTTCATTCATATCTCTAAGGTAGGGAAGCACCTGGCGCATACGCGCAACCTCGTCCAAGTCGATCTGCGCGCACACAACAGCGTCTCCCTCCGCTCCGTAAGAAGCAAGAATGGTGGTGTCGGGTCCTACGATGCGGCTCAATCCCCCAAACGCACTGTCCTTATCCTGGCCACAGCGGTTGCTGGCTATGACAAAGGCGCCGTTTTCCAGCGCTCTGCTGCGGGAGGCCGTGTCCCAGGCATAGTACCGGGCCCTGCCGAAGGCGGAGGTGTAGATCAGTATGTCCGCGCCCTTGTGCACCTGAATCCTTGCCATTTCCGGAAATCCTATTTCGTAACAGATTAAAAGCCCTATTTTACAAAAGGATAACTGGATTACATCCAGCTGTTCCCCTTTTCCAAAGCGTTTGTCCTCGCCGCCCCAAAGATGCATCTTCCGGTGCTTACCCTTAAATCCCTCAGGGCCGACCACAACAGCGGTATCATACAGAATCCCGTTCTCTCCAGATTCAATGATAGCCCCTGCAATATAGATGTGGTGCTTTGCAGCAAGCTGATGCATCCACTGGGTAGCTGCCCCGGGTATGGGTTCCGCCAGGACGGTATCATATTCCTCAACTCGATAACCGGTATTAAAAAGTTCGGGCAGCACAACCAGCTGTGCTCCCTTCTTTACAGCATCTTCGATCAGCGCTCCGGCTCTATTGAGATTTGCCTCTTTGTCATTCAGGATGCAATCCATTTGAATGGATGCCACGGTGAGTTTATTGGACACAGTCATCCTACCTCCTACTATTTATTTTCCTTCGCATTATCTGTTAAACGCAAATTGTATGCCAACTTTGAAAGAGGATTAAAAATATTTATTCTATCCATTCCCATACACTGGAATATGAAAATTCTTATGCATTGTATCCAAACAGTGTGTTGGGATTTTGTGCATATTTTTTTCTCCCATGGGCCGCACATCATTCGGTATTTTAAAAACATGAAAAAATATGCAGCCGTGCATAAAAATTATGCACGGCTGCATGGTTTGATTTCCTACTGTTTAATTTTCTAGTCTTTATTTCTCAACTTCCTGCTAATGGTGCTTTGGTCCACGCCAAGGGCCTCCGCCATCTGGGTGGTGGTGGAATATTTTTCTTTTACCATCTGGATCAGCATGTCCTCCACCATCTGATGGGCTTCCCGCAGGGGTATGATCCCGTCCACATGTACCACCGTCTTCCGGCGGCTGTTGGTAATGGCCTCAGGCAGGCTCTCCTTGCCTATCATGTTATGGGGAGACAGAACCACCATCCTCTCCACAGTATTCTGAAGCTCACGGATATTGCCGTCCCATTTGTAGGTCATAAACGCATCCATTACCTCCGGCGAAATTACACGGTCCATATTATATTTCTTATTATACTTATCTAAAAAGAACAGGGAAAGAGGAAGGATATCATCTTTCCGCTCCCTAAGAGGCGGTATATTGATCGCCACAACATTCAATCTGTAATACAGATCCTTTCTAAACGTTCCGTTATTTACTTCCTCCAACAGATCCTTGTTTGTGGCTGCGATGATCCGCACGTCCACAGAGATTTGCTTTGTACCGCCTACCCGCATGAACTCGTTTTCCTGAAGCACGCGGAGGAACTTTGCCTGCAGCGTTAAGGGTATCTCACTGACCTCATCCAGAAAAAGAGTGCCGTGATTTGCAAGTTCAAAAATGCCCAGTTTTCCGTTTCGCTCCGCCCCTGTAAAGGCGCCTCTCTCATACCCGAAGATTTCCGACTCAATCAGCGTGGGCGGAATGGCTCCGCAGTTGATCTTAATATATGGACCATCTTTGCGGTTGCTCATGGAATGTATATAGTTTGCAAGGACCTCCTTGCCCACACCTGACTCACCGGTAATGATCACTGTAATGTCAGTCTCGCTAACCTTCATAGCAAGAGAAGATGCATTGAGCATCTGGGCGCTGTTTGCAATAAAGGGGACATCCTGCTGCTCCTGAATACGCGTGTAGGCAAGTTCACGCTTATATCCCTCCACCAGCAGCTTTGTCTCCTCCAATTCCTTATAAAGCTCATTTTCATTGACAATAAGACGGGATGTATTGATGACACGCACGATTTTTCCATTCTCATCCTTTATGGGTGTCCCCAATACCAGCAGCTTTTTCCCTGTAGCCGTGGTCTGTATGGCCTGCACCCGCCGTTTGGATTCCAGGACCATCCGCGTCACAGAGGGGTAATACGTACCCTGTTTCTCAAGTTCGTAAACACTTTTACCGATCAGACTTTCAGCATCCACTCCCCATATGGACTTGGCCGCAGAGCTGACCGACAAGGTGATCCCGTTGCTGTCAGATGCGTAGATTACATCCCAGTTAGTCTCAAACAGCTTGCTGATATCCTCATTGAGCCTGCTGTAACTCATTTCCAAGTCCTCAGAATTTTCTTCCACATTGTGGAAGCGAAGCCGCATCCCCCCTATGGTACGCCCGCCATCCATTATATTACTTTGCAGTATTAAATCTCCCATCTCCCGGAACATGATCCTGGTTTCCGTAGTATTGCCCAACATAGCGATCAGGCTTGCGATGTTCGCTTCAACTGTGTTGACATCCGCGCCCATCAGGGACTGGGCAGACCGGCCGCAGTAATGGCAATACTGGCTGTTCACATCCACAATACGTCCATTCATGTCAATGATAATAACATCGCAGGGCAAGGCATCCAAAATCACCCTTTTCGTAAAGGGATCCTTAGAGCCTGCATCTGTACTTGAACTGCTGAGATCCTTACCGCCCATTCCGCCACCACCTGCCATATTTTCCGCCTAGCCAAGTTCCTTGTATTGATGATCCATCCTGCTGATTTATATTGCTTCCTTCTTTTCAGACATCTTTTTCGCCAGCACATCCGATAAAATCCCCAGGGAAATGCCGCAAACCAGAGCAACCGCTGTCCCCTTCCAGTCATTTCCCGATGCATAAAAAGCCGCATTACCTATAAATGTTCCCGGGATAAAACCAAGGATGGCAAATTTCGCCTGCCAGCACATGACCGCCGCAAACAAAATAGTAAATAGAATGCCGGGTACACCGGGCAGGAGATTACAAACAGCAATCGTTACAAATCCCCACAAAACCCCGCTCATATTTGTGCAGAAGGCGGATCTTACACCCTTCAGCCCGCCCCCTGCGGCAAAATAGCTGGCCCATCCCAAAAAGCCCACAAAACCGATCAGTCCCATCACTCCGCTGAGATAGACCCACACACCTGCCAAAAGTCCTACTGTAATTCCCACTGCAAAAAGATAACTCATACTGTCCACTCCTTTTCATATAAGATTGGCCCTACATAAAACCGCCTATCTTTTTATACCGCAATTTTCATGCCAATTATATATGAAAGGAATGACCATACTTCTATTATATCAGATTGTTCCCTGTGCACAAGGGCTGCATTACTCACACTTCCTATTTTCGATTGTCTTGTTCCGTATATACACCCGGCTTTCATAGGGACGCAGACTCCTTAACCAGGATTTCCCCGCACCATCATCTCCTAACCCGGCTCCATCCTCATCCTCATAATTTCCAATGAGCAGCTTCCACCCCCACAGGCCAAAGGGCTCAGGAAGCGCAGCAGCCGCACTCCCCATATTATTCCAGACCATCAGCTCATTTTCCTCATCACTTCGCCTGTATGCCAGGATCCGGGGATGGCTGCGGTGAAGGAACTCAATGTCCCCTTCCTGGATCACACCATATTCTTTTCTCAGGGATATGAGGCGCTTATAATAATGGAAAATGGAATCAGGATCCTTTTTTTCATCCTCCACATTGATATAAGTATGGTTCTCAGGTATCCCGATCCATGGCCGGGCATCGGAAAAACCGGCATACCGGCTGCCGTCCCACTGCATGGGGGTGCGGCTGTTATCCCTGGAGCGGTTCTGGATGACGTAAAGCGCCTCCTTGGCAGTGCAGCCCTGTTCCTGGAGGATCTGATAATAGTTGGTGCTTTCCACATCCCTGTACTGGGAAATACTTTCAAAGCAGGGATTGGTCATTCCCAGTTCCTCCCCCTGGAACACATAGGGCGTTCCGCGGAACATATGGATCACGGTTGCCAGCATTTTGCCGGATTCCTTCCAGTAACGCCTGTCATCCCCAAAGCGGGAGATGGCCCTGGGCTGGTCATGATTGCACCAGAATACCGCATTCCACCCGCCTCCTTTTGCCATATCCTCCTGCCATACCATAAACAGACGCTTCAGTTCCGCCATATCAGGCTCCATCAACTTCCATTTATCACCACCTCTGTAATCCACTTTCAGGTGATGGAAATTAAAACACATGGAAAGTTCCCTGTTTTCCGGGCAGCTGTAACGGATGCAGTTGTCCAGAGAAGTGGAGGACATTTCCCCCACCGTGACCATAGCATCAATCCCCGTGTTTCTTGTAAGTTCCTGAAGGTATTCATGGACATGGGGACCATCGGTATAAAAGCGGCGTCCATCTCCCTCATAGTCATCCTCCAGCAGTGGAGGCTTGGATATCAGGTTCACTACATCAAACCGGAATCCCCTGACTCCCTTTTCCTTCCAGAAAAGGACCACCTTCTCAAGCTCCCTGCGCACCTTTGGATTATCCCAGTTCAGGTCGGCCTGTGTTACATCAAAGAGGTGGAGGTACCATTTCTTCAGATGGGGCACATATTCCCATGCACTGCCTCCAAATTTGGACTGCCAGTTGGTGGGAGGGTTCTCCGGCTCCCCGTCCCGGAATATATAATAGTCCATATAAGCCGGGTCCCCCTCCAGGGCCTTCTTAAACCAGGCATGTTCCGTGGATGTATGGTTAAATACCATATCAAACATACAGCCGATCTCCCGCTTTCCGGCCTGGGCGATCAGTTCCTCCACATCCTCCATGGTGCCGAACATAGGATCCACGGACAGATAGTCCGCCACATCATATCCATTGTCATTCTGGGGGGATTTGAAAAAGGGTGTAAGCCATATATAATCAATTCCCAGCTCCCTGAGATAATCCAGACGCCGGATCACTCCCCTTATATCACCCTGCCCGCTTCCGTTGGAATCCTGAAATGATCTTGTATATATCTGATAGATGGTACTGCTCTTAAAATCCCGCATTATGATCCTCCTTTATTGTCTCACTTAAGCACTGCCACCGCATCGGCCCCCGCGCTGGCGAGGAAACCGAATTTCCATTCTATGCTGGCCGTATTTCCCGGGTTGGTCACAACCATAATAACCATATCGGGGTGGCCCGCCTTGCGGATCCGTTCCCTGCTGAAGCGGATCAGCTGATCTCCCGCATTCACCCGGTCCCCCGGTTTAACCAGGGCCTCAAACCCTTCCCCATTCATGTCCACTGTATCCAGACCAATATGGAGCAGCACCTCCATTCCATTATCCAGTACCAGACCGCAGGCATGAAGGCTTCCATCCATGACCACTGCAACCGTACCGTTTGCCGGCGCTCTCAGCACTTCATCCTCAGGTTCAATGGCAACGCCGTCCCCCAGGGCTTTGGATGCGAACACCTGGTCCGGCACCTCCTCCATGGGAATGACCCGGCCGGAAACATATGCTGTCAGCTGTTCTACAGCCACATCCCCTGTCCGTTCCTCCCTTTCGCCGTCAGACTTTCCCTCTGTTCCAATTCCCCTGCGCTTTCCAATAATAAATGTCAGACCAAAGGGAATTACGATCACTACGGCCATTGCAATTACAAAGATCCCCATGTATTGAGGCTGTATGGACAGGATTCCGGGAATACCGCCCACTCCGATGGCATTAGCCTTTACACCGGACATTACGGAAAGCGCTGCCGCCACCGCGGATCCGGCCATACCGCAGATAAAGGGGAATCCATACTTTAAGTTCACGCCAAACATGGCCGGCTCCGTAACGCCCAGATAACAGGAGATGCAGGCCGGTACAGATACTTCCTTTGCCTTTGCATCCCTTTTTTGCAGGCAGATCATAGCCAGAACCGCGGAGCCCTGGGCAATATTGGAAAGGGCGATCATAGGCCACAGGGTGGTTCCCCCAAAATCAGCGATCAGCTGCAGATCGATCGCATTGCTCATATGGTGAAGGCCGGTGATGACAAGGGGCGCATAAAAGAATCCGAACACTGCCGCAAACACTCCTTTAAAGGAGGATGTAAGGCCTGCATTCACCAGGTCTGAGATCACGGCTCCCGCCTTCCAGCCAATGGGTCCCAGGATTCCATGGGCCACGATCACGGATAAGATCAGGGAACAGAAGGGAACCACGATCATGGATATCACGGACGGACAGATCTTTCGGAAAAACCGCTCCAGATAGACCAGTGTAAATCCTGCCAGCACTGCGGGCAGCACCTGTGCCTGATATCCGATCATATCCACCTGCATGAACCCAAAATTCCACTTGGGTATCTCAGCCGCGGCCGTTGAAGCCACACTGTAGGCATTAAGAAGCTGGGGCGAGACCAGTGTAATGCCCAGCACGATCCCCAATGCCTGGGTAGTCCCCATCTTCTTTGTGATAGACCATACAATACATACAGGCAGGAAATGGAACACAGCCTCGCCGATCAGCCACAGAAAGCTGTTCATGCCTGCCCAGAACACGGATACCTGGGTCAAGGTCTTGGTCCCCCCGTCAAACAGGGCGATCTCCCCGATGATATTGCGGAAGCCCAGGATCAGACCTCCCACTATGATAGCCGGGATCAGGGGGGCAAATATCTCCGCCAGGCTGCTCATGATCCTCTGAAGCATGTTCTGGTTCTGTTTGGCCGCCTTTTTCACCGCATCCTTGGACACGCCTTCAATCCCTGCCACTGCCACAAAATCATTGTAAAATGTACTCACTTCATTGCCGATAATAACCTGGAACTGTCCCGCCTGTGTAAATGTGCCCTTGGCGGACGCCAGGGATTCAATGGCCCCTGTATCTGCCTTGGACGGATCATTGAGCACAAACCGCATCCGTGTAACACAGTGGGAAACAGCCGCTATATTCTCCCGTCCTCCCACATACTCCAACAGCTTCTTAGAATCCTCGGTAAATCTCCCTGCCATAATTACCTCCTCAGACTGAAACATCTCACTTTAACCTGTTTCTTTGCAATCATCTGTTCACACTACTGCCTCTTAGCACATCATTGCCCTCACTTGTTTAGACAAGTATTTTATGATGTGATTATATCTTGTTTAAACAAGTATGTCAAGAGCAAAAATAAAACTCCCACAAAAAATGTGAGAGTTTCCAGTATTAAACTTTTTCCACAATCAATCGCTGTCCCAATTTCATGATTTCATATTTGCGCCCCGGATACAGTTCTTCCATATAAAAGGCAAATAAAAGCGGATTCTCTGTGTTTCCCTCAACCATATCATAGTGAAGGGGCACCACTAAGTCAACCCCGGCCTCTGCTGCCAGATAGGCGGCATCCCGGCCATCCATATTTCCTACGATCCCTCTGCCGCGTCTCTCTAAATCCGTGCCATTGACAGGAAGGAAAGCGGCGGTGATCGGCCCTTTGTTTTTGATATCTGTGAGAAGCCTTTCTGTTAACATAGTATCCCCGGAATGATATATCCTAATACCACCCAAGTCCAGGAAATAGCCAAGATAACACTGGTTGCCTGACGTATCCGTCTCATAGGATTCATGGGCTGCCCCCACTGGAAGAAGCTGGATCTCCTCTGTTAACGATACAGGCTCAAACTCCTTTGCCCCCACAATTGCATGTTCAGGAATCCCGGAGCACTCCAGCACTTTTGTCACCGGATAAGGGACCACTACCCTCATATGCCTGTTATTTTCCCACATAGGTTTCAGTGTGTCTGCATTCATGTGGTCCGCATGGTTATGGGAACAGATGACCCAATCCACCCGATCCACCATTTGGCCGGTGTACGGCGGAGGATAAAGCCTCCTGCTGATTCCATCCGGCCTGAACAGATCATTCAGGACCGGATCAATATATATAATTGTTCCCTTCCATTTAATAACCAGACCCATCTGTCCAATATACCATATGGCCGCCATATGATCGGGATATTCTGTCTCTTTGATCTGATCCAACAGCTTTCTCCCTGAAAGATACCACTTATTTCCCACAATGTTCCTTTCCACACAGTTCAGGGGAGCCGGTCTTTCCGCTGCTCCCGCCCCCCTGCTCCATGTTACCTTAATGTTGATAAAATGTCCTCGATCAGTGTCATTGCCTGATCTGCCGCAGACTCTACCTTTGTGGAATCATAAGAAACCACTTCCGCCGCATCGATCAGTACCGCTGTTATCTCTGCATTTGTAGATGCTGTGTTTTCGTAAAGTCCGGCATTTTCCTGTGCATACTGGGTTGCAATGATCACGCTTTCGTTTAAGACGCCCGCCTCCATACATGCGTCCTGAACCGCCTTATAGGGAGGAACTCCACGGCAGTCCCCCAATACCTTTCCTGCCTCTTCATCAGTAAGGAGGAAGTTCAGGAAATCTGCTGCTACCTCAGGATTTTCACATGTCTTTACAATGGCATACAGCTGTGACGGTTTCACCACCACAGATGTGTCCTTTGCATCCTGACGCATGGGAAGTCCTGTGGGTACAAAGGTATCTTCAGAATCTGACGTTTCACTTGTAATAAGGGATGTCCACGAAAGCCTGGATGTCAGTTTTCCGTTGATCCAGTCCGGGTTGGTCCATGTGGCGTTCAAAAAGGTATTGCCCTCCGCAGCAGGGACTGCCACGTTCTCCGTGTACAATCTGGCTGCATAATTCAACGCATCCACCAGATCATCCCTTGTAAAGCCCAGTTCAAAGTTATCGTCAATAAGGAATTTCCCCGTCTTCTGAATGATATACGGACGCATTACAAACTCTACCATATCACTTTTATCAATGTTCAGAAAATACATGTCCGGGTTCTTCTCATGTACGGTCCTGCCAATGGTAATGAGGTCATCCCATGTCCACGCTGTATCTAAACCAGAAGGAATGCCAAACTCATCTAGCTTGGTTTTATTCATAATATAACATCTGGCATTAAGGCCGCTGGGAAGTGTGATCAAGGTACCGTTATAGGTACAATAGTTATCGATCAGCTTTTTATCAAATCCCTCAATATCGTAACCATATTGCCCCAGGTCCACAAAAAAATCACCGTTGGAAACAAAATCTCCCATCCACGGAGGGTTCAGCTGCACAATATCCGCTGACGTACCGCTCCCCAGCTCCGTTGCTACCTTCTCTCTCAGATTTGCCCCTGTATTCCGGTTCAATGGTCACATTGGGATGTTTTTCCTGGTACATTTTAATCACTTCTATGGTCTTTTCATGCCGCGCATCATTGCCCCACCAGGCAAAACGAAGCGAGACCGGTTCCCCTGCTTCCGGGCTCTCCGCTGCCGGACTTTCTGCCGGATTCTCCGCTGTCGGGCTTTCTGCCCCGTCCTTGTGCGGGACCTCCTTCTGCTCAGGGGCAGATGTTGTCTCCTTGGTTTCTGCTGTGCAGCCTGACATGGCAGATGCCATCATGATCCCTGAAAGCGCTATACATACCAGTTTTTTAATTTTTTTCATACGTACCCTCCTGAATTCATTATTTGTTCCCTGTTCTTTAAATACCCAAGTTCCACAGCCCGCCGGTAATAATGCAAAAGGGGGAGCAGAGTCTGGGCACACCTCTTTGGGCCGGACGGACAATCATAGATCACTGTATAATCATCATGTTTGTATTTTGAGAAATCATACAAGGGCGGCTGGTTTTCCCTGGTGATCCACTCAAACATCCCAAGTCCGGTTTCCATATATGCACGGTCGCCGGTAAGCTCATAGGCTATGGCAAGGCTCTCCAACACCATTCCGTTCAGGTTTAAAAATCTGACAGCCGGAAACTGTTTTCCAAAGAACACATCCGCCCTTGGGATGTAACAATACCGTATCATATCGTCCACCACATTTATCATGGTCTGCTTTATCTCCCGGGACGGGCATACCTGATCATATTGATAGAGTCCCACAATACCCACATGCATCATAAAAGGCACCCGGTCCATGTAATTGTCAGGGTATGGGGTAGTCCATGTTCCCAGTTCCTCTGCCCATTTCAGGTATACCTTCACAATAGGTTCACAGGCATCCAGCCATTTCTGCTCCCAGGTTTCCCTGTAAAGAGCCATAAATGTCCTCATGGCCCACCCGATCTCACGCGGTTCCACTGTGGCTGTGGCATGGTAAATGGGCAGTTCCATCAATTTCAGCAGCCCCTGTCCAATGGATCTGGCAGCCTCCAAACCGTACGGACTGCCGGTCAGGTGATAGTAATCCAGAAACCCCTCTACCCATTGATGGCTGGGTACCGGCTGACCGCTGACATGATCCACGCTATGGGTATACAGAAGTCCCTTTCTGTAAGGTTGGCCGCTGTAATGGCAGAGATCCACGTCATACCAGTGCTCCACAGCCGCTTTCATATAATCATAGTATCTGCGGTCCCCGGTCCTTGCCAGCATAACCATAAAATTGTGGGGCATATCATATTCATTGTTGATCCAGATCAACTCTCCCCCAGACCTGCCCTGTTTGATATACTCCCATTCCGGCCCGTCCCCGAAGTTCAGGATTCCCAGCCCCTTGGCTCTTGAATCCACATACCGGTATAAAAAGCGCTCTGTCTCATGGTGGTATTGGTCGGTAATATAGGGATCTAATACAGATGCCTCCATATAAACCTCAGGCGCCAGCACAGGCAGCGCGGGCATCTCAAACTGATGCGCCCTGTCAACGAGCATTCTGTCTTCCAATTCTACCTCATGGAAATACAAATAGCATCTGGTAGTTTTTGCCACTCCCTGAGGCACCTTAAGAATGGTGTTCAGTTCCGGAAGAAAGCTGATGCAGATCCCCTGTCCCGAAGCCTCCAATGCTTTGGGGAAATTCTGGTATGCCTGCTGGATGCCTGCTGTAACTCCATAATCCCGGTTTCTCCAGTCCGCTGCAAAAATACTGAACAACACTTCAGGAAACATCTCATTTGCCGTATTGATGATCGTATCAGCTGTGATCAGTTCTGAAATGGGTTCCTGATTTCCTTTCTTCACATGATAATTAAAGCCGGATGTATAAATTCCATATTCTTCTTCCCCTGTGCATTCGCCTCCAATTCCAGGCCTGATCTCCAGTTTCATTTCCCTTACCGCTTCATAGGGATAGTCTTTGTTATATTTAAGACCGGCCTGTTCATTATTGATGATCATTTCCCGCCTGTCGGCTGAGGATCTGTCATCCTCCGTGTTTATGATCTGGTAGTCTGCCAGGATCCATGGTTTTCCGGCCCAAACGGTGATCATAAGAGCATAATCAAACCAGCTCTTTTCCCCACAGTAATGCCTCCCCCTTGTTCTCACCACGGCTCTGACAGGTCCCTCTTCGATCACTTCCCATCCACCTGCTCCTATCTCTGCCTTAAACTCATCCCCTTCCTGATCCTTAATGACCGGCCCGATAATTTCATCCGCACCGTATGTATGTCCGGGTGTCACAATCCTGTGGAATATGCATCTCTGTCCTGATTTGGCCAGTTCTATATGCATTGATCCGTTTTCAATGGCTGTATACTCACCTCCCCGCTGCACATGAATCATTGGAAATCCTGTTTCTTCTTTATCCTGCATCTCCGCTGCCAGGCAAAGTTCATAATCCGTTTCCTGGTTTGCAGGTAAATCTCCAAGAAAATGAACCAGAAGCCACCTGACCGTGCCATCCTCCCAAAAGCCGGTTGCCCTGAACTGCGCCGGATAGCACCTGCCCTCAGGCAGTTTTTTCAGTT
>Ga0192266_1061_pt1 | contig 20832 bp, 17 predicted proteins | sample Koala_Koa23_L3_FD_131261 | JGI IMG/M metagenome (GOLD analysis project Ga0192266, IMG submission 131261) | Enriched cells from koala feces incubated with labeled cellulose particles, San Francisco Zoo, California, United States - Koala_Koa2-3_L3 ...
ATCAGATAATCGCCCCAACTTATCATAGAAGAGCTCATAGCTGTTAACCGGATAATCCGGGACGTCGACACCTTTGTGCTGCCATTCCCATGTGGTAATATTTCCTGTATAGCTGGGGGTGAATTCGACCTGTTTTGAGGTGTAATAGTATAAATTTGTCGTTAGAAGAGTATCTGCACCTCTTGTCACATGCTGGGATGTCCTCCAGCCATGAATGTTGTAGGTCAATGTTTCGTCAATGGCATTTACGCCTGTCCCAGATATTTTGGAGCGCAAACGTCCCAGATCATCATACTCATAGCTCAACTGAGCCATCATAACGTTGTCGACATAGGTCTTTTCAGATAGTTGACGGCCTCTGAGATCATAAGAGTAAAGAATTTTCATTTCCGTTCGAGCATCTGTTGGCCCTGGTTGAATCGATTCTACACTTGTTATAATGTTCCCGGTAAAATCGTACTTACAACTGAATCTGTTTATTCCTCCCAAATGATTCTTTTCCACAGTCTGAATAACCCGGTTCTTGTTATCGTAATAGAAAGCCCGTTCGATATAGCTATTTATTCCCGATTTATAGGCCGAGTCTATTACGGCCAGTTTTTCATAAATCTTCAAGCCGGTATTGCGGTTGCTTACGTCTGCGTTTTTAACCACATCATTGACTGCTGCAAATGCAAGGTATGCCGGAATAGCAAAAGGCGTCTTTTGATTCGGATCATCGCCTTGCGCATACGTGGCTCCTCCATATCTATATTCTGCATGTGCTTTGGAATCGGGCTCTATTGGATGCATTATAGATTCTGCCCTCGATTCTTCTTTTACGAGTCTACCGAATTCGTCGTATTCATAATGAGTCCACCGATACCCGTCATTTTCTCCAATGCCGTCTATCGATGAATCCTGTTTTTCATTGAGATTACTATTCCCATCGCGGTATGCGGTCAATCGATTGGCGGCATCGTAAATAAATAACTCCGGCTCCCGGCTAGGCTGACGCTTTTCTGCTATATTACCTTGTCCATCATATTGATAATAATAGCAATATTGCTTAATGAGGCTGTCGTAAAATGGCCAGTTCGATCCACCGGATTTAAGTTGGAGGGTTCCTTCAGGAGTAATCACTAATACTTGCCGACCGCATATATCGTATACATAATATGTATCAGCAGACTCATTTCCGATAATTGTTCGTGAGAGAATGATCCGGTCTTGTAAATCTGTGAATACGCATATCTCCCGACCATCTTCGTCGATCGTCGTATCTTTGGCCAATGTATGTTTGGGGTAATATCCCTTTAGCTCCAGACCGGACTGCCCGACCGCAAAACTTAGAACTTCATTTTCCGAGTTAACATCATACTCATAATTGAGGGATTTTTCATTTGCCTTTTGATGGAATATTTCCCCGGGTTGGAAACTCTTGTCTACCTGATTTGATGCCAACGATTCATACCTTGTTTCTGAGTACGGTGCAGAATCAGAATAGTAATCAGAAATGGCTGCGCTCTTGACTGCTGAGGATGGATTATAAGCTCCGTCATTATTTGTTATCGGAACTGGCAGCCATTGCTTAATTTCTCGTCTTACTTCATCATATTCTACGAAGGAAACAAGGTCTTTCTGAGGATCTGCCGCCTTACAGTCTACAGTTTGTTCAAGATAGCCCAGGCCATCGTAATAATTGACTTGATCATAATATGAAGTTCCGTCTTCTCCTGTAAAAGTGCGCGTGTGAATGTAATTTTTATCACTTAAATTCAAACTTCCTAAATCAGGTAATAGTTCCATAAAATGGTGATACGGGATGACTCCAAAAGCACACCAATGGCTTGGGTCAAAAACAGCGCGTCCTAAATTGTCATACTGAACCTTACTCCGCTGTAGCGATTTACATGCCCATCCCTCAATACCGTCTTCATTATCTGCACTCAGGCGATCCGGCTTCGTTTTGTTGGATGTCCCGTCGTATGCGACATGGTCAACTACTTTTCCTGTATTATCAATAAGACTTACCGTCTCTCCGGAATTACTCAGAATAATTTTCCGCTGATACAGAGGGGAATTATATTTCGGATATGATTTTACTCCCGGATATAATTCTTCTAACTCAAACTTGCTGTTATTATATTGATATGCAACGAGAATAAAACTTTCGGCTCCGATAATAGTGCCTGCAGGGAAGTTGTAGATTTCAGTCACTCCACCCCCTGTTAATTTCCAGCTTGTCAAATTAACAGGAGTCTTTTCAAAATTATATAACTCAATATACTCCCCATTGCTATAGGGAATACCCTGCGCTATTCGTTCATTCAAGGGTGTATCATACATTATTTCAGAGATTACGACCCGGTTTGTTCCGTAGAGGGATAAGACCCCACAGAGAAACAATAATATAAAGAATATTATCTTTTTCATGATTGTAGATTTTACTGTGAGATTACATTGTATTTATATTCCTGAAGCAGGTTACCATCATGATCACGGATCGCGCACAGTTTCCAGTCGTCGTTATATTCGTAATATATAGACCGGCCGGAGGTATCTGTAATTCGAGAGATTCCGACGAATGGGATACGCTCATAGACTGTAATCTGGTAATTATTTTCAGTCATCGTATTGATGTCATATAGTTTGTTTCGGGCCGTTTCGGGCAGATTGCCTGTTAACGGAGTAGCCCCCAGCGTACTTAATCCGGAAATTTGCATCACCCTGTCAAAGGTGCAATTATCAATCTTTGCTACGAGATACAAACCTCCATATCCCCAGATATAGCTGGTTGTCAGACCCGACTTGTCGGTAGACTGCACGAGGTTTCCATGCGAATCATATCGGTCATATGATATATCCCTAATGTAATTGGGTTCTGTTGTTACCGACACTGGTAAATTACCGGCTGTGGCCACGGATGCGGGGAGAACATATCCTGAAGACTGTTTGTATGAATATAGTGTAGCATCGACAATGTTTTCCTGATTCCCATTTCCTTGAACCGTCTTCAGGCTTTTCCAAGGTAGAGAGAGTAGATTTTTTCTCAATACCAAATCGGCTATGGAGCCGGACGGTATTTCATAAGCATAATTTTTTCGGACTCTTATTGTGTCGCTATTACTGTCTATCGTTGTTGTTGTTGCGATTTGATTTCGCTTATTGTATTCATAATCGACCTGAGATTTCAATACACCGTTTTTTAAACGAGTCGTGGTCGTCACACTTTTGAGTGGATAGTTTTCAGTGATAATAGCATGTTCATAAACACCTACGGGAGCCAGTTTCGCTTCGAAGACCCGATTCAGTTCTTTCGATGTATCGTATTCATTGTCTATTCTTTTCACAACATCCCCTTGGGCGTTGACAACAACGGTCGTAAATGGTTTTCCGCGCTGTCCTTCCATTGATATCGGCAGGGCTGCTTGCAAGTCAACATCCCATAGCGTTGCACCAGACACCTCTTCATCCGGATAATCAGTCTGTGAAGTGTAGCTGTACAAGGTGTAAGAACCGTCACTATTTACCTCTTCCACCTCGCAGTATTCAATGTGATTCCCCTTTGTGCTGCTACTGATCAGTTCATCCACATTTGGTTCCATCAATTCAATGACTCCGATAACTTTTTCTACATCTATACTGGTAGATGTCAGTATGTAATACTGGTACATATATTTAGGCAGAATCGTCAATATGCCTGAACTTTTCGACGATAATTTGTAGCGATACTCAACTTGTTTTGCCAATGTATTATCCTGATTATAGTCCTCTATTTTCCATATTCTCATACCTCCGGCGCGCCAAGTGCTGGCGTCGATCTTATAAGCCGATGATGAGAAATTTTCGCGGAGGTAATAATGATCCATCGCTTGTGAGAAATCGTGGCTTTGATAGCTAAACAGGGAGTAACCTTTTGTTGGATATATTATCTTCTGAAGCATCCCTTTTATTGCATAATTACTGTTGGGATCTCGGCTCGTAGATTGGAAACAAGGGTAGTGATCTCTATTAAAATAGGGGTCCGGGATTGCAAGCTGTGGTTCGTAGCCCTCTTTTCCATTGTAGTAACCCCAATGGTCGATTGCAGTCGAAGTATGGTATGGGAAACTGGTGTCACTGTCATAATATTCCATCAGATAGCTGCCTACTCCCGAAAGACTTACTTCTTTTAGCATCATAACCGGATTTCCCGGAATAGGGCCATATTTATAGTTTAATTTGCATTCTTTTAGCAGTGTTTTGTATTTCGAACCATCCATTTCCCAAACGGAAATAGCATCCAATTTTTGCGTGCTTTTCATATCTGCGGGATCAATTCCGTCCAGTCCGGAATAAGGAGCCCGCCACCGTTCGCTATGTTCCCGAGGGCTATATTCACACTCGATGCGTACTTTATCGTCGATAATAACGCATTTTACCAGACTTACTGTCCCCCGGGTTTTTAACCGGTATGGGAAGAAATTGGTCTTTGACGGTGTGCGGATCTCTTTAAATTGTCCGTTTTGCACTGTCCAGAATAAACTTCTGTCGTCTTGGTAAAAAGTTGCAGTCAGCCCGGCCGGTCGTCTGTTTTCATATAATTCGATAATATATTCAAATTCAACAGTTCGCCCGTTGGGTGCTGTGATTTTTTCCAGGTTCCATTTGTTTCCTAATTCGACAGATCCCCCGCCAGACATGTTCGTATTTATCGTATTACCCTCATCCATTATGAATAAGTATTCATAGCCGTCCCCGGTAGTTATTTTAATTGTCTTGTTTCGAAGTTGAGAAAGATCCACCTTGTATTCTCCCGACGGTTGTGTTGTATTATAAACTCTGACACCCGTCGGTGATAAAATAAATGACCCCGAATGTCCGCAGAAGTTAAAAGTGAAAATGTCCGGGGTCGTTTCGCTCCAATATCGTCCAGACGCAGTTTTGAAATAGGGATACTTGATATTTTGATTAACATCCCAATATACATTGGATAAAAAGTAATTCCCCTGTTGTGGGGGATTGCCAGTGGCATATTGAAGATATCCCTCTCCTTCTTCATCCTTAACACCATTGACCTTTCTTGTTATACATCCGCCGGTGTTCAATATCCAACCTAAGCCTGCGGAACCTGCTTGCGTATTCGGGATGTAGCCATTCGAAGCATACATCAACTCCAGTGGAATCTCAAAATCCTTGTCTTTGTAATTATAAATCGGAATATTGGCATTGACCGTTCCTGTATACAAGTTCGGTTTTTGGGCTCCATATTTCATAAACATCCATGTTTCCGGTGCCGGGACACCCATGTTATTATATGAAACATTAACGGGATAACTGCTGCTTTGGGCATTGCAGAAGAACGGAATCAATACCATCCCTAATGCGTACATAAAGTGTCGCATAATAAGGTCTAAAGATTTCATAGGCATTTGAGTTTAGGGGTTTAATAGTCAATATTCAAAGCTACTGCGATGAAAGACCATCTACAAGCTAAACTGAATGTTTTTAGACCTTGCAAAATGCGCGTATTAATCATATTATTAGATGATTATGAAATCATTTTCTTGTCATAGCCCTTACATGAAAGATAACGTTCTGAGAGGTAATAAGATAATTAATTATGAGATTCAGTATTAGAGAGAAAAGTAGTTAAGATATGCATAAACCAAATATAAACAGTGTTCCACGATATGATGGGAAAACAGCAGCTGCTTTCTGGACACGACCTGAACAAGCTCCAAGGGATATGTTTTCATTTATGATCCTGTCGGGCAGCTCTCTATTGCCCAACACGTAAAATATGCTCCAAGAGCAAAACTGCCTTCAGCTCGACTCGTTCAACGAAGAAGATATCATGTATGATCGTATTGTTCAGTCGGTGCTAGAAGCGCAAGGCACAGGGGCAGATATTGCTATGTATGAGATGCAAACGAGCGATTACTATCCTTTCGGAATATCACACAGCTACAACAACCTCCATAAAAATCGCTACCTATTCTCCGGAAAGGAACCCTAGGATCTTTATGCCCTGTTCTGCATTGAGGAAATTCCAGAGGAACCTAATCCTCGCACGGATACCCTTGAGGCTTTTCTGTCATCAGCAAGCAAAGAGATGGCTCGTAAGGGCATGACCAGCTACAAGCAATGAGAGTGCTATCGCACACCCATCCCGATGGATACAGCCTGATCCAGTTCCGGGTTGCCCCGCGTCGTTATGAGCGCGTGAGCAACCTGTCCATGTGTATGGAGTATAAAGCGAAGGATAAGTTGGTCGTCGACTATACCGGAGCCAAGTTGTGGATCTACCCGCCGGGCGAACAGCCCCGCGAGGTCGAGGTGTTTGTGGCTATCCTCGGGTGCAGCCTGCTTACTTATGTGGAGGGGGCTATGAGAGTCAACGTAGGGGAGGACTTTATTACGGCGTGCGAGAATGAATTCTGTTACTATGGCGGCGTTCCTCGTGCTATCGTTTCTGACAACCTAAGGAGTGTCGTCACCAAAGCCAGCCGTTACGAAGTTATCCTGAACACGGAGTTAACAAAGTTTTCTTCCTTCGCGCCTCGGCCAGCCAAACAAGTTTGATGGCTTTCGGCTTGGCGTCGGTTCAGCATGCACGACGTTTTTAAGGCCCGCTGGAGTGCACCATCAAAAAGAAGATGACCCAAACCAATTCGTATCGCACCTGGTTCACAGTGAATGGGACAACCGCAAGAGCCGAGCTGTTGAACGGGCTGTCAGAGCTGCCCAGTTCCGTTACAACGCAGACATAGATGATGTCGACTATACCTTTGAGCGGGTCCTCGACCGTAATCAGGTCGAGCGGCTTGGCGCTATGGAATTCGAGAGCGACCACAAGGACTTCATAATCACCGGCCCAACCGGTACGAGCAAGAGTTACCTCGTGACCTTGCTCGGTTATAAGGCCTGCCAGGACGGCTTCCGGGTAATGTATGCAAGTACAGCTAAACTGATGAGTCAATTCAAAATATTCAAGGCTAAAGGCACGCTACTGGCCGACTTGAAGCGTATCGAGCGGGTCGACATGCTTATCCTGGACGACTTCTGCATGCAGCCGCTCGACGCACAGTCGAGGGTATACTGATGGACATCATCAAAGACCGCCACCAACGCCGCTCGACGATGATTACATCACAAATACCCGTCAAGGACTGGGTATGACGTGTTTGGTGAGAACCGACACCCAACCGAGCGCAATCGAGTTTGCTCGGATTGCCGAGGTGCGAAGGAGGAAACCGAAGGTAACTAAGTGGGGTTCTCGCAATAAGCCGGGATACAAGATCGACGAAAAAATGTTATTTAATCCGGGCAGAATCACACCCTTTTAGCCCCTAATTCGGACAACAACTTTTTACGCTTTTTTCGCTTCAACTTTAGGGAGGGGCATCTTCCTCCGTTTAACCGTTTTTTCCATATTAGTCTTTTTTATAAATATTGGAGTTTGGATGTTTATCCCCAAAAATAAATCTTAAGTATTGCAGTTAATATAGCTAGGCTCCGACTGAAACAAATTGTCTTACGTGTAAGCCGTTTGAGATGCGTGCGCAATGTTAGATTATGCCGTTCGATATGATTTGTTCCATAGAGCGTTGTCCGATGGATGGATTTCTCGATCAGGGATCTATAATTGCGCAATCGATCCGTATAGATGCGTTTTGCTTCGGCAATATGGAGCGTTTCGGTTACCACACTTAATGTAGCATTCGTTCTTGCTCCAACGTTGAAGCTTACGACCTGCTTCGATTTGCGATCCAGCGCGTAGGCAATCCAGACGTGATCCTGTTTATGTCGCACGAAACTCTTAATTTCGTCCACCTCGTATATCCGGCGTTTTACAATGGGAGGGCGAGAAATCCGCGTTCCTATGAGTATAATGTGTTTGAGCAAGGTTGTGGCAGAGATATGTAAAATTCTTGCAGAGCTTCGGATTCCCGTGCCTTCTTTGGTATAGAGAATGATTTTCTTGTCTAAATCAGGCGAATATGCGTTGTATGTATATTCCTCCTGTGTTTCTTATGACAGTGTTTACATTCATATCTTTGAGTGCCGTTGGCTTGTCGCCCGTCTTTTTTGCACTCGTGTCCGCAAAATCTGCAAATCATTAGCCCCTAATCTGTAACATGAAGTCCGGTAAGCCCGGACATAAAATCATTTAGCTCGGTTTTCGGGGTGCAAAAATAATAAAGACGACCTGAAAGTCGTCTTTATTCTATGAATTTTTTTGGAACCTGGTAATGATTTTCAATTTGTTATGGGTTTAGCCCCTAAACTGTTATATTACCACTATAATCGTTGCTATTGATAAAAAAATTCATTGGATCAATAACTTCTTAAATTCTTCAAGAGTTATATCTTGTACAAATTCATTATGTTTTCGATATTCCTCATCAATAAAATTGTCGTATTGCTCAGTCGTATTTCCCATATAATTAACTAATCCTCTTTTCAATCCATTTACCTCAAAATTTGCATATGTAGTCATTTGAAGAAATGATAAATCCTTTTGGGATTTTTTATTTTGAGACAACAAATATCGATTCCTATTTAGACTAAATGCAATAAAATCAATCAACTGTAATAGTGGTTCTGATTTGGAAGACCTAAATTCAATAGTTTGATCTTTGAGATTATTTCCCAATAAATCTATTCTGCATTTAGAATTGTTTTTTTGACGCCCTTCGTCAATGATGATTTGAACTGGTAATTTGTAACGGTTGCTATGCTTATTCAAAAAACACTTGAGCTTGTTAAATAAAAGAATCAGTGCAAAATCTTTTACATTATTCAACTTGAAATTGGAGATAGATACGGAAGGCTCTCGCGTAATCTTCAATCTTTCATAATCATTATCATCCAAAGATTGAACGAATAATGGATAATTTCCAGACTTGTATATATCGGCAAAATCATACATTATATGCAATCTAGTTTCTATGGACAATAAACGCCAATCTCCCTTTCCATTATATAATTCAACAAAGTGAAATTCATCTAAATTTAATGATTGGAGATAACGATTTTTTAAGTTGTTAATTTTGCCTTCTATCTCTGACTTTTCTTTTTGAGAAACAAGTATTGCAAACCATGAGCATAGGCTTGGGCCTCCGTATTTACTATTTGTTTTTTGGCCAGGAGTACCTGTTTCATCTATAAATATATATGTGTCTGTCATGGCTTAATTTGATTTATATGCCAAAATTATAAATATATCCTTAAAAAAGGGCATACAATACTCGTTATTCTTTAGCTATATAAACTGCTCTAAATATTTTTCGTTGAAACCCGTGAGTGGAAATTTGAAATCTTTCTGTGTACCGTCTATTGCCGTATAGCTGAATATGACCGTATCGCTCTTTATATGGGCTTCTAAAAGATTGAGCTTGCAGTTGGACTTGGGAATATCTACGATGTTGGACAATACAATGGCGAGATAACCTTCCTCTACGACTTTTGGATTCAGCAGATAGGAAAATCCTGCCATATAACGACCTCGTTTTTGAAAACAGATGGTCATATCTTTCGTAGGGTCGATGTCGAGTTCAAAGATATAGTGAAACTCTCGTGGTGTGGGGTCATCTGTTCTACGCCCCACAAACAGGCAAACGCCGTGGTCATTATCATAAGATACTCCTTTGGAGATATACGATATTTGAACATCGTCGATAGTCTCTGTGCCCGTTTTTCAATCAATACTTGGTGTTTTTCTTTTCATTTTAGCTAAAATTTATTGTGAATTTATCTCTTTGATTATGATGTAAATATACGAAAAATTTGTGAGATATGCAAGTGTGTAAAAAGGACAAACTTGGGTAGAGCGGTTAATTATAGACCGTCTTTCCAAGTCTGTCATTAAGATAGATTAGTTTTGTTTTTTAGGCATTTGAACTAAATGTCCATTCGTTTCAATTCCATATTTATCATTGTAAACACGAATATAGGCTGTTCGTTCAGAATTAGTTAAGTTATCATCTGTAGCAGTAACAAGCAATCCAGGTACATTCCAAAAATCAATCATATCTACTTTTTCAATCGTAAGCCACTCTGGAACTGTATCATCCAATCCAGGCAGTAGTTCCCATTTCCACTCTTTCAGAGTGCCAAAAACAGGAATTTTACAGATAGAACCTTTATTGTATAAAGTATAGGCCTGTGTAGGAGTAATCTCCAAAGTTTGTTCTCTTTCATCGTCCTTTGAACATGAATTGAGCGAAACTGCCGCAAACATAATGGCAGTAAGCAAAAGCATCTTTTTCACTGTTTGCTGAATGTTTTAAGTTCGTATTCTTCCCAACCATCACCCTTTTCGTGGTACTCCAATTTAAGGGTCGATGCCGTCAGTTCCGTAATTGTAAAGGTTTGCGGGTCGCCATATTGGCTATATCGTACCGTCAGTTTATTATTGGACGATACTGAATAGTCGATGCTTTCCGATGAATCCATTTCCTTGTAAGACCCTGTATTATCGGAATTGAACACGAAATAGATTTGCGCGTCGTTCATGTCCTCGTTCCACTCGTCTTTTACACCCTCGTCGATTTCATAACCGACAGAATGTGTGTAACGCCATGTCCCGACAAGTTCATCTAAATTGATTTGCACTTTATCGTCGTCATCGGAACAGGCGACAAAGGCAGTTGTGGCGAATAGAGCCACCAATAGAAACAACTTTTTCATAGTTGTAATAAGTTTAGGTTGTCGCTTCAGCACCACCGCGACGGTTAATTTTTGATTTTTAATTAAACAGAAAGCGTGGTGCTGAAAACTTACTTAAACTTGCAGGTCGTAGGAAACCTTGGTAGATAAATAAGCAACAGCCCCACGCCTATACCCACGAATGGATATGACGCGAGAAGATGTTGACCTATTCTCTCTACCTTTCCGAATTTCCTACGTTCGCAAGTTGAGAACAAGTTACACTTTCCGTGTTTGTCGTATGTCCTACAAAGATAGGCAAACAAACTGAAAAGCAAAACATCTTTCCGATTTCTCGGAACTGTTGCAGATTTTTAGTATATTGAACAAACTATTAAATCATAATAATAATGACACCTAAGGGATTCAAGGAGTTTCAAGAAAGTATGTTGATTTCAACATTACGGGACAATTTTTATACAAGACGGTTTCAGAAAAATTATATAAGAAAATTATATATAATATTCTTATTTGCAGTATGTCTTTGTGGTATAGAATTCTTTTCAAAAAATTACTATATTATTTCTTCTGCTGCATTTCTCGCAGTTATTTTAGCGTATTATATTCGGAAATTGTCCCATTTGTCATTCCGTTTTGATGTTGTGATTATCAAACGGCATAACCCTCAATTAATATCGCCGCCATTATTTAAAGGCAGATTCTCTCAACGAAGAAAAGAACGGGATAGAATTTTCTTTATCATACAACGCGAAATATGGCGAAAGGCCTGTGATATGAATAATGTTCCACAAGATTGTGCTTCGTTATATAATATCAAAAAATATATTTTATCCACTATTAAGTTAAATCGGCGAAATGAGGTTATTATTACAATTATGACAATGGCTTTTAGTGTTTTAACAACTATTATTACTCTATACTATAAAAATGCGACCGAAATTATAATCCTTTGTGTGACATTTTTTATTTGTTTTTGTTTTGTCATATACCCCTTATACAATCTGATAGAAGCTTATCACAATTGGCCTCGTAATAAATACAATACACTTCTATCTGTTATAGATGCAGAAATCAACGATGCTAAAATATTTTTTATAAAATAGACTTTACGCCTGCATAAACTCTGTAATTATGAGTTGCAGATAGTTCGTGTTTACAATTATCGACCTTACGACAGCGTAAAAACAGAAATTAGAGACTGCAAAATCTTCTCGGAATTGCAATGCCCCTAATCTCTGTAATTTACAAATTTGCTATGTCGATATGCAAGCCGAGTTTTACTCTTCTGCAATCTTCTGTATCACGTTATCCATGCAGATAGCCTGCCCGCTCGCTAACCTGCCCCACCAACAGCAACCGTATTCGTCGATGATAACCTCTCCCTCTCTTTTCAGACGTTCTGCCAGCCACGAATCAATCAGCCACCATTCCATGACATCGCCCACGAACGGATAGATATATTCTTCGGGTAGCAAATGCTTGTTCAGCATTTCATCCACGACTGCGGTTTGATTCGTCAGTACGCAGTTCTCCACCAATCGCCGTGCTGTCATAATAGGTGTTGTTGAGTGGCTATGTTGCGTAACCATTGGTTAGCGAATGTCGTGTGGTCTGCCTGTAAACGACGGTTCAGTAAAACACCCTCTTCCGTCCATCTAACGCTGTACTGCTCCATACCCATATAATCATTACGGTAGTAGTACGGAACGAATTGCTGGCTTTCCTTGTGGAGTGCAAAAATCATTTCGGGGTCGCGCATGGCATCTCCGTTCTGCCGTCCGTAATGAGCCAGCGAAATGTGGTCGTACTTGTCTGTTCGGTCGATGATTTCGATATGAACAGGCATATACACTCCGTCTGTGTTGTCGATTTTCGATTTTTGCAGAACCAGCAATTTTTGCAGGATTTCTGACGCCTTTCTGTCCAATGTTTTCATGGCTTTTTTATTGATTTCACATTCGACAAGGGGGAGGGGCTTTAGTTCATGTATCTGCTTGTGTGCAGTATATAATGCGATTTTTATATTCTTGGGCTTATTGAGTGAGTGCCTACGGCACACCATATAAAGAGATAGGGAAAATGAATGACACAATTAAAAGGTTTATATAAATCGAATATCCACAAAATATGTCATTCTCTTATTAAATGGGAAAAGCCCTGCATGCGTAAGCATGAGGGCTGTATATGGATTCTTTATTTGCTGACCATATATCTAAAATGCAAAACCTTTGAAATCATCCTTATCGAGTTTGTTTTGCTCTGCCTGTTCTATAACTGCATTATATTGTTCCTGCATATCGAGAGCCTTTATAAAGTAGGGCAACGATACCTTTTCAGGCAAGTTCTTACACCGTTTATTGAGTTGATAACTTATGCTTATTGGCTCGGTACTCGGTAAGTTGATGATGTTGTATTTCGTAAGCAGTACAGACATAACCCGTTTATCCCACTTGGGAGCGGCAACGCCTTTCACCTTGCAGAACTCGCATATCTCCTTATAAATCCCTGCATCGGTCTTATTTACTGCTGAATTGATAAAACAGCCTGCCGTCAGTTCATAGCCTTTTTCTATGGACTTTATAAGCCCTAATTGCAGGCATTCATTTAATAATGCAGTAGTGGTATTACGGGATAATCCGATACCCTTTGCAATTTGGCTATTGTTTCATTGGATGGTATCCGTATTATTAAGACATATTGCCTTTAATAAGAGCAGAAACCCTGCAATTTTGGCGGGATAGTTCCTCTTAAAGAAACTGTTATCCAAAAAGAAATAGTCTTTAATAGCTGGCTTTATATAGTAGGAATTTCGCTTTATAAAACCTCTGTCTGTATCTTCTTTAATGGTAGTCTGCACGGTCAGATAACCTGCATCTTTCAGGCGTTTAATGCTCCGTCTAATGGCACGTTCATCCAATCCCGTAAGCAGGGATAGTTTTTCCTCGGTTATATGGGATATGTTCGTCTTGTAATTGGAGCAATATTTAATGGTTGCTCACACGTAAATATCAATAGGCTTACTGTTGCCCGTTTGAAAATTCACGATTGATTTGGGGATTACTGTATAATTCATCGTTAGCAATGGAATTTTGATTGTTCGTAAATATAATCTCTTTTAAGTGTAGTAGTTTTCGAAAGCAGGCAATGCCGTAATGGTCTTTGGCCTGTTTGCGGTTATCGAATCACCTGCGGTCTTTGATATGGTAGTACATGGTCGGTACGACTTTAATAGGTAGTGTATAAGTAGGTATTGTATATATAGGACACTTTTGAGCAGTTTGCATAGGACAGATTTGAGCAACTCTCTATCCTGTCATTCAAAAACCTACTATCTCTTTAATTGGAATCTTCCACATTTTCTGATTCTGAAATACTCTTTTTATAGAGAATACTTGATTCGTACTCAAAAAATGTGGTAACCGATAAATGAAGAGCAGTTTCAATCACGAAAAATAGATTCATCAACCAAGTAAGATGAATACTTTTTTTAGCGATATTTTTTAACACGCAAAAATGCGTGAATAAAAAAACAGGCAAAAAAGTTTTTCACCACACAAGTCGTGAGAAAAAAAATTATCGCAAAAAATCGTGCTTCGTTTTTTCGATGAAAAGTTTTTTGCATGAATTATTAGTTCTCTCTATGGTGTGATGTGTCATTAAAAGTGGCTGTTTTTAGTGAATACACTTTTTAACGATTCCATATTTTTCGATTCTGAAACTATCTTATTAAAGGGAATATTCATTTCGCACTCAAAAAATGTGGTAACACAACGCAAAAGAAAGAGCAGATAATCTCTGCTCTCCATGAATGAACACAATTTGTATCGAGTGGAAGTAGTCCTGCTGAATTGCTTTACAAAGATAGGAAAAGTTCAATTAAAAATCAAATAATTTAATAAATATTTTGAAATAATTTTCAAGAATATTTTACTCGGCAGAATACCATCGAATCGACCGACAAGAACACATAGGCAGACCTCGTTCAAAGCTACATATAATTGGAACTGTACCTACATTTTGTTCTAAAAACCCTGTAAAACACGTTTTTTTGTTCTAATAGACAGGTAAAACATTGTTTATGTGAACTAATAGAACAATTTTACATGCTATTTTGTTCTAATAGTTCGATAATGTAAATAAATCTCAATGAATGAAAGGACAAACTTGGAAAAGGGGCCTATAATTAACCCCTTTTACCAAGTCTGTCCTATCTCTACCAATAATAGCTAACCACAAGATCAGCAGAATTAGGAGGACAAACATTGACATAGGGGCTTAATCTATACCCCTTGTCGATGTCTGTCCTCTTTCCAGCCTATAACAAATGAGCCATAGCAGCGTCGATTTGTGAGTTCTCGAAACTGTCCAAGTAAATCTGTGTAGTCGATAAATCGGAATGGCCGAGCGATTCGGAAATAATGGCAATGTTCACTCCCGAACGCTTCAAAACCGTGGCAAACGTGTGCCGAGCGACATAGGTAGTCAATGGCATTTCCAATCCTATCTGCTCACCCAGCGTCTTTAATTCCCGATTGACTTTCCGCAGAACCTTGTGTGTTCGGTTGAAAATCTGCTGTGCAGTCTTGTGTTCCGAGCGGTCGAGGATAGGGAAGATATAATCTTCCTGTGCGTGGTTGGCTCTGCTGTATTTCTCTATAATCCGCATGGCGTTGGGGACGAGTTGAAAGGACAACAATTTCTGCGTTTTGTGGCGGGAGTAGTAAATCCTGCCGTCCACAATATCGCAGTAACGCAAGGTCGCCATATCCGTAAAATTGATGCCTGCCGTGTAGTAGGAGAATAGAAATATGTCCCGTGCAAACTCGGCATAGTCCGTCCTATAATTAGGGGCTATCTCCAACGCTACAAGTTTCTGTATATCCTCTTTCGTGATGGCTCGCTTCCTCGTCCGTGTCCATAGGCTCCCGACCTTGTATTTTGCAAACGGATTTATCTTTTGGAGAAACAAACCCTCTGCAAGAGCCTTGTTATAGGCGGCCTTAAAGATGGCAAATTTCGTGGCTATGCTGTTGTTTACATTGCCCTCTTTACGCAGGAATAATTCAAAATCACGCAGGAATGCTAAATCTATTTCATCGAACCGAGTGTTCAGCGACCTAAATTCAGACAGGCGGGAGAGTAGGGAACGGTGTTTGGATGCCGAGCCATATTTTCCGAGCGTTTCAAGTCGTTCAATAGTCTGTTTCAGATATTCTCCAATAGAACAATTCAATCGCTTGCTGTTCTGTTCAAAGAGATTTTCAAAGGTTACGGGAATATCCATAATCTCTAAACGCTGGATTTTCTTCTCGTACTCTTTTACTTTAGCTGTTATCTGAAACTGAATATTGTCTCTATCGGGGCAGTCCTCTGTGACCTTTTGTGCTTCTGCGTCCCAATGTTTAAGAGCGACAGATACACCCAATCCGACAGCCTTTTTACGTTTGCCTTGAAAGAATAAAAGGCACAATGGAGAGGTGGAATTTTTATAAATAATTTCTTTGCGGCATATAACTTTGAATGTCATTTGATTACATTGTTATATGCAGTTGGGTGTGTAGTTCTCTATGTGGAGCCTAATGTGTACCCTGCACCCTCAAACGGGCTGTTTTTGCCCTTAAAATGCCAAAGAGAAAGGAATAGTATAAACGCAAAAAAAAGACCGATAATCATTGATTATCAGTCTTTTGCTTTGTACCCCCTCAGGGGCTCGAACCCTGGACCCCAACATTAAGAGTGTCGTGCTCTACCAACTGAGCTAAAGAGGCATCAATCGTTATCCGATTGCGAGTGCAAAGGTAGCTATAATTTTTTTATCTCCAAAGATTTTGCCGGAAAAATTTTATTAAAATTTTGCTTTTTTCGGCTTCGGAGGTTATTCCAGCGCCAGTTTGTCGCTGTTCCACTCCCCGCCAGCATCGGGGTAGATGAAGGGGCGCGAATCGTCGAAACGCTTCATATTCAAATAGCTTTCGTAGAGGTTGATGCCGTTGGCCGATTTCACGGCCAGCGAAAATGCCACTACCGAAGGATGGCGTTTGGTCGTATGATAACTGTTCTCCGTGCGTTCGAGATAGGCCCCGAGCCATTCCGGGGCGTTGGACGGATTTCCGCCCCGGCGGCGCGAATCCCCGCTGCGGCGGGTGTCGATCGGCGCCTGTGCGATCACATAGAGTCCCTGCATGTCGCAAAAATCCAGCAGCGATTCGGGTACGGGGCCCGGCAGTAACTTGAGCGTGTTGTACCCCTGTTCGCGGAGTGCGGCAATCTCGTTCTCGGTAATCGTGGCGGGCACTTCGCGTACGCGCAGCGCCACGGGCTGTCCGTTCACCGACATCCGCCCGTCGTGCATCTCCACCGAGCGGAATCCGGGACGTAATTCGAGGAACTCGACATAGCGGCCTTCGTGCTGGGTTTTGAGACGCAGCGTATATTGCGTGGGCAGCTCGGCGCTCCACAGCATATTCATGGGAATGCGGGTCAGGAAACGCAGCGTATCCTCGCGCCGCATGTCGAGGGTGAAATCCTTGTGGCCTGCGGCGGCCCGTTCGCCCGTCGGGGTGAGCAGTTCGTAGTGGATGCGCGACGTGCGCGGATTGAGGGCGTTGCTTTTCAGTATGACGGCCACCTCCGCCGTGCCGCTTCCGTCCTCGGCAAGCCGCGTACGGGTGACGACGTGGCGGATGTACAGCGTCGGCTGGCTCATCACCCAGGCCCTTCCGATGGCGGGTTGGGGAGCCTCTTTCCAGCTCTCGAGCGGCGCTGTGGGGGAGGGTTGTGCGATGACGATTTCGAGTGAGTTCCGGCCCTCTTTCACCAGTTTGGTGAGGTTGAATTCCGCCGGGGTGTTGCCGTCGGCGTTGTAGGCTGCCGGACGGCCGTTCACGCGCACCTCGTAGTCGCCCGAAGCCCATCCCAGATGGAAAAGGACCTGGCGGTTGGCCCAGGCGAAGGGCACGGTGAAATCGGTCGAATAGACATTGCCCAGCCGGTTCCACTCCGTCAGCCGTGTGAAATAGCGGTTGTCGCCGCCGTCGGCCGCTGCAGCTGCTTCGGCCGAGGGGTAAACGAGCAGTTCGCCGCGCGGCAGTTCGCGTCCGTGCGAAGGCGCATACTCCTGGGCGAAGAGCCCGCAGAGGGAAAAAAGCGCTATGGTCGAAAGAATAGTCCGCATAAGTTCGTATATTTGTCCTCCGTAAAGTTACGGAAATTTTTCGATACTGCGATGTCCGAGCTGCCCAAACTCAATTTTCCTGCCATCCGGCTGCGTGCCCGTCGCCGGGGCGCGGGCGTGGAGGTGTGGGACTCCCTGCGGGGCATCTACCTCGTGCTGACCCCCGAAGAGTGGGTGCGGCAGCACCTGATCGCCTACCTGGTGTCGCTCTGCGGGGTCCAGCCCATGCGCGTGGTCCAGGAGTTTGCCGTGGCGCTCAACGGACAGCCCCAGCGGGCCGATGTGGTGGTTGTGGACGACCGTGCCGAGCCGCTGCTGCTGGCCGAGTGCAAGGCTCCGGGCATCCCCGTCGGGCGGCAGACGCTCGCGCAGGCCGTGCGTTACAATTCGGTGCTCAACGCCCGCTACATCATCCTCACCAACGGTCTCAGACACTACTGCTGCGAATGCCGCGATGGGGAATACGTCCAGCTCGACGGATTCCCGAATCTCTCCGGAGAGCCGTCCGGCCTGTAAGCCGAGGCCCGCTTACAGGTTCTTGAAATTCTTGTCGATATATCCCTGAAACGCCTCCTTGTAGTTTTCGCCGATCGGCACGTACTCCGTGTCGCTCAGGAAAATACGTCCCTTGACGTAGGCTTTTATCATGCGCAGGTTGACGATGTACGAACGGTGCACGCGCATGAACGACTCCGACGGCAGGGCCGTCTCCATGTTCTTGAGGCGGAACAGCGTGGTGATGGTCGAACCGTCGACGAGGTGCATGCGCACGTATTCGCCCTCGCTTTCGAGGTAGACGATGTCGCAGATCTTCACCAGCGAAACCTTGTAGTCGGCTTTCACGGAGATGTACTCCTTGTCTTTGGGCACGGCTTCCGATTCGCCCTCCTGGGCCGAGCGCTGGTTGTGGCGCAGTTCGTAGAGCGAGTTGGCCTTGGCTGCCGCGCGGCTGAAATCGGCGAATCCGAATGGTTTGAGCAGGTAATCCACGGCATCGAGCTTGAATCCCTCGACGGCATATTCCGAAGAGGCCGTCGTGAAGATGATCAGCGGGCGGTCGATCAGTCCGCGGACGAATTCCACGCCGCTGAGGTCGGGCATGTTGATGTCCACGAAAATCAGGTCCACAGCCTGTTCGGTCAGCATCTGCTGCGCTTCGAGGGCGTTGTTGAATGTTGCCGTGAGTTCCAGATAGGGAATCTTCGAGATGTAGCTTGTCAGCTGACGCAGAGCCAGCGGCTCGTCATCGATGGCGATACATTTAAGCATTGAGCGTCGGTATTACAAGTTTTACGGTATAGGTTTTCTCGTCTTCCCGGATGTCGAGCGTGTAATTCTTTTCGCCGTAGATCAGGGCCAGGCGTTTGCGGACGTTTTCCAGCCCGATGCCTGCGGCGTGCTGGGTGCCTGCGGCGGTGTGGCGGCTGTTCGAGAGGGTCCCCGTGACCATCTTGTCGGCGTACTCGATCTTCAGGTGGATGAACGACGGGTGGTTGTAGCTGATGCCGTGTTTGAAGGCGTTGTCGGCGGGCACGCTCAGATACAGAGGGGGGATCGCCCCGTGCTCGGGCAGGGCGCGGGGAGAGTCCACGCGGATGTCCACATCGTCGGTGTAGCGGATGTGCATCAGCTCGATATAATTTTTCAGGAACTGGATGTCGCGGTTCAGCGAGATGATCTCGCGCCCCGAGTCGTAGAGCACGTAACGCATCATCTTCGAGAGCTCGATCACGGCGTTCTTGGCCGACTCGGTGTCGATGTCGATCAGCGCGTGGATGTTGTTGAGCGTGTTCATGAAGAAATGCGGGTTGATCTGGTATTTCAGGTAATCCATCTCGGCCTGCAGGTTCTGGCGTTTGAGAGCCTCCATCTGCTGCTCGTCGCGCATCGACTGGTAGATGAGTTTGATGCCCGTGTTAGCGCCGGTCATGAAGAAGCCCAGCACCACGCTCCAGTACATCTCCAGGTTGGAGAACGACGCCTTGCGGTAGGCGTCGAGCGCCTCGGGGTCTGCCTGCTTGAGGAGGTGGTCCGAGAGATGGTCCTCATAGACCTGCACCAGCCAGAAGACGCTGATAATCAGCGCCAGGTTGCTCAGCAGGTATTTCCCGTACTTGCGCCGGAGCATATAGCGCGGCGCGATGATCGCGTTGTGGATGAGGAAGATGATCAGATAGGGGGCTATCTGGCGCCAGGCGATCAGCACGTTCTCCAGGTTGACGTGCATTTCCGACATCATCTGGGAGTTGAGCACGGGGACCAGGATGATGGCCGCCCAGACCATCACATAGAGCAGGTTTTCGCCGATAGCTTGCGTTTTCTGAATCTTCATGGGGCAAAGATAGTAAAAAGTCAGCCGGAGCCAAAACCGAACCGCATCCGGTTCGGCAAAACCTTCCGACCTTCTAAAAGTGCCGTTACGGCACCAAAGATAGCAAAAAAGACAGCCGGGCCAAAACCGAACTGCATCCGGTTCGGCAACCCCTTCCGACCCCTAAAAGCGTCGTTACGACGCCGAAGGTAACGAAAAACCCCGGCTCTTCCGAACCGGGGATTGAAAAAAGCAGGTAACCGAACTAATTAGTGACGCCTCATTTGTTAGAAATTGGATTCAAGTGACTATGAAGAATTTGGGATAGAGAATCCAAGTGGTTACCTGCCTGGGTCGTTTATTTGTTCAATAGCGATGGTGCGTATAAGTAGCGTTTGATACTCCGTTTGGGGGTTTTTTCGAATTCGGTGGGGTAGATCGTTATCTCCGCAACCCGTGCGTATGCGGCCAGCTGGGTGTTGAGCTCCTGCAGGTTGTTTTCCATGATCTGCGGCAACTCCTGTTTGTCCACCCCTTCGTTCTCCGCCTGCTCGTAATCGGGGACCACCAGCGCCTTGAGACGGCCGTTTTCGCCCTCGAGTATCAGCGATTCGAGTACGAGGTACATGTTGTTCAGCTTGTCCTCGATCTCCTCGGGGTAGATGTTCTGTCCGTTGCCCGAGAGAATCATGGTTTTCGAACGCCCGCGGAT
>Ga0192266_1042_pt2 | contig 20776 bp, 14 predicted proteins | sample Koala_Koa23_L3_FD_131261 | JGI IMG/M metagenome (GOLD analysis project Ga0192266, IMG submission 131261) | Enriched cells from koala feces incubated with labeled cellulose particles, San Francisco Zoo, California, United States - Koala_Koa2-3_L3 ...
TCGATTCGCATCCGACCGCCATTCTTCCGGGCGAACGGGGTGAAAGTGCAAATACCGTCGGTCGTGCCCAGCACGATACGCCCGTCGGAGGAGAGGATTCCCGAATTGGACATGAACTGTTCGGTGTGGAGTCCGTCGGCACGCGAATAGCGTTTCAGTTGTCCGGTCTCGGGATAAAAGACGATCAGCCCCCTGTCCGTCGTGATCCAGAGACGGTCGTTTTCAGGGATGATCCGCTGAATGATCTTACTGGGCAGAGGCAGGGTCTCGTAGCGGACGAAACCGCCCTTCTCATTATAACTGCAAAGCCCGTAACCGTTGGTCCCGATCCACAGCCGGTTCGTGCGGTCGACGGCGAGCGTGTTGAGCGCATTGCGGCTGATCGTCGAGGAGTCGTCGGGATCGTACCGGTAGTGTTGCAGGAGGTCGGTGCGGGCATCGTAGGAGTAGAGGCCGTCTTCGTTCGTTGCGATCCAGAGGCGGCCCGCATGGTCCTCCGTGATGTCCGAAATCCGCACCCTGGGCTCACGCGCCACGAACCGGTCGCCGAACCGGTCGTAATAATAGAGTCCTACCGAAGTTCCGGCCCAGATGCGGCCGCTGCTGCTGCGGAAGAGGACGAAGACGCGCGAACTGGGGTCCGAGGGGTCGGAAAGATAGGATTTCACGGTGCGGCTTTTCAGGTCCATGGCTTCGATGCCTCGTTGAAAGGCGGCGATCCAGAGCGTCTGTTCATCGACGAGCATTGAAAAGACATTGTAAATGGCGGTTCCGACGTTTTGGGCCGTGCGGTACGGCACGACCGTGCCGTCGTGTTTGTCGAAGAGCAGGATACCGTTGTTTTCGGTTCCCAGCAGGTAATGTCCTTCTTTCAGTTCGCAGACCGCGTTGACGACCTTGCTCCGATCGGAACCGTCGTTTTCGTGTGTGGCATAACAGGTGAAATTGCTGCGGGCGGGGTGGAACTCCACGCCTTCGTAACACGATCCGAACCAGAAATTTCCTTCACGGTCATGCAGGAAGGAGAAGACGTTGCAGCACTTGGTACGTGTGAAAGGGGCTTCGGCTTCCTCTACGAAACGGAGTCCCGATTCGGAAACACGGTAGAGCGTGGCCCCGCTGTTTGCGCAGACGAGCAGCTCGCCCGGCGCCCGCTCTGTCAGGTAGTGGATGCGCTGCAACCGGTGTTCCCCGCTGCGATCGTCGTAATTGGTGAAACGACCTGTGCTCCGTTCGAAGCGGTCGAGACCGGAACTTACCGTCCCGAGCCACAGCGTGCCGTATGAATCTTCTGTGATGGCATCGATCGAATTGTCCGAGATGCCGTTCCGTCCGTTGGTTTCTTTCCGATAACGGGTGAAGCTTCCCGTTTGTTTGGAGAATGCGCAGAGTCCTTCGCTGTAGGTTCCAATCCAGATGGTTCCGTCCTTGCTTTCGTAAATGGTCGAGATATAGTCCTGTGCGATGGACGTGTCGTCATTGGGAAGATGGCGGTAGACCGTGAGTTGTTCCGTTTCGGGATTCCAGCGGAAAAGTCCCGAATTGACGGTCGCAATCCAAATTTTCCCCCCCCCGGTCCTCGATGACCTCGGTCGTCTGTCCCGCAACGAACGCTCCGTCGGCGGTCCTGGCATCGAAATGTCGGAAACGGTCGGTCGCGGGTGTGTAGATGTCCACGCCGTTGTCGAGTGCGAGCCAGATCTGTCCGCGGCTGTCGAGCATCAGGCGGCGGATGTTGTTGCTCGAAATGCTCGAACGGTCGCCGTCGGTATGGGTGTAGCTGCGGAACTCGCGGCCGTCGAAACGGCACAATCCGTTGTCGGTTCCGAACCAGATGAACCCCACCGAGTCCTGCACGATGCCATAGACGTGATTGGATGACAAGCCGTCGTCCACTGTATAGCTGCGCAGGTTATGGTAAACGGGGGCGTTTGCCGATTCGGCACGCCCCGGCAGGAATAAGGTGTAGAGCAGAAACAAAAATGCGGCAATGCAGCGGAAGGTTCGTTTCATAGACATTTGGGTTGTTAACAAATATAACGAATGCCTCGCTTTCCGCAAAGATAATATGGTACGGAATAGGGCTAATTCCGTACACACGGACGCTGTAAGGCTGTATTTAACGCCGCAACGGCTCAAATTTTCCTTTCCATCGGGATTATTGGCCTTGATATGTACTATTTTGTTGTACAGCGAAGGATTTTCCCCGTACTTTTGTTTAAAACAGAGCGCTATTGAACCGGATCGGCACCGCGCAAGGCCGCATCGCTCTTCAGATTCACGATGGCGGAGGCATCAAGGTTCTCTGGCGCAATCTTCGTCTGACGACTTTATAGACCTGAAACGAACTAAAATATATGAGTAACCGCAGAGACTTTCTCAAAACACTGGGCGGCATGGCGCTGTTGACCGTCGTGCCGCGCAGCGTGCTCGGAGGGCCGAAATTCGTCGCCCCGAGCGACCAGCTCACCAAAGGCATCATCGGCGTGGGCGGCATCGGCAAGAGCAGCTACCATTTCACGTCGACCGCCGCCTGCCGGCTGGTTGCGGTCTGCGACGTGGACCGCAACCACCTCGACAGCGCCGTGGCGCTGGGTCGCAAAAAGTTCGACCAGACCCTCGAAGCCTATCACGACTACCGCGACCTGATCACCGACCCCAACGTCGATATCGTGCATATCGCCACACCGCCCCACTGGCACGGGCTGATGGCCGTCGAGGCTGCCCGGGCGGGCAAGGACATCTGGTGCGAGAAGCCGATGACGCGTACCATCGGCGAGGGGAAGCGCGTGGTGGAGGCCGTGAGGCAGAACGGCCGGATCTTCCGCCTGAACACCTGGTTCCGCTTCACGGACACCTTCTACGGACTGGGCACGACGGTCGAGCCGCTGAAGAAGCTGGTCGACAGCGGTCTGCTGGGATGGCCGCTCAAGGTGACCATCTCCGGTGCCACGGGCTTCGCCTGGAAATTCTTCTGGGTGGGCAAGGAGAACCTCGTTCCCGAGACGGTTCCTGCAGAGCTGGATTACGACATGTGGCTGGGCCCGGCGCCCTACAAGCCCTATAACGTACACCGCACGCACGCCACGTTCCGCGGCTACTGGGACTACGACGGCGGCGGCCTGACGGACATGGGCCAGCACTATATGGACCCCGTGCAGTACCTGCTGGGCAAGGACGACACCTCGCCGGTGAAGGTCGAGGTCGACGCCCCGCAGCAGCATCCCGATGCCGTGGGCATCTGGCACCGGATCGTCTACACCTACGAAGACGGCTGCCAGATCGTCCTCGAAGGCGAGGGTTTCGAGAGCAAGGGCAAGGTGCCCTATATCGAAGGTCCGCTGGGCAAGGTCTATCAGGGCTTCGAGTGCACGATTCCGAACGTCATGGAAAAGATCTCCGAGATGCCCGACCCCGAGCCGCAGAACACCGATTTCCTGGAGTGCGTGCGCACGCGGCAGCGGTTTGCGCTGGACGAACTGAAGGGTCACCGCAGTTCGACGCTCGTGAACATGGGCGCCTGCGCCCTCAGGCTGAATCGCACGCTGCATTTCGACCCCGACAAGCAGCTGTTCGTCGGCGACGATGCCGCCAACCGGCTGATCGACCAACCGATGCGCACGCCGTGGAAAATCTGACCCAACCCTGCAAATCTGAGAAAACGATGAAAAAGATATTTATAATCCTCCTGCTGGCCCTCGCGCCGTTCGCCGGCGTGGCGCAGGATGCCCGCCAGCGCACCGCCGCGACAATCGTTGCGGACGGTCTGAGCCAGCTTCCGGCGCAGAGTCCCAAGGCGTTCGACGCCGGCCTGCAGGAGCTGGCCGCCACCGGGGCCGAAGGAATCCGGATGATGGCCGGGATGCTCGTCCCCGCCTCCGAAGGCAGGAACGCCGCCGTGGAATACGCCATCAACGGCGTGGGGAGCCACGTGACCGCCGCAGGCCGCGAGGAGCTGGCCCGGGGGGTCCGCGCAGGGCTGTCCGCGGCCGTGGATGCCTGCATGGACAAACCCAACCAGGCATTCCTGCTCTCGCAGCTGCAGCTCTGCGCAACGGCCGCCGAGGCCCCCGTATTCGTGAAATACGCCGCAGACAAATACCTCGCGGATTACGCCGTGCGGGGATTGATCTCCACGCCCGGGACCGACGGGGCGATTCTCACGCTGATCGAACAAAGCCCGGCTCCGAAGGCCCTGCTGGCCTATGCCGCGGCGGAGAAAGGACTCGCGGCCGCCGAACCCGCGCTGCTGAAATGGGCCGCGGACCCCACGGCCGACAAGGCCACACAGGAGGCGGTCTACCATGCGCTGGCGAAATGCGGCGGCGAAGCGTCGCTCGCAACGCTCGCGCAGGCGGCCAAAGCCGCCGGTTACGCCTTTGAACGGAGCGATGCCGCAGGGGCGTATGTCGGCCTGCTGACGCGGCTGTCTGCCGCGGGAAATTCCAAAGCCCTCTCCGCCGCCAAGGCCCTGCGCAAAACCGGCATGCCGCAGAACATCCGGAGCGCAGGGCTGGAAATCGCCCTGCGCACGGACGCCGGGAAACGGACGCAGGAGGTGCGCGCCGCGCTGAAGGATGCCGACCGGGCCTACCGCTGCGCAGCGCTCGACTTCGCCGCGGAGTTCGCCGACGACGCCCTCTACGCCGCCATTGCCCGAAAACTCCCGTCGCTGAAGGACAATGCGGCGAAAACCGATGTCATCAGTTGGTTCGGAGACCGCCACGCCGCCTCGCAGTCCGGAACGGTCATCGCTGCCATCGCGTCGCCCGACACCGAGCTGTCCCACGCGGCCATCCGCGCCGCGGGCAAGATCGGCGGGCAGGAGGCCCTCGAGGTCCTCGTCGCCCAGCTCGGGGGACCGCACGCCCGGGAGGCGTCGGCCGCTCTGGCCGCCTTCAACGGCAAGCCCAACGCCGCCTTCGTGGCCGCCCTCGACGGCGCCCCCGCCACGCAGGCCAATGCCCTGAAGCTCGTCGCCGAACGCCGTCTCAAAGAGGCCGCCGACAAGGTCTTCGCCCTGCTGGAATCCCCCGATGCCGCCGTGCGGGCCGCTGCATACGATGCATTGGCAGGCGTCACCTCGGCGAAGGATTTCGACCGCCTGTGCGACCTGCTGGACAAGGCGCAGGAGGCCGACGTGAAGGCCCTGCAGGCCGGACTGAAGAACGCGCTGGCCCAGGAGACGCCCTCGGCGCAGTATGAGAAGACGATGGCCCGGATCTCCTCCGCTCCCGTCAAGGCCCGCTACTACCCCCTGCTGGCGCAGGCCGCCAACAAGGAGGCGATCGACGCCCTGCTGTCCGCCGCCGACCGCGAAGCGGCCTTCGCGGCCCTGCTGACGGTTCAAAACCCCGCGATGGTCGACGTATTGTACGACCTCGCGCAGCAGAACCCCGCATGGACCGATGCGGCAATCACGCGCTACACGAATTTCGTCACAGCATCCGCCGACACGCCCATCCGCAAATACCAGCTCTACCGCCGTGCCCTCGAACTGAATCCCTCGGCCAAGGTGCAGAACAAACTGCTCCGGGCGCTGGCCCGCACCGAGGCGTTCCCGGCGCTGGTGCTCGCCGCAAAGTATATGGATAACCCGGCCACGGCCGAAGCCGCCGCGCTGGTGATGAAGACCGCCGCGGCGAAGAACCCCGCGATGGGCGGAGAGACCGTCGCCGCAGCGCTGAAAAAGGCCCGGGAGGTATACGCCGGACTGTCCAAATCCGACGCCGACGCGGGTTACGCCGTGGACGAAATCAAGGGTCTGCTGGCCAAACTCCCCGCCGAGGGGTTCGTCCCGGCATCCCTTGCCCCGGGCGACTGGAAAGCCGTGGCCGGCAATCCCGAAACCCGTAAGGCAATGAAGGCCAAAGAGCTGTCGAAAGCGCAGCAGGAGGCCGATGCCGCGGCAGCCAAAGCCTGGAGCACGGCAGACGGCATACTCACGGGAGCGGCCAGCGCCGCAACGCTCGGCTCGGCAAAGGAGTATGAAAATTTCAGTCTGATCGTAGACTGGAAGACCGAGGGTGAAGCGGGCCTCGGCATCCGCTCGATTCCACAAATCGCCCTCGGGGGCCGGAACCCCGGTGCGCTGACAGGCAACAGGCTCCACGAGAACACGGCACCTGCGGCGGCCAACCGTCCCGGGGAGTGGAACACGATGGAGGTCCGGGTGGTGAACGACCGCGTGACGGTGGTGCTCAACGGCGTCACGACGTGCAACAACGTCATTCTCGAAAACACCTGCAACCGCGAAATCCCCGCATACACGGCCGGGCAAATCCTGCTCATCGCGGGCGACAAACCCGTCAGCTTCCGCGAAATGTACATCCGCGAGCTGCCCTCGACGCCGCGTTTCGAGCTTTCGCCCGAGGAGGCTGCCGAAGGATTCGAGGTGCTCTTCGACGGAACCTCGATGCACAAATGGACCGGCAACCCCGTCAACTACGTCCCCGTCGACGGCACGATCTTCGTCACGGCGCAGTACGGCGGCAGCGGAAACCTCTACACCAAGAAGGAGTACGCTGATTTCATCCTGCGGTTCGAATTCCAGTTCGTGCAGGAAGGGGTCAACAACGGCATCGGCATCCGCACGCCGATGGGCGTCGACGCCGCCTATCACGGCATGGAGATACAGATTCTCGACCACGACGCACCCATCTACAAGGGACTGCGCAAATACCAGCAGCACGGCTCGGTCTACGGCATCATCCCGGCCCGGCGCGTGGTGTTCCCGCCGCTGGGAACCTGGAACGTCGAGGAGATACGCGCCGTGGGCGACCGCATCACCGTGACGGTCAACGGCGAGGTGATCCTCGCCGGCAGCATCCGCGAGGCCTGCCGGGGCCGCGGCGTCGCGCCCGACGGCGGCAAGGAGAACCCCTACACGGTCGACCACCGCAACCACCCGGGACTCTTCAACGAACGCGGACACATCGGGCTGCTCGGGCACGGCCCCGGCATCAAGTTCCGCAACATCCGCATCCGGGAACTGCCTGCTCCCAAAACGAAATGACAGGGCCGCATGGCCGTAGGAAAACCCGCCGACAAGGACGACGAGAAACACTCCGCGAAAAAACAGAACAAGTAAAATCCGGCTGCCGCGAAACCGCCGGATGACGGCCGACGCGTCAAACCACAAAACTATGAACGTCAATACAGCAGCGGCCCCCGTCACGATCGTCGCCATCGGGGCCGGGAACCGCGCCAGCAAATACCTCGAATACGCAGTCCGGCACCCCGAACGTCTGAAACTCGTCGGCGTGGTGGAAATCAACGAAATCCGCCGCCACACGACCGCCGAGAAATTCGGTCTGGCGCCAGAACAATGCTTCGCCGACTGCGGGAGTTTCTTCGAAAATCCCCTCCCGGCCGACGCCGTGCTGATCGCCACCCCCGAGAACGAACATTTCCGACCCTGCATGCAGGCCATCGAGGCGGGTTACAACGTGCTGCTCGAAAAACCCATCGCGCAGACCTTCGCCGAATGCTGCCGGATCGAAGAGGCCGCCCGCCGCAAAGGGGTGATCGTCGGCGTGTGCCATGTCTTGCGCTACCACCCCTATTTCCTGCGAATCAAGGAGATCGTCGACTCGGGCGAACTGGGCGAGATCATCTCTATCAGCCACCTGGTCGCCGTGGGGCTCGACCGCACCACCCACGGATTCGTCCGCGGGATGTGGCGCCGCGAGGAGATCACCAACCCGATGCTGATCTCGAAATGCTGCCACGACATCGATTTCCTGCTCTGGCTCACCGAAGCCCGCTGCCGCAAGCTCTCGTCATTCGGATCGCTGCGCTGGTTCCGCGCGGAGAACGCCCCGGCACAAAGCACCGCACGGTGCATCGACTGCCCCATCGAAAAGCAATGTCCCTATTCGGCCGTGGATCTCTACTACAACCGCCGCGACTGGATTTCGAATTTCGACATTCCGGCAGGCGCCACGCTCGACGAGGTGATTCTGCGCGAACTGCGCTCGGGAGACTACGGGCGGTGCGTGTTCCGCTGCGACAACGACGTGGTGGACCACCAGATCGTCTCGATGGAGATGGACAACGCCGTCACGATCTCCTTCTCGATGGACGCCTTCACGCTGGGCGACCAGCGCGAAACCCACATCCGGCTGACGCACGGCGAGATCGACGGTGACGAACGCACGCTGCGCGTCCGCAAATTCCGCGGCGGCGAAGAGCGCGTATACGATTTCTCGGATATGCTCGACAAACCTTTCCACGCCGGGGCGGACCTCCGGCTGATCGAGGATTTCGTCGATACGCTCAGCCGCAGGGAGCACCGTTTCCGCACGGCTATCGCCAACTCGGTCGAGAGCCACCGCATCTGCTTCGAGGCCGAGCGAAGCCGCCTCGCCGGGCAGACCGTCACGCTCGAAAACCGGTGAGCCTAAAAATACCGACCGAAAAAACGAGGTGTGTCAGCGTTTCACGACCCGTTCATCGTTAATTTTACCACGAATAGGGTTTTCTAAATGTGAAAACTATCTAAATTGAGGAATTGAAAGTTTCTCAGTAAATTTGTATTAAACTGGGAGTTGTTTGACAAGGGTAAGAAAGGGATATGATCTTTCCTAATCATTACCTGCTATATATAAATGGTTATAACCTTTTAAGTTACAGGCTATTTAAAAATAAATGGATAGTACGTATGTACGAAATTCACTGAGGTATGTCGAAGAACTATGAAGTGTCATGCGAGGAGCTGGATTTCCTGGCGGAGATTGCCGAGGAGTGTGGTGTAATGGGTTCGCGTATCATGGGCGGCGGCCTCGGTAGTTGCACATCAATTTTGTGAAAGACGAGCTTTACGATGAGTTCATCGCCACGGCCAAGCAGAAATTCAACGTCAAGTACGGCAACGAATCCAAGGTTCTATGAGATCGTGATTTCCGACAGCTCGTGCCGGCCGTAAAGAGACAGCCCCACTACCGGTTCATTTGTATTCGATGGCCATGCGGGCGAAGGTATGGCGGCTGCAGTGGGTGGTCAGCACCTTATCAGGAAAAGAATGGCAAATGTCTCTTGTCTCATGACGTTGAAGTTTTAGGATTAACAAAACATCAGTAAAAAATTTATTGCAGCTAAATGTAGCAATTGTATTTATACAAAATCGGGAGCGAGGACGATAAATGTCCCTATTTTTGGGCCTTGCTCCCGAACGTGTTCCTGACAGTTTGCAGAAATATGCTTTCGGTTTCTGCCGGAGGTTTTCGAACGAGCCTTTGCAAAATGATGATATACAGTCGATTTTTCTCTTTTTGTGCCGGACAAGCAACGAAAAAGGAGCCTTCGGAAAAGACTCCTTTGTGTGGATAAAGGTGCTTCCGCATTAAATGAACTATATGTATATCAGTCGTTTACGTCGGTTTTTTGACTTCGTTTCCCGCATTGCCTACCGCTTTTTTGCATGGGGCTGCATCGGCTTGCGTGTTTTGCCTTTACTACAACCGTATCTTCTTGAAAGACAGTACAAAGATAGTCATTTTCGCCGAAAAATCCAAATGCGGGAATTTTTTGGAGATGCGGGCGGATTTTTCTACTTTTGTTTATATGGATAGAGGAGAAATTATCATATACCAGACTGCCGACGGAGAGACCTGTTTGGACGTCCGCATGGAGAACGACAGCGTGTGGCTGACGCAGGCGCAGATTGCACAATTATTTGGAACAGAAATTCCTGCGATTTCCAAACAATCCGCAATATTTTCCAGAGCGGAGAGTTGGGGCGCGAGGCAACTGTTTCCAAAATGGAAATAGTTCGTCAGGAGGGAGAGCGTACTGTGAAACGACGACTTGATACGTATAATCTCGACATGATTTTGTCAGTGGGCTATCGCGTCAATTCCAAAAATGCCACGCAGTTCCGTATCTGGGCGAACAAGATCCTGAAAGAGTACCTTATAAAAGGCTATGCCGTCAACAGCCAAGCGAAGATCGGGCAGTTGGAGGCGCTAAAGCAAACCGTTCGTCTGCTCTCCAATGTTCTGTCTGCAAAGGAGGTGACGAAATCCGAGGCGGTCGGGTTGCTGCGCGTGATTACGGATTACACTTATGGGTTCGATACACTCGATCCCTACGATTACCAGCAGTTGGAGGTGTCAGCCACTACGGTCGAGGAGCCATTTTATGCGACCTATGAAAACGCAATGGAGGCGTTGCCGGTGTTGCGTGACAAGTTCGGTAGCAGCGCGAACTGTTCACCCACGAGAAGGATGAGTCGTTCAAGAGTATGATAGGCGCAATTTACCAGACTTTCGGCGGGCGGGACCTCTATCCGAGTGTTGAGGAGAAGGCGGCTAATCTGCTCTATTTGACGGTCAAGAACCATTCGTTCAGCGATGGAAATAAGCGCATCGCTGCTTTCCTGTTCCTTTGGTTTTTGGAAAACAATAGGATTCTTTATCGCGCTGATGGTTCTCGCCTTTTGGACAACAATACGCTGGTCGCTCTGACGCTCATGATTGCTGAGAGTCGTACGGAGGAAAAGGACGTGATGACGAAGGTTGTGGTGAACCTGATTAATAAGAACAATTAGGAGGCTTTGCGTCCGGTTTCATTGTTGGTGAGGTTTTGTCGCCGGTGTGTTGATTCTCGTTGTCATCCGATTAATTTCAGGAGTTTGCTTTCTGTTGTGTTCGGAAATAGGCGGCGGAGGTGGTCATAAATACGTTCGAACGATTCGGAGGGTGTGCGTTCGACGTGGAGTGGACCGTAGAATGTTTCGGGTGCTGTATACCGTGCGATACCCCAGCCGTAGCGGTTTCCGCGGCGATCGACGTTGTACTCGAAATCGGCGATCACCAGCCGCATCTCCATTTGCAGCCTTGTCAGAATAGGATCGAGCGAAATCTTTTCGTCCTCTGCGATCTCCGATGTCGGGGTGTTCGTCGAACGTTTTCCGCGCCCTTGGGCGAACCCCAGCATCTGGCACAATTCCTTGATGGTGGCCGTCCCTTCGACCAGAACAGTCTGTAATACCACGTCGTCAAGGGCCGCTGTGTCCTCATTTGGGGCCAGCGGCCGGGAGCGGCGGTAGTTCGTAAGGTCGGGCAGCCACTCGCGGCTGACAAAACCAGCTTTGCGGGCGAAGAGTTTGCCGTAGGCACAGTGTCCCTCACGGATGACAGGGCCTTTCCACTCCCAGGCTCCTTCTTCGTCGGTGAACCAATATTCCGGGGCGACCATCTCTTCGATGGAAAAACCGGGGATGCCGCACCGGAAAAAGGGAAGGAATCCGAGTTCCGCGCAGTGTGCCTCTATGTCTGCAGGACTTTTCAAATATCGTTCCATGGTATTGTTCCTTTTTGAGGCCTTATATTCTTTTTAACGCTCTGTAAATATAAGCTGAATTTATTATCTTGGCAAAAGAATTTGACAGTGCGCGACGATGTTTTGTAACTCATATTTCTGCGAGACGTAATCTTTCCGATCGTGCGAATATGCCTATTTGTGGATATTGAGAGTGATGATATGGGCAGATCCTCGCGGAAAAATTGATGGATAATCTTGAGGGATATTAAAATATTTATGACCAACCGTGACAATTAGTCGCGGTTGGTCATTCAAATTCAAGAGTTAATTCAGAGAATGGATATGGTTAGCGTAATAGTTTTGACATTTGCTCCATGCATCTTTTTTTCTGTTCCAGATTTGGATGTACATATAAATTGAGCGTAGTACTGATATTCGAGTGTCCCAGCAAAACGCTCACGGTTTTGTAATCGCATTTGCTTTCGATGCAGCGTGTCGCAAAACTGTGCCGCAGACCGTGAAATTTCATGGCTGGTAAACCGAGTGCCTGCATGAATTGTTTGTAGTAATTACGATAGGTACGTGGTTCGGTTGGAGTCGCTTCATTGGTCAACACATAAAAATGGTCGTTTACAACTTTTTTGAGCGGGCGGATCATTTTTAGTAAATCCCGTGTCATCGGAATTTCGCGAATCGAGTTTTTGGTTTTGGGAGTGTCAAGAATGATCTCTGTATGTTTTCGATCGTCTTCGACGATATAGATACGCTGAATGGTCTTTTGTACATGAATAATTCCATTTTCAATATCTAAGTCTTCCCATGTAAGAGCGCAAATTTCTCCGATACGCATCCCGGCGCTTAGGCAGATATAAATACCTAAGTTCTTGAATGTAAAATGTGATTTAATATATTCCATGATTTGACGATGGTGCGAACGGCTCAATATATCAATTGAATGTTTGTCGCGTTCCGTAGGAAATTTTATGTCTATCTGACGGTATTCGATCAGTTTGTTCTTGACGCCGAATCGCAGTATCATTTTCAAAACGATTAGAATGTCTTTGATTGTTTTGTGGCTCAATCCTTTGTCTAGTTCCCGAAATACGAATGATTGTACATTCTGTTCTTCGATGAGCGTTTTGTTGCCGAATGATGGTAAAATGTGATTTTCAATAAGTAGTGTATAAGCTGAAAATGTGGAGCGTTTTACATACTGTCTTTTGTCCTCTTTCCATAGAGCGACAATCTCCGAAAGTTTGGTTTCTGCTGTCATATTCTAAAAGGTTTGAATAATATAGCAGGAAGATAGGAATAAAGAAGCTTTTACAGTTCGATTTTCTCCAATGTTCCCCATTTGAGATTCCCGGAGTTCACGGGGGAGTGGGCCACAAAATCTATAAATGACCTGGCAACAGTTGTTGGTGGCGGAACTCCAGATACTACCATTGGCTCATATTGGAATGGGAATATTCAATGGTTTACGCCCTCTGAAATAGGCAAAGATAAATATGTAGCTTTCAGTCAGCGGACAATATCTAATAAAGGGCTAAATAATTCAAGTGCCAAGTTACTACCACCACAAACAATTCTTTTAAGCACTCGGGCGACAGTTGGAGAGTGCTCTATTGCTATTGATGAATGTACAACTAATCAAGGTTTTCAATCACTTATAGCCAATAAAAATGTCAGTGTAGATTTTCTCTACTATTTGATACAGACTAAAAGGAAAGAATTGATTAAAAAAGCTTGTGGTTCTACGTTTTTGGAGATTTCTGTAAATGAAATCCGTAAAATTCGAGTTAATGTTCCGTCTATTCAAGAGCAGGAAAAAATAGCTGGGCTTTTATCCCTCATTGATGAACGCATCGCCACCCAAAACAAAATCATTGAGAAATATGAATCCTTAATTCAGGCCGTCATTTATCAGAAAAAGACAGATGGAATACGCATGGGGGATTGGCAAAAAACGGAATTAAGCAAAGTTCTACAAGAGAGAAACGAAAAGAATATAAATGGATATGACGTATGTTCCGTTTCTGTCAGCCAAGGTGTCGTTAATCAGATTGAATATCTTGGACGTTCTTTTGCCGCAAAAGAAACATCTCATTACAATGTAGTCAAATACGGTGACATTGTTTACACGAAAAGCCCAACTGGTGATTTCCCTTATGGAATAGTGAAACGTAGCTGTATTAAAGATGGTGTTGCGGTTTCACCCTTGTACGGTGTCTATATGCCAGCGAATGATCATATCGGAGTTATCCTGCACTTCTATTTCATGCAACCAAACAATGCTTCCAATTATCTGCATCCGCTTATACAAAAAGGAGCAAAGAACACCATCAACATTACGAACAGACGGTTCTTGGAAAACTCCATACCTCTCCCTAAAACAGAGAATGAAGCTCTGTGTATTGCGAATGCCTTGAAAACCATCCAGAAAAAGATTGATACAGAAAAAGGCTTATTGCAATCATATGAAAAAGAGAAAGAGTACTTGCTTTGTCGGATGTTTATATAAACAGCTGGCGTAAGAGGTAATTTTTCTGCTCACAAAACAACTTGGCTATACTCTTTTCAGCGGAAAGTTTATCCGAATAGGTTTTTAAGACTGAATATATCTTGTTTTGCCTTTCTGCTATTGGAAAAGGAAAGACTTTCTTCATAAAATCACTCTTTTGCAAATTAAAGCGTGTACTACCTTGTGCCAGAGGATAAACAGCCTTTCTAAACGATTGGGTCGAAATATAGTATGCTAAAAATGGAGGGAAAATCTTACTTTCATCTATAATATGGACACCAAAGCAGAAACTATTCAGGTATAAAGGATAAGTTTTTCCCAAGTACACAGCACCCATTCCAACTTCCTCCGGCGTTTCAGAAGACAAGGTGAAAAGAATGTCACCATAACGGACAACTGATTGTTGTTCCGTTTCATTGATTTTGACTAAACCAACATTAGTCGTATCAATGATTTGATTCTGATTGACATTCATATATGTTATATACGGACAGCCTTCACCAAAATCCTCTGCGCTTTTACCAGATAAGCCAGAATACGGTTCTCCAAAATCACTAAAGGACAATTCAACTTTACATAGTTCTGATTCTATTAAAGTATCACACATTGCCTGAATTAAGGATTCATATTTCTCAATGATTTTGTTTTGGGTGGCGATGCGTTCATCAATGAGGGAAAGCAAAGAGGTGATTTTTCGTTGCTCTTCAATAGATGGATAAAAGACTTTGATTTTTTTGAGATTCTCTCCATATAAGTGAACAACCGAAACACCTTGAGCAATACGTGCAATATCATGCTTGCGTACACCATTTAACTGATAGGCAAAGAATCCACCATCTTGCGATTTAAGTCGAATAATATTCAAATCTCCACCTAACAAGATATTGTTATATGGCACACATCGAGCAGTTGAAATATCAATGGCTGTTTCTCCTGAACAAGGGATTATTACGTCATTTGCTTGACTTTTTACTAATGATGGAGAATTCAAAGCTGTTTTGCTATGAATTTCATTGATTATCTCAGACTTATATTTAGTATATAATTCGCCGTATAAAATACATGGGGTGCCTTGAGCCGATAATTGTTCCTTGGAGATACCATTACCTTTTGTAATTTCTGCAATCAGACCTAAAGATTTTTTCTCCCACTCCCCCGTGAACTCCGGGAATCTCAAATGGGGAACATTGGTATGCTGTTGATCTTTTTTCATTACATTTGGAATTTTTAATCCCAAATGTAATGAAAAAAGATCATTTTACAATAATACCCAGCTCCTTAAGATAAACCTCGATTTGTTTGTCCAGATCGGCGCGTTTGGCTTCCAGTTCCTTGATTTCCGCCATAACTGCTTTGATGTCGATGGGTTCTTCCTCCTCGAACGTATCGACATAGCGCGGGATGTTGAGGTTGTAGTCGTTCTCTTCAATCTCTTTCAAGGTGGCGCAATGGCTGTATTTCCCGATCTCGGAACGATCCCGGTAGGTCTCGATAATCTTTTGGATATGTTCCGGACGGAGCTTATTCTGCGTTTTAACCTTTTCGAATTCGCGTGATGCGTCGATAAAGAGGATGGTATCGTCTTGCTTGCGGCACTTTTTCATTACAAGGATACATGTAGGGATACTGGTACCATAGAAGATGTTAGCCGGAAGCCCGATAATGGCATCGATATAGTTCTTCTTTTCGATGAGGAAACGACGTATTTTGCCCTCGGCGGCACCTCGGAACAACACGCCGTGCGGCGCTACACAAGCCATTGTTCCGCCGTCGTTCAGGTGGTAGATCATGTGCAGGATAAAGGCGTAATCGGCTTTCGATTTGGGTGCGAGAACTCCGGCCTTGTTGAAACGGTCGTCGTTGTTGAATTTGTCGGCAGCGCTCCAGTCGGCGGAAAACGGGGGATTGGCGACCACCGCATCGAACTGTCGGTCGCCGAACTCGTCGGCCTCGAGCGTGTCACCGTTACGGATGTCGAAATCGTTGTATCTGATACCGTGCAGCAACATGTTCATTCGGCAGAGGTTGAAGGTGGTCGGGTTTTTCTCTTGACCGAAGATTTCGTCGGCTTTGCCGCTCCGGGCCGTGCGAAGCAGTAGTGAACCGCTGCCGCAGGTTGGATCGAATACGGTTTTCAGACGTTGTTTGCCCGTGATGACGATTTCGGCAAGAATCTGGCTGACCTCCTGCGGTGTGTAGAACTCTCCTGCTTTCTTGCCGGCTCCGGCTGCGAATTGCCCGATCATGTATTCGTAGGCATCGCCGAGGATATCAATATCCTGCGCCTCTTTCAATCCGAAGTCGATACCATTCAAAGCAACGAGCACGTCGCTGATCAGTTTATTTTTGTCATCGGCTGTCTTGCCCAGTTTGGGCGATGCAAGGTCGATGTCCGAAAACAGACCGCCGAAATCGTCTTCGCTCTCTTGTCCGATTGTGCTGTCTTCGATCTTTTTGAGTGAGCGTTCGAGCGACGGCAGTATGTTCTCTTTGCGGTCGATCATCGCAATAATGGTGGAGTAGAGGTATTCCGGTTCGACGAAATACCCTAAATCCTGCACACACGCTTCTTTCAGATCGGCTTTCAGGTCTTCGTCGGTTCCGGCCCAGGCTTCACGGAATGTCAGATTATCCTCTTTGAGTTCTTCATTGGCATAAAGCTCGATCTTCTCCGAAAGGTATTTGTAGAAGATGAATCCCAATGTAAAATACATGAAATCGCTGGCCGACATATTGCCGCGCAGGGTGTTGGCAACCGTCCAAAGTTGGCTGCGGAGCTTTTGTTGTAATTCTTCGCTCATAATGGCTTATTCTTCATTCTCAATTTTATGGTTGCATTGCTCGGCCGCTTTGCGCAGATCGTCTAAGATTTTTCCATTATAGGAAAAATATTTAGCTCCTTGATATGCGCCTGATGTGTTGCGCCTCTCCTCCGGCATGAAGGTTCCGACAAATGGCGATAACTTATAAATGCGTCCTTCGTATTCGATGGAATCGTCGCTGGCAACTTTGACATGGATATTTGTCGGAGTAAATGTAATGTATTCTCCGATTTTGATTCCGACCATGCTGAATTTGAAACGTCCTCGTTTTGCGGTGTGTTTACTCGATTCATACGATGGTAGACTGTTTCCTGTTATTGGTAGATTTCCCTCGTATTGGGTGATGATTGCATCGTCTATTGTTTGTGCAATATCCTTGAATATGTCCAATGCGACTTGGGGTGCGACATTGAAAAATTCCCGATTCTGCCGAATTCGCAGGTCGGTCAATCGGTCGATGGTCTTATGAACCAATTTCTCGACTTCATTGAACTTGGTTGTCTGCATTGTGGCAAAGATCTCAAAGGGTAGGGGAACGGCCGTGTTGTCCAGCTCTTTCGACCGGACATCGACGGGGCGTGCGCTCTTTCCGATTTTCACCCAATCCTCCCGAAAACTCGGATTGGTGAGAATGTATACAAAACCAGTATGTGTTTTTTCCATTGCTAATAACTTTTATTCCCAGCTGAATGTTTCGATGATTGCGCGGAGTTTCCCCATAACGCGCTTGAGGATATTGCGGCGCTCTTTCAGACCGACTTTTTTCTCTTTGATTGCATGCTGTATGATTTCCGGTTTCTCCCGTTGCAGGTAATCGTATTGTGCGAGATAATCTCGAAGGGCGTCTTGAGGAAGCCCTTCCTCTTCGGCGAGCCGGTCGATTGCTGCATTGCGGGCGGTGGATACGTAGTTTGTTAATCGGGTCTCCAGATCGATTGATCCGTCAGCCTTGGCGCGGGCAAATCCGGTTTTGTCATCGTCGACATTGTGGCGGATAAATCCGTCGATCAGCATCGCCTTGTTACGCATGGCAGCGTCTTTGATCATCGTGTCGATGATGTGTTGGCGCTTTTCGTTATAGTCTTCACTTTCGGGATTCAGGTCTTCGATCAGTGCGAGGATATAGGCGACGTTGATTACATCGCTATGTAACAATTCCAGACAGAAATCGATATCGTCAATCCCGTCAATTTCCGGTTGCGGAGTGTCTTTTTTGGCCGAAGGGTCTTTGTCTTCTCCCGTATGGCCGATAGCGATGTCGAGGTATTTGGACCGGAAGTCCATATACTCCTGTTCCGACATGAGGAAATAGGGATCGTCCTCTTCGTACTCCTCATAAATCTGCGCTTCGATTTTGCCTCGAATGATCTCCCGAAACGCCAATACGAATTCCCGTTTCTCCGGTTCGCTTTTCAGGGCGTCGATATACGTGACATTGGGATATTTCTCCAAAAAGGAGATCATTTTCAGATTGAGCTCTTTGCGCACTTTCTCGAACGGAGGGCGGATGATGTACTCATTCGGCTCGTTGTTGCTGAATAATTTGATAGCAGCATCTACGTTTGCTTTCAAATCGCGAAAACAAAAAATCTTACCGAATTTCTTTTTTTCACCCAGTATGCGGTTTGTGCGGCTGAAAGCCTGTAACAGGCCGTGATACTCCAAGTTCTTGTCCACATAAAGCGTGTTGAGTTTCTTGGCGTCGAAACCTGTGAGGAACATCCCGACGACAAGCAGCAGGTCGAGCGGTTCCATCTCTTTCCGGCGTTTCTTCATCCGTTCGTTCACATCGTCGTAATATGCCCCGAAATTGTCGGTCGAGAACCCGGTGCCGAACATGCGGTTGTAATCGTCAATAATGGTTTGCAACTCGTCGGCATCGACCTTTGTCGAGGCAAATCCTTTGTTCATCCCCGTTTGCTCGTCGTCTTGGTTGGCGTTGGCTGCATAGGTAAAGATCGCACCGATTTTGATTTTGGGATTCAGTTCTTTGAATATCTTGTAGTAACTCAACAGCATCGGCACGGATTGAATGGCGAACAGTGCATTGTACTCGCCGTCGAAAGTCGATTTGTTGTAGTTGTTGAGAATGAATTGCGCAATTTCGCGCATCCGTTTTTCATTTTCATAATCAGTAGTTGTATTGCCTGTGTAATATTCGACCAGAAAGCCCAATACATTTTCATCGGCAATAGCATCCTTGATTAGGTATTTGTGCAGGCACTCGCCGAATACCTCAGCGGTTGTATGCTCCTGTTTGGCGTTTTTAGCAAAAATCGGTGTGCCGGTGAATCCGAAGATTTGTAGGTGTGAGAAAAAACTGACGATATTCTTATGGCATTCGCCGAAGTGGCTGCGGTGGCATTCGTCGAAGATCATCACGACCTTCTTATTGCGGATTTCTTGCAAGTGCTTGTTGTAGTAGTCCTTCGTTACGGCACAATTCAATTTCTGAATTGTTGTGATGATGATTTTGGAATCTCCGCTCAACCGTTTGATCAATTCGTAGGTATTGTCCGTTCCATCGACTGCTCCTGGTTCGAATGCCTCGTATTCGCTTTGTGTCTGTGTATCCAGATCATGCCTGTCGACTACGAACAACACTTTGTCTATGCCGTCGATGTCCGATACGAGCTGCGCCGCCTTGAACGATGTAAGTGTTTTGCCGGCGCCTGTCGTATGCCACACGTAACCGTTCTTATTGGTGTTTTCAACCCGATTGATAATTTCCTCGACGGCATAGTATTGGTAGGGGCGCAGTACCATCAAGCACCGTTCGCCTTCGTGCAGAACGATGTATTTGCTGATGATCTTCCCCAACGTGCATTTGTCGAAGAAGAAATTGGCGAACATATTCAGATCGTTGAATGGCCGGTTGCTCTTGTCTGTCCAGTTGAATGTGAATTTATAGCCGCGTTTGGGTTGTTTGCGAAATAACGGGTGTTTACACCATTGGAAATCACGAAAATCTGGATATAGTCGAACAGCCCGTGAAACGAGGTCTTATGGTAGCGCTGCACTTGGTTATAGGCCTGTTTCAATTCGACTCCGCGCTTTTTCAATTCGATCTGTACCAGCGGCAAGCCATTTACAAGGATCGTTACATCATAGCGGCATTTTTTTCGTCCCTCGATCGTTATCTGGTTCGATACCTGAAATTCGTTCTGACACCATTTGCGTTGGTTGAGAAATTCGACCCAGATACGTTGCCCGTCTTCGGTTTCCAACGGATAGAGATCACGCAATTTTTTAGCCTTTTCAAACCGTGTCCCGCCTTCGAGGTAAATGAGAATTTGCTCGAATTCTTTGTCGGTAAATTGCGCCCGTCCGATCAGTGCGAGAGCCTTTTGATTATGCTTTTCCAGCTGGACTTTGAAATTCGCTTTAAGATTCTCTTCTTCTTTGATAAAAACACGCTCGTAGCTATTGTCCATCAATGTTTTTATCAAGCCGTTCTCTAATGTGGCCTCGCTTTGGGTTGCCATGGTAGTCGGGTTGTTCAAATATGATATACAAAGATAGAAATTTTATCCTTAATGACGAGATTTACAACTCTTTCTTATCGTACAAAAAGTCTGCTGCCAGAGAGTATATGGTCGTTAGTGCGTTCAAATCCATAGAGAAAGTCCTTGAGGCGTGTATCCTTCGTTCGTTGCTACTTGCCTATCATCTGAAAACAATATTATAAGAAAACCGGTGAGGAAATTCAAGCTGAGTTGTGGCTTTTTGAGGGAAATGGATTGCCTTACAAAACCGAGTCATTAAACGCGACCCGTCGGAGACGCAGTTCGTCGCCCGGCTGAATGACTTTTATTTCCAATTCCAAAAACTTGCCAACAACTACAATCAGGTTGTGAAAGCCTTCAATTCGCACTTTTCCAACATTGCAATCCCGCATCAGATCGCGCTGTTGGAACAGCGCACACGCGAGTTGAAAGCCTTGAGTATCGAGATTCTGAACCTTGCAAAACAAGCTAAGAAATGGTTGCGAATATATGATCTGGCTTCTCGCCCGGCGAAGCCCTGCATTACAACAAGTAAAAGGCCGATAAAGATGAGGCCGAGGTGCTTTTCTGGTAGAAAATGTTGGAGATGTTCGATAAGTACGAACGATTGGATGTCGATACCTGCATGGAAAATTTTTGGTCTTTCATCTTACCCTCCCCAT
>Ga0192266_1076_pt1 | contig 18672 bp, 11 predicted proteins | sample Koala_Koa23_L3_FD_131261 | JGI IMG/M metagenome (GOLD analysis project Ga0192266, IMG submission 131261) | Enriched cells from koala feces incubated with labeled cellulose particles, San Francisco Zoo, California, United States - Koala_Koa2-3_L3 ...
TTATAAATAGCCGCCGCGTAGTATCCGGTGGGCCAGCAGGTCGGGTATGACTCAGTTTCTGATTCATCCTCCACCGTGGCTTCTCCGCTTCCGTTTTGCCCTGCGGTAGTAAAGCAGGTGTAGAGTTCCGTATTGGCGTCAATCGGGCCGTTAGCTTCATAGCGGGCGAATTCGCACCACGCCTGCGGTGAACTTTGTTCTTGGCTTCCCTCATCAAGTCCATCGGCGATTGAGATATCTTCCCGTGTCAACCGCTGATAGGTGTCGGATTTATAGATAGCAATAGTCGCGCCGTTGCCGTGACTATTGTTCGCGCCCGTTCCTTCCGGCATAGCCTGGTCAATGGTGATGTGTACGGGGATTGAACTGCCGTCAAAACACAGGTCGCTCTTCAGCTGGTAAGTTGGGGATATCGGACCCCAAAGGAAACAATGCTCAGTCGTCGCAGAGCTGTCTTCACCCACTGGGCTTATAAAGGCTGTAGCGACGCCGGAGCCATTTTGATTTTTTTCTTGGCTTTCACTGCTGCCGTTGTCGCCTTCGCCGTTTTCCTCGCTGCCTTCTCCTTGGCTATCATCATCCTGCTCGCCGTCATTCGTGCCGTTATCTTCATCTTCGAGGCCCGCCGCGGGCGACATCGGCTCAAGCTCCGTCACCGGTTCATCGACGAAGAACGGCAGGTGTTCGCTCTTCCAGAGGGCGCACAAACAAGCGTTGTTCGGAATGCCGCACCCGCAATTCCAATTCACTCCATCCCAACCCCAGCAGACGCCACAGCCGTTTCCTTCGCTGCCCCCCTCGTTGTTGCTAATAGTTAAATAGAGCCCGTGGTCGCACAGATACAAGTAAGTGTTGTTTTTATCATCATCTGTGTCATCTTGAAGCTCCGCGGCACCTGAACGCCAGCATCTTCCAAGGTCGTCCGAATAATAAATGCAGTCGGGTGTGGACGTTGCATACAACCGCGTAGTAATGTCCGGTTGGTATTCTTCAGGCTCCCAACCTTCGCGACCCCAGAAGCTTTCCGTCCAGGCGTGTAGTTCTTGACCTTGATACAGGCAAATGCCTTCGGGAATTTTTACAAAGTTCGCGCCATAGTAGACGGTTTCTTGTAAGCCGCCTTCAACCAGGGGCGGCGTGCAAATACAACCGCCGACTTCTTCAAAATATTTCGGAGAAAGCACTAGGCCGTCAATAGCGAGGTGCAACGTGTTGGTACCCTTGAAATAACAAACGCCCTCCGGCAGAGTCAAACAAGAGTTGCCGTAGTATCCTGAATCGAGCTCACAATAGCCCTGTGTGGGAAGCTCGTTTGAAGCGAACGTTGAGTAGATGCTATTGAGTTCGGCTATTGCGTCTTGAAAGGCCACCCAGTTTTCGCTTGTGCCGACGATTTCCAGGGCGTCTTTAATAAGGGACTCGACCTGCGCGATTTCTTCGTCAAGTCCGTCGATGATGGCCTGAAAATTTTCTGTTGCTTCTTCAATAAGGTCATTTAACGTATTTGTCCTGTCTTCAAAATCCGCCTTAGCGGCTTCAACAGCATCTTGCAAGTCGTTATTCGCGTCCTCAATCTTGTCATCCATCTCCTGGAGCTTAACATTAAACTCTTCCGTTCCCAGGAACATGGCTTTAATGTAAACCTGTTGACCCTGGTACATGTTGATTTTAAACCGGATTTGCGAGGATTCGGTACCATAATCACCGATTTCGCTAAAATGTGTTTCGGGCGTTAAGGCTAGTCCGTTAACCGTGACAAGGAGTTGGTGGGTGTCGGGGTAGTATGTAAAGCCATCGGGAATCTTGCAAACCCATTCACCTTCGCCACTATCGCCATCAACGATATGCGTTTCACTAACGATGAAGGAAACTTCATGAGCTGCAGTGTATATGACATCACCAATCTCTTGGATGATAATGTTGTACCAGTAGTTTGCCTGGTCTATCTTTTCGTTGAGTTCGGCCAAGGCATTGTTAACAAACGCCGCGCCAGAAAGGAGTTCTTCATAGACTTCTTCCGGTGTCTGCGTGCTGGAGTTCGGCACCTTGATGGAGCGCGCGGTGGCGTCAAGGAGTTCCTGCCGCTCGGCGGCGTCTTCATCAAACCGGTCTTCTGTCTCGTGCGCGTCAAAACGAGAGCCAGAAAGATATTCGTCCTCCTGTAAAAAGTTTCCTTCGCGCACGATGGCGAGGTTTGAGCCGGAAGTCGGAGGATTGACGAATTGAACCGCGCCGCCGTAGTTATCGGCGTTTAACGTGATAGTCGTTCGCTGCGTGATGTTTGTTTCCGTCCAGGGTGTTGCAGGGTCGGAACAATAGACGACAACCTGCTCTTCACCCCAAACCTTGAAGGGGAATGAAAAGCAAGTGGTGCGGTCGTCGCCCTGATAATTGATGCGGCGAACGGTTGTATCGAGAGTCATGCTATTACCTCACAAAGGTTTCTGGATCGAGCCAGAATGTCTGATTTTGTTCCCGCTCAATTCGTCTCTTCATGCGGGAAATGTAGCCAGGGTTCAGGCTTTCATAAAGATTATACGCTATTAAATAATCAAATGCGCCTTTAAAGTAAAACAGGTTGTTCCCCGGCACATGGCTCCAGAGCGTGCGGAACGTATTTGCCGCCTTTGCGTCGCCGTTCATAAAGTCAACATACAAATTGTAGAAACTTTCAAATGAACCGGCGGTCGGGCCCAAAAAGGTAGCCAGGGGTGAACCGCCAAACCGGTTCTTGGCGTTCCCTAATTCGCTAAAAAGAAAGTCTCCGTAAATACCGAGCCCGCCGCCTTGTGTTAAAGCCTGCACCCATGTGCGCGCGTCTGCGGGGTCACGCGGCGTTTTCCCCGCAGCCAATTGTTTGACGCTGTGGGAAAGATACCCAAAAAGCGTCATTGCGGCAATCTGCCGCATCAGATGCCCCGACTCGCCATGTTGGTTACGCACAAATTGCCCCGCCAACCCTTCGGTAAAACTGTTTGCCCCGTAACCGTATATTTCCCGCGAGAGAAAGCGGTTCGCATATTCAAAACCAAAGGCTTTAAATTGCGTGATGAAGCGGAAAAATTCACCGGGAAGCGTTCCCGCGCTGGTCCCCTGTCGAAGCATAGCCCGGGTTTTGGCAGAAGACTCAATGACCGCGTCACCGATGCCGTCCGAAAAATAGGTGCGAAACTGGTCTTGAATTTCTTCTCGCAAAGCCAGGATAGAAGAAGGCGTCACCCCTCTTCCTTGGCTTCGCAAGTAATTTGCGAACATTTCATCCGGCACGGTTTCAATGCTGTCAGGTGTCAGATAATGCCGCCCGTCTGCCGCCTTCGTTTCGCCGCGCCGGATAATTTCCCACTTTCCTTCATCAATGCCGTAGAGCGAAAGAGCGCGTTGCCGTTTATGTGCGAGCTTCGCCCAGGAGTTATTTTTTTGTCTGGCTAAATCGTGCGAAAGCATTAATCCCGCCGAGGCCTTTTGCGTATCCGTCCACCAAGAAAGACCGGAGAGGCGGAAGAAAAGGTTTTGAATCCCGTTCAGCCTGTTGTTAATACCCCCCGCGTCCAGGCCGCCGTTCGACATGCGGGCTGCCATTGTCTGCATTGTGGAGTCAAAGTACACGCCAAGAGAGGCAAGGATACGCTGCTGTTCCGCGCTGCCACGTCCTTTACCAAGCCCGCGAATGGCGGCAAGCATGTTTTCGCACCAGCCACCCGCGCCGCGATAGGCAAGGGCCCCAGCTAGGTTCGGGATATCGGAAAAGGCGGAGATGACCGCACCGCCAAGCTTCGTTACGTTTTCAAAGACGCGGACATTGCGGCCGACTTGCGCAAGCGAGGGGTTCCCCTCAATATTGATGGTATTGTCAACCTCTTTCATTTGATTGCGGATACGCTTGCTATCTATCGCACGAACGCCCCTATCGTCTCCTGCTTTTAAAAGCGCGTTCGTGGCTTCACGCTGCAAGCTCTCAAGCCCCGCCTGCGGGCTCGGCCCTAGAACCTGCATAAGCGCGGTGTTTTTGGCAGACCGGTCAAGGCCATGCACAATGGTATCAGAAAGCGTTCCCGTGCCGTATTTTTCCTGGTAATTAAACCAGGCGTCGGCATCCTTAAAAATGAATACGCGTTCATGGCTTGCCCGCGCCGCCGCGCTTCCGATGTGGCTCGTTCGCGCAAGTTCGTTCGCCATGGTGTTTTGACGAATGTGTTTGCCCGTAGACATAACCTGGTACAAAACGCGTAAAAATTCTTCGCGTCCAGTAATGTCGTTCAAATATGCCCCATCCGCCGTTCTCGCCCAGTCAAGGTTTTCGTTCATAAAACTCGTCCAGGCAGAGCTGCCGCCTTTACGGATGCGATACGCGTCATGGGTTTGCCGTGCGATATAGCCGGGAAGACGCCCAATCCAGGCTCCAGTGCGATTTTCTTTTACCCTGGCTTTTTCCTGGATACGATATGCCACTTCGGCGATTTCCATGGCCATTTTGGGACCGCTGTATTTGGACGCGTCAGGATTGTTAATGGTATAGAGGGCACGCGCAATTTCCCGCTGCAAGGTGTTTTCACGAAAAGCCTGGAAATGCGCGGGAGAAAGCTTATTGAGTTCCGCCGCAAGTTCCCCCCTGTACTGACCGGAAAGCCCGACCCCCAAGGAATCAACGGACATGTGGCTACCCTCGCGCACATACTTGGAGCCAACAAGAAGAGCCGAGATGCCGTCACCCTCTTTGCCCCTGAAGGTGTTCAGCACATACCCCAAGTTTTCCACATTCCGGTTGCGCTGCAACTTCAGGGCTCGGTTTCGGGCAAGCTCGACAATTCGGTCTCTATTGATCTCCTCCGCCATGGCGTTAAGAATTTCGCCGTCATCCATCCCTGCGGCACGCTTTTCGACGGCCGATTCATAGAGCGTTGTGATGTCCTCGGGGGTAAGCCTTTCGGCATCGGGAGAAGCCAAGGAAAGAGATTCCCTCGCCTCACCCCGTTTTACGCCCTCAAGGATTTCTGGCGTTACGGCATCGGCGATATCAAATTGAGCCAACGCGGCGTCAGACTCGGCGATTATGGGTTCAGCCTCGGCTATGATGTTCCGTGCGCCTTCTGAAAGATCTGTTTCACGTGAAACAAATGCAGTAAAGTCCGCATCCGCATTTTGGATGCCTTCACGAAGCTGGGTAGCTTCCGGTGTTCCGGCACTCCGCGCAACCTCCGCATCCGGCATCAATCTCTTGGCTTCAGCAGCAATCAAAACTTCCGGTTCGCGCGTCAGAAGGTCGCCCACCGCATAGGTGAAGTTTCGTTCCGCTTCACTGAACGGCACGGTCAACATGTCGTTGAAAACGTTTCTCATTTGCGGAGAGATTTCAAGGCCCGCCGCGTCCGCGCTCGAGTAAACATCAAGGAAGAAACCTTTCATGGAGTCAAAAGCGGGCTGTAGTGCGGGAGATGGGGCCCGCCCCTCCATCAGAAATGCTTCTCCGGCCCGGGCGAATTTTTCTTCTTGGTTTCTTGTCCAGGCTTTTCCTGGCTTTGCTTTGACAAAGTCCTCCATCTGCGCATAGCGGGCGCGGATAGCGTCGGACGCGCCAGGTGCATGAGCGGCTTCCGCCATTTCCCGCCGGAAAATATGAAACATCTCATGCGGGGCGGTAGTCGCATCGGAATTTTGGAAGAAGGTGATAACTGCTTTTCCTTCGTCAAAGGAGACTGCTCCTCGCATTCCTGCGGAGCTCTGCGGTCCTGCAACGTCCAGCGGTGTCTGAGCCGGAGACTCAAGCCTTCGTCCTGTCGGAGACACATTAGAGCCCTGCGGCGTTTGAGCATCACCGCGAAACTCCACGGGGTTGCCCTCATAATAATCGAGGGGCGACCGGCCCATATCAGCGGCCCACCGTCTAGCATTGGCGTCAAAAAGGGCGGCATCGGCCTGTGCCCATTGACGAGCCAAGCTTTCATCAAGGTTCGGATTCGCCCGCATTCGTGCTTCAAAATTGCGCTGTTCAAAATCCTGCCGGTGCCAATCAGTGACGTGAATAGAGTCGGGGGACACATTCGGATGCCGCCAATAATGAACCATCCCCGCGATTGGATGGAGCGTCGCGCCTATCATGGAGGCAAAGGCAACATTTACAAGAGAATCGGCCAAGGAATAATCAGCTTGCGCAGCGGTCATCCCTGCATAAACAACCGGCTCAATCATAGCCGCACTGGCTACCCCTTCCACAACTCCTTGTCGCACAAGAAGGCCTGCACGCGCCCAACCAGTTGCGGAAGCGATTGCCATTTGGCGAGCCGCATTTCGAGCCAAGAGGGACGTTCCCACCGCGCGAGTCGCAGAAGTGGCGCGTAACGCCGAGATGCCGCCACGAAAAACAGCACCAGGAACAAAGGCAATGGCGATATTAATAGGGTCAATAAAACTCCCTATAAACCCACCGGCGAAACCCGCTACATTATTGATGAAGCCGGAAGCACGAGAAGAAACGTTTTGTCTCCAGATTTCCTCGCCTTTTTGTTCCAGCATAAGCTGCACGTGTTCGCGGGAATACCCCTCGTTTGGGGTAATGATGTCGGTTAGCCCCGCTTCTTCTATCATTTTGGCTTGTTCTTCCACATCAATTCGAATTCGATGTGGTTCAAACCGACTATAGAGGTTTTTCAGGGCCTGTATGGGGTTTGTTGCAAGTGCTTGCGAAAACCCGTTAGCAAAAAAATCAAGAGTCCCGGGCTCCCACATATCAGAGGAGAGGGGAACAACTTGATTACGTTCCGGCACTTCTGTGAAGAAAGGCATTACCGTTTTCCTTGAAATTTAAAAGTCAGAGAAGCCGATTGCGTAGGGGTTAGTATCCCGAAGCGTTTGAATGTATCGATCTCTTGCTTCACGGCCCAAGGAAGAAAGTTCATCCCAGGTTCTTTCTATCGGCTTACTATTTTTATCGCGAACAAGAAAACCGTGAATAAAAAGTTGCGCCCCGCTTTCATCTTCATTAACCAGCCATTCACTATTATTCTCGAGGTCACGTTGCATGGCCCGCAGCTGTTCTTTATGGCTCCCGCCTTCTCTTACAGGGTAGAGCATATGCAGGAGATGTTCCTCGACATCTTCGGGTTTTTCGGCAATACTATTAAGTGAGTGGCGGCTCCCCCATGTAACGGCGAGTTCGTCAATTGCCTTTCCTTGGCTGTCCATTTTCGGAATGCGCAAAGAACCCCTAATAGTATATCTGTCGGTGAACTGCGCCACCGCATCCGATACAGCATTCCCGACGCTTTTCCCGTCTCGCATATACAGAAGGGCAAGAACGCGAATGGAATCTTGTAGGCTTACCGCCGCATCCGTATGATAACCAAAGGTTTGTGCGAATTCCCCAAAATCAGAACGCAAACGGTCTTCAAACTCTGTGTTGGCCGAGCCCATAAGCCCCAACACATTTTTAGTATTTTTAACAAATTCGGGGTCCCGTAAAGCATTCCACAACCGTTCGCCATCACCGGTATTTTGTATCATATACGCGTGCTGCGCCGCTGCTGGAAGGTTCCCGCCCTGCTTTGAGAAAAGCTGCCGCTGCACGTCAAGGCCATAAGAGCCAGCAACCCCAACAATCCAGGCAAGCTCCTTCGGGGGAACGTCGGAAGCGTTAATCCTGGCGGCCATACTCATAATGTCCGCTTGTGAAAAAAGGTGCGTAAGCGACATGCCGCGTTTCCCAGCCGCCGCCGCCGACACTTGCGCATAGGCCTGAACGCTGTCGGGGGTCATATTATTAACCATAGCTTCCCGCGCCTTAGCAACGTCTTCATCGCGAGAAATGAGATAGGCCGCGGGGTCCTGTGCGCGGGCAATGAGTTCCTGGTTCATCGCGTTCGCCACCAATCCATAAACAGAGTCTTTGATTTTACTGCCAGAACCCGCGCCGGGGCGGTTGTCGATAGCCCAGCGGTAAATATCCTCGCTTGTCATATCCTTTATATCGCGGAGGTGAGAATTCGCTTCCCTGGCCTCTGTATACTTTAGATATTCCCGCTCGCCGCGCTCTTCGCCGTAAGCGTCTATAAATTCAGACTTTGCAAAATTGCGATACCCTGAAATGTCTTTCCCCTGCAGCGCGTCATTTTGAAAGTCGTTTTGAAGATTCGTGAACGCAACCGCGTTTTCACCCTTCCGCTGTTTTTCGGCGTTAACAAGGGCATTGCGCATCCAGGCTTCGTCATTCGTTGTCAGTTGGTTTTCACCGGAAGGCATTGAGCCAAGGAGAGAATCAACATACCGCAGCGTTTCGTTTGGAATCTTCGCCGGATCCCCTCCCGCCGCCAACCACTTTTTGACGTTCCCTAGGCCCCAGTTAAAGGCCATAAGCGCAAGGCGTTCGTCACCATCAAAGGCACCAAGCATTTTTTTAAGGTACTGCGTACCGGCGCGGATATTCTGTTCTGGGTCGAAAACATCCGTAACGCCTAGTTCCTTGGCTGTTGCAGGCATAAGCTGCATAAGGCCGCGCGCGCCGACCCTCGATACGGCATTGGGATTACCGCGACTTTCCTGCCAAATGACGGCCTGAACAAGCTCGGGGTCAACGCTTTCTTCCTTGGCTATTCTTTGTGCTGTGGCAGCAACGCCCTCGGGAAGCGGCGGATGCGGGCGAACGGCATTGCCGCCTTTGCCTAAAGCATCATTTAAAACCCTTCGAGCGGAGCCGATATCTTTGTTGGCAAGGGCCATGGTAAACACGCCGCGAAGCCCGCCACTGGTGATTTCTTTGAGCGCGGCTGCCTTTGCTTCTTCACCAAATCCTTGACGGTCAAGCTTACGCCCTTGCGAAGAAAGAGCCTCTCCTATCCAGCGGTTTAGCTCTTCAGGGTCGTTATAATTTTGTGCGGCCATGTTGAGAGCATTTTCGGCCGCCGCATCATCATTGCGGTCTTCAAAAAGCCGCAACTGGTTCATGGAGTGCTGTTGAAGCTTGATAGACTCGCGTGAAGTAAAGTCACGCATTTTCCGCTCATACAGCCGCATAGCCAAGGGATTGAGTTGTTTTTCCGCTTCCCCGCGCAAGTCTTGCGCTTCGGATGCGAATTCCTCTGCTACGGAGAAAGAACTTTCACCCTGACGGGAAAGATATCCATTCTCGCCTGAGGCAGATTGATTGAGCTGCTGGATGTGGATGGTGGAAATCTCTTCAGCTTTGGCCGCAGAATAGTGCGTATAGATTTCCGCTCCGGCTCGGCCAAGCGCGGAGAGGCCCGCGCCAAAGTGGCCCATATTCCGCCAATAGTCCTGACTTGCCTGATTAACAGCTGCGGAACCGGCGGCGGCGATGCGGACGGGAGAATCGTCAAGGCGGGCGGTTGTACGCGAGACATACGGAGCTTCGCTTTGTTGCGGCCGTCGAATGTTCGGGGAACGCCCCCTGATGGTCATGCCCTCATAAACTGGCATTTAGTACTCCAATGGTTCATACGCGGTGTCCGCTTCTGTATTAAACTTCAGCCCCGCGTGATATTCTTCAGTTGTTATCGGCGCGGCGTTAAACCAACAAAGAGCCAGGCTGTCGCTTTTATCCGGCGACCGGCCTATTTTTTCTTTGATTTTGTCTTTCTTGAGCAACAGCATTTTCCCTGTTGACGTAAATTCATATTCTTGCGCGGCGAGTTCCTCAGCCAAGGAAGGGTCATCGGGGAGCTTCCCGCCGGCTTTAAGCCAGTCCGCCAGCTCTGTATACATCTCGGCCCGCCGGTTCACAAATTTGTCCGCCTTTATCGCCCTGGCCGAAGCTAAGGCTTCCGCTACAGGTATCCCGAGCTCTCTAAGCCTATCAACAAGTCCGGCCCCTACGCCGATTGCGTCCACGAACAGCACGGCGGGTTTCTTTTCGTTATAGAGCGAGACGACGCGCCCGCACAAATCGGTTAGGCTTAATCCCTTGTATACCAGTTGCGGATGAACAACGAGCCCTTGCCGGAGGGTAATGACGGAGCTGTCATCCCCGTAGCGAGCCACGTCCACACCGACTATCAACGGCGAATCCTTCCATATGTGTTCTGGACATTCTCTTCTCATGGCTTCTTGAATTAAAGCCAAGGGAATAAGTGCCGTCGCGGCAGCAACGTTAAAGTCGCACAGAAATTCACGGGCAAAGGCGTCCGGTCCCAGTTCGGTTTTAATACGTTCAACTTCCTCAGGGTCAAGTACGTTCGTTTTGTTGATGGGGTATGAGGCCGCGAACCAATCCGTATTTTCCTCCTTTTGGGCCAAGAAAAAAAGGTCACGAAAAAGATTGGGTCCTTGCGGCGTGCCAATGAAGAGACAGCGTCCGTCGCGGTCGGCTAGACTCGGGCGGACAACTTCCTGCCAGACTTCAGCTTTACATTGAGCAACTTCATCCATCACTGCGAAGTCGTAGTAAAGGCCTCTCAGCGCGTCAGGGTTATCCGCGCCAAACAGACGGATTTTTGCCGAGCCATTACGAGACGGCAAAGTGATTGATAATTCAGACTCATTAACGGTCCGGGGGAGCACCGCCGTATAATGTTTTGCGTATTCCCAGGCGATACTCTTCGCTTGCGTTCTAAACGGAGCGATAAAAGCAAAATGTCCAAAGGGTTTATCACAAAGCAGTGCCTGTTTTATCAAGTGGTTGATAGCCATGACCGTTTTCCCCGCACGACGATGCATGACAAAAACGCAAAAGCGAAACTTTTCCAAAGCTTCGTGTAGTTCGGGGAAGCGCGGGGTATACTGAATTATGATTTCTTTTTGCTTCATTTTGATGCAAAGGGGTTCGTGTAGTTCCAGTCAGTCATCATACCCCAGGTCGTTCCAATTGACGCTATGCCTCCCGCCGCCGTTCCAAGTGCCCCCCAAATGGCCCCGCTGGAAGAATTGCTCGCGGCCTTACGATAACTTGACGCTTGCGCGCGATACGCATTGGCCGCGTTTTCATAATTCCAGGCTTCAAGTTCCTGGGCATACGCACGGTCAATCCCCTGGTTGTACGCGTTAATCGCGCTGATTTCACCGGAACTGGCGGTATCGGCTAGAACGTCAAGGAAACTACCCTGGTCAACGGCTACCCCGCTTCCGCCCATTTGAGCCCGTTGTTGCCCGATTATCCGCGCGGCTTCAAGGCGTTTGGTCTGCATTTCTTCATAGCCCTGCTTGCGTTCAGCGGAAGCTTGTTCCTCGGCAAGGCGTTGATTGGCTGAAGCGATAGTGGCTTGTTGTTCAGCCGCTGCAGCCTGAGTGCGATAATTTGCAGCTTGAGCCTGAGCCTGATTGTAGCTGGATACCGTTTGTATCGCGGCTCCAATACCCATAATGGTAAGGGCTACCCCACCAAGTGCCATATTACCTCCATGCCGCGCCTGTGACAAGCTAAGCCAAGAAAAACAAGCCCTCGCGGCGACTGAGCGATCATCGCGTTTCTCCAAAATCAATATCTGCCGTAATGCTAAGCACCCTAAGCGGTGTCGGCCTGTCTGTTTTTATGTACAATGAACTATCTTCTTCTTGACCACTAGGGACGACAACCTCGACCGTTCCACTGAAAGGCGAGACGGGCTCGCCATAGTTTTCAGGCAGAAACGGAGCCTCAAAAAACTCGGCCTCTTTGTAAGCGGAGCGGTCAACCAGCCAGCCGCTTTTGGTCGCGGCGTATTCAAAATCAACGCTTCTGTGCACGCGGATGCTGGTTTTCCCCAATGCCCGCCGAAGACCCACGGACGAGCCGGAGTCACTTTCACTGTCAATCGGCAATGGAGCCATGATCGAGGTGAACGGCAACCCGACAATGACTTTCCCGGGAACGCCGTATTGCAATGTGAGTTTGCCTTTGTCAGCCATTGTCCCCCCCGCTACTGCAACAGGCGATTGTTCCAAAAACTTGGCTCACATCATTTTCTTTGCAACAAATCGTGCCATCCCAAAGTTCAAAACAGCTGCCGCTGAGTACACAAAGAAAACTGGCGTTCGACAGACAAATATTGCTATTGCAGAAAACATTACACCCACAAAGGGTTACACACGAATCCAAGCCAACATTTAAGCCAATGGAAGAAGTATCGCTCCCCACGCAAACGTCACACAGCACAACATTCGAATGGCAACAGACAAAGATTGCGCCGCAAGCGGAGTTGTTGTTGCAAAAACAGGTGCTGCAAATCTCGGCGCATGAATAGTTATTAACGTATAGCCCCCCGCCATAGAAATTGGAACAGTTGCAGCAAAATTCTGAATTACTGATATGCGCGCAGGCGCAGCACTCAACGGCAACTCCCGCGCCACCCCAGACCGCACAGTTTTGCGTGAAAGAAGAGCAGTCGATACGGGCGTACGTGTCCGGCGTACAACGTACATACACGCCGCCGCCGGAGTCGAGGCCATAGTTTCCTTCGAAACGGGAATTGCAGATAGTCAGGCAACTGTCCCGCCCTGTTATCAGGCCGATTGCCCCACCACAGGAGCCTTCATTTTTGCAAAAACAGCTATCATTAATCGTTATCGTATTGCTTCCGACAGAATAAAGTGCGCCGCCAATAGCCGGAGCGCATTGGCCGGTCCAATTGATGTCCCCGCCGCTATCACACCCTGTTCCGAAGCTATCATCATCACCATCCGCGTATGGGGTTAACTCTTCGCTCGCGGCAGCGCAACAATACGCACAGTTTGCGGTGAATTCAGAACAGTAAATATTAAGCGTGGCATTATCTGCATTCACGGAAACTACACCGCCGTTATTCGGGCTGATGTTGTTGCAGAAAGCCGAATTGCAAATAGTGAGACAAGAACCGCAACACATTAGGGCCACGCCGCCTTCGCTGTAGCCACGGTTGCCGATGAAACAGGAACAACAGATGTCGACGCAAGAGCTCTTGTCAACGTTTATGAGTATTTGGCAACTGGACGTAGGCGTGAAGTTTTCGCAACAGCAATTGTAGTAGTTTGTCACTTCTCCTGGCTGGCTATTGTCATCGCCGTCATTATCACCGCCACCGTCCGTATCGCCGCCACCTGTATCGTCATCAGGGTTTTCTCCAGTCGGCGGTTCTTCGGGCTCTCCCGGCTCTTCGGGCGTCTCTACGGTAAAATCATCATCTAAGCTGCCGTCATCCCCCTCGCCGTCACCGTCGCCGTCATCTTCAGGCGGAATAATAATAACATCGTCGTCATCGGGTTCGCTCGGCTCATCCGGCTCAGGTTCCGGCTCGGGCTCAGGTTCCGGCTCGGACTCATCCGGCACATCCAGCTCAGGTTCCGGCTCAGGTTCAGACGCATCCGGATTGACAACAATATGCCCCATCTCTGGACTGCCGACATTCAAAACAGACACCGTTTTGCCCACAAGATGAGCCAAGGAAGAAGATTCCAGCTCGCTTTCTCCTTGGCTATTGTCTAATATCACGCCGCAGTCCACGAAAAACGCGTCTTCAATGGCGGTGTTATCGTCAAAACGCGGGGCGAAACGTTCCAGCAGATAGTGCGTCTCGCCTTCAACCTCGCGCTTCACTAGCAGGACAATTTCATCCGTTTCATCCCCACAAAGCGAAATAACGGAAACGAACTTGCCCTCTGTAGTGTGGCGGCTCCAAGCATAAATGTTCTGCTCACGAATATAGGTACAACAAATGAGAACCCCATCTTCGCGCACGGCCCAAATACGCGGTTCGGGAGACTGCGAAAAACACCACTGCCGAATGGGAGAATCCTCCACCATGTGCGGGGCGAGGAGCGTTAAGTCATTCCCCGAATATGAATCGTTCTCCCAGCTGTAGGCGAGCTCCATGACGCGAGAGCCGTTTCGGCGCACATGCAAAATAGCGTTGCCGACGAGCAGCGGCACCACCCCACGGCTTCCCCAGGAAGACTGCAGATTGATTTGCACGTCCTCCGGGGTCAAAGCCGCGCCGGAGCTTGAAGCCGTGAACTCCCCGCCGGTCGTTCCGACGAAAAGATTCCCGAAGGATTTAAGCCACATGGTGTCGTCAATGGAGCCAGTGGCCATTTGGTATTCAATCGGGTCGTCATCCTGTAACGGACGGGATTTTCGAAAGGACTCGAAGTCGCTTGTCCTGGAGGCGTAGATCGTAGTGGGCTCGTTTTTTGTACCGCCGAGCCACATGCGCTGCTGATGAAACGTAACCGTACCAGGGTGGTTATTATCCGCAAACGGGTCCCAGTCCTCCTTCGGCGTCATGCTCGTATCAGGCTCATAGTTCTGGTCAACAAAACGACGAACGTTGCCGCAAGCTGTGCCAATAAAACCATAATACCCCGCGCTGTCACGGTAGACGTTGAAGTATTCGGGGCTAGAGCTGGAGCCGTTGGTGTTACTCCAGGTCCAACAAAAGGTTACCGAATCGCCGACAATCCAGTCAGTGGGATAGCGGAAGGTGATTTGACGTTCGTTACTCGCCGTTGACTCCACTCCATCCGAATCCACGGCGGAAACTTTGTAACCAAGGCAAGAAGTTTCATTGAGTTGATACTCACAGCAACAACGCGTTGAGCCGCAGGTATAATATTCCCAGCCGCGCGTGCGGGAAATGCCAGAGGCCGTTGGCGCGGCAATTGACTGATTAAGTGTAACTTTTCCAATAGCCCAGGTGTAGTTCGGATATATTCCCGAGCGTGTAATTTTTTGCAAGGGATAATCGCGGTGAGCAAGATATAGAACATCCCCAACCTGGGCATAGGCAATACGAGGGAGGTCGGCCAAGGAATAAGGCGTGGCGGAGTTGTAAGAAATTTCGGCTGCTAAATCTTGCGTATCGCCTTCGCCAGCCGATATCCGCTGCACAAGAATCTTATCTGCTTGAAAAATAAGAATATAGTTTTCGCTTGCCTCGGAATTAAAAGAAAACGGCAGAAGAAAAGCTTCGTCCTCGCCGAAGTCTTCCATGAAAAGCGTGCCGGGTCGCCGCTCGATATCGCCAGTCGTGTTAACAACCATGTTTTCACACAGCTGCAAAAATGTACCGGCTTTTTGTAGATCGTATCGAGCGGCTAAGGAAGCGGAAACTTCGCCACCGGTAAAAGACCGAAAAGTTATGCGCGCCATTTCACATTAAGAACCATTTTGTTATCCGAAATAAAATATAGAAAATATTCCCCCTTGTCAAGAAAAAGATTGACAAATCCACCCTTCTTCTATATCTTCATGAAAAAATTGTACCCTGAGGGATAGAGGAAAATGCCCAGCACTAGCGGACGTCTCTCTATATATAACATGGCTCTAGGATTCATTGGAACGCGAACCATTGTCAGCTCCAATGAGAACACGCCAGAAGCCATTCAGTGTGAGCTTTTTTGGAACAACGCCCGCAGAACCGCCCTGCGCGACTATCCATATCCCTTCGCCCAAGCGCGGGTAAACCTCGCCCAGCTCGCCAACTTCCCCGAAGAATACGAAGACGAATGGCAATACGCATATTCCTGGCCGAATAAAGCCCTTAAAGTGCATAGGATTCATAGCCAAGGAAAAGAAAACCGGCTGCACAAGGAAAAGTATGCTGTGCGCGTAATTGACAATATCACGACAATTTTATGTAACGTGAAAAACGCCCAAGCGGAAATAACACAGGATATAACCGAAGTGAGCCTTTGGGACGATATGTTTGTAGCTAGCATGGCGCGAAAACTGGCGTGCCTCATTGCCGTGCCAATCCTCAAAAACAATAGTCAAAAAGTAAACGAGGTCGAGCAGTTGTACGCCATGCAGCTGCAAAACATGCGCTCCCAATCTGCGAGCGAAGAAGAAGAGGCTCAACTGGAGGTCCCCGATAGTTGGCTTTTGGCCAGGGGTGGCTGGCATGGTTAGAATCTTCTCTTGGCTTTTCGACAACATTTCAAGCGCGCTCATAGCTGCGCTGCTTATTGCCTGCCTTGCTCTTGCCTCCCTGTATAAATGTACTCGCGATGAGCGCGATGTGGCATTGCAAAATGCGGCCATAGCTATAGAGGCTAACAAAACCAACAAAGAGACTATAGATGCCCTTGAGGCGGAAATTGTAAAACGTGATGAGCTTGCTGCCGCCTGGCAAGAAGAATTAGCCAAGGAAAGAAAGGCGCGAGATGACGCACGTAGAGAGCTTAATGCGTTGCTGGAACAAAATGAGAGCGTTCGCGATTGGAGTTCTGAGCGGGTGCCTGATGATGTGTGGGGCTTGCTCAAGTAAGCTACAAGTAGTAACAGTAACCGATACAGTTTATGTCCGCCCACCCGAATATCTGCTCGAACCGTGCACAAAAAATCCGGCCCCCAAAAAAGGGACAAATAAAGATCTTGTTGAGTATATATTAGGCCTGCAAGCTGATTTTGACTTATGCAATAAAAAACTAAAGGTTCTTCACGAGTATTATATAAACACAACCTCTAACAATAGATGAAACAATGGAAAAACTTCTTTTTGCTTTGGTATGTTCTTTTGTCCTCGGTTACCTCATCATCCCGTCTATTGACTTTCTCTGGACCTGGCTCATCGGCAAACGCTGGGAAACCATGCTGGTGATGCTGGTCGGTTTCTACGCTATCGATTTGGCCGTATGGGCGTACAACAAAATCACCAGCTCCGACGAAGCTCCAGACTCCGATGAGGCTCCGGATAAAGTCGAACCCGCGGAGTAAAATGGAAACCCCAATCGCTAATCCATATACCGGCGCGAAGAAACTTCAGCTAAATGATGGCTGGAGCTTTCGCTGCATGACAGACGAAGAATGCGAGGCGGCGTACCACAGGCTGATGGAAGAACGCCTCATGTGGGCGTATTGGCCGCAACACGGGGATAACTCCACATTAGAGCACTGGATGGCTGTGGCAACAAACCCTGAAACTTTTCCCATGGCTTTTTTGTACAACGGGGAACTAGTGGGGTTTTCGCAAAACTTTCCGGCCTACTACATGAGCCGATGCATGGCGGTTAATCCGGTGATGTTCCGAAAGTTTTTCCCCCTTGGCCCCGCAGGATTCTGGAACGCCAGTGCGTGGGCACTTAACGAACTTGATTGCGTGTCACTCCTGGGATATACACCCGTTCGAAACCGACATATCACAGTAATGCTTAAAAACATCGGATACAACGTTATAGGGAAAATCCCGGGGTTTGTTTACTATGCACGGCTAAAGCGATATGATGATGTGTATGTATCGATAGCTACAAGGGAAAGCTTACTGCAAACAAAGGAAAAAAGACATGAAAATCTACAATAAAATCGTCTGGGACTTCGAAACGCTCGAGATCATTGAAGAGGACTCTTTTGAATATAACGGCCCCATGGCTTTGTGTGGCGGCGGTGGAAAGGGCGGGGGCGGATCCACCTACACGTACACCGAAACCCCCACGAAACAGTCCACTAAATCCGTTTCCGCCGGTGCGACGGCAGCCGCCGCCGCACAGCGTGAAAAGGCCTCCAAAAACAGAGGCGTGGCTGCGAGCATCTTGACGCAAAGAAGGCAAAGCACGAGCGGAAGCGCGGGATTGACGAGTCAAAACAGCGGTTCTTCAACCTTGGGCTAAGAAAGCCAAACCGGCACTGTCTGCCGCAGACAAAGCCCTCGCGGCGATTGAGCGAGGCGTTTGAGCAAGCCAAGGAAAAAAATGCCCCTTGATATAACACGCTTACAGACGAGATATGAGGAACTCCGGCTTGAAAGGTCGGGGTTCACCGAAGTCTATCGCGAAATTACGCGGCTCTTCGCTCCTGGCCGCTATAGGGACGATACAGCAAGCGACTATCATCTCCGGCCGTACCCTATAGACTCTAAGCTCGTGAACTCCACCGGTGTTCTCGCCTTGCGCGCAATGGCCGCTGGGCTTCATGGGGGCATGACGAGTCCAGTCCGCCCCTGGTTCCGGCTCGTTTTACAGGGTAACCCCGCCGAGGTTCCTGAGGGTCTTAACGCCTGGCTTGACCTCACAACGCAAGTCATGCAGGCCGTTTTACACCAATCAAATTTTTACTCAGCCATACACGGCCTTTATGCCGACCTTGGAGCGTTCGGAACGGGTCTACTCATTGAAACCGCCGATGAAGACGGAATACATTTCCACTTGTGCAATCCCGGCGAATTCGTAATAGATATTAATAGCAATAACGAGGTCGACACCTTTTACCGCCGCATGCACATGACCGCGCGGCAGATTGTCGACAAGTTCGACAACAAAAATGTACCGGATTTAATCAAGGGGCAGTGTGAACATACGCGCAACGCAACCGCGCGCTATGATGTCATCCACGCAGTATTCCCTAGGAACGAATTCAAAACACTGGGGCGGATAGCATCAGCCGACAAGCCCTACGCATCCGTGTATTTTCTCCTTGGTTCATCTTCTTCCAGCACAGGGGAACTTACCGGCCTTGGCGGGAAACCCTCCGTTCTCGAAGAGGGCGGCTATGATATGTTCCCCGCCTTCGCCCCGCGCTGGGATATCTCGAATTCCGACCGCTACGGGATAAGCCCAGCCATGCAGGTGCTGCCTGACTGCAAAATGCTCCAGGCGATGACCACGACCTTGCGGAAACTCCAGCATAAGGCCGCCGACCCACCGTTGGTGGTAGACCAGTCTCTCCGCGCTACCGGCGTGCGTTTAACCCCTGGCGGCCTTTCCTATTTTGACTCAACCCGTACGGGGGTAACGCCGGTTGCGCCCATTCACCAGCCGGACGCGCAAACGCTGCAATATTCCATG
>Ga0192266_1095_pt1 | contig 16210 bp, 21 predicted proteins | sample Koala_Koa23_L3_FD_131261 | JGI IMG/M metagenome (GOLD analysis project Ga0192266, IMG submission 131261) | Enriched cells from koala feces incubated with labeled cellulose particles, San Francisco Zoo, California, United States - Koala_Koa2-3_L3 ...
CACATGGACGACTCCTCGCCCTTGCCTACGGCGGGGGACGCTTCGTGGTGGCGGGATATAGATATGGCAGCAGCGGCGGTACCACCGACAACTATCACCCCTGGTTAGCTTATTCGACCGACGGGGGAGAGACGTGGACACCAAGTAAGACAACCAGCAATGAGGGTCAGACACATGGCTATCTCCGCGCCCTTACCTACGGCGGGGGACGCTTCGTGGTGGCGGGATGGAGATACGACAGTAGCGGCGACGACTATCACCCCTGGTTAGCTTATTCGACCGACGGGGGAGAGACGTGGGAGAAGAGCGAAACTACTGCGGATGAGGGTCAGACACATGGTTATCTCTATGCCCTTACCTACGGCGGGGGGCGCTTTGTGGTGGCGGGATATCAATACGGCACCGACAGCTATCACCCCTGGATAGCTTATTCGTCCGACGGGGGAAAGACGTGGACACCAAGTGAGACAACCAGCGATGAGGGTCAGACACATGGCGAGCTCCACGCCCTTACCTATGCTCCCGACTCCTATTGTTGGAAGTTTGGAACAGAAAAAGAAGGTGAAGAAAGTTAAACAGTATCCCGCCTTTGACGAAGATGAAACGCCCTGCGCTTATGCCTGGATGAAATGTATAGAACCGGAGCCGGATGACAGGCCATCCTGGGCGACATGTGGTGACGAACAATATTCATAACAATAACAGAAGAAATGAAAACCAGAGAAACGAAAAAACAGCAGAAAACGGATGTTATCCTATCGGAGGCAACCGACGGAATAAACAGAGTGAGGTTAATGGGTACTGCGCGGGCGGAAGAAGAAGAGGAATGTCCGTGGAAGGAAATTGATGCCTATAGCGGGCGCTTCGTGGTGGCGGGATATAAGTACGACGACGTCGGCGGTACCACCGACAACTATCACCCCTGGTTAGCTTATTCGACCGACGGGGGAGAGAAGTGGATACCAAGTACGACAACCAGCGATGAGGATCAGACACATGGCGAGCTCCAAGCCCTTACCTACGGCGGGGGACACTTCGTGGTGGCGGGATATAGATACGGCACCAGCGGCGGTACCACCGACAACTATCACCCCTGGTTAGCTTATTCGACCGACGGGGGAGAGACGTGGACACCAAGTAAGACAACCAGCGATGAGGATCAGCCACATGGGCAGCTCCACGCCCTTGCCTACGGCGGCGGGCGCTTCGTGGTGGCGGGATATAGATACGGCAGCGGCAGCGATACCGCCAACAACTATCACCCCTGGATAGCTTATTCGACCGACGGGGGAGAGACGTGGACACCAAGTAAGACAACCAGCGATGAGGATCAGACACATGGCTATCTCTATGCCCTTGCCTACGGCGGGGGGCGCTTCGTGGTGGCGGGATATCAATACGGCAGCGGCAGCGGTACCGCCAACAACTATCACCCCTGGTTAGCTTATTCGACCGACGGGGGAAAGACGTGGACAAAGAGCGAAACTACTGCGGATAAGGATCAGACACATGGACGACTCCTCGCCCTTGCCTACGGCGGGGGGCGCTTCGTGGTGGCGGGATATAGGTACGACAACGTCGACGATACCACCGACAACTATCACCCCTGGTTAGCTTATTCGACCGACGGGGGAGAGAAGTGGATACTAAGTACGACAACCAGCGATACGGGTCAGACACATGGCGAGCTCCAAGCCCTTACCTACGGCGGGGGACGCTTTGTGGTGGCGGGATGGAGATACGGCAGCGGCAGCGGTAACAGGGACGACTATCACCCCTGGATAGCTTATTCGTCCGACGGGGGAGATACGTGGACGCCAAGTACGACAACCAGCGATACGGGTCAGACACATGGCGAGCTCCACGCCCTTACCTATGCTCCCGACTCCTATTGCTGGCAGTTTGGAACAGAAAAGGAAGACGAAGACGAAGAAAATTAAACAGTATCCCACCTTTTTTCGAAAAACCATTTTTCTTTTTTCTAAAAGGAGAATGGTTTTTTTTTGTTTCACGTGAAATAATCTCGTATTAACCTCTCTTAAGTCTTTCCCTTTATTCTTTAACTCCTTTTAACTTGAAAAATTTGCAAGGTTTTAAAAACGGTTGTATCTTTACAGTGTAATTAAAAAACAAAGTTAAACTATTAAAACTTCAAAGACATGAAAACAAAAGAAATTACAAGCCGGCATTACAGCGTTGAAGAATACTACGACGCCGCCCGGAAAAAAATGGAAGTGTTGGAAGCAATTGAAAAAGAACGCTTTTTAGACCCATGGGAAGAGGCCGAAAAGGAAGGTGCCCGAATGGATATGGAATATTACGGGCGTATCCTAGAGGAAGAAGAGGAACAGAACCGCCGGCAGATTTGCGAGAGTCAGGGACTTTCCCGCTGGTGCTGAAGTGTTCCACGTAAAATAATAAAAAAAATAACCTTTTAAAAATAAAAAAGATGAAAACAGAAAAGTATTACACAAGTGAGGAAATTAGTGGCATGCAGCTGGATGAGCTGCGCCATCTGGCAGAAGCCGGGCAGGCGGAGTTAGAACATTTAAGGTGGAGAATAAAAGAAGCGGAAAGTTTATTAATCGCAGCGCTACAATCGCTGCCTAAAATTATTGAATTATGATACAGTACGAACAAAATGTTATTAATTATGCCGTCGGGAATTCCGACGGTAGGATGCCCTTTCGGCGCGGCTGGGACTTGCTGAACAAAGCCGAAAAACGGGCATGTTACACCGGTTTGAAAAACCTGTTTGGATCCCAAAATTATGAAAGTGTGCGGGCGCGTATCTCGGGTGATAGGCGCGTTAAACTCTCTGTATCAGAAGCCCTACGGGTGGCTAAGTATTTCTACGAGGAATTTGGAGTTGATAACCCCTGGGGCGATGGACTTGAGTGATGTACAAAACCGAAGCGGCTACTTGGGTGGCACCGATGCCGCCCTGGTGGGACGGATCGGGGGCGGGCTCCGGATCAATCTCGAACACTACATCCGCCTCGCCGTTGCTTACGGCGACCTGCCCCGGCGGTACCTCCGCGAGGTGCCCAAGACGGAGGCAATGGAGGCGGGACACCGGTTCGAGGATTATTTTTTCGAGGAGGTCGCCCCGGATTGGACGCCCCGCTTCGAGCGGCAACACATCCTTCGGCGCCCCATGGAAGGACTCCCCGCCCTGATCGCCCACGCCGACGGATACGACGCCACGCGGGGGCTGGTGCTCGAACTTAAGTTTTCCCGCTACCACACGGCGGACGTCACTGAGCGATACCGTTGGCAACTGCAATGGTATTATTTCCTTGGTGCCGAAAAAGTACGGCTCGTCCATGGCAGCGGCACAATCCCGGAGGATGTCCGCATTGCCTTCCGGACGGTGGAAAAAGATGCGGCGGCACAGGAGCAACTTATGGCAGGACTCTGCCGAATTAAAGAGATGCGCCCCCGAATTCGGGAGGTGGCAGAAATGATCGAACTAAAAGAAATCGAAAATGAAAGTGAAAGAGATTAGCTTGCAGGTAGTGCACAACCTCGGGAATTACGAGTCGGTACGCTATGGCATTACAGTAGAGATAGAGGAGGGCGAACGCGCATTGTTCGCCCCGCTTAAGGAACAGATCGAAAAACAACACGCCGCCCTGTATCCGTCGCGGGCGGGCGGAAAACAAAAACAGCCGGTTGACGGACGGCTATAAATGATTTAAAAAATGAAACAGAAAATTGTTTTTGAAGACGACGAAAAGCGAACGCTGGTATATCGGTACCAGAAAAGTGGAAACGAACAGCCGCTTATGATGCGCTGGAACCAGGAATTTGAAAAATGGAGCATCGCACTACCAAACAGTGGCGTAGAACTAATTAACGAGGTGATTCGGAGGCAGATGGGCGAAAAATACTGCCGCCCTGTCAGCGCGGAGTACTCAACCACCTTCGTCAGTGTCAATATTTACAATGAGAAATTAAAAGAGCAGCTTCCCACTAGTTTTCTGGCTTCGGCGACGGATATCGTCCTAAAGGCGAATTATTTCAACCGGATGGGTAAGCAAGGTTATACGTTCCAGCTACTCGACGGACGTTTTAAGGAGCTGCGCCGCGACTGGCTGGCCGCCGATGACTACTTTGACAACCCCGACGGAGTATCGGAAGAGAAGTATAGTGCGCCACCTGTAGAGGAAACGGAAAATAGCGACGAATTGCCATTTTAAGGCGATTTAAGAGCGTTTTAGCCTTCGGGTGATAAAGAGTATCACCCGGAGTTTTTTTAACGCCTTAAAACGGCTTAAAATAAGCCGGGACGAAAAGATGTTTTAAAACAGTGTTTTATAATTATGTTTTAAAACATGTTTTTACCACTTAAAAGAGTTGGAGGAAACAAAAAAAGTAGTTATATTTGTGGTATTGAATTTCTATATTTTGTGTTAGCTGTTAAAAAAAGGAAACCCGTGGTAAAATGTTGTGCCCCATTTTGCCCGGGTTTTTTGTTTTGAAACGGCGGAGGTAAAAAGATGTTTTAAAACATGTTTTTTTACAGCTTCAACATTTGGAAGAAACAAAAAAAAGTAGTTATATTTGTAGTGTTAAAATACGTTTGTTGTGTTATCTGTTTAAAAAAGGAAACCCGTGTAAAATGTCGTACCCATTTTACCGGGTTTTCGCTTTTTAAGCGGTGGAGGTAAAAAGATGTTTTAAAACATGTTTTTTTACAGCTTCAACATTTGGAAGAAACGAGAAAAGTAGTTATATTTGTGGTGTGGAATGTTGGAGCGCGAAGGCAACAGGAAACAATAGAAAAAGAATTTTTAATAGCTCTGCTATTTTAAAGATAGGAAACCCGTGTAAAATGTCGCGCTCATTTTACCGGGTTTTCGCTTTTTAAGTGGTGGAGGCAAAAAGAAAGAAATATGAAAACATTAACAGTAACCCCGTTCCGGTTCGACGAGAAACTTTATCAGAGAGGAAAAGAGGGCGGAAGGAAATGGAGTGGACTGCCGGCCATCTGGCAGGGTTCGGCGCCGTTCGGTGCCCCGGAGGTGTTCACCTCTCTCACGGAATTCGTTCAAAAAAAGTACAGTAGTCCGCCCGTGCTGGACGACAAACGGAAAGCGGGGGGAATGGTAGTCGGTTACTCTCCCGGCGGGCGAAGCCGGACGGAATGGAGCGACTGCCTAATGCTGGATGCAGATGGGAAAAAGAGAGATCCGGAAAACAAAAGGGAAACTGTACCATGGACGCCGGAAGACTGGAAGGCACTGGAAGAGTGGCTTGAGGGGAAGAGTTACGCCCGCGTACCTTCTTATAATTATACCGAAGAGGCTCCCCGATACAGGATTATCCTGCCACTTTCCCGGCGGATTGAAGGGCGGGAGGAAGATACACCGCGCGACGGACGTTACCGCTGCTGGGTGTCACCCGAGTGGAGTGCGTTCATTAACGAGATCTATGCCGAGCTACCTTTTTTAGATCCGGTCAAAGATTGGGGACGACTCTTTTTCGGTGCCGCTATCCCATCGGAAGAGAGACGGGAGGCCTACACGCGCGCCATCCGCCTGCAGGAAGACGGCGCGGCGGTGGATGTCGATGCCATCCTTGAGGCAGCTGACAGGCGGCGGAAAGAAGAAGAGAAAAAAAGAAGAGAGGAAGAAGAGGTGCGGGCGCTCCGCCGGGCCATTCGCGAAGGAAGACGAAGCGACCGCATCGAACGGAGCGGACTCGTCCGGGTCGATACAAACTACATTGAAGCCTGTAACCGGGCTATAACACCGGACGTCGCTATCGAACGTTATTTGTCCCATATCTACACCGGGGCAAAGGACGAGGGAAAATGGATCCGGTACAAATACTACCGGTCTACCTCCACCCCCGGCGCGCTGTATTACAAGGACAAACAACTTTTTTATAGCGGGCACAATAACACGGACCCGGCTGCTGACGGGCGGGCACATGATACGTTTGGACTGCTGCAGATCCATTTTAACTATTCTTATAAGGAAATGTTTGACTTCCTGGCGCGCGAAGGAATTATACAACGGCTTGACGAGGTCGACTGGCTGGCGGGTGACCTTCCGGACGAGATAAAGAAGGGAGAGGAAACGGAAGAAAAGACCGAAAAGGATTTATTACCCTATCTATTATCGGCTCCCGATACCTATCAGTTTGCCCGGCGGTATTTCGGGGAGGAAACCAGCCGGGAGGAAATGGAAGGAAAGTTGACCGAGCTCCTGCGCCGCGCCTCTGTTACCGATCTTAAATCGGTGTCCGGCGTAATGGTAAACGCCGCCAAGTTTTGCCGCCGGCTGGGCGAAAACAATCAAATAACCCGGCATGCTGTAGATATTGCCGACCGGGTGTGGATAGACGTAATCACCCCGCGGCGGGTGGAAAAGATCCGCGCCGCGTTGATTAAGGAAAACGTAACCGGGGAACAGCGGAGATTAGCCGACGAATCCCTTCGCACCACTTATCCGGCTTTTTCGGCGCGCGACGTGGAGAAGATCCGTTATTTCGTTGCCCGCGTTAAATTTGACTACCGGAAGGAGGGGCAAAACCGGGTACTATGGTTTTACGGCAAAAAGAAGGAAACCGGGAAAACAACTGCGGCAGGTGTGATTGTGTCCATTCTTTGCGGGTTTAAGTTTAGCGAGTGGTTGTGCGAAAAAAAGGAAGGTGGGAGGATACTGGATATCGATAGCCGCTTCCTTCGGGAAATCGGACGCGAGGCACACGTCGCGCCGCATGCTATGTTTTACCCTGCCACGCGTCTCGATGACGAGATGCCGCAGAATATGCGCGAATATTCCGAGTTTAAAAAAATCATCACAGCCGATACATTTACATGGAACCCCAAATTTAAGGATATCGTAACCGGGAAGGCTTATTCCAACTATTTGATTACCTCCAACCCCTCGCCCGTGGAGTTTATACCGGAAGACAACGAGCGCCGCATACTGGCTGTTGAGTGGCCGGAGAATCCGCGAGCGCTCAAGCTCGAGCCCGAGCGGATCTGGACGCAATGGCTGGGATTTATCCAATCCGTAACGCGGGAGGATGGCGATGCCTCGCAGCATGTATTCGAGGAGATTCAGGGCAACCGCCGCACGGAGATCGAGGACCTAAAGGAGGAAATAAAGACATGGCGAACGGAGAAATGGTTGCGAAACTTAAATTCGTACCGCTGCAACTTCTCCGAGTTTCTCTTCGAGGGGTTAGGTTACAAAAAGCAAGTGTATCCGATGGATTTTAAAAACAAAGTCAAAACGGCGCTCGAGGAACTTTGCCCAAACGTATGGATAACAGATAATAGCCGAAAGGAGGGTGTAAAACGTTCCGTCATACAAGTCTATGAGTTGCTGGAAGCCATCACGGAGGCGAACACGGCGGACGGGGTAACGCGCGGCGATATTATGGAGAACTAAAAAGGAACCGAGGAACTAAAAAGGAACTAAAAAGGAACCGAGCTAACTTGTTGTTGTTCAATCTTTTAAAGTGTTTAGTTCCTTTAGTTCCTAAAAGATAGTATTATTAATATTATAGATTTTTTTTTTTTTGAAAACAATGAAATATTGGCAATATATCGACATAAAAAAAAAAAATAGAAAAATACATATATTTAATAGGCTATAAAAAGGAACTAGGAATTTTTACCCTTAATTGTTTAAGGTTCAGCGCGTTAGCTCGGTTCCTTTTTAATTCCAAAAAGGAACTAACCCCCAAAAAACCCCCTCAAATGTTAAAATTTTAACACTTTCAAAGTGTTAAAACGATTTTAACATTTCTGTAAAAATACTCGTTCTTATTGTATGCCAGGTTGAAGTTTTCAAAGCCGCGGACAGTTACATCCCCTACCACCTTGTAGGCACCCGGCACGAAGGCAATGGCCTGCACTATCTTGTACTCGCGGGTGTTGATAATGCCGTTTAGGCTATTGTAGTTGCTAGTCTCGCCCTCCTCATTCTCCTTATTCGGTTTTTCACAGTCGATGCCATATTTATTCTTCAGATATGTTTTTGCTGTGTCCCTCGAGCTGAAGCAGTCAAAGGATGTATTAAAGCAAACCCCTTCGGCGGTCGCTACCTGTGGCAGGATGCGCGTAGTGTGAATCCCTGCCACGCCCAACATCTGGGCTAGGTCGTCCAGGGCGTTATAAACGGGTGTACCGCCGCCACCGTAAACGAACCGGCGCAGGTGGTTCGCCAGCGCTTTGCTACAGAACAGGTGTATGTCACCCTCGGCTTCGATGGTAGATACCATCGCGGCCACTTCATCAATGGTCGGCATATGGGTAAGCGCTGCACGGATGCAGTCTTCGGGGCGTGTAAAGCTACCCCATGTCTGTTCGGTCCCGTCCACGGTCTCGTCCCCGTCCCCCTCGCCGTCTGTCGAACTGATTTCGGTTTCGCGGTCGATGATAACGGGGATCTTCGATAGGGTTTCCGTCACATAAAGCGGGGCAGCCTCAGTAATGGGCTCCAGCTTGGTTACATGTCCTTCTTTCGGCAAAAGCAGATGTTTTTCGCCTTCGTCTTTGATATGGCTCGAGAGATACCGGCCGTCACCTGTCAGAACGCAGCGCATAATTTCATGCACAATGCGGGTAGCTAGCTCGCGGGTGATGTACCTAAGGAGAGCACCGCCGGCGTTTTCATATTCCACCGTTTCGCGATCGATGCGGATAAACTTATAAATGATTTCTGCGCGGATTTCCTTAGGCTTGAATATAAGTGCCTGTTCCTCTTTCTTCGATCCTTTCTGATGTGCATGGGCGCGGCTGCTGTCGGCGTCGTTGACATCGGTCAGCGTTTTCAGTGCTAATAATCCCGTCACATCCAACAGCTGCAGGAAACCATCGGCAGCATTTTCCCAGGCGTCGTTAATCTCCTCTAAAACGGCCTCGGGAAGGGTTCCGGTGAACGCCTCCGGGGAGGGTTTGCCATTCTCGTCGACAGCAAAATCAAAAAGACCGTTCTGGGTGAGCGCCCGGTGCCAGTTATGGGCGAATTCTTTCACGTCCTGCGTACGGCGGACGGTGTCCAAAAACAGGCGCTGAGCTTTTTCACTCTTTAGGAAATTCTGCACCTGAAGCGTATTGCGGGGCGCGCGAAGGGAGGCTTCGATTTCTTCTACTTTGCCCTGCAGTTCAGCCACCAGGGAGCGCAGCTGTTCGTCCATGTTTTCCTCGGCTGCGTCGAGCTCTTCAATCTGTGCGCGCAGGGATTCAATTTCCGCCTCTTTTTCCTCGATAACCGCTTCCGCTTCGGCGCGCGCTTCCTCACTTAACATGTTTCGGCGCAGCTGAAGTCGCTTTAAAACGTTTTCTTTGGCGGAAAGCGAAGCGGTAAAGTTTTTTAATTTCGTTTCGTTTCGTTTCATACCTCTTTTTTTTGTTGATTAATACCATAAAACGGGTAATTCTTCCTCCCGGGAGAACTCTTCGTTTTCTAAAGAAGGGAACCCTTTCAGCGTCGTTCCATTTCGGATGAAGCGGGCGGCTGTATCCGCCGGGACGTCTACCAGCGAAGCCGAAATTAGCTGAAAGCTTTCCACGTGCAGGACGTCATCCGTAATATGACCACGGGTTACATAGCCATAATTGGAAAACCCTTGCAAAATATAATTATCCAGCAGCGTTTTTATTAGGTTATAATAATAAACGCCACGGGGTACATATGCCTTTATCAGGATGCCCTCTTCCGTTTTCTCAAGCGACTCGAGTCGACCGGCAAGCGAACGAATGTCGCGCTCGTGCTGAAGGTCCAGCGGAACGAAAAGGTTGTTTTTTTTAAAATAATGTTGTAACCCTTCATCGTAGGAAGTAGCCGACCATCGCTGTTCGTTTTCGTTTACACTATCAAAACGGGTCAGTAGTCCGGAAAGGGTAAAGCCTATTTCCTCGCCCCCTTCGTTTTTTTGGAGGGTATAGGCCCGTCCTTCGGGGGTTTCTGTTCGGAGTGCGGTAAAATTCCGGACCGGGAGTTGTTCTTTAATTTCGTATCGATTCATCTTATTATAAATTTTCAATAATATCTTTCATCCGGAGACGGGCCGTTTCGGCATTCTCCGGGTCTGTGTCGCGGACCTGCTGCCAGAATAAGTACATTTCCCGCGCCGAGGCCTCCAGTTCCCGTTTTTTCTCTGCCATCGCCGGCACGCCTTCGAAATCAAACCAGAACTCAAGCCGCCGGGGGAGGGCAGGATTTTTCGCCGCGATTTCCCTCCAGAGCTCTTCCAGTAGATGGGTAAAAAGCACGCCATAGCTCTGAATAGTACTACTGTAAAAATCCAGCTCGGCGGCGTTGCGGTTCTCGTATTTGGCATTTTCAAAATAGGTCGAGAGCTCTTTTGGGATACCCAGTGCGGCATAAATGGCCTGCAGGGTGTATAACCGTTTCTGAGGTAGCTGCAGCGCAGCAATGGGGAGTTCGATGGCGTTCCATCGCGTGGGGCGCGGGGTAATCATCACCTGCCAGCGTCCCAGCCGGATGCCGTACGTCCGGCGGTAACGTTCGTGCATCTCTTCGACCTCTTTTTCGTCGAAAAAAGCACCCGCAACACTACTATCCGTTTCGGGCGACAGGATACCCATGGCGCCATAATTCTCAATCAGGTTCAAATCGCTGTTGTTGATGGTATTTAAAAAATGCAGCTTGTCGCGCAAATACCACTCGTCACTGTGCCCAGTAGCCCGGAACGTCAGGGAGGGGAGGAGCACCTCACCCGCCTCAAGGGGAATAGTTGCCACCCCTTCCGCACTCCGCTGGAAGGGGCGCTTATGAACTGAAACGAGATGCGGTTCCGGATGGGTGGCGACCACTAGGTAGCCATCGTAGAAGAGCCGACGCACCAGTTCCAAATAATCGGATGAAAGAAAAGCGAAAAGCTTCCGGGTGACCATGAAAGGCGTCGCGGCGCTCCAGCGAATATTAGAGAGCCGGGAAGCAATCATCCGAAGGGCGTCCAGTATTTCACTGCGGGCAAAGTCGTGGAACGGCACGCCGCTGGGTTCATAATACCGGATGCCTACCGGTCGCGGAAGGAGACGTTTCTCTTCTTTCTTTTCGCCGGGGATATGTCGTTTAATATCGTAGCCGAATAATCTCATAATCGTACAGCCAAAATATAAGCTTCTTTTAAATACCGCCTACGGGCGCTGCCTCCACCGCATGGACAGGGAACGGTGCGCCCGGTTAGCGCTTTTAGTGTTTTCTTCTCTTCCGCCGTAAGGGCTACCCGCTCACCGGCGGCACCCCGTCTGATTTTTTCGATAAGTCTTCCGGGTAAATTCATCTTTTCAGGTTTTTAATCCACTCTATAAAACGTTCCGTATACTCCTCGATAGAAAGTGCAAAGAATACGAATCCGGTAACTAGTGCCCAGGAGAGGGGGAAAAGAAAAATCCAACTGTAAGCGAAAGTAAGCCAGAAAGTGAGGCAACTTTTGCAGTTAAATGGCTTCCAATCCAGGTCCACCCTCCAGAGATAGGTCTGGTACCGGTCCGAGCCGAATACCACCTCGGAAAGGATGGCAATCAAAAACAATATAAGAACGTGCGCAATTACCATGATAATAATGAATAAGTAAGGGACACCCCCACAGAGGGCGCCCAGTGATTGTTTTTAATATCGTATCCGTAAGCGACGGCGGGACCGAGCGACCAGCGCCGGGCAGGTGTGTTTACCGTCCTTGTCTCCATCCTGTACACGTATTCAGTTCGGGGATAGACTTCCACCCAGTTCAAACGGGAGCGGTAGCCTTCAATCTGAAGTGCGTAGAGTGTATCCCGGTATTCCTTTGTTTCGATAGGTACCTCGATGCGCACTGTATCACCCGGCAGATATACCGTATCGGCGGGTGCTGCGATGGTCTCCCTGCGAACCTCGGTCCGGACGGTTTCGACAGGTTCGACGACGGTAATCGTATCAACGCGGGTCTCGGTAACCGTCTCCACACTGACCGTTTCCACCTTCTCGCATCGCTTAGAGCAGCGCCCCAGAAAAAAGATAGCGATACCTATACCTGTCCAAAGAATCCAGCTCGCTGTTTTCATAATTTCAGTATCTGTTTACGGTTTTCCGTTTCGCTTCGGTAACTTACATGTACCCAGCTCATATTGCTCTCGTCAATAAGCTGGTCGAAAGATAAACCAAGGGACTGGACAAGTGCAAAAAGCCGCGCATTGCTCGCCCTCGTGCGGTCTGCGGCCTCAATATCGGCGGCGCGCCCTAACATATGGTCGGAGGTTTTAGAGCCTCCTATGGCTTCGTTTAAAGCCGGGCAGCGGTAGCCGCTGTTAACGACAATCGGAGCACCCCAGGCAGCGCGTAGGGGGTCGAGAACTTTATCGACCAATGTCGTAAGGTTCTTTTTGATCTCCTCTGTCGGTTCATTATCAATCCCCCGCCGGGTGGCGGTGTCTGACTTTGTTAGCTCTTCAATGGTAAAATATTTCATTTTTCAAATACTTGTTTGAATTCTTTCATTATTTCCGTATGCGGAGGCTCGCGGTCCGTACAGTCCAGTTTTTCACACACGTAAAAACGACACATAAGTGTTTGCCGTTTTTCCTCCTCTAGTAAGGTGCGCGTTTCGTGTAGTCTTTCGCGCAGCGCTTGAACTGTTTTCGTTTGCTCTTCATAGAGCGCCCGCCACTGCTCGGACGCCACCCTATCGTTTTCTAACTCTTTCGCTTTTCGGTTCTGCTTATACTGCATGAAACTAGCCACGCCACCCCCACTTAGAAGGGTGGTAAAAAACGTTGTAAGTAGGGTTGCGACGTCCATAAAAACTTTTAAATTCTCTAAACAAAAATATGACTTTTTTTCTGGAAAAGCAATTATTTAACATTTTTTCGCTGCGCCGGCAACATCGTCCATAAATCAAAGGCATAACGGAGGGCGTCACAACAGTGGTTCCAGTTGTCTACAGGCTGCAGGGTGTCATTTTTCTGGATGAAGCGATAATTTTCCATTTCCTCGAGGAAATGGCGCGAAGAGGCCGTTACGCATATCTCGTAGGATTGCAGGTTCCGAATGCCGGTAAGGATAGATCCCGCCCCTTTGCGCGCGGGTGAGAAATTAAACCGGAGTCCGGTACGGGCGAAGAGACTGCGGACCCTGCCGGCGCCCTCGGTCGCGGTATCGTAGACCAGGTATTGACGGCGGAAGGGAATAGAGGCAAGGCAGGCTGCCATTTCGGCGTCGCCGCCCTCGCGGCTGTAATAATATTCGTGACAATAGATAGCATCGGAAGCAAAACGGAAGCCGCATATTACATCGGGGTCCGCCGTAGCGCGAAGGGCTCCCCAGTCGCAGGCAAGTATTTCGGGAAGGGGCGACGTGTGATAATCTTCATCCGGGATGGTGCGATGATGGGGGAAACATAGACCCGAAAGGGTCGAGTCGATGCCCTGACATTCAACTTCATATAGATAACGTTCCATCGTTCCCGGCGCCGCAGTTTCACCCGCGGCGGCCGTGCGGTCCAGTTCCCGGCGGACGAAATCCGACAGGAAGGGGTTATCATGATACGTGGTTATTAACTTGTTGTCCGCCGTCTCGTAGAGGTCATTGACCCAGAAGCGCGTATAGGGGTTGTAATCAAAAAAGACCTGGCAACCGGGGCCGGCAGCTTTTAACGCTTCGCGCGCCGTCCGGGCATCGTACTGGATACACTCATTAAAAAAGATATAATTAAAGTTGGAGGCATAGCCGCGGACGTCACGCCCGGCATAGACAAAGGCGAATTCGCTGCCGGTTTCGAACAGTACGCGCGTTCCGCCGGTGAAGTGGATGCGCATCCGCCGGCCATCGCCACCCGCCGAGCGGTTAATCATGATTAGGTCCTGGAAAATGGACTCCTTTAACCGCGCATAGGTATCCGTTACGATGAGCGTACGCGTATGGGGATGGGTCAGCGATTCCATATATAGAAACTGTAGAATGCTGACCGTTTTGCCCGACCTTCGGCCCCCCTGAAAGATAATAAAAGGGGTATTTTTTTCCTGATGGTAGGTTATAAAATCATGGTGTAATTTCAGCAGTTCCATCGCTCGCGGTGTCCTCTTTATTTCTTGTTCCCTCTATTGCCCCTGCCACTTTGTCGGCTGTGTTGTCGATGACTTTCACCGTAAAGGCGCGGCGATTTGACTCCTCAAAATCAAGCGTTCGCGCGTTGCTCCGCGTCCACTCTTCGGGCGACATATTGCAAAGGACAAAGATAGCGGCCGCCACATTGGCAGGAATATGCCGGCGGGTGGTGGTCTGTTCTTTGATCCGTGGCGCGCCCGTGCCGTCATCTATATACGTCGTCCGGGTTTCCTCCACGTCGTAGCCGCAGAGCTGTTTAAATAGTCCCCGTTTGGCTTCTTTCACGAACGCCAGCCGGCGGCGCTCCCGTCCGCGCTCCTGTGCCTCCCTCATGGCGGGATATTTACTTATCCAATTATAAAAAGTCTTGGGATGGACGTGAAAAAGCCCGGCAATTTCTTCCGTCGAATATTGCTGACGGGCGTCAGCCAAATAGTCCTCATACCGGGCTGGCGTTAAAATGGGGTCATATTTAGCATTATTCATTTAATTAATTCTTTAAATTCCTCTTCTGTTCGGATAGTCCGGGCAGTAAACTGTTCCCTTTCCAACCATCGGAGCCAGTGCGACTGAAACAGGGAAAGCCGACCAGTGCCAGGGGTCTTAAATTCCACAAAGATAGCCTTCCCATCTTTCAAATAAAGACGGTCGGGGATGCCGGTGTGCCCGGTATTTTCCAGCTTAACGGCCAGGTAGCCTTTTTCGCGGGCATACCGGGTACAGGCGGTTTCCAATTCTTTTTCGTGTTGGTTCATCTTTTTTTAACAAGTGCCCAGCGGTGGGCGGGGTTAATTCTGCCTTTTTTGTTTTCCCCGTCGAAAAGATACCGGGGAACGTCGTTACTGTACAGGGCATGACAACCGGAAGGGCTGGCGGCCGCGTGGCAGGGCGTAAAGCCTTCCGGTGGCGTGTCGTATACTTCGTATGTAATTCCGTTTAATGTAACTGTTTCCATTTCCTACCGTTTTCATACATTTCAAACACCCGGCGGTGGTAGAGGTTCACCTCTCCATAATTACTGTCAAAGGTTTTATCCACCTTATAACCGTGTTCATGGCTGAGGGCTTTAAGCACGCTCCAACGATAGTCGCGCCAGTCGGTGCCGTGTTCTTTCGCCCAACGTTTGATGCTATACCACTGGGCGGCTTCGTCCAGCCGTTTCTGCTGCTGCTCGTTTTGTTCTACTACAGCAGCAAGCTTCCGAAGGGCATCGGCATAAGAAGTAGGAAATTGTGTGCGCTCTTTCTTTTCCAGTTCCTCCCACCGGCGGTTAACCTTAATGCGGAGTTCACGGCTGTAACCGGTCATCAGGTCAAAACACTGCATGCGGGTCAGGCGATATTCGCGCTGCTCACGGTTTTTTGCGTCTTTATAGTAATCGGCCGAAATTTCGGCCAATTCCATTTTCCGGTAACTTTCGTTTAGTTCATCACAATCCCGGAGGATGTTATCATGCCTCTTTTCAGTCAGGGAGGCTATCTCCCGGCTGGACATCGTTACAGGTGTACTCTCAAAGCTCCCTTCAAAAAGGGTTAATTCTTTTGTTTCCATAATAAAAAAAATACCCGGTAAAGTTTCAGAGATAGCGCCTCCTACGCTTTACCGGGATTCTATAGTGTTTTAACTATATTCTTACTTAAAGGTTTGTAACCGGCGCTATCAATTACTATGTGACAAATATACAAACAAAAAATGAAACCACCAAATAAAAAAGCCTTTTTTTTGAAAAAAAATGAATCTGCTGAATTTTCAGCAGATTAACGAACGCCTCTTTTGACTCCTCAAAATTGAGGAGTCGAAGAACTCCCCAAACAGGGCATGCGGGTCAGGCGATATTCACGCTGCTCACGGCTCATTGAAGTCCTTGTGGTTAATCTCCCCAAATTTGGGGAGATTAAAACTTCCATAACTTTTGCTTGTCTCGTCGAACTCCTTGTAGTTGGTCTCCTCAATTTTGAGGAGACCAAAACTTCCATAACTTTCGCTTGCTCATTGAAGTCCTTGTAGTTTGACTCCCCAAATTTGGGGAGTCAACTACTTCCATAACTTTCGCTCACGACTCATTGAAGTCCTTGTGGTTAATCTCCTCAATTTTGAGGAGATTAAAACTTCCATAACTTTCGCTTGCTCATTGA
>Ga0192266_1102_pt1 | contig 15386 bp, 15 predicted proteins | sample Koala_Koa23_L3_FD_131261 | JGI IMG/M metagenome (GOLD analysis project Ga0192266, IMG submission 131261) | Enriched cells from koala feces incubated with labeled cellulose particles, San Francisco Zoo, California, United States - Koala_Koa2-3_L3 ...
CAAGGCTGACCGATGATAAGCTGATTCTTGATGACGACCGACAGGCAATGCTAAACGATGCTGCCAAAAAGCTTCTGTCCCATCTCTATGAGAAAGTGTCGATTACGGTTGAATATTTCGTACCCGATCATGCAAAAGAGGGTGGTAAGTATACCGTATATTCGGGAAAATTCCGGTGGCTTAATTCTTACAATCGACGTATCGTTTTTTATGACGGAAAAGAAATTCCACTTGATAATATTTACGATATACAAATAGATGAAAAAATCCCAACTGAGTGAGTTCCTCAGTTGGGATTCCTATTTACAACATCTCTTTAATCTCCTTTTCCCCAATCGCAAGGTGATAGTACACACCCTGTCTTGAAAGAAAGATTTCCTTAGAGATTTTCTCTGTGCTTTCCAGCCGAATATATTTGCGGATAAGAATCTCCTGACGATTACTGCTGTTGATCTGAAAAATCTTATCGAGTATGTTTCTTTTTACAGCATTTGACGCACAGACAAGACCTTTAAGATGATCCGTCAGGTGCAAAATTTCATCCTCAAATACGCCGTTCATTTCATTGATTTTCGCCATTTTTTCCATATCGTCCAGCTGTAGCTTCACGCTTCTAATTTGACGGTTCATTATACCGTACTGCGATAAAAATTCCTTACCCGTCAAAATAGTAAACCTCCCACATTCGCTCGATAAAATACTTTCCGTCAAGACCTGACAACAGGCTAAACCAATCGGAGAGAAAGAAACTTTCAAGCTCATTTTTTCGCCTGTAGACACTTAGGATACGTGCTGATTTTTGAGTGCATAAAGCGTATATTTGTTGGTGAAAAAAGCGGTCAGTAATTTGAAGAAATCTAAATGTTTGATGTGCTGACTTGCTTTTCTCCTTCTGATTTGGAAGGGAAATTTTGGTGACGTTATAGATGAACTTTCAAAAAAATTTTATGTTGGTGTAGTTGCATATACTGATTTTGACAAAAATGATACTGATAACTTTCGTACAATACTTGAAGAAGTCGAAAAAATCGAAAACTATGTAATCACAAATTATGGTGGAAAGGTACGTATCATATATGGCAGTTCCCTTAGTGGCTCTTTAGTAGGACACCTTATCTATAGAAACAAAATTTCAAATAGGTATGGGGACTATTGGAAGCTCAAATCTTGATCAAGCCGGAAAAATTAAAGCCAACTTAATGGCAAATTTAATGCTAAAAGTGACCTATCATTTTATCCATACAGGAAGCTACAAATCAAAGCTGATGAAAAAAAGATTTGAAAGTCAGATGGCATCTGCAGATCCATACAATAAAGCTTTTGTTGCAACGATTGGCAGGGATAAGTATGACATGAGTTTTATCACAAAGGAAAGTATCAAAAATCAGTTCAAATCAGATTTAACAACGAAACTGCCAGAGAAAATAGATAACGGAGTAACACAAGTACACGTGCTTTACGCCAGTAAGATGGGTGAAAAATATCTTACAAGATACAAAAAACATTTTAAAAACCCGATCATACATACGTATGATATGCGTCATGAAGAATTGTTTGGTGTGTACCCTCAGGAATGGTGTGAATTAATATCAGGTATTTGTATTAAAGCAAGTAATTAGTCGCAAGAAGGATTTGCTATAATATGATAGACAAATTCGAATTTATCAATTTGAATTTAGCGAAATAAAAGTAATCCGACTTGTAGCGTTTTCCGTTGGAAAGCTTGTAGTTATTCAGCACTTCAATGCACTTGTCCACAAAATCCGGTGTATGCTGTTCTGAAAGCTTCTGATACTCCGCTTCTGTCATTATGACAGCTTTGGCGAAAGGTTTCTTGCTTTTGGATTTTTGACGGTGAAAGCAGGGTGTGCAGTATTTGTTTCTTCAGTATTTAGTTTATCCGTATTTGGTTTATTAGTATTTATTAAATCATACGGGTCATCTGCAGATGACGTAACCGCATACGGGTTTTCTGAATTCGGTGTTTCTGAATTCGAATTATCTGTATTCGATTCATCAGGATCTTCGTCTTTTTTGAAAATAGGTTCATCACTGATTTGATAGAGTAAATCCACGAATCTTCCTTTTTCAGTTATACGAACTCGCTTGACCTTGCGAAATTAGGCATAATTGTTGGGCTCTACGAAAATAACAGAAAAAGCATTTTGCTCATGTGTGTACCACACATGCAAAATGCTTTTTCTATCATGTTTTTCTCCAATCCAGTACATCGTTGTTTCCAACTTTATACGAATTGTTTCTTATGCGTCCGCTATCAATTGGCCAGAAGACAAAAATCAAATACCAGAGACAAGTGTCCACGGTTAAGTGTAAATATTCAGGCCTTGATACCAGACTTCCATTTTTTCATCTTTCCTATCCCTAAAATCCTTCCTATTTCCTTATTTTTACCAACCAAGCACACATTCCAAGACATCGCATTTCCGTACCGGTTAAAAATTAACTGATTGCCATGTCTTAGACTTTGTCATACATAAGGAAAACACAGGAAAGAATTTCAGGAGTCTTACCGCCTTTTATTTCATACGCAACATCCTCCATGCGAATGATATATTCCCCAAATTTTCTTTTTTTCTTTTTTCCTTATGCGTTCTGTCTTACTTTGTTGTCCACAGTCGTTGCACTCCCGAAGAACATTGTATCAACTTACTGTAATTGTGATTATATCACAAAACAAAATCGTTGTTTCATTTTTGACGTAACTTACGTATTTTTTTCGTAACTGACAAATTTCACGGTTTTTTTGCCCAAAATTACATAACAAAACCATTTTATATGTTACTTCTTCATTTATTTTTCAAACAAAATAGCGGCTTTTATTTCTATATATTTTTTAGAATGGAAATTATTACTACTTATATGTAATAACAGATGGAAACGATATTTTGCAACGAAATTGAACAATTTGCCTGCGCATATGCAGATGCGATTTGTGCAACTTTACAAAAAAAACAAAAAATTAGGAAATATCATTTGACAAGCAAAACAAAACGTAGTAAACTAAATATAGTTAGGAAATCCTAACTGAAATGTATCAACGAAAATAAAATGAGATAGGTTTTATTTTTTCATGATAGGTTAGTGATTTCTAACCGAATGTTTTTGAAATCTACCATAAAAAGGAGGGCATAACAATGCCGTTAACATTTGCAGATGCCGATGTGGCATTGACCATAAAAAAAGTAGGTGGAAAACCGGAAATCAGACAGCATTTAGAAACCATGGGGTTCGTTGTAGGTGCGGTTGTAACTGTTATCAGTACAATTCGTGGCAATGTGATTGTTAATGTCAAGGAAACACGTGTTGCAATTTCCAAAGAGATGGCAGGAAAAATTCTTGTATAAGAGAGGAGTTTGTATCATATGGCAACATTAAGAGAAGCGAAAATCGGAAGTACTGTTCGTGTAAAAAAATTGCAGGGCGAAGGTGCCGTAAAACGCCGAATCATGGATATGGGCATCACCAAAGGTGTGGAAATCTATATTCGAAAAGTAGCTCCTTTAGGAGATCCAATCGAAGTGACCGTTCGTGGCTATGAATTGTCTCTCCGAAAAGCTGACGCAGAAATGATTGAGGTAGAATAACTGCACTTCATATTAGTGAAAGTAAAATAATACGGTATTGAAATCATCCTGTCAAAATGTTTTAATGCCGATGAAAGGAATGAATAGCATGGGTATTACAATCGCATTAGTCGGCAACCCAAACTCCGGAAAAACAACGCTATTTAATGCATTAACCGGATCAAATCAATATGTGGGAAACTGGCCTGGCGTTACGATAGAAAAAAAAGAGGGAAAGTTAAAAAGGCATAAAGATATTGTCATTACAGACTTACCTGGAATCTATTCTCTCTCACCGTATACACTGGAAGAGGTTGTCGCAAGAAACTATCTGATTCAAGAACGACCGGATGCAATTTTAAATATTGTAGACGGAACAAACTTAGAGAGAAATTTATATCTAACTACACAGCTCGTGGAACTTGGTATTCCGGTAGTTGTTGCCGTCAATATGATGGACGTTGTAGATAAAAACGGTGATAAAATCAATCGTCAGGAGTTATCTAAGGCGTTGGGTTGTCCAGTTGTTGCCATCTCATCACTGAAAAATAGTGGCACATTAGAAGCGGCGGAAGCTGCCATAGAGATTGCAAAAAAGACGGATCCTACAAAAATACAGCATAGCTTTTCCGACTGTGTTGAAAAAGCTATAACAGATATTTCCGAAAAACTAGCAAACGTTTCAAAAGAACAAAAGCGTTGGTATGCGGTTAAGGTTTTTGAACGAGACGAAAAGACATTAGAACAGCTAAAAATCTCCAACGATCTTGCAGAATCCATCATTCAATCGGTGGAGAAAGAGCTGAACGATGATGCAGAAAGTATCATCACCAACGAGCGGTATACATATATCTCGTCAATTATCGACAAATGTTATAAGAAAAAAAATAAGGGTGGACTATCCACTTCCGACAAGATCGACCGAATTATTACAAATCAGTGGGCGGCATTACCGATTTTTGCAGTGGTCATGTTCATTGTGTATTATATCTCTGTCACAACTGTAGGTACAATCGTTAGCGACTGGACGAATGATGTCTTCGTTGGAGAATGGTGTCAAGGTGGTGCATCTTGGGTATTGGAGAAAATCGGTTGTACAGAGTGGCTGGAAAACCTGATTGTAGACGGTATCATTGGCGGTGTCGGTGCTGTTTTGGGATTTGTACCACAGATGCTGGTACTATTCATTTTCTTAGCATTCCTCGAAGGCTGCGGCTATATGTCCCGAATTGCATTCATTATGGATCGTATTTTTCGGAAATTTGGTTTGTCTGGAAAATCATTTATCCCGATGTTGATTGGTTCGGGTTGTGGAATTCCCGGTGTTATGGCTTCTAGAACCATCGAAAACGAAAGAGATCGGCGTATGACCATCATGACTACAACGTTCATTCCCTGTGGTGCAAAGTTGCCAATTATCGCAATGATTGCAGGCGCATTTTTCAATAATTCCGGTTGGGTCGCAACTTCCTGTTATTTCATCGGAATTGCAGCAATTGTTGTATCTGGTATCATGCTAAAAAAGACAAGGATGTTCGTCGGAAATCCAGCACCGTTTGTCATAGAACTTCCATCCTATCATTTACCTACTGTCGGATACGTTCTCTATTCGATGTGGGAACGTGGCTGGTCATTTATCAAAAAAGCTGGCACGATTATCCTATTATCCACAATCTTAATTTGGTTCTTACAGTGCTTTAGCTTCACCGGTGGATTCCACTGGATTACGGATCAAGTTGCAGAAAGTGAAGAGAGTATTTTGGCTAAAATCGGCATGGCAATTGGATGGATTTTCAAGCCCCTCGGCTGGAATGCAGGTGGCGAAGTCTGGAAATCAGCAGTTGCAGCTGTTACCGGTCTGATTGCAAAGGAAAACGTTGTCGCAACCTACGGTGTATTGTATGGCTTCGAAGAGGTTGCAGAAGACGGAAGTGAAATCTTCGACAGTTTGTCCACAAGCTTTGGTGGAAGTGGTCTTGTAGCATATTCGTTCTTAGTATTCAATCTGCTGTGTGCGCCTTGCTTTGCAGCAATCGGTGCAATCCGTCGTGAAATGAACAGTGCAAAGTGGACATGGTTTGCAATTGGCTATCAATGTATTTTTGCTTATGCTGTATCCTTGTGTATCTATCAAATCGGGGCAATTTTCACTGGAAATGTAAATCCAACTGGTTTGATTGTAGCAATTTTAATTGTTATTTTCTTTGCTTATATGTTGTTCAGACCTTATAAGGAATCGAATAAATTGGGTGTGAAAGTTCAAGTATAAATTTTCTTGAAATGGAGGTTATCTTTATGGGCAGTATTGGTTCATGGATTGTGGGTATTATTTTAGTTGCAATTATAGCATGGATTGTATACAAATTGATTCAGGATAAACGCCATGGGAAATCCTCTTGCTGTGGTAATTGCAGCGGCTGCACAGGTTGTGGCAGTATGACACAATACCATGATTCTTCAGCAACAAGCAAAAAGAAATCATAATTTTAAAATATAAAACATAAGCAGCATCACAACACTTTTTTGTGTGATACTGCTTTCTTTATTGTATAGGCAATTATAAATATTTATTTTTTCAGAACGATTTCAAATGTACCATCAGCATTGCACTTCAAGCTGAGCGTTTTAATATATCGATTATAAAATGCTTCTTTTTCCTTGTCCGAAGCTGTGAGACGTGCTTCCTCGTAAATGTGCTCCACTAGCTCATATCCGTTTAAATAGACAATATCCGGCAAATACTTTTTCAGAATATCGCATAGTACAATATGTTTAAACTCTTCTACATTACTGGAACAGAAATCATCAATAGAGCAATAGTATATCCCATGTTCTGACAAGGCATCCTTGATAGCACTGCCACACTTCGCATACTCGTACATAACCAGAAATCGTGCTTGTGGTAAAGAGGAAATCAATCCCCAATAATCGGAGTCGCTGGACACAATAATAAAAGAATCAATACCGTCTGCATAATAATTTTTGCTGACACCAGCAGTCATTTTAATATCTACCAATGATTTTCGATCAGTAACACGTTCTACTTCTACGTGTTCTACAGGGATTCGAGTGAACTGATAAAGCCAATCCCATCCACAAGAAGTGTGGCAATCATCATAGAGATAAATCTTTTCAATTTTTGACAATCCGTTATCATCTAAATTTCGCAGCACGCTATAAAGCTTGTATACATCAGAATTTTCACAATCTACTGCAATAATAGCGGAGTTACTTTGTTCTACAAAATCATAAATATTGTTTTTGACTTCTTGATGTGCATCTTTATATTTGGTGTAATCATCGAAATAGTCACCATGTTGGCTATATATTACCTTTAGAAATTTTCCATCTGTATAGAGAATGCTGCCACTGTCTACAGGATGCCAATAAATATACATCTGGAATGGATACAGGTCTATATTACCCATATATTTTTCAAATTCCTTCCGCAATACATTTTTCTTGGTGAATTTAGGAATACAAAACAATTCTCGAATATATGTCCAATTCACCCAATCATGAAATAAATCGCTGCATTTGTCAATGTTCTCACTGACTAGGTGACATAGATCCTGCATATACAACTCCGAACGATAGTTCGATTGAACGACTTCAATGCCCCAATGGCGTAGCGTACGGATATTATCTTGATCAAACCACTCCAATCGATCCAAATTCATCAGGTTATAACGCATTTCATCATCAGTCTTTTTAAATTTTTGCATAAGAGTTGTACGAAGCTTACAAAGATATCGAATCGTCGTAGCAGCCTGATTTTGATATAATTTCTCCAATGTCTCATGACATTCTTCATCAAAGCATTGTTCTACAATATGTTTTTTTACGCCAATCATGTAAGCAATAATAGTTACAAGTTCTTTAGTATCAACCGTCAAAATAATTCACTCCTTTTAAAAGATTTGTTTCTTTATGCAGTTTGCAAAATGTATATATCTTATTATAGCAAATTTTTATAGAAAATGCAAGACATAATTTCTAGAGTCCACGGAAAGCAATTTCTAATAATCTCCTATAAATGCCTTATGCTTTCGTTTTCCAAGTTTTTGATAAGAGATTGACGCTATTTTTTTCATAAAACCTCTTGTATTTTCATTGCAAATATAGTATAATATGATTATATCATTTTTATAAAGGAGTTTTTTTATGTATCAAGACATGATGAATACCATTGAATTTGTTTCACAGTACGATGCAGAAGTTGCAAACATCATGCAACAAGAACTGATGCGTCAGCAACGGAATCTCGAACTCATCGCCAGCGAGAATATTGTTTCTTCTGCCGTTATGGCTGCTATGGGTTCTGTACTCACCAACAAATACGCCGAAGGTCTACCACACAAGCGTTATTATGGTGGCTGTGAATATGTCGACGTTGTCGAAGAAATTGCAATCGACCGTGCTACTCGCCTTTTCGGCGCAAAGTTTGCTAATGTGCAACCTCACTCCGGTGCACAGGCAAATACGGCCGTTTATTTTGCACTGCTACAACCTGGTGACACCGTTATGGGTATGAGTTTGACTCACGGCGGTCACCTAACACATGGTTCTCCAGTCAATATCTCTGGCAAGTATTTCAACTTTGTACCGTATGAATTGGGTGATGATGAATTTATTGATTATGATAAGGCACAGGCTTTAGCAGAGGAAGTGAAGCCAAAATTGATTGTTGCGGGTGCAAGTGCATATCCTAGAACGATTGACTTTAAGCGTCTATCAGAAATTGCAAAATCTGTTGGCGCATACCTCATGGTAGACATGGCACATATTGCGGGATTGGTTGCAGCTGGCGTACATCCATCCCCTGTGCCATACGCAGATGTTACCACCACAACAACCCACAAGACCTTGCGTGGTCCGAGAGGCGGCTTAATTCTGACCAATGACGAGGAACTGGCAAAGAAAATCAACAAAGCTGTTTTCCCGGGTACACAGGGTGGTCCTCTCATGCACGTTATCGCTGCAAAGGCAGTTTGTTTTGGCGAGGCATTGAAACCGGAATTCAAAGTCTATGGTGAAACAGTTGCCGCAAACGCAAAAGCGTTGGCAAATGGTTTGGTACAGCGTGGATTTCGGCTTGTATCCGGCGGTACAGACAACCATTTAATGCTAGTCGATTTACGCCCATTCCAACTGACCGGTAAGGAATTTGAACATCGTTTGGACGAGGTGTTTATTACCGTCAACAAAAATGCTATTCCAAACGATCCAGAAAAACCATTTGTCACCAGCGGCATACGGGTTGGTACGCCAGCCGTGACAACTCGTGGCTTACAGCCGGCAGATATGGAAATTATTGCAGAAGCCATGTATCAAACGGCTTCTGATTTTGAAGCAAAAGCGGACAGCGTACGTGCCAGCGTAAATGCACTGTGCGAAAAATATCCGCTGTACGAGTAAAAATGCATACGCCCTTGGCGGATCGTATTCGTCCGCAAACGCTAGACGATGTAGTGGGACAGCAGCAACTAATTGCGTCGGGAAAACCGCTGCGGCGGATTCTGGAGAGCGGACAAATCCCAAACATGATTTTCTATGGTCCTTCCGGCGTAGGAAAAACCACTATTGCTCGCATTATCGCTGACAGCACTTCGATGACCTTGCACAAGCTCAATGGTACAAGTGCTTCTACGGCAGATATTCGGGATGTCGTAGCGGAGATCGGTACATTTTCCAGCATAAATGGAATTTTGCTTTATCTAGATGAGATCCAGTATCTCAATAAAAAACAGCAGCAGTTGCTTTTAGAATACATGGAAAATGGTACGATTACTTTGATTGCGTCTACGACAGAAAATCCCTATTTTGCGGTATATAATGCATTAATCAGCCGCTCGACAGTATTTGAATTCAAGCCTGTACCGCCGGCAGAACTAGAATGTGCGGTGGAACGTGGTTTTCACTGCATGGAAAAGCAAGTTGACGAAAAAATCCATTTGGAAAACGGTGTTTGCAATTGGATTGCGAATGGCTGTAGCGGTGATGTACGCAAAGCGATGAATACCGTAGAGCTGATTGTTTTATCCGGCACACATACAGCAGATGGTATTGTCGTATCAAAAAAACTAGCGAAGGAACTAACGCAACGCAGCAATATGCGTTATGACCGAGACAATGATCAGCATTATGACTTGTTGTCGGCATTACAAAAATCGATACGTGGTTCGGACGAAAACGCTGCGCTGCACTATACGGCACGTCTATTAGCGGCGAACGACTTGCTGTCAGTTTGTCGAAGGCTGCTTGTAATTGCATCAGAAGATGTGGGGCTTGCTTATCCACAGGCAATTGTGATTACAAAAGCGTGCGTAGACAGTGCGCTGCAATTGGGATTACCAGAAGCACGTATTCCCATCGCAGAAGCTATTGTGTTGCTTGCGACTGCACCGAAGTCGAATAGCGCATATTTGGCAATGGATGCGGCAATAGCGGATGTCGAGAAATACGGTGCGCCAGATTTTCCGAGACACCTCCAAAATATGCATTTTGATGGTGCAGAACGTGACGTCAAGGGACAATTTTATCGCTATCCCCATGACTTTCCAAATCATTATGTACGTCAACAATATCTTCCAGATGCATTAAAAGACAAGGTGTACTATACTTTTGGCGAAAACCGGCAGGAACAATCTGCGGCTGCTTATCGAGAAAAAATTTTACGTGAGGATAAAACTTGACCTGTTGCTTGTTCTGATAAATAAGCAAATGCAATGTCATAAAGACCTGCCGGACGAATTTCTCGTCCCACCAGGTCATTGGCAAAACGAATCGTCAGTTCCAAGCTTTCCGAAAAATCCTCAATGCACTCCATTTCACCGGTACGCATTTCTTCCAGCATAACTCCATATGTAGGGCAAATACTGCCTTGCTTGACGATATAACCGGCAGTGACACGATAAATAACCCGATTACTGCTATAAACCTCCATGTAAATGATTGGACATTCCGTGATGTGCCGATGCGTATTTTGCACTAGGGCGTGCGATTGGACTGCTGTTTTCATAAAAAACGCTCCTTCCTTTGTTTCTACATTTTTTATTCTTTTGTCTATTCTTTATTTTAATTTTTTGGTATATCACGCATCAGAAATGCATCTTACCTTTTCTCTTCTTCTAGTATAACAATTTTTTTGCAAAAAGGGAAGAGTGAAAAAGAACTTGTTTTGTCGGAATGAAAAAAGTTTTGGGAAATTATCGAACAGAAGGAACGCAATATTTTTTACATAACATTTTTTCAAAACACTATTTGATATCCCTGTAATCTCGTAATATTATCAAATTCTATGTGCTTATTTTTCAAAAACTTTGTCAGAATTGCGACTAGACAAACATAACCAATATCGTTATAATAGAGAAACAAAAAGTAACATTAGAAGTACTGTGATTTCTTCTTGTACCTTTGAAAGGGGTTTCTCTATGCAAAAAGATATGACAAGCGGCAAACCACTGGGACTCATTTTGCGTTTCTGTTTTCCATTGGTGTGCGGATATATGTTGCAGCAGTTGTACAGTATGGTGGATACTGTGATTGTCGGACGCTATCTTGGACTAGAAGCATTGGCAGGTGTGGGTGCGACGGGAGCGATTAGCTTTCTTGTCATTGGTTTCGCTACGGGAATTTGTACCGGTTTATCTATTCCTATGGCACAAGCGTTTGGAGCAAACGATTATAGCGGTATGCGCCGTTATATGACAAATGCTTATTATATTGCCGCCATAGTCACAATGATACTCACAGTCATTACACTGCTTGAAACGAGACAAATCTTACACTGGATGAAAACACCGGAGGATATTTTCAACTACTCTTACAATTATATTATCGTCATTTTCAGTGGCGTAGGCGTATCGATTTTATACAACCTTTTGGCAGCAATGTTGCGCTCTGTGGGCGATAGCAAATCACCACTGTTGTTTTTGGCAATTGCATCTGTCTTAAATATTGTCTTAGATTTACTCTTCATTATCATATTCCATATGGGCGTTTCCGGTGCAGGTCTTGCAACCGTATTAGCACAAGCCATTTCCGGTATTCTCTGCTTTGTTTATCTCTATCGTCGTTTTCCTATTATGCGCCCTTGTCGACAAGAGTGGAAGTTAGAATTGCTACGCTGCAAACGACTCATCTCCATCGGGCTTCCCATGGCGTTGCAATTTTCAATTACGGCAATTGGATCAATTATTTTGCAAACGTCCGTAAATTCGCTGGGAACGGCAGCGGTAACAAGCGTTACTGCAGGACAAAAAATCTCAGCCATCCTAACTGGACCAATGGAACAAATGGGCATTACTATGGCGACCTACTGTGGACAAAATCTCGGTGCTGGACAATATCAACGGATTCAAAACGGTATTCGAGTCAGCCTTATTGCCTCCATGATTTATTGTATTTCGGCTTGCCTCTTGCTTTATGTTTTCGGTCGAAATGCGGCGTATTTATTTATTGACGCCTCTGAAACGGAGGTTATCGTATTGGCTGTGAGATATATGCGATTAAATGCTGTATTCTACCCTACCTTGGGATTGCTGTTTATTCTACGAAATTCCTTACAAGGCATGGGATTTAGTTTGATGCCTATGCTTGGCGGCGTCAGTGAATTAGCAGCACGCACCATTGTTTGTCTCGTTTTTGTTCCGATTTTTGGCTTTTCTGCCGTAGCGGTAGCAAGTCCCGTAGCATGGATTTTTGCAGATATTCTGCTAGTTTTCGTATATTTTTGGGATATGCGCCGACTGAAAACAAAATTGATGCCTTGCCATGGTACAGAAAATGTAGCATAACAATGCAAAGCAGAACAGGAAAAACTTAGAAAGAAAAATTTAGAAAGGAAATCTCTTATGATGAAAAGACTTTTGTTCAGAAAATGCATCGCTTGTGTAACAACCTTATCTTTATCACTGATCACACCATGGAATATGATTTCAAATTGTGTTTCCGCTGAAAGTAAAAGTACGTATCTTATCCGAATTGATCCGTCACAAGCTGTAGTTTCTGAAGAAGAAGTTGCACAAGGCGATGTGACAATCCCTGCAGCTGTTTATTTAACTGGCAGCATGGAAAATACCTTCGGAAGCATCAAGCTGATGTATCAAAGCGACAGCAGCCATGTTTATTTTGAAAACATGGTAGTCGGCGATAATAGCAGCAAACAGGATACAGAAACGACTTATGAAAGCAGTCAGGGAACATTTTCCACGAGCTATATCCCTTATTGCTTTGGTTATCTAGTCGGAACACGCTATAACACCGGAAGTCCTATGTTCACCACAAATGCCGAATGCTGTGATCCGATTTTTGGTTCCACTCTCTACAGTGCTGGAAACGGTCAAGTAACATTTACCATTTCTTATTATCAAGGAATTGATACAGATGGCGACGGTATTTTAGAACGAGACACAGATACTGGAAAAATCACAGAAGATGTGATCTGTGATGTAGTAGAAAATGAAGACGGCAGCGGTAGCTACACTTACACGTATTACGACCAGTCTTCTTTTTTAGAAATGGAAGCAACCGGAACAATTCCACGTTATGATGAAACATTAGAAGCCGGTTCAACAGTTCCTGGTGCGTGTAATAGCTTGGTATGGTTGCCGGTAAATCAGCTCGCCAATGGTGCTAGCTTTTTCGGTGATACCTCTGATGAGTTTCCCTTTTTCTATGTAGATATTGTCGTAGAGCAAGGCACTCCGGCTGGAATTTATCAAGTCACATTTGATGAAGAAGGATGTCAATTAATAAGTGAATCACAAGTAAACTATGACTTTACAACCCAAGGTGTGACGATAGTGGTGGGCGACCCGTCTAGCGTTGATGTGACGGTGACATCTATGGAAAGCGATGCTACGGCTTATTATACATCTGATGACACAGATGAAATTACAGCATCTGACTTTGCAAGCGAAATTCTCGCAACAGTGACAATCACAGACAGTGGAGGACTCACTATTACACAAGAAAATGTGGATATTCGATCTCTTGTAGACTGTAACGGATTAACACCACAAACTATGTATAATAGCTTGAAACAGAACGGCTGTGCTATAGGAGATATTTCACTTTATTATAATGGTAATAGTCTCACATGGGAGGATGATAGCCTTGTGACACAGAAGATTATGGTTGGTATGCGAGGAGATGTCAACTATGATGGTAATGTCACAATACAAGATGCTTATCAGGTACAATGCTACACTGCAGAAATTGCAACTGGAAATATTGCATTTTTATATCAGGGTACTTCCACAGATGAAGACATGGAAACACTGACTTACTTTTTGGCAGACATCGACACTTGTTCTAAAACGGGTAGTGACGGCGGTACACTGAACATTCAAGACGCCTATTATATCATGAGATATTATGCAGAAACTTCTGCCGGTAATAGTCCTACATGGGATTCTGTTCAGCAGTAGAAAATAACAATAACAAAAAAGGACGTGAAGTGTGATGATTCACACGTTTCATGTCCTTTATTTTTGCTTTTTCAAATCTGTTAATATAGACTCCAAATTTTGAAATTGATTGTCGCTGGGCAACGATTCGCCATAGCGAACAATTTCATAGCCTTCTGTGACAGTAATCCAGCGTTCGTCGACAACCTCATCCTCTTGCAAATTCACTAAAATTTCTGCTGGCGTATCTGACGGCAGCACTGTCTTACTTGGCAGTTTTGCTAAGAGAAGCTGATACCCCAAACGATAATTTTCCATATCCCACGGATGATGGGAAAATTGACGATAACCACGATTCCAATTACGCCTGGTAACGGACTGTTCCACTCTGGACAGTTTTCCATCTGCAATCAATAAATCTTCCACATAATCGCAATAGCCGCAATTTTCGTCTGGTAAAGATTTAGGAGACCGTTTCCAATTTGCTGCGACCCATCTGCGAAAACTTTTCCAGCGAGTTCGGATTACATCCTCAATCATTTTCCGTTTCCTAATCACCAATATAATTAGTCCAACGCAACCAATGCCTCCAATAAGCGGCCAAACCCAATCTGCAATTGAACGATTTGCCACCGTTTCCACTTGCTCTTCAATCACATTCGGTATTGTAGTTTCTTCCGACGTACTGCCACCCAAAGAAAATAACCAACGAAGCAAATACCAAAGTCCAGTTAAAATCCACTTTCCCAGCCAACGAAAAAATTTCGCTAACGGTTGAAAACAAAGCAGCGCAATAGCACCGATAATACAAAAAATTGTCATCTGCCGTCGATTACTTTGAACGATCTCTTTGGGCAGTTTCCATATATGCGCATCACGGTCCTGTAAGGTTTGTTCTAACGCATTCCAGTTGTATACTGCTGCAAAGAGTAAAGAAAATACCGCCAAAAGGATAATCATCGGAATTGTTGATATCGTATTGTCCATGCGCTGCCAAATAATTCCGCATATCACAATCCACGTACAGACACCGGTGAATACATAAGAACTCGTGAGTCGTTCCAATGGTTGAAAAATCAGTCGCCCACCAATATAAAGGATCCCTCCGGCCATCACGCCGACAAAAAAACGATAGGCAGAACTAGATAGTGGGGTGAGAAGAAAAACAACTGCACCCAAAAGAAGCATCAATAAAAGAAAAATAATATGCATTACTTGTGGCTTTCTTTTATATAAGCCATGGAAGAACAAACGTAAAATTGCACCACACCACAAAACCAATACCATAATAGCGGAAATGACAACAGTATATACGTAGGATTTTCCATCGGCATAAGTAAAAATTGCAATAAGTGGAAAAAGACAAATTCCAAAAATTGTAATCAGCATC
>Ga0192266_1104_pt1 | contig 14902 bp, 16 predicted proteins | sample Koala_Koa23_L3_FD_131261 | JGI IMG/M metagenome (GOLD analysis project Ga0192266, IMG submission 131261) | Enriched cells from koala feces incubated with labeled cellulose particles, San Francisco Zoo, California, United States - Koala_Koa2-3_L3 ...
GAAGGCCGCTCTTCTGGTCAAGCCCTGGATTCCTGATTCCGTAGACGGGCAAGAATATCTACTGGACAAAGCCCTTGCGGAAAAAGCGGCTGCCCTGCGTTCCCTGGACGTGCTGGACTGCACGGAATCCGAAAGCCGCGCCGCACCTCCGGCTCCCTTTACGACTTCCACCTTGCAGCAAACCGCCAGCTCTTCACTGAAATTATCCCCCAAGCAGACTATGCAACTGGCGCAACGTCTTTATGAACAAGGCGCGATTACCTACATGAGAACGGACAGCCCCAACCTCTCGCAAGAAGCGGTACAAAGTATCCGCGCCTTCTGCGAAAGCCGGGGCTGGCCGCTGGTGGAAACACCTCGCACATGGAAATCCAAAGAGGGAGCGCAAGAAGCGCATGAGGCGATCAGGCCGACCCACATTGAAATAGAGGAAGCCGGGGAAACACCGGACGAAAAAGCCCTGTATCGCCTTATCCGGCTGCGTTCCCTGGCCTGTCAGTTGGAAGATGCTGTATATGCGGTTCGGACGCTCCAGCTTGGCGCGGATATGGACGGTAAACAGGCCCTATTTGAGGCAAAGGGTCGCACTCTGCTTTCGCAAGGGTGGAAAGTGCTGACCGATCAGGAAAATGGCCTATTATCGGAAGGCACAGAAGGCGAAGAACACGGGAAAGAGCCTTGCAATCCCGTCCCGGCCATGAAGCCCGGCACAAAGGCCACAGCGCTGACGGGAACGGTCATAACGAGAAAGACCAAGCCCGCCCCTCGCTTCACGGAAGCCAGCCTGATCCGTGAACTGGAAAAACGCGATATTGGCCGACCCTCCACCTACGCGGCGATCATAGACACTATTTCCAGCCGGGGCTATGTCGCCACGGAAAAACGCTTCCTTGTGCCTACGCTCCTTGGCGAAAAGATTGTCTCCGGCCTCTGCGGGCATTTTTCCTTTATTGAATACGAGTTCACCCGCACGATGGAACAATCCCTTGATGATATTGCGGAAGGCAAGGCGCAATACCGCACAGTCATCGCTTCGGCCCATGATCGGCTTTCCAGTGAAGTACAGGCTTTCGCCAAGGCCACGGGCAAGCTCTGCGAAAAATGCGGTAAGCCTATGATCCATCGCGTGAAAAAGCCCGGCAAAGACGGCAAGGGTGGCTATGATTTTTGGGGCTGCTCCGGCTGGCCGGAGTGTGGCAAAAAATGATGTTCAAAGCCGTTGCATAATTTCTAACAATACACTATTTTTCAAGAAAGGGGATGGAGTCCCCCTTGAACCGCGTTTGTTGATGACTCCTACCACTGCTTCGGCGTTGGTAGGATATTGTTGAGAACCACTCCCGATGCGGGGGTGGTTCTCTTTTTTTATGCCCGCAGCCCGGAGGCATCTATGTGCGATCATATTCAAACGATTACGGCTATGGAAATTCTTGATTCACGGGGGAATCCCACAGTGGAGGTGGAAATAACTTCTGACACAGGAATAAAGGCTCGTGCCGCTGTTCCCTCCGGCGCCAGCACAGGTTCGCGTGAAGCTGTGGAACTCAGGGACGGCGATCAACAGCGTTTCCATGGTAAGGGCGTTCGCAAAGCCATAGGGTTTGTGGAAGGAGAAATTCAGGATGCCTTGAAAGGAATGCATTGCCGTGAGCAGCGAACCATTGATGAAGCTCTTGTGCGTCTGGACGGAACGGACAATAAGGCCCGTTTGGGAGCCAACGCCATACTTGGTGTTTCCCTTGCCGTATGCCGTCTGGGGGCACAGTCTTCCGGGCTTCCTCTCTATAAATATCTTGGCGGAACGCACGCCAATCTTTTGCCGGTGCCTTGCATGAATATTATGAACGGCGGGGTTCACGCCCGTTGGCAGGGAGCGGACTTTCAGGAATTCATGATTGCACCGCTCGGCGCGTCCGGCATGTGCGAAGCTGTGCGTTGGGGAAGCGAGGTTTACCAAAGCTTGCGCGGCATCTTGCTTGAGCAGGGACTTTCAGTCTGCGTGGGGGATGAAGGCGGATTCGCCCCGGCTGTTTCTTCCAACAGGCAGCCTCTGGAACTGATAGTGAAGGCCATTGAAAAAGCCGGGTACAAACCGGGAGAGGATATTGCCATCTGTGTAGACCCTGCTTCCAGCGAGTTTTACAAAAATGGCCGTTATTACCTGAAAACAGAACACCGGGAATTGAATGCGGAAGAAATGACCGATTATTACACGGGTCTGGTCAATGATTTTCCGATTGTGCTCTTGGAAGATGGGCTGGCCGAAGACGATTGGGCTGGATGGGCTCTGTTGCATACGGCGCTTGGACATAAAATTGAGCTGGTCGGCGATGATATTTTTGTCACCAATGTTCGCTACATCGAACGTGGGATCAAAGAACGTCTGGCCAATGCGGCGCTGATTAAATTGAACCAGATAGGCACCGTCAGTGAAACAATGGATGCAGTGCGGCTGTGTCAGCGTAACGCATGGGGGGCGTTTGTTTCGCACAGAAGCGGCGAAACGGTGGATAGCTTCATAGCCGACATGACAGTTGCCCTGGAAACGGGACACCTGAAAACCGGCGCGCCCTGCCGTGGCGAACGGGTAGAGAAATACAACCAGCTCATGCGCATTGAGCGCGAGCTGGGCGGCAGCGCCAGATACGCCGGAAGAAATGCTTTCACATGCACAAGGCAGTAGGAGCGCGTGCTTATGTTCAGGTCGCTTATCGCTATCAGCGCGGGAGCCTCACTTGGAGCCATCATCCGCTGGTCTTTGGGGCTTTGGCTCAATGCCCGTTATCCGCTTGTTCCTCTGGGAACGCTGGCAGCAAATGTTCTTGGTGGATATTGCATTGGTCTGGCACTCAGCTTTTTCGCCTTTATGCCGGATCTCGCCCCGGAGTGGCGTTTGCTGATTGTTACCGGTTTTCTTGGCGCTCTGACCACGTTTTCCACCTTTTCTGCCGAAGTCGGGCTTTTGTTGCAGCAGTATAGATTTTTTTGGGCAATGGGGGCCATCGCCATACATGTCTGCGGTTCACTGGCCGCCTTGTTTCTTGGCATGGGAACCTTCGCGTTGCTCCGGCACGTTATTCAGGGAGTATGACCATGCGTGGATTCCAGATCACCTTCTACACGCAAACGAATCGTAAACATGGAGCAGTAAGTATTGCGGAATGGCTCCTGCAACTCGCCAAGGAACTCGGTATCAAGGGAGCGACCTTGCTCGCGGCACAGGCGGGATTCGGACGGGATGGAAGAATGTATTCCACCGCTTTCATTGAACTTGCCGAACAGCCCCAAGAAGTGACCCTGGCCGTGGGTGAAGAAGATGCAGCAAGGCTTTTCGCCAGAATTGACGAGGAAAAGCTGGAAATTTTTTATACCAAGATCCCTGTGGAGTTTGGCGTAACTGGTGACGATGTTTCTGCTGCGGTTAGTTAAAAATGTATGAAATAGCACCCTCAGTAGAGACTATCCGGGCAAATAATGGAGATACTGGTTCGGCTCCTGGGCATTGGTAAATTGCCCCTGTCATCTTTTTTGAGGAGCGCTGTTATGCATGGTTTTCAGCTCACATTTTTCACCCAATTAGGGCGGACGCATGGTTTGTGGAGCATAGCTGAGTGGATTCTGCGGGAAGCAAAAAAACTGAACATTAAAGGTGCTACCGTGAGCCTGGCCCAAGGCGGCTACGGACGGGATGGCGAATACCACACTTCGCGATTTTTCAAACTGGCTGGACGGCCCATTGAAATTACTATGGCCGTCAGCCCGGAAAATGCCGAACAGCTCTTTGCTGTCATCAATGAAGCCGGATTGAAGATATTTTATATGAAAATACCGGTGGAATACGGCGTTACCGGGCAAAACCAACCTGAGAGGACAATCCTATGAATATTTGGCACGACATTGCTCCCGAAAGAGTCACGCCCGAAGCTTTTTACGCAGTAATTGAGATAAGCCGGGGCGGCAAAGTAAAATATGAACTGGACAAAGAAACAGGATTCCTACTCATGGATCGCGTGTTGTATACGTCTACGCAGTATCCAGCAAATTACGGATTTATTCCCAGAACATACGCTGCGGATAAAGACCCTTTGGACGTTCTGGTCTTGTGTTCAGAAGCTCTTGCGCCCTTGTCTCTGGTCAAATGTTTTCCCATTGGCGTTATTTGCATGATTGATGGCGATGAGATGGATGAAAAAATCATTGCTCTGCCTTTTGGCGATCCGGTGTATAAAAATTATTCCAGCATTGAAGAATTGCCTGAGCATGTCGCCAGCGAGATTTCGCACTTTTTTTCTGTATATAAGACTCTGGAAAACAAGACCACATTGGTTGAAAATATCCAAGGGGTGAAAGCAGCCAAGGGAATCATCGCGCGGTATATCGGCTCCTATCAGGAAGCAAAAGGCACACTTACAGGTGCACATGGTGAATATTCGTGAGCATCCTCTTGTATACAATCGTATCCTGTGCCCCTTCTGGGGATGAGGAACATTCACCTTAGGCCAGCGGAGGATACGCAGATGGAAGCTGGCAGCACTCATTTCCTGTTGCTGGAATTCCCTTTACTCGCTGCTAAAGCAAGCGGTGATGCCGCCCTTGCTTTTGCGCGGACTATTCCGGGTTTTGACCATACCGCGTTGGCTGACAACAAGGGCCGTCTGTGCATCCCGTTGGAACAAGCCGGGTTCGCACAAGACGCGCTGGCCGAGTTATGGGCTGTACTCCGTGAGCGTCCCGGCTCCACCATGTCCATTGACGGGACAGCCGTTGATTGGGAGGCTTTTACGTCTACCCTGAGGATACAGGAATGCGCCAAGCTTCACATAAATGACGCGCACTGTATATCAAAATATGGATGGGATTGGGGTTGTGTCTTTCTCTCACATATTGTCCCTCAGGAAAGTAGCGGAAAAACTCTTGAACAGTCCAGATTGACAGAAAAATTGCAAAATGATGTCAAATCACTTCGCCTTTTAACTTGTCCATACTTTTCATTGAAAAAACTTGAAGTGAAGATTGATTCATTTTGCAGAGATTCCGCCTCTGTAATGGCAATATTCCATAGAGAAGCTCCAGTGCAATCTTTGCCCTCCAAGGCAACTACCAATACTGCAAAATCCGTACAGCCGGTCGTTCAACCAGCCAGATATGCCGATGTCGGCGGTTTGGATGATGTCGTACTTGCCCTACGTGAAGTGGTGGAATTACCCCTCAGACACCCGGAGGTTATGCAGCGGCTTGGGATTACCCCTTTCAGGGGCTGTATTCTGTTCGGGCCGCCGGGTTGCGGTAAAACTTTGCTGGCCAGGGCTGTCGCTTCGGAAAGCGGGGCCGCATTTATGCCAGTGAGCGGGCCAGAGCTTGTCACCAAGTGGCATGGGGAGTCGGAGGAAAAATTACGGGAGCTTTTCAAGCGTGCTCAGGAGTCGCAGCCTGCCATTATTTTCTTTGATGAGATAGACGCTATCGCACAGGCGCGATCTTCCTCGGAAAGTCTGCGCTTTGATGCCAAATTCACCGCTCAGCTTCTGACTCTCATGGATGGTGTGTACGATCTTGGCGATGTATTTGTTCTCGCGGCCACAAACCGCCTGGATCTTCTCGATCCAGCCCTGCTCAGGCCTGGCCGTTTTGATTCTGTAATAACCATACCCAAACCGGATAGGGCCGGATGTGAAAATATTCTGCGCATCCATGCAGATAAACTTCCGTTGGAGAACGGAATTGACCTAGCCGAACTGGCAAGTGGCCTTGTCGGTTTTACAGGAGCCGATATAGCCTACCTTGTCAGATGGGCAGCGCATGCGGCACTTCGCAGGCAATTCCCCTTGCCGGAGCTTTTAAACCGGCAAGGACAGCTTTCATCTGATATTTTGAAATCCCTCATTGTAACAAAAGAGGATTTTGCAATGGCTCTTGCCCAGCTGCGCAACCGAGCTGAAATCATTAGGAGCGAAGAAAGTACATATGGTCGTCTGGCTGCGGACTGAATTACAGATCGCCTGCCGCCACATAAAACGAACAGGGGATGGAGTTCCCCTTGAACTGCGTTAGCTGATAACTCCTGCCGGGCCTTAAAGGGCGGTGGTAGGCTATTGAGACAACCACGTCGAAGGTGGTTGTCTTTTTTTATACCGCTGCACGAAACGGAGAGAACAGATGAACATTCGTACAATCAGTCAAATGGCTGCACAACCCACAGTCGCATTTATCATCCTGATGGGAGTGGTCAGCCTGTTTGCTGACATGACTCATGAAGGTGCGCGAAGTATTTACGGGGCGTATCTGCCCTTGCTTGGTCTTTCCGCCACTATGATCGGCTTTGTAACGGTCCTGGGTGAATTCATCGGGTATGCGTTACGTTTGCTCACTGGTGTTATTGCTGACAAAAGCCGTAATTACTGGGGGATGACCATAGTGGGCTATGGGATAAATGTCATAGCAATCCCAACGCTTGCCCTGGTTCCAGAAAATGGCTGGATGCTCGCCTGTGTGCTGATAATTCTTGAACGCACCGGTAAGGCAATCCGCCAGCCCGCTAAAAATACGTTGCTCTCGTATGCCTCCTCACAGGTCGGCCTTGGGAAAGGTTTTGCGGTACAAGAATTTCTTGACCAGCTGGGAGCCTTTCTCGGCCCGATGCTGTTGTTCTGTGTGTTGTGGCTGAAAGGCGGAAGGGATTCTTTGGAAGCCTATGCCGCCTGCTTTGCTGCACTTACCATACCGGCAGTCCTGACCATGTTCTTCCTGCTCAAGGCTCGGCGTAAGTTTCCTCATCCGGAACGGTTTGAGCAGGATACGGAAACAAATCTGGAGAGTAGAACTCAAAAGCGTTTTTTTCTCTATATCTTGGCAATTGGCTGCTTTGCGCTTGGATTCGTTGATTTTCCACTGATCACCATGCACGTCGCCAAGCTCAAGGTCATCCCCGCAGACATGCTCCCCTTGCTTTATGCAGGGGCCATGCTGGTGGATGCCTTCGCGGCGTTGTTTTTTGGCTGGCTGTTTGACCGCATCCATTTCCAGGCTCTGATTATTTCCGGACTATTGGCTGCATTTTTTGCGGTGTTCATTTTTTTCATCAACACGGGCTGGGGGGTGATCATCGGCGTTATCCTGTGGGGCATCGGTATGGGTGCACAGGAATCCATCCTCAAATCTGCGGTCGTTACCCTGACGCCGCGTGAAAACCGCTCCACAAGCTTCGGAATTTTTGAGTCCTGCTTCGGGCTTTGCTGGTTTTTAGGCAGCTGGCTCATGGGGTGGCTGTATGACACGCATCTGACAAGTATGGTTTTGTTCTCCGTGATCATGCAGTTGGTCGCCATACCCCTCTATGCATTTCTCCAGGCTGGAAATGTGGCCCAGAAAGAAAGATAGAGCGCGTCTTTCAGAGGGAACCGGTACGCGCCACCTGCCAAAGCAGGCTATTCCGCCCAAGCTGCCACGCATAGCAAGGCGTCCATATCTGTATACCGTATTGCGAATGCGTTTGATGCCTCTGTGCGTTGGCATTTTGAGGAATAGACAGGCTATCCCTCTCTTGTGGCGGTAAAATAACCGCCTTGTATTATTACGGGCGGTTTTTTATTTGTCCTAGCATTGTTGCGGTATACCGAAAACTCCAAAGGGAGTTTTGTATGAATAATGGCAATGTGGAACTTGAAAAATTGGAACAGGTTTGCCGCGAAGTAATCAGTAAGGTTCTGCTCACATGCGAATCGGAAATTCTCAAACGAGATGATGAGATGAAGGCTCTGCCTTCCGCCGCAATGGCGGTAAGAGAGTCTATCCTGACCTTTTTAGCTCTGGTCAACCCGAAGTAGCATCCTGACAACCTCAACCCGTGCCTGCACTTGTGGGCACGATAATCCGCTGCCCCGACAGCCCAGGCTGTCAAACAATTTTTCTTTGCTCGTCTATACTGTCGAACTATGGCAGGTAAACGACTCAAGAAAAGCCCGTATTTTGGTGAAATATTACGCGCTTACAGGTTTGAAAACCAACTCACGCAAGAGCAGCTTAGTGAGCGGGTTGATGTTTTGCGAAGTTTTATCAGCTCGCTTGAAAACGGCACAAGGCAGCCAAGTTTTGAAATGATATTCCGCCTTGCCAAAGCCCTGGGCATCACCCCCGGAAAGTTGCTTGATCCCGTTGCGGAAAAGATGGAGCAAAAGTAGCTACCTCTCCATGCCCTGTTGCTGTTTTTGGTCTTTATCCTGCCTTTTTTCCAGTCGTACAATCTTGTTCCCCTCTACATGCAGACTTTTTCCCCATTTTTTCTGTGCGTAGAGGACGGCCACCTGCCGGGCGGCATCATTATTGCCGGAAAAGAATAGCTCCTTCCCGCTGTCCAGAATCTTTCCGCCGCTGGGCAGTGTGAAAATAACGGTTCCCTTGCGGTCTACTGTGGCCGAAAAGCCGCATATGTGCGCCGCTTCTCCCGCAATGCCTTCCTCGGCGGCAAGCTGCTCCATGCGTAACACGGCCAAAAGCTGTTTTTTACCCGTGGCACTCGTATTTTCATTTTCCAGGGTGGCTCTTTCCCTGGCGGCATACTCGGCTCGAATCTCCGCACGATTCGTGACAAGCGGCTCCTTGCCGTGCTGTGACCAGTCTTTTGCCACGGTTGCTTGTGGTTCCTTCTCCGGTTCCGTGGCTTCCAGCCGGGAACGCAGAGTCGCTAAAGCCGTTTCACTGCCCTGGGCGGCCTTGTGTTGCAAAAATCCGTTCCATGAAGTGAAAGGAACCTCCCTGCGAATGGCCTCACGGGGGGATTGAAATAGCAGCTTGGCCTGGGCGGTTTCCTCGGCTTCGTGCTTTCGGGCCAGTTGGAGCAGATTGCGCCGGTTCTTCTTGGCGATATTCAGCTTTTCCAGCTCTCTCCGCTTGGTTGCCCATTTTTCCTTGATCGCCGCAAGCGCCGCGTCTTCCTGTTCTTTGACATTGGTTAAGCTGATTTTTCTTTTCTCAATACCCTGTTGATATTCCGCATACAAAGCGCCTCGCTCTGGAGAGCGGTGCAGGGGAGTACACTGATAGCGGCTCCGCTCAGGCATGTTTTCCAAGCCCTGCGGCGGAAGGTATGGCCCTAATTTTTCCACCAGCTTTTTCAGTGACAGCTCTCTGGCTACGGCGCTGGCCTTCACCGTATGCCGTGGGCTATGGCGATCAGCTATGACAAGGCCGTTGCCGTGGGGTTTTATCTCCATGCCATAGAGGGCAAGCCCCTCATGCAGTGCTTGCCAGTTGCTTGCCTCTGCCAGTGCATCAAGAATTTTCTCCCTGTGGCCCTTGGCATAGGATTCAAAGGATTGCTGGCCGGTATGGGCTTCAATGAGGACGGCTTTCTCGCCCAAAGACCGCTGCGTGTTTTTGCTGCGGCCATTATCCACCACAAGGCCGTATTCTTGCTCCAGTTCCCGGCACAGCTTGTCTCTTTTCCAGAAGTCGCGGAACGGCTCATGCCGGGTGTGCTTCTCCGGGTGAATCATGTTGTAGGCTATGTGCATGTGCAGATTGGCGGTGTTTTTGTGGACGCCGCAATGCCGCTGGTGGCCGGTGTACCCCAAGGCGGCGGCAAAGCGTTCCTCAATGGCCCTGAACACCTCCGGCGTCAGCTTCGCTTCGTCCTCCGGGCGGAAGCTGATAACAAGATGGTAGGTCTTGCTCTGCTTGCTGCGGGTGTTCATGGCCTGCACGTCCACGGCCTCGGCAATGCCGTCTTGGTAGTCATCATCGCCAAGGCATCCGGCGCACCAGTGCATGAGGCTTTTTTCACCCTCATGCCCCGCGTCGGCAATGTAATCGGCAAGGCGGGCGTAGTTGTCGTTTTTCGGGCTGATACCCACTTTCTTACTGATCATCGGATGGCCGCTATGGCTTGCTGAAGTTCACGCTGCCGGGCGTCCAGCTCATGCAAAAGGCGGTGAACGGTCTGCCTGTCGGCACCGTTTGCCAATGCCTGTTTCACCAAGCCGCCAAGTCTGCCCAGGTCGCCCTTGAGGCGGCGCAATTCAATCCTTGCTTCCTGATGCTCCAGACTTGGGACGGAAAACCCAAGGCACACCCTTTTGCTGAACGTGGAGAGGGACAGCCCCGCCTTGTTGGCCGATGCCCTGATCTGCGCGTGTTCCTCTGGTGTCAGATACGTTCTGAGTATCAGCTTTCTGGTCGGCACGGGGAGCCTCCGTGGGATTGGAGGCTCTCTGGCCCGCGTAGTGACGATAAACAAGCCACGCATACTGTCTGCCGCGTTCCGGGTCAGGAGAATGGTATTTGCCCACGGCTTTCCAGTTCAGGCCGTGACGGGCGATTTCTTCCGCCAGAATCCATTTGCCCCAATGCTCATTGGTGGCCGCGTCGAGAAGTGAAAAAGGATCGATGGCGTAATGCTCCATCCACCACGAATTTATCTGCATTTTGCCCACGTCGAATGACTGGCCCGCCGCAATCGCCTTCCGAATAAGCCGCTCAGCTTCTTCTCTCGTAGCCGGGTAGAATGATTTCCCGGCGATATTGACCGCCAGGGGATTCAGCCCGGACTCCTGCCGGGCTATGGCTTCCACCAAGGGCGCGGACGCCTCCGGCTTGGGGTAAAGCTCCGCTGCGAATGCGGGCGTATGCAGACAAAGCACAGCGGCCAGCACAAATGCCTTTTTCATGGGGTAACTGCCTCTTGTTTTGGCGTTGAGCGGAACCGCGAATAAGCAGCCCCGCAGGGCAGGACAGGAATGGAACCGCCCCCACCAAAGGGGGTGGGTACACTTCCTCTGTCCTGTCCTCTTAAATACCAATACAGTAGCACAGATAAAGACATTTAAGAACACAAAGTCAGAAATTATGGTAACTTATTCTTGGTTGTGGCTGTGAGTTGCTGTCTATAGTTCGGTGTTCTAAAATATACCGCTACTCCATCAAAATATGGCAAAAATATGGCAATGTAAGCGTGTCACGCTACCATGAGTTAAACTGTCAATTCCCCAGACGCCGTCTGGAGAATTCTGTCAAGGAAACTAAGCAGCCCCCAGAGACGAACCTATTTCTATTCACGGGACGCAGGTGGATGACTTGAAGAGCGTTCTCGGCTAATGTGGCAACAGGTTGCTGCAAAATTTATAACATTTTGATTTTATAAGATAAAATAAGATGAGCTTTGCTCCTCAGAAATATGATGTCCTTTTCTAAAACCTGCCCCCTTGGCCGCAGATCGCTTTTGTCGCCAATGTATCCAACAGCCTCCCAAACGTAGCACTGCCCAGCGGCTCCAACCTGTTGTTGATTTTCTAAAGATAGGGTAAGAAGGACTAAGAAGATTCGCCACACTCAACATGCTAAAATTGCTCTTATTTCATGCAGGGCACAGCATCTTTTTCAGAGAATTCACATGCTCCAGAAAGCTACTTTGTCAGAAATGCCCATAATTGAACGCATCAGTAAAGAGCAACCTCTGGTTGTTGACTCCTCAACTATTTTCGAAGGAGATGCCTTGACTGTTTTGCGACGTTTAGAGTCTCAATCTGTTCGCTGTGTTATTACTTCTCCTCCGTATTGGGGACTACGAACTTACGGTATTGATGAGCAAATAGGCCTTGAGGAAACTCTTGCTCAATTTTTGAACAAGCTAGTCTCTGTCTTTGCGGAAGTGAAACGTGTTTTAGCGGATGATGGCACGCTGTGGCTTAACATAGGGGACGGTTACACCAGCGGAAACCGGGGCTACCGCGCTCCTGACAAAAAAAATCCCGCCCGTGCAATGAGTGTTCGGCCCGATACCCCGGAAGGTTTAAAGCCCAAAGATTTGATTGGCGTTCCGTGGCGCTTGGCTTTTGCTCTTCAGGAAGATGGTTGGTATCTTAGAGATGATATCGTTTGGCATAAACCAAATGCTATGCCGGAAAGCGTAAAAGATCGCCCAGCGCGTTCCCACGAATATATTTTCATGCTTACAAAGTCTGAGCAGTATTTTTACGACTGGCAGGCATCTCGAGAGCCTGCGGATCATGGCGGACTAAGGAATCGGCGCTCCGTGTGGGCCGTCAACACGAAACCGTTTGCTGGCGCTCACTTTGCTACTTTCCCCATAGACCTGATTCGCCCTTGCATCCAGGCTTCCTCAAAAACCGGGGATTTTATCCTAGACCCGTTTTTTGGCTCTGGAACGGTGGGGGTTGCGAGCCAAGAAGAGGGTCGCCGATATATAGGGATTGAGCTTAATCCTGAGTACGTTGCCTTGTCGGCTAGGCGGCTTCAGCAATGTGGCAGTGACAATGTAAGGATCATCGCAGCATGAATCGAAAAATTAAATTTACAGCTCCGAAGCTACAAGCTGATTTCGCTTTCATTCTGAAGAGGTTCCGCGCAACCTATCTTCAAAATGCGTTATTTGAAACCGTCCGAAGTATGAAATTACTGAAATTGACAAGCAGCTTGCCCAATACGTTTTGGAAAAAGACCTAGCACTCATGGCACAATACGGATTACGCGGCGAATTACTCTTTGCCGTGCCGGTTGTGCTTAGGCAAAATCCTCACTTGTTGGGGTATTATCGGTTACTAATGGGCTATAGCCAAAAAGAATTTTATGGCAACGATAAAGGCTTTGGAGCTGGGCCTTTCAAGGGTATGGAGGCAAACGGAAAAATTGCAAAGGCCATAGCTGATGATATTCCTGAGATTTGCACTGCATTTTGCGAGGCGGCCTCCACGCTGCTGCGTGAAATAGAAACGCTTAAGCCGAGCAAAGAGCTTCTTGATGACCTTGCCCTTTTGACGGTCGGCCCACAGTTACGTGGTGGAGCCAATAACCAGCGCGGAACGGCGGGGATCGTCCAGGTTTTTGAGGTCATCCGCCAAATTGTGGCCCACGCTGCGACTGAGGTCAGAGAAAATGTTATTGAGATTGCCAGCGCTACAGGCCGGAAGGTATTAGTCGAATTTGCTCCAGACCCCGATATTATTATTCGTGAAGAGATGTCTGCCGGGCATTTTCGTAATATTGTCGCTATCGAAATCAAAAGCGGAACTGATGTTTCAAACATCCATAACCGTATAGGTGAAGCTGAAAAAAGTCACCAAAAGGCACGTCAGCGTGGATTTACTGAATGTTGGACAGTGATCAACGTAAGTCGCTTAGATATGCTGAAAGCAAAAAGTGAATCTCCATCCACTGATAGATTTTACTCTTTGAGTACTCTCATAGGAAATAGCGGTGATGAATACGAAGATTTCAGACGTAGGATTATTTCATTAACATCCATACATGGATAATCAATATTTATAGGATAATTATGGGATCGACTCAAGCAAAACTTACAGATAAGCCGTCACCTAGCTTGGGATATAAAACATTTCAAAATAGGAAGACTGCTGAGCTTGTGTTTGCATTTGTTGAGCCAATAGGTGGCGGTGCAAAAGATGCTGCTAAAATTTTGGGAGACATATTAGAAAGTAAGCAATATAAATATATTATAAATCCTATTGAAGTAAGGAAATAATTGAGAGTGAAGCAGAAATTAATGGTCTTAACGAGCCATCACAAGACATATTTGCAGTAAACGGCATTACGTCCCCTACTGAGCGGGGGCAAGAGATTAATAGACTCCAACAATGGGGAAATGAACTTCGAAGTGAATTTGGGTACGATTTTTTGGGAAAGCAAGTAATTAGAAGCATTGCAGCATATAGAAGAAATAACGAAGGATTTGAGAAAGCAGACGATCTAAGCGTTCCCAACCCTAAACCGTTACGTGTTGCCCATATCATACGATCTTTGAAGCACGAAGCAGAATTAGATTTGCTAAGAGCTGTTTATGGCGATATGTTGATTGTTATCGGCGTAACTGGCCCTTATAATAAAAGATTGAGCAATCATTCGCCAGAGTCAAAGACCAGAAACGACGCTTTACTGGTTGAAAAAGAATTTGATATTCTGACGGGGATAGATCAGCATGAAGGCATAGATAATGGACAAAGGGTGAGAAAAGTATTTTATCAAGCCAATCTTTTTTTAAACAACGATGAAACAAGCATAAAAACCGAAATAAGGAAATTTTTGGAATTGTTATTTGACATAAATGTACATAGTCCAAAGACTGACGAACGAATGATGTATGAAGCATATTCGAATAGCTTACGGTCTACTTGCTTATCACGTCAAGTCGGAGCCGCTATATCTAATGCAAATGGCGAGTTAATATCCGTTGGATGGAATGATATTCCTAGATTTGGTGGAGGATTAGCTACAGATTTAAATGAACGTGAAAATGATGCGCTCTGCAAAACGAAAGGTTTTTGCAATACAGGGCATAAATTATCTGAATTAACTGGGAAAATATATGGATGCCTTTCTACTAAAAAAGGAAATGAAGAGAGTGTGTTAAAAAAGAATACTTCAAAAGAAAAGCTACATTCATTACTCTTAGATGCGGGTTTATCTGGGCTAATAGAATTTTCCAGAGCAATTCATGCCGAAATGGAAGCTATTTTGAGCGCCGCAAGAAATGGCAAACAGGGGTTACGCGGTGCTACAATTTATGTCACAACATATCCGTGTGAAAATTGTGTAAAACATATATTGGCATCAGGCATTTCCCAAATAATATATATTGAACCATACGTTAAGAGTCGTGCTAAAGATTTTTTTTCAGAATTCATCGCCGATGAGCCTGAAAAGGACGTCCCCAAGCTTATTCTCTCCCAATTTGTTGGTATTGCTCCCCTGTCATTTTCGCAGTTATACAAAATGAATGGCGAACGAAAGGGCCGCGATGGAATGCTAATCAAGCAGCGTGGATTGCCAATGCCAAAAACCAGTGTATTCCTTGATAGTTTTACGATATACGAAATGCAAATAGCTAAAGATGTACTTGATCATGACCAAGAATAATGACCAATATTTTTTGCCT
>Ga0192266_1107_pt1 | contig 14715 bp, 10 predicted proteins | sample Koala_Koa23_L3_FD_131261 | JGI IMG/M metagenome (GOLD analysis project Ga0192266, IMG submission 131261) | Enriched cells from koala feces incubated with labeled cellulose particles, San Francisco Zoo, California, United States - Koala_Koa2-3_L3 ...
GAGTAAGGTTAAAACGGCGCGCCATTTCCTCCACAAGAATATTTTCTTTGTATTCCTTTTCAATAATATTTAATATTTCATTAATCACCGCATTATCACAGTGATGTACATTATCTTTATAACGTTTAAATTCGCTCAGAATATTCAACATCATGGTTGCATAGGTGTCCGTGGATATTCTGGTTTTTACCCACTCCAGTACATTCAGATGACTGATCTCCTCATATATTCCATAGCTTGTTTTTCGGATTTCATACAAAATAGCAACTGTCATACACAGCATTGCCTCACGTATATCAGCATAATGGTAAACCTGTTTTTTCAGATACTCCTCAAATTCCCGCAGATCCTCCCGGACTGCTTCCATGTCCAGGTCCGCAATATGACAGATCATATTCCGTTCAATCTCCATTGGATAAATAAACTTACTGCAGGCCACTGTCTTAAGGTTTTCCTCATTTACAATATCCATCTGTATAACGGACAGTCCCCAGTTACTGTTATCCTCCATCACTTTAAGCGCTCTGTAAAATTCACTTAACCTCCCAAGTGGGTATGATACCGCTACAACGGGCTTGTGGAACAGGCTTTTCCCGCGCTTCAGCGCTTCCCGTATCCGCGTTTCAGGGCATGAAAACCCTTGTGGCTCAATTGCATAAAACAGTTTATGCCTATCTCCGGAAAAAGAATGGAATACCAAGTCTGCCAGGTAATACTTCATGATTTCCTTCCACTTTTTTTCTTCTGATACGGTAAAACCAGTATCCCCTTTCAGCATCAGCAGATATACGCCTCTGCCCGCCATCCTGGTTTCCAGCTCCCTCCGGTAACTCTCGGCTGCATCTTCAGGAACTGAATATAACCGCTCCCATAATTCCTGCTCAGAAAAGGTGGACGGCCGTATCTGATGCTTTTCTTCCCTGATCTTTTGTTCCACCCGTTCCAGCACTTCCCTCAATGTTTTTTTAGTTACGGGTTTTAAGAGATAGTCCACACTCCCAAGCTGAATTGCTTTCTGGGCAAATTTAAAATCAGCAAACCCGCTTAAAACAATAAATTTACACTCATTGCCTTGATTCCTCACCGCCTCCATCATTTCCAATCCATCCATCTGCTCCATCATGACATCCGTGATGACCACATCCGGCTGTTCCCTGGCGATCAGCCGTGTCCCATCTTCTCCATTCCCGGCTGTCCCCACGATATTCCATCTTTCTTCCAGCTGGCTGATCAGGGCTGTAAGTCCCATTAATGACTTTCTTTCATCCTCCACAATTATGATCTTCATCTCATCATCCTCTTTTACATCACATTTTTGGTATGGTAATTTTAATGGAAGTCCCCCTGTTTACCTCTGAGTGTACTTCCAGCCTGTAGTTATCCCCATAATAAAGCTTCAGCCTGGCCAATACATTTGATACGCCAATAGACGGAGTACCTCCATCATTCCCAAAAACTTCCCCTAATTTATCCGGCGACATTCCCCGTCCATTGTCCATAATGGAAAAACAGATCTCGGTTTCATTTATATGATAAATCTTTATGCGCAGGAGTCCTCCATGGCGTATGTTTGCGTATCCATGGATTATCGCATTTTCAATAAAAGGCTGGAATATCATCTTATGGATATGACAATCCAGGATTCCTTCCTCACAGTCAATCGCATATTCAAAATTATCCATGAATCGGATTTTTTGAAGAAAGAGGTACTTTTTCAGGTACTCCATCTCATCCTTTATTTTAACCACAGCATTGCTTCCACTGATCTGGTACCTGAGGATCTGGGCAAACTCACTGAGCATTTCACTGATCTCATCCTCCCCGTTTTCTATGGCAAGCCAATGGATGGAATCCAGGGTATTATAGATGAAATGAGGATTGATCTGGGCTTCGAGGGCCCTGATCTCCGCGTCTTTTTTCATTTCACTTACCTGCTTGATCTCGTCCATCTGATTATTGATCTGTTTCATCATCTTATTAAACTGATTGGCTATGATGGATATTTCATTTTTGCCTTCCATCTCCATATGGGCGGACATTTCCCCGGCCCTTACCTCCTTCATGGTGTTTACAACCTGCTTAACAGAAGCCGACAACCTTCGGGACAGGATCCATATGAAGAATCCACCCAGTACCATCAGACAAATGGTTATCATCCATATGATCTTTTGGAAATTTCTGATTTCCTTCAGTATGTAGTCATTATCCAGAACACCGGCCAGGCGCCAGGATGTCTTTGGAATATCCACCAGCACCACTGTTTTTTCCTCATGGTTATCTTTTACCAGATGCACATTCCGGCCGTCTCCCAAAACCAGCTGTTCCCATCCGTCCATATCAGTAATATCCGTGCCTATCCTGGACTTGTCATAATGAGAAACGATCCGGTTGTTCCGGTCCACGATAAAATTATAATTCGTATCCCTGTCCGGTGTGATCTGAGCCTCCTGGCATATATCTGAAAGTACCAGCTCATTAACGCCCATGAGAAAGGTTCCCACATACTTGGTCGTGTAGAAATCCATCAGCCGCTTCCGGTATGTGAAAAGATAATAATCCGAGGTTCCCTGTCTGTCATAATACTCTGTAGGAATCCACTCCCCCTTAAGGATCTCCTGTTTTGCCACCTGTGAAAAATACCGGCCATACAGTTCCGGACTTTTTTGGTATAAAGAATCGATCTGAAGCCTGTCCGAACTGAATATTTTTCCATTCTCAGTCTCAACGGCCATGCACCATACCTGAGGCCGGTAGGACATATAGGTCCGCATCTGCTTTCTCAGTTCCTGCTTTACACTCAGCTCCATCTGCCCCTGGGCTTCTTCAAACCGCTCCATCTGATCCAGAAATTTTTCATCTATAATCATCTGATTCACTGCTTCCTCATATCCGTTCAGGGTTGCCGCTATATTGGATGCTGCCTGTCCCACTGCTATACTAAAAAAACCAATGATCTTTTTCTCAATAATATCCGTCAGATACGTATTGCTTATACCGGCCAGAAATACGATCTGCGCTGTAAATAACAAGATAAATACAACAGATATCTGTTTTGTAAATGACTGTTTACTCCAGTATTTTCGTATCCCCTTCATATGTCCCCTGCCTTTTCCCTATTGTGTAACATGTAATTTCCGAAGTGGTTTATGTCCGGATATATTCTCAGAATAACATTTAAATGCACAAGATGAAAGAGGGCGGGGATGATTTATTCATGACATTTTACTTAATCATAAAAAGAGGCAGCCCCCCGGTTTCAATCACAACCGGCGGTCTGCCTCTTTTATGTTATTCTATATTATTGTCCCATACATTACCCTGTCCCGTACCGCTCCACACATCCCACTTACAGGATCAGCCTTGCGGCTCCATAGATTCCCGCATCATTGCCCAGTGTAGCCAGGCCCAGCTTTCCCTTATGTTTGGAAATGGGCGTAAAGTGGTCATAATGCTTCTGCACAACATCGATCAGGAACTGTCCCGCTTTGGAGACACCGCCTCCAATAACAAAGATCTCCGGATCCACTGTCATGACTGCCATGGACAGCGCCAGGCCCAGATAACGGCCTACCACCTCCATCACCTCCATGGCCAGTTCATCGCCCTCCTTGGCGGCATCCAGCACATTCTTGGCTGTCACGGAGTCGCCAAACCCGCGCAGCTGGGAGGGCTTTTCGCTGGCAGCCATCTTGCGCCTTGCCTCCCTGGCGATTCCCGTGGCGGAGCAGATCTGCTCCACACATCCCACGCCGCCGCAGTTACAGTGTTCCCACTCCTCATCCCGGACATGGATATGTCCGATCTCGCCGCCCAGGCCGTGCTTGCCTGCGATGATCTTCTGGTCAATGATAACAGCTCCGCCCACGCCTGTCCCCAGTGTCAGCATAACAAGGTCGCTGTAGCCCTTGCCGCCTCCCTGCCACATCTCGCCCAGGGCGGCCACATTTGCATCATTGCCGCTCTTTACCGGAATCCCATCCAGAAGTCTGCTCAGCTCCTCCTGAGGGTTCAGATCATGCCATCCCAGGTTCACGCAGACTTCCACATATCCATCGGGAAGCACAGGGCCTGGGACTCCCATTCCCACGCCTGCCAGGTCTGCCTTAAGGTCCAGCCCGTGTTCCTTCATCTTTTCTCGGATGGAGGCAGCCACGTCCGGAAGGATCTGGGATCCCCCGTCTTCCTTGCGGGTCTTTACCTCCCACTTGTCAAGCAGTTCGCCGGTCACCTCAAACAGACCGATCTTTACAGATGTGCCTCCAATGTCAACTCCGATACACTTCATCCCCATGGTACATACATCCTTTCCGTTTATTAATTATTGCAGTTTTATTTCCATCATCATCTGCGGTCCCATGACCAGAAGGGTTCCCGGAAACCTGCCGGCCGATACCTTGGACACCGTAAACTCAAAGGTCCCGTTATATTTTTCCGTTCCTGTCATATTAAACACCTTGCAGGAACTGTCATTATACAACAGTACAAGCCCTCCGTCTATGTCAAATCCAGTGTATTGGTAATTAAAGGTACGGTCAAATACAGGATTTCCCTCCTTGTCAAAAATCTTCAGGGAATAGGGATCTCCGCCCTCCACATTATCTGTCACAAGTCCCACATATTCCTCCGTATAGGCAATGCTGCGGATATTCTCCTCTATGGGAATCTGCTTCACGGATTCCGGCGATGTCTCCACACGGGTGGAGAAAAGCTGCATGCCCTTGTCCGTGAATATCACGGCATGGCTCTCGTCCAGGAATCTGACCCTTCCTGCCATTGCATCGCCAAGATCCTGGGGAAAGAAGATCCCCACCACTCGTCTGGGATCATTCTTACCCAGTCCAAAGTTATAAAACACAATCTTACACTTAATGATCCCCTGGTCCAGATACATGTAAGAGGTGATCAGCTGAGTTCCGTTGGGTGACAGGCTCATATCCACAGGATAGCCGTCACCGGACAACAGAGACTTGATACTGAGGTCAAGGGTACTTCCATCTTTTTTATAAAGATAAATGTAGCTGGCCTTGGAATCCTCCTGCAGGGCTGCCACCACACCCTTTGCCGACACAGTCACCCGGAGGATGGGGAGCAGGGTGGTGGCCTGTCCCACCTTGCCGCTCTTATTGCATATGTAGATACTATTGCCCTGCTGGTCGCCAATGGCAACATACTCTCCATTGATGGAAACCACCGGTGACTTCATCTCATAGCTCTGGATCCAGACCACCTTGCCCTGGGCATCAATATAGGATGCTCCATCCTTGGTGTATTTTAACACACCGTCTCCATAGTCCCTGTACGCGCAAAAGCTGCCCTCTCCCTGCACGGCGGCTTCCTGGGCCTCGCTGGTAAGATTCTTTTCCCATATGACCTGGTAATCCGTAAACTGGTGATACCTGTCATATCTGAACAGCACTAAGGCTGCAATTGCCGCAAGAATAACCAGCACCAAAAATATGGCCAGCCGCTTCCGTACCACACGCTTATGGGCCTTATGGACGATCTCTCGGCTGTCTTCCTCTTCCTGGTGCCGGCTGTTTGGAGGAACAATCTGTCGCTTTAACTGCTTTTTTTTATTTTCTCGGCTCATTGAACTGGTACTGCCCATCTTACGTTCTCCCAACAATCCACTATCGCATATATGCAATAGTATACAACAATTTTTGGCAAAACGCATTATCTTTTTCCGGATGACGGACTTTCCCCTTTGTGAAATGGATTAAGTTTAAGGGACAAGCAGCTTCTGGCCTGCATAGATGCTGTTTTCATCCGTCAGGGCATTTACCCGGCAGATCTCGTCAATATGTTTCAGGTTATGATACAGCTTAAAACAAATGCCGTACAATGTCTCTCCGTCCGCCACTGTGTACACACTGTAGTTGACAGCGGACACGGTTTCGGCGGATCCGTCTCTGCCTCCGGTGGGAGGAAGGGTTGTTTCCTCTGTGGGGGATGTGTCACCGGACGGTTTTGCAGGATCGGCCTGGCCGGAGGAAGCCTGACCGCTTCCATCTCCTGCGGCTGCCGTTGTCCCCTCTGCCTTTGTTCCGTCTGTCCCTGTCCCGGAGTTCTCTGTTCCGGCCGCTTTTGTTTCGGTCGTTCCTGACCCGGCTGACGTCCCTCCGGCGTCTTCTGTTTTAGCCGCTCCTGCCGCCTCTCCTTCAGCTTCTCCTCCGGCCGTGCCGTCAAGGGCGCTAGTCTCTGCCGCGGGCATGGTTTCCGGTTTCACTTCAGAGGACTGTTCTTTTCCACTTTCCGCCGCAGGAGCGGTGGTTGGATAGACCTTGCCGGCTGCTTCCTCGATCACATAGTCCGGCTCGTCCACCGCGGACCATCCTTTGCCTGAAGAATTTTCCGCAATTCCCGGCCGTTTTCCGGAGGATGCCAAAAGCCCGTCCTTAACACTTCCATCGGGCATCACAGAGGCGATCACACTCTCCATCTGGTGCATTTTCTGATAATTATTAAACATGGCAACACCGCCTGCCAAAACAGTGACCGCAAGGGCGCTGCAAAGGCCGGATAATACGCCCACGGTGCTTCTGTGACGTCCCACCTCATGCTTGCGCTCGTCCATGCGCTGCTTAAAATCACGGATCACCTTGTCGTTTACCTCTGTTTCCGCCCTGGGCGCATCCTTGCGCTGTATCATATAATCCTGCATCATCTGGTTGCGTTCATAATATACACTGTATCCACGAAGCTTGTAAAAGCCATCGGATGATGTTATGTAAACTGATTCTTCTCCTTCCAGGCCGCAGTTGAGGTACATCAGCTGGTTCTTGCCTGTGAAGTACTGGCTGTGCTGGCGCCAGTAATTAAGGGGACTTAAGGTACAGCCCGGACCTCCGCACAGGAACCATCCCTGTACAGTCCTCTTCGGGAACATCTGCTCCACATCCTGGTATGCCTTTTTCCAGGCATCCTCGGTAAATACAACCTTTTCGCCTTCCTCGGTGACGGAATCCATTTCCAGGGCGCCGTCCACAAATACATAGGGCGTGTCCTCATGGGTTTCCCTGCTTCCAAGGAGCAGACCCACACGCAGATCAGCCCCCTTGGCCGGCTGGAGGCGTTTTAAATAAGTATTCACATAGTCTTCCAAATATAACTTTAAAACCTGGTCCCGTTCCCCTATCTGCCGAATATTTTTCGGCAGCTTGGGAAAGGGTTCATATAATTCTCCCATAGAATCACCCCGCTGTCTTTAATCTGTACAAGCATAGCAGATTCCATGTGCAGTTTCTGTCATATTATGGCGGCATTTTCCCATAATCGTTCGACAAGGCAGATTCCTTCGCAAATGCAGTCCGCCATCTTCATCACAATGGACAGGCGCACGCTCTGCAGCATCACGGGATCCCGGCTTCCGGCTCCTCCCACGATCCCAGTAATGGCAATATCCCCCACTGCCTCCAGTTCCTTGGATACGCCCAGACCGGGCTGCAGCGCTCCCCGTCCCAGGGTGGCGTAACCCACATGGTCCGGGCTGCCCACGGAAGCATCAATGGCCACGATCACGTAATCCGGATAGTGAAGCCTTATATATCTTGCGTACAGGTCCAGATTCATTGCATGGACCGGTTTATCCAGTGTACCGATGACTGCAGCCCCTTTCAGGCGTCTTCCCCTCAGTTTATGGCCGACCAGCGGTCCCAGGCTGTCGCCTGTTGACCGGTCTGTACCGATACACAGAAACATAACTCCGTCTTTCCCCTTTGCCTCCATCTCCTGACAGATGAGGCAGTTGAGATGCCTTGCAAACTGCTCTGTCTCAAACTCTGACTGGGTATTGTAATAGGCAATATCTTCCCGTTTTTGTATGCTGAATGTCTTCCATAATTTCATATCCAAGTTGTCCACCCAAAACTCATTATAATGTCGTGCCCTGGAACGTATTTGAAAATGTTCCGGTTGATACGGGCTGTTTTTATAGTATAGGCTTGGGGTTTTGAAATTATGCATAAAAAAAGAGCACATGGATTGACATCATCCGCGTGCTCTTAATAATAGAAATCTTCTGAACTGTTACCTTAATCATATAACTTTTCTTTATATACTCCCGCATCGATCAGTTTCCTGACAGCGTCCACAACCGCCTGCTTATCCTCCTTGTAGGTCACTCCGAACCACTTGTCGGGGGTGTCGAGAACCGTCACCCTGGCACGCCCGGACTGTACCAGGTCATCAATAATTCTTGGAAGCAAGTACTCCGACTTTACATCGCCTTCCTTTAAGCTGTCCAGAAACCGTGGAAAGCCTTTTTCCAGCTCGTCCAAAAAGCTTGCCGGAATACCCCACATGTTCATGGAAACCGGCTGGTCCGGACTGATCCGGACAGGATTCCCCTGTTCATCCGTTGCCTGAAGTCCGTCTTCCGTCATTCTGATATTATAGGTTTCATTCACCGTCTTAAGGATATGGCTGTCATCCACCTGGCATACCCCTCTGGTCACGGTGCCATTGTCGCTAAGGGTATTGGAAAGGACAAAGCCGCCCATGCACAGATCATAGACACCGGCTTTTGTGTCCATATCATTTACCATATAATCATGGATCTTCTTAAAGCCTTCCCTGCCATAATAATCATCCGCATTGATCACAAGGAACGGACCGTCCACCAGTCCCTTTGCCACCAGCACAGCCTGTCCGGTTCCCCATGGCTTGGTGCGTCCCGGTGTCACCTCATAGCCGTCCGGAAGGGCATCCAGCTCCTGATATGCATATTCCACCGGCACCACCTTCTCGATCCGGTTTCCGATCACTTCCTTAAAATCCTTTTCCAGGTCTTTCCTGATAATGAATATGACCTTATTAAATCCGGCTTCCATTGCATCATGGATGGAATAATCCATGATGATCTCTCCTCCCGGTCCAACGGGCTCCAGCTGCTTGATTCCTCCCCCGAACCGGCTTCCAATGCCGGCAGCCATAATGACCAGCGCAGTCTCTTTCATTCTTTTTTTCTCCTTTGATATAAACTGGTTACATAATAGCACAATTGTCGGAAAAAATCAAAACATACATGCCCGGTCATACCAAATATATATGACCGGACAATCGGTCCGGCCATATCATCTAAGCATCTATATGGAAAACTCCTTTTCAAACTCTTCTGCCGATTCAGGGTAATCCAGTCTCATGTGGGTTCCGCGGCTCTCCTTCCTGTTCCACGCGGCCTCCACCATAAGACGGATGGACTGCACCACCTGCCATGCCTGTGTATCTTTCTTTATCTCTTCATCGGCCAGCATCTCATCCAGACGTATCCGGGCCTGCTCCAGTGTCTCCCCCCTGCGGTAGATCCCCAGGGCTTTCACAGCGATTTCCTTAGCTTCCGGGACAAATCTGCCATATACATCTGTATCCCTGGCATATTCTGCCGGAAGTTCATGGACAGCTGCCTCCCGGGCCGGGAAATCACCTGATTCTGCAATGGCCTGTGCACACAAAAGGCCGGATAAGGTTGCCTGGCTGGCTGCATTGCCCGCGCACCGGCAGGCTCCGTGAACGCCGCCGCAGGCTTCTCCCACCGCGTAGAACCCGGGCACCGTAGATTCATAATGTTCATCCACCATAATACCCCCGGAAAAACTATGGGCCATGGGTCCCACCTCAACCAGCTCCTCATTAGGGTCCACTCCGTTATCCATCAGACGGTTAAAGAACCAGGGATATGCTTTCAGCACTTCCCTGTCAATATGGCGCAGGTCCGCCCACGCTCCGCCGTGAGGTGTGCCTCTGCCCGCATCCACTTCCTTCCAGATCTGTTTGTTGATCAGGGTCTTTGGTGAACCGCCTTCTCCCTGAGGCCTCACCTTTAACATGAAGCGCTCTCCTTCTGAATTGAGAAGATGCGCGCCTTCGCCCAGCATGGCGGTGGGACATGGTTCTCCCACTGCTCCCGGCGGGCTCATTACCACCATGGGCTCATATTCCAGGAATTCAATATCCACCAGCTTGGCTCCGGCCTCTTTTGCAATGGCAAGGGTATTCCCCTTAATGTCACCCGGATAGGTGGAAACACCAAACAGGTTCCCAACGCCTCCCCAGCCTGCCACCACAATGGGAGCATACACATTTTCAATATCTCCATCCGGATTTTTCACGGTAATGCCGCACACATGACCGTCCTCAGTCAGAACATGAAGGCATTCATGATCCATATGTACAGGGATTCCTTTTTCCTCCAGTCCGTCCACCAGCTTCTTAACCATCTCCACACCGATCAGCTGGGTTGTGCAGCACAGGGACCTGGGATAAGTATGCCCTGACAGATGTCTCAGCTTTGTAGTGCCGTCCGCATTACTGGCAAATTCCACTCCCCATCTGCGCAGAAGGTTATATCCCTCCATGGTACTGTCGGTCATCTCTTTTACAAGCCCGCGGTTGTTGATCCCATAGCCCGCATGGATCATATCATCGTTGTATTGTTCCGTGGTATCATTATACGGGTTATCCGGCAGGACAAAATTGATTGCCGCAATAAAAGGGGTTCCGCCATAGGCAGTGGTATAGATTCCAATATCCTTTACCCCCAGCTCCCAGAGCCTGGCCGCTGTTGCCAGGGATGCAAGCCCCATGCCCACAATGATAACGTCATGCTTTTTTGCCATAACTACCTCCATTTTATCCGCCAGAATATGCCTAAACACGCTCTGGTACGGGTATCTTTATAATGATCTTGGTAAAAGAATGGGGCTCATCTGTGTGGGATACCGGTTTGTGCCCGTCATGGGGAAATGCGATATAAAACATCCCCTGGTCCACACGTATATGGTTCTTTGTATCCCCGGACAAACGTTCCGCATCCTTTTCCCTGTCGTATGGGATCACGGTCTTAAGATCCCCCACATCGGCCCAAGCCACTTCCTCGCATCCTTTTGCAAGGATCTGCACATCGATATATCTGCGGTGTGCCTCAAAGGTGCCCTCATTCATGGGCTTTGTTTCACCCTTCTGTATATTAAAATATCCCCCGTCAAATCTGTATTTTCCGGGCTCCAGCTTTTCAATTGCCTTAACTGCCGCGATTCCTGCTTCAAGAGCAGGAATCATGGGCTTATAAAATAATATGTTTTCTATTTTGTCAATTACCATATGATCGTCCTTTAATTCATGTAGCTTCCGCCGTTTACGTTGATCGTCTCCCCATTAATGAATCCGGCCATATCGGAGGCCAGGAAAACCGCCACATCCGCTACATTTTTAGTTGTTCCCAACAGACCCAGCGGAATTTTTTTTACAACATTTTTCCTGTATTCCTCCGTCCACTGCAGCGACATATCCGTCTCAATGGGTCCCGGACATATACCGTTTACCCGGATATGGTGGGGTCCCATTTCATATGCAAGCTTTTGTGTCATGGAGTTGACCGCTGCCTTGGATGCCCCGTAACATATGGACGCATTGGCATGAGCCGTTTTGCTGGCCGTGGATGATATATTAATGATGGTTCCCGACTGCTGATGCACCATGTGGGGGAGTACGGCCTTACAGCAGTAAAACACACCATCCAGATTAATCCCCATCATCCTGCGCCATTCTTCTTCCGTCAATTCAAGAAAGGGGATCCTGCTGTTTACGCCTGCATTGTTTACCAGTATGTCTATTTTCCCAAATGCTTCCATACAGGCAGCCGCAAGCCTGGCAGCCGTGTTGCTGTCAGAGATATCCCCTCTCACAACACGGCATCTTGAACCCAGGGTCTCTATCTGTGCCTTTACATGTTCCAGCTGCTCCTGGTTATTGCCGTTGATCACCAGATCAGCGCCATTTTCAGCCAGGGCAAGGGCTATTTCCCGGCCGATCCCTTTGCTGGAGCCAGTAACTATGGCTGTTTTTCCTTTTAGCATGTCCATCTTCTCCATCACGCCACGACTTTATTTTCTTCTCGTTTGTTGCTGTAGAATTTCCGTTTTTTTGCCGAACAGATCACAAAAAATGCCACTGCCACTACAATACCTATGATATCCGTTATTGTCTCCGGAAGGATGATGAGGATTGCAGATGCAAGCAGGATGGTCCTCTCTATCCGGTTCAGCGGTACCAGGAAGAATCCGGCCATTCCCGAGGCCAGCAGGTAGGTTCCCAGGAACAGGATCAGGGTTCCCTTAACGATCTCAAGGGGTGTGCCAATTAGCAATATGGACGGATCGTAAATGAAAATAAATGGTACAAGGAATGCCACAAGGGCATATGCGAACCCCGTGAGGCCCGTCTTCATGGAATCCGCCCCCGCTATACCGGCCGCTGTAAACGAAGCCACACAAACCGGCGGTGTGATCTGGGCCATAATGCCAAAGTAGAATACAAACATGTTAGCCTGTAATGGCTGGATATCCAATCCGATCAGGGTTGGCACAAAGAGAACATTTGCCACCAGATAGGCAGCCACTGTGGGGAGGGCCATACCCAAAAGCATACACCCCAGCATTGTGATCAAAAGCGCTACGATCAGATAGGTGGAACCCACATTGGCGATAAGTTTGGAAACCTTGGTAGCCAGACCTGACTGGATCACAACACCGATAATAATTCCGCATGCTGCCGTGGGGACTGCGATCTCAGAGGCCTGTTTTACGCCCTGAAGCGCAGTTTCACCCAGTTTTTTAAGGCTGACGCAATACCTGCCGTCTAAAACGAATTTGCTTGCAACATTTATGATCAGGCAGGTAAAAATGCCCATCATTCCGCTTCTCATCAGGGATGCGCCCGAAACCATAAAATACACCAGCACAATGGCGGGAATCAGCTGATACAGCCTGGGAAGGATCTTCTCTGTCTGGATCGCCTCCGCCTTCTGCGCCCCGTCAACCATGCTCTTTTTATCCGCCATGAATGTGACCAGAAGGAACACCGACATAAAATAGGCGATGGCTGGAATCAATGCGGCAAATGCAATGGTCTTATACGGAACGCCCAGCATTTCCGCCATGATGAAAGCGCCCACACCCATGATGGGAGGCATGATCTGCCCTCCGGTGGATGCAACCGCCTCAATGGCGCCGGCCTGATGCGGCTCATAGCCGATCTTCTTCATCATGGGAATTGTCATGACACCGGTGGTTGCCACATTGGCAACCGCACTTCCGGAAATCATCCCCATCAGTCCGGAGGAGATAACAGCAGCCTTTGCAGGACCTCCCGTGCCGTTCTTTGAAACCTTCATACCCATATCTATGAGGAGCTGTCCGCCTCCGCACTCGGAGAAGAATACTCCAAAAAGCATAAAGTAGAATAAGCTGCTGGCCGAAGTGTACAATGGCGTGCCGTAAATACCGCTGGAACCCATGGTCATCAACTCCGTAAACTGCTGCATGTTGGTTCCCTTAAACCGGAAGATGGATGGAAAATATTTTCCAAACCAGAAATAAACAATGAAAAACAGGATAAACCCAAACAAAATGGTTCCCAGTGTTCTTCTGACCGCTTCCAAAAGTATGATAATACACACTACCATGGCAATCTTGTCAATCATGGTAACAGGTGATACATACTGCACGCGGGATGTCAGGCGTGCAGTATTGGCGATCACATAATACAGGATAAAAACAATACCTGCATAGATCGGGATATCAAAAACCTTCATCCAAGGTTTTTTGGACTTTTTGTCGGCCGGATTATTGAGAAACACAATAAACAGCGCAAACATCAGGTGGACCGGGCTCTGCAGCATGGGATGAAGCGGTGACACCAGTGCCAGATACAGCTGAAACAGGATCCAGGCCGTACCGATCGCAATATAGGCCATTTTCTTAGGCGGTACTTTTACTTTTTCCATAATTTGCCCCTTTCTGTCAGACAAATTTCATCTATTTCATGTATCCCATTTCTCTGTAATATGCTTCAGCGCCTGGATGGATCGGAGCTCCCAGCTTGATCGGCTCCCAGGCTGTCTCTGGGTCAAATGCCTCCAGGGCAGCGCTTGCGTTAACCAGCGTCTGTGTGTTCTCACACAGGGCTTTTGTCATGGTGTAGACAATGGCGTCATCCAGATCAGCAGACACAAGTATGACCTGGGGTGAACCGACTGTTTTGATTTCCGTTTCCTGCCCCGACCATGTTCCGGCCGGAATCACGGTATAATCAAACCCCTCTTTGGTCAGCTTCTCCAGAGTATCGTCACTTAACTGCGGGAAATACATCTTCGCCGTCATACAAAGTTCGGATGTGGCGGACTGTCCCGGAGCAATGTGGTCAATTGTCATATCTGCCTTTCCATCCTTTAACAGGCTGACGATTGCATCGGAACCGGTCTGTGTAACGCTTCCGCCCCATGACTCAATATCCTCATAGCTTACGCCAAGTACTTCAAACACTTTATTGCAGGCCAGCTCTCCGAATGCTCCGGAGGATTTAACTGCAATGCGGACCGGATACTTCTGGGCAACCAGTTCTTCAACCGTGGTAATACCGGTCTTGTCAACAAATGACTGGGTAAAGATCACATTGAGGATGGCCTTATCCAGACCGCCTGCCAGCCCCCTGACGCTGTCGGTGGGAGGATTTCCGAGAATGCCTGTCTCAGCCGCCCACTTTGCGGGAGCACCATTGCTGATGGTCACATTACACTGTTTATTCTCAAGAATGACCGGAGATCCCACACCGCCCGGAGATGTGGTGGTCACATCTATGACGGAACTGCTTGGAAATGCATCTGAAAAAAGATTGGCCATGGTGGACGCATATACATATGCGGTTGTTCCTACATCC
>Ga0192266_1116_pt1 | contig 13874 bp, 11 predicted proteins | sample Koala_Koa23_L3_FD_131261 | JGI IMG/M metagenome (GOLD analysis project Ga0192266, IMG submission 131261) | Enriched cells from koala feces incubated with labeled cellulose particles, San Francisco Zoo, California, United States - Koala_Koa2-3_L3 ...
CACGCCGCCAGCGTTCATCCTGAGCCAGGATCAAACTCTCAAATTAAAAGTTGATTCTTGGTCTTAGACTACTTAGCTTGGCTATAGTTATCTTTAACCTTCATTACTTGGTTTTGTTCCGAATTTTCTCAAATCCAAAGGTCTAAACCAGACCTTTTGTTTTTAGAATTTTCAGGGTTTTACATACTATTTAATCTTCAATTATCAAGGTTCGTTTGTTGTTGTCTTGTTCAGCAGCAACTTTTATATCTTATCACAGCTGCTTGTATTTGTCAACAACTTTTTTTACTTTTTTTAATTTGTTGTTTCAGGCCGTTTGGCCCTCTGCAAAAATCATCCGCTGTATTTTCTCCAGCGGGTATTAATCATATCATAGCTGTCGTTTGTTGTCAACAACTTTTTTGATTAATTTTATGCCCCCAGGGCAAAACAGTAAAAAAATAATCATTTGGAAAATGGAGCGGAGAAAGAGGGATTTGAACCCTCGCGCCGGTTGCCCAGCCTACACCCTTAGCAGGGGCGCCTCTTCGGCCTCTTGAGTATTTCTCCGAATTGATATTTTCCATATGATTGCTTCTTTTGACATATTTGTCCTCAGACGCATTGACCATTATACTAGATAGAAATTAGGTTGTCAAGGTGTTTTTACCGACATTTTTATTTATTTCTTCCTGAATTCTGTCATGTACAAGATGTGCGATTTCTGAGGTCTTCATACCTATATATTGTTCCGGCAAAATAGGCTCCATGTAGTGCACCTCCACATATTCCCGGCTCAATGAGTTGATATCAAAGGGTCTGAAGGAGTTGATCAGGGCTACAGGCACAATGGGGCAGCCTGCTTTCAGCGCACTTTTAAAAGTGCCGCTTTTAAAATCCAGTATCTCATTTCCTTTGCGGCTTCGGTGCCCTTCTGCGAATATGACAAAGTTAGATCCTTCCCTAACCCGTTTTGTCACCTCCCCAATGATCCTTACCTGATCTTTAATATCACTCCGGTCCATTGCAAGGCTTCCGGTGGCGCCGATCACCTGCTTGACCAGGATCCAGCCGGAGGCTTCTTTCTTAATAACAGCAGAAAGTGGTCTTGGGCAGGTAGAAAACAGGGCCAACATATCAAACAGCCCCTGATGGTTTGGAAAAAGCATAAACCCATCCTGATCCGGAATATGTTCGATCCCGGTGGCCGTTACCGTTACCCTTCCCCTTTTAATGATCCGTCTTGTCATTCTTGAAATATAATCATAGCATTCCTTAATGGTACGTCCATCCTCAGGCCGTCCCATGCGGGCAATGGTAAACAGCCATACCGGCGCATGGAACAGATTCATAAATACCATATATATGATCCGCTTCATAGTTTCCTCTTCCCCCGGAGCGTGCAAATGGCAAAAATCAAATCCGGATATGCTCCGGTAATTTGCTCCAGTACTATATTGTACAGTACTCCTTTACTGCTGTTTCGTACAGGTTATTACCCTGACTGTCAATGACAACCACCACTGGAAAGTCCCTGATCTCCAGTTTGCAGATTGCCTCTGTCCCCAGATCTCCATATGCAATCAGTTCTGAAGAAAGAATACATTTGGACAGGATGGCCCCTGCTCCTCCCACTGCTGCAAAATACACGGACTTGTTGCGCACAATGCCGTCAATTACAGCCTGGCTCCTTTTTCCTTTTCCTATCATTGCTCCCATTCCCATATCCAGAAGCCTGGGGGTATACTTATCCATGCGGCTGGCCGTGGTGGGTCCCGCTGAACCTATGGGTCTCCCCTCCCTTGCCGGGGACGGCCCCAGATAATAGATAATATTATCTTTAATATTAAAGGGCAGTTCTTCCCCCCGGTCCAGTGTCTCGTCCATTCTCTTATGAGCCGCATCCCTGGCAGTATAAATGGTTCCTGTCAGATATACATAGTCTCCTGCCTTTAAAGAGACCGCGTCCTCTTTTGTCATCGGTACTTTGATATGCCTATCCATCATCCGGACTCCCTTTCCGTTGTAAGTAATTGTTCTAAAGTAAATGATCGTTCTAACGTAAGTAATCGTTCTAACGTAAGTGATCTCAATGAGCCAGTAATCTGCCTAAGCAGATAACTTACCCTTAAAGTACCCTGTGTACATGCCTGTTTACATGGCAGCAGATATTGACTGCAACAGGAAGACCGGCTATATGGGTGGGATATGTCTCCACATTGACAGCCAAGGCAGTGATCCTTCCCCCCAGCCCCCCGGGTCCGATCCCCAGCTTGTTCACAGTCTGAAGCATCTCCTCTTCAAGTTCCCTTACCCAGACTGTTTCAGGCTTTTCACTAATATTTCTGGTCAGGGCGTGCTTTGCCATCTCCGTACATTTTTCAAAAGTTCCGCCAATACCCACTCCGATCACCATGGGCGGACATGCATTGGGGCCCGCATCCCTGACAGCTGTCAGTATGGCGTTCTTAACACCTTCAAGCCCGTCTGCCGGTTTCAGCATAAACACACGGCTCATATTTTCACTTCCAAAGCCTTTAGGAGCCACGGTCAGATCAACCTGGTCCCCCTCCACGATCTCATAATGGATCACCGCCGGTGTATTATCCCTGGTATTGACCCGCTCAATGGGATCTCCCACCACGGATTTGCGCAGGTACCCTTCCTCATATCCCCTTCTGACACCTTCGTTCACCGCATTGGTCAGGCTTCCGCCTGTAAAATGGACCTCCTGACCGGCCTTCAGGAACACCACGGCCATTCCCGTATCCTGACAGATGGGTATCATATCCTCGTCCGCTATTCTCAGGTTTTCCTCCAGCTGTTTTAATACCTGACGTCCAAGAGGGGACTCCTCCTGGTCCACAGCCTGACAAAACACGCATTTCATGTCGGGGGCAAGCCTGTAGTTTGCCTCAATACACATTTCCCTGATCACCTGGGTAATCTGTTCGGTCTGCATTTCCCTCATTTCTTATTTTCCCTCACTTCTTAGTTTTCTTTTACTCTATGTGATATGACTGCCAGAAACTCATCCTCAGGCATAGGTTTTCCGTAATAATATCCCTGTATGCTGTCCGCTCCAAACATACGGAGCATTTCCGCCTGTTCCTTTTCCTCCACACCCTCGGCAATTACCTTAAGGCCCATGCGTTCAAAACTCTGTATCATACTCTTTACCAGAAGCTCTGCCCTGGAATCACCGGGCAGGCCATTGAGCAGGCTTTTATCCAGCTTGATATACTCAAAGGGCAGGGACAGGACGCAGGAAATGTTAGAATACCCTGTTCCAAAGTCATCCAGGTAAAAATGGATCCCATTTCCGGTCAACTGTTCCATCATCCGCTTCATGTGATCCATGTCCTGAAGCAGTACGCGCTCTGTTATCTCTATCTTCAGCCGGTCCGGAGTCAGATGATATTCATCCAGGTACTGTTTAATCCTCTCCGTCAGGCCACGGTCCTCAAACTGCTGCATGGAAAGGTTGATGGAAATGGACCTGATATGGCTGGGAACCCTCTGCAGAAATGAACACACTTCCTCCAGAACGATCCAACTCAACTCATCGATCATTCCCTTTTCTTCCGCAAGGGGAATAAATTCAGACGGAGGAACCGGATTTCCCTCATAATCCGTCAGGCGCAGCAATGCCTCTGCGGAAGAGAAATTCCCCTGTTCAAAACTGTAAACCGGCTGATACCATACCCTGAACCGTTTCTGCTCAATGGACTGCTGCATGATATCCAGGATCTGTTTGCGCCTGGCAAGGTGCTCCAGAAGAACACGGTCAATACACTGTATTCCCTGTATACTTTCCTTGGCGGCTTTTACCCCGTACTCCAGGAACTCAAACATCTGGGTCGGGCTCCAATCCTGGCCCTGGTATATGATATCTGTGAAAAAGGCCGGAATTTGACTGGAGATTTGTCCCAGTTTCCACGGTTTTTCAAATCGGGACCTGATCACAGCCAGATTCTTAAAGGCTGTTTTTTCTGAGGCATAGGGGAGCAGCACGGCAAACTCCACATTGGCAAACCGGAATGCCTTAGCCTGTGGTAGGATGGAATCCATCTCCTTTGCAATCTCATAGAGAAATTCGTCCCCTTTATTGTGGCTGAATTTCTGATTGATCACGGCAAACTGTTTCAGGGTCACAAGCACCACCTGAAAATTTTGCCGGCCGGCCATGCGCAGGGTCACTTCCTGGAAAAAGCTGTTTCTGTTTCCCACGGCGGTCAGGCTGTCCCTCTCATTCCAGCTGCTCTGAAAGCTGACAAACATAACCATGTCAGTGATCGCTGCAAACATGCCGTTGAGCAGAAGATCGGGATATGTATGCTGAAACAGGATCAATGCCAATGCAATGGGAGGCATGGTCCGTATAAGTCTGACCACGGACCGGCTCACGCTCTTCCTGTTTCGCACATAACAGACCAGCAGCATGACCATCTGGATACCCATGATCACGTACCCCAGCCCGTTAAGTGGCCCCCTCCGATAGATCTCCCCCTGTTCAAAATAAAAGAGGACCCCGCTTTTTACATTCCATGCCACCACGCACCAGAACATAAGGTTCAGAAGTACAACAGATGTAAGATATCTCCTCATGCATGTCTTATCATACACATGCTCCAGTATAAGGGAGGCCAGATAGGCTGCAACCACGGAACACAAAAGGACCACCTGGATAAAATAAGCGCTGTTAAATAAAAGATTGACCCAAACCGGAACCTTATCTGACAGGGAAATAACTGATACACATATAATATTCAGGATAATTGCAGCCGCTGACATCCACAGACACAGTCTGTACATGTTTCTCCTGTAATTAGCCGCCAGTCTTCTGTCATGGTAATGCAGCATTAAAAATATGATGATGATTAATGCCAGCAATTCAGCTGCCAATGACCATTTAATCATCCTTTTTCTCCTTTGTACCTTGGATCCAAGATTTCTTGAACCAGGTTAATTACATGAAAAGGCTGTCTGTCAGGACAGCCTTTTCAGCATATTCAATTTTATTTCCCTACACATTTCCTGTGCTGATTTTATACTGTCTCTTCCGGATCCGCATCTGATGGGCCTGCCTCGTCTGAGTCAGGATTTTCATCCTCGTAAAACTCCTCATCATACACATTGCTGTCCTTGGTAACGCTCTCACGCACCTTGGCAATGCTGGCTACCTTGATATCGGAATCCTGGTTAATGTTCATCAGCTTAACACCAGATGTATTCCTGCCGATCACAGAGATATCATCCACTGTCATACGGATAATAATCCCCTCCGTGGTAATGATCATGATCTCACGGCCGTCATTCACCAGCTTTGCTCCTACCAGGTTTCCTGTCTTATCCGTGCACTTATAGCAGATCACGCCTTTGCCGCCCCTGTTCTGGGCGCTGAACTCAGACGTGATGGTACGCTTGCCCATTCCGTTCTCCGAAACAACCAGCAGGCTTTCACCCTGACTTTCCATCTGCATACCGATGACCTCATCATCCTCTTCAAAACGCATGCCGATCACGCCCATGGATACACGGCCGGTGACCCTTACATCCGTTTCATTAAAGCGGATACACATCCCCTTGCGTGTTACAAGGAAGATATCCTGGGTATTGTCCGTATCCTTTACCTCTATAAGCTCATCATCCTCCCGCAGAACAATGGCCTGAAGGCCGTTCTTGCGCACATGCTCATACTCCACCATCGGTGTTTTCTTGACCATACCGTTTTTAGTTGCCATGAACAGGTATTTGTCCTCATTATATTCACGCATGGGAATGATGGCTGTTATCTTCTCATCAGGCTGCAGCTGCAGCAGGTTGATGATAGCGGTTCCCCTGGCAGTCCGTCCTGCCTCCGGAATCTCATATGCCTTTAACCTGTACACACGCCCCTTGTTGGTAAAGAACATCATAAAGTGATGGTTGGTGGTCATAAGAAGGTCCTCAATATAGTCCTCCTCAATGGTCTGCATTCCCTTGATGCCCTTGCCGCCGCGGTTCTGGCTTCTGAAATTATCCACGTCCATTCTCTTGATATAGCCCAAATGGGTCATGGCGATCACCGTGTCCTCATCCGGGATCAGGTCTTCCATGGACACGTCATCATCATATCCAATGGCAGTGCGCCTGTCATCCCCGTATTTATCGGAGATTACGGAGATCTCCTCCTTGATGACTGTGAGAAGCTTTTTCTCATCTGCCAGGATGGCCTTTAACTCCTCAATTTTTGCCTGAAGCTCCCTGTACTCGTTCTCCAGCTTCTCCCTCTCCAAACCGGTGAGTGCGCGCAGCCTCATATCCACAATGGCCTGGGACTGTGCATCGGATAAGCCGAAGCGCTCCATCAACTGGTTCTTGGCGTCAGCCACATTGGCGGAACCCCTGATGATGCGGATGACCTCGTCAATGTGATCCAGGGCGATCAGCAAGCCCTGTAAGATATGGGCCCGCTCCTCAGCCTTATTCAGATCATACTGGGTCCTTCTTCTTACAACCTCTTCCTGATGCTTCAGGTACTCATCCAACATCTGATGGATATTCAGCACCTTGGGCTCATTGTTGATCAGGGCCAGCATGATCACACCAAAGGTATCCTGAAGCTGGGTGTGTTTTAACAGCTGGTTTAAAATAACATTGGCATTCACATCCCTGCGCAGCTCGATGTTGATGCGCATACCCTCACGGTTGGACTCATCTCCGATATATGTGATTCCGTCAATTTTCTTATCTTTTACAAGGTCTGCGATCTTCTCAATGAGACGGGCCTTGTTTACCATGTAGGGAAGTTCAGTCACAATGATCCTGGACTTTCCGTTGGGCATGGTCTCTATGTTGGTAACGGCGCGCACCTTGATCTTGGCACGGCCTGTGCGGTATGCTTCCTCAATGCTTCTTCTGCCGAGGATGGTTGCACCCGTTGGGAAATCAGGTCCTTTTACAATTTCCATGATCTCTTCCAGGGTTGTCTCCCTGTCTTCCTCCACCCGGTTGTCGATCATCTTAACAACGGCGCCTATGATCTCACGAAGGTTATGGGGCGGGATATTGGTAGCCATTCCAACCGCAATGCCGGATGTACCATTGACAAGAAGGTTGGGATATCTGGAGGGGAGCACAACCGGTTCCTTCTCTGTCTCATCAAAGTTGGGCACAAAGTCAACCGTGTCTTTATTGATATCGGACAGCATTTCCATGGATATCTTGCTGAGACGGGCTTCCGTATATCGCATGGCAGCAGCGCCGTCTCCGTCCACGGAACCGAAGTTTCCATGTCCGTCCACCAGCGGATAACGTGTGGACCACTCCTGGGCCATGTTTACCAATGCCCCGTAAATGGAGCTGTCGCCATGGGGATGGTATTTACCCATGGTATCACCCACGATACGCGCGCATTTACGGTGCGGCTTATCCGGACCATTGTTAAGTTCTATCATGGAGTAGAGTACACGCCTTTGTACAGGTTTTAAACCGTCCCTTACATCAGGCAGGGCCCTGGCGCTGATAACACTCATGGCATAGTCGATATAGGACTGTTCCATGGTCTTTTTAAGGTCTACTTCATGAACCTTGTCAAATACATTTGGTTCCATATTCAATCTCCTTTATGTTTACAATCGAATTGTCAAAATCAGATATCCAGGTTCTGGACACGCTTTGCATTGGCCTCAATAAATTCCCTTCTCGGCTCAACCTGGTCACCCATCAGGGTGGTAAAGGTCAGATCGATTTCGGAGGTGGTCTCCTCATCCATGGTCACCCGCAGAAGGATCCTCCTCTCAGGATCCATGGTGGTTTCCCAAAGCTGTTCCGCATCCATCTCTCCCAAACCTTTGTAACGCTGGATCTTGTTGTTGGTATCGCGGCCGATCTCCATCATGATGGAATTCAGCTCATCATCGCTGTATGCATACCACACCTTTTTGTTTTTCTCAATCTTATATAAGGGCGGCTGTGCCAGATACACGTAGCCCTGCTTGATCAGTTCAGGCATGAACCTGTAAAGGAAGGTCAAAAGCAGGGTGCTGATGTGGGCGCCGTCCACATCAGCATCCGTCATGATGATGATCTTGTGATAACGGAGCTTTGATATATCAAAATCCTCATGAATGCCGGTTCCGAATGCCGTGATCATTGCCTTGATCTCTGCATTGCCGTAAATACGGTCCATTCTGGCCTTTTCCACGTTCAGTATCTTACCGCGCAGAGGAAGGATGGCCTGGGTGGCGCGGGAACGTGCGGTCTTGGCAGACCCGCCGGCGGAATCTCCCTCTACGATATAGATCTCGCAGTTTTCCGGGTTCTTATCAGAGCAGTCAGCCAGCTTACCCGGAAGGGCCATTCCGTCCAGGGCGGATTTACGGCGTGTCAGGTCTCTGGCCTTTCTGGCAGCTGCACGGGCCCTCTGGGCAAGGATGGATTTCTCACACATGGCCTTTGCGATCCCGGGATTCTGCTCCAGGAAATAGGTCAGCTGCTCGCTGACAATATTGTCCACAGCAGTACGGGCTTCGCTGTTACCCAGTTTCTGCTTGGTCTGTCCCTCGAACTGAGGTTCGGCCACCTTGATACTGATAATGGCGGTCAGCCCCTCACGGATATCCTCGCCGGATAAGCTGTCCTCATTTTCCTTTAACAGCTTATTTTTCCTGGCATAGTCATTAAATGTCTTGGTAAGGGCATTCTTAAAACCGGTGAGATGGGTTCCGCCCTCAGGAGTATTGATATTGTTAACAAATGTATAAATATTCTCAGTGTAGGAATCATTGTGCTGCATGGATACTTCCACAAACACGCCTTCCTTGGTCCCCTCGCAGTAGATCACCTGCTCATACAGGGGAGTCTTTCCCTTGTTGAGATAGGTGACAAACTCCTTGATACCGCCCTCGTAGTGGAATGTTTTCTCTTTTTTTTCTTCCCTTTCATCCCTGAGGGTGATCCTTAAATTCTTGGTGAGGAAAGCGGTCTCCCTGAGACGTATCTTCAGGGTGTCGTAGTCATACTCGGTCTCCTCAAATATCTCAGTGTCAGGCAGGAAGGTTACTTTGGTCCCATGCTGTTCAGGACCGCATTTTCCCACGATCTTTAAGGGGTAGGTTACCTTCCCCCTCTGGTATCTTTGCTGGTAAATATTTCCATCTTTAAAAACCTGTACTTCCAGCCATTCAGACAGCGCATTTACAACTGATGCACCAACCCCGTGAAGGCCGCCGGAAACCTTGTATCCGCCATTGCCGAACTTTCCCCCTGCGTGAAGGATGGTAAATACCACCTCCACAGCGGGAAGGCCGGCTTTTTTCTGGATATCTACAGGGATTCCGCGTCCGTCATCCACCACTGTGATGGAATTGTCCGAATTGATGGTAACATCAATGGAATCACAATATCCCGCCAATGCTTCATCGACCGCATTATCTACAATCTCATAAACCAGATGATGGAGTCCTCTGGCTGATGTACTGCCGATATACATGCCGGGCCGCTTTCTCACTGCCTCTAGTCCCTCCAAAATCTGAATCTGATCTGCTCCGTATTGCTCTCCCATGTTTTATATCTTCCTTTCTTTCGGGTAGTATCCTGTACTAGTTCTCGTTCTGGGCGGTTCCATCGATCACCCGGAATATTTTGTCTATATGGAATCTGTTGTTGACGAAATCATCCAGCCCCGTACAGGTGATCATGGTCTGAATATTCTGTATGGCTGAAAGCAGGTGGTTCTGCCTGCCGCTGTCCAGTTCTGACAGCACATCGTCCAACAGCAGGATGGGTTCATCCCTGCTGATCCGTTTGACCAGCTCTAACTCAGACAGCTTCAGGGACAATGCAGCGGTGCGCTGCTGGCCCTGGGAGCCGAATTTTCTGATATCGATCCCATTTACAATAAAGCTGATATCATCCCTGTGAGGACCCGACAGGGTGGTCTTTTGTTTCATGTCCTGCCCCCGGTTCCTTTTCAGGACATCGGCCAGCTGGTCCTCCTGTGTATATGGCTCATAGGAAATCTCTATCTCTTCCTTGTCACCGGAAAGACTCCGGTGGATCCCCCGGATAATCTCGTTAAGCTGGTCAATAAACTCATGGCGGAACCGGATCACCTCCCGGCCGTAATTTACCAGCTGCATGTCCCACACATCCAGGGTTTCTTCATATTCAGGCTTAAAAAACAACTCTTTCAGCAGCTTGTTCCTCTGGAGCAGCACCTTATTGTACTGTACAAGGGAATGAACATACAGCTTGTTCAGCTGGCACAGTTCCAGATCAATAAATCTTCTTCTCTCCGATGGACCGTTTTTGATAATGTTCAGATCCTCCGGGGAAAAGAATACCACATTGGCAATTCCAAAAAGTTCACTTGCTTTCCTGATAGGCACTCCGTTAATGGCAATTCCCTTAGGCTTATTCTTTTTCAGATGCATGTCAATGCGGTATGGTACATTATTTTTTCTGATCTGTAATTTAATATGGGATTCATCCTGGTCAAACCGGATGATATCCCTGTCTTTTGCGCTTTTATGTGATTTAGATGTGCAGCAGACGTAAACAGCTTCCAGAATATTGGTCTTTCCCTGGGCATTGTCACCGTAGAGTATATTGGTTCCCTGATTAAATTCCATATGTAGTTCTTTGTAATTGCGGTAATTTTTAAGTTCTATGGATTCAATCATCATGGATGTTCTCTTTCTGCGGTCCCTATTTGGTGATCTTGATGGTCTGTCCGTCGTAGGTCACGATGTCACCGTCCACCAGCTTCTTACCGCGCTGAAAAGCGGCCTCTCCGTTTACGGATACAAGACCGTCCTCAATTGCATATTTGGCATCTACACCAGACTGGACCAGGCCGGCCGCTTTCAGCGCCTGGCCCAGTTTGATATAGTCTTCCCTCAATTTAATTATTTCCATCATTTTCCTTTCTTAGTACAAAAACCGTACTAAACCGTTGCTGCATTGAAATTAACAGGAAGAATCAGGTAAATATAATTCTCCTCATCATCCTTGATAAAGCATGGGGACTTGGGATTCATCATATAAATGTTGATCTCTTCATCGTCTATTACGCGCAGGGCATCGATCAGGAACTTTGGATTAAAACCGATCATAATGTCCTTACCGGTTTTGTGGATCATAAGGTCTGCGTTCATGGATCCGAAACTGGAGTTGAGCTTCATCTCCATGGAATTGTCACCAATGTTGATGATCAGCGGCTTTTTGTCATTTTCCCTGATCAGGATGGTGGCACGCTCAATACAGTTTAAGAACTCCTTCTTGTTCACGGATACTTTTGTCTCATAATCATTGGACAGCATCTGGTTGATCCTGAAATATTCGCCTTCGATCAGACGTGACACCACAATGGTGCTGTCAAACTCAAACAGGATATGATTGGGGCTGAAATAGATCAGGACCTCCTTTTCATTGTCACCGCCTAAGATCTTGCTGACCTCGCTCAATGTCTTGCCCGGTACGATCACCTTGGTGTCCTCATAATGATCTTTTAAGCGGACCTTACGGATGGAGATACGGTGCCCGTCAAGGGATACCACTTTTAACTGGTTTTCATTGACCTCAAATAATTCCCCTGCCATCATCTTGTTGCTGTCATTGGGGGAGATGGAAAATATGGTCTGCTGGATCACTTCCTTCAGCGTGAACTGGGAAAGGCAGATATATTTGTCCTTTTCAATGTAGGGAAGGTAGGCAAATTCCTCTCCGTCACGTCCCTGGATATTAAAAACGGAGTTCTCACAGCTGATGGTAGTGTTGAATTTGTCATCAGATTCAATGGTAACGGATGCGTTCTCACTGGAGAGACGGCGTGTGATCTCGGAAAAAAGCTTAGCGTCCAGTGCGATCTTTCCATGTTCCAGGATCTCACCTTCTACTTTTGTCTCAATTCCCAGTTCCATATCATTGCCCGTAAGCTTGATCTCGCCTGTGCTGGCATCGATCAGGATACATTCCAGGATGGACATGGTTGTTTTGGAGGGTACTGCCTTCATTACAATATTAATGCCGTTTACAATGGCGTCTTTTTGAAATTTTAGCTTCATAATGTTGATAACTTCCTTTCAGATTATTTGGAGACCGAAGCTCCATCAGTAGTTGAAGATATAGATAATTTTCGTAGAAACCGTAGTAGGGGTTGTGGGTTTGTGTAAAACCCCTCGAATCCCTTGAGGATTAAGGACAAGTTCATGTGGAATGATCTGTGGAAATCATCCACCAATCCATGGTAAAACTTCAGGTTTATCCACATATGGTTAAAAATGATTCACAAGGTCTTAAAGTCCAGGCAGTTATCAACAACCTGTCCACATGAATTCCACGGCCTATTGTGGATTTATCTTCTTTTTTAGTATCTCGATGGTATTCTTAAGTGTATCATCCTTCTTAATGTCGCCTGCGATCTTCTCAGCGCCATGGATAATCGTGGTATGGTCCCTTCCTCCCAGGTATCTTCCAATGGTCTGGAGAGGGGTTTCCGTCATATTCCTGCAAAGGTACATGACGATCTGCCGTGGGTATACGATTTCCTTGTTCCTTTTTTGGGAGGAAATGTCAAGGGGAGTCAGCCCATAGTGGTCCGACACGATCTGAATGATCAGGTCAGGAGTCACCTCCCGCTGGGCATTGGGGGAAATGATATCCTTAAGCGCCTCCTCAGCCAGTTCCAATGTGATATCACATTTGTTCAGCCTGGAAAGGGCAACGATCTTGGTGAGGGCTCCTTCCAGTTCACGGATATTGGATTTGATGTTGGTGGCGATGTATTTGATCACCTCATTGTCTATATTATATCCTTCCATCTCTTCTTTTTTGCGCAGTATGGCCATTCTTGTCTCATAATCAGGAGACTGGATGTCCACGGTCAGGCCCCACTCAAAACGGGAGCGCAGGCGCTCCTCCAGGGTTTCAATTTCCTTTGGAGGTTTATCTGAGGAGATTATAATCTGCTTCTTGGACTCATATAGTGTATTAAAGGTATGGAAAAATTCTTCCTGGGTACTTTCCTTACCGATGATAAACTGGATATCATCAATGAGGAGCACATCGTTATTGCGGTACTTTTCCTTAAAGAACGGAGAGGCATATGTCGCACAGGTATTAAACATGGGCAGGGTTAAAAGGAAACCGATCAGAGGAGCGGTATCCACCACGCCGTCATAATACAGTTTATTAACCAGCTGGCAGTTCTCCTTAAAGGATCCTTTCATCCTTCCGCACAAAAACAGGGCCGCAAAACCAGCTATGATAAAACCGCCGATCACTGAAAAATCCAGGGCGATCTTAAGGACCACGGGCACGATGGGAAGCAGAAGGGCCAGCATGGGAGCCTCCTTCTGAGGCTGTGCATTAGGGGTACGGGATGCCCATGCATGGCTCCTCTTTCCAAACTTCAGGTAAATGCCTGTGAGCAGGGAAACAGTGACCACGGAAATCCCCAGGGCATAATATCCCCAGTGGGTTGCATACCATGAAAATGAAAATTCAGGCATCTGATCAGCCGGCAGGATAAATGCGCGCAGCTGTGAGAACTGAAGCACAGGGTTTAGGTACATGCCTGCGGAAACAGATCCCATAAATGTAAACATGGCTATGGCCTTTGGAATACCAAGGCTCATCAGAATAGGAAGCACGATAACGCCGATGGCGATAACCGGTCCGGCGCCCATCATGGCAGTGAATATAAAAGCCGTAACAATATTAAGAAGCACAATGGTAATGATGGGGCGATCCCCGCCAAGTTCCACTGTCTTGCGGATCAGCGTGGAAGCAATTCCTGTCTCCATGAGAACCCGTCCAAACCAGGCGCCCCAGCACACATTGACAAGGGTTGTGCCCCATCCCTCAGGAGCTGCCTGATAGATCTTGTTTAAAATGGCAACCAATCCCTT
>Ga0192266_1122_pt1 | contig 13315 bp, 18 predicted proteins | sample Koala_Koa23_L3_FD_131261 | JGI IMG/M metagenome (GOLD analysis project Ga0192266, IMG submission 131261) | Enriched cells from koala feces incubated with labeled cellulose particles, San Francisco Zoo, California, United States - Koala_Koa2-3_L3 ...
GAAGAACCGAACGAACCGGAAGAGCCGAACGAACCGGAAGAACCCGAAGAACCGGAAGAGCCGAACGAACCGGGTGAGCCGGGTGAAGAGACAGGAGAAAGCCATGATTAAGAAAGCCAGGGAAAGAATATTACGGCCCGCGAGTGAATGCCGGCATCCGAAAACTGATTTGGTTGGGCAACGGTTCGGGAGACTGGTAGTTAAGGAATTCGCGGGGAGGGGTAGGGGGTCGGTAGCCCTCTGGTTATGCCTGTGCGATTGCGGCAATAATCATATTGTGCGTGATACAGAGTTGAAAAAAGGTGATACACAAAGCTGCGGTTGCTATCACAAACAAAAATGTTCTGAAGTGCACACTACCCATGGAGCGACAAAAGGGAATAAGGAAACAAGAGCATACAAAAGGTTCCATGAAATACATACCCGCTGCTACAACACAAAACACCCCAGATACAAAGATTACGGCGGGCGGGGAATCTATGTTTGCGATGAGTGGCACTCCTTCCCTATTTTTCGCGATTGGTTTGAAAGTCACGTGGGCGAGGGCGAACAGCTGGACCGTATCGACAATAACGGCCCATATGCGCCCTGGAATTGTCGAGGGGCTACCCGGAAAGAACAAGCGAGAAACACCCGTAAGAATGTGAATATTACGTGGGAAGACGAGACATTATGTATAAGAGCTTGGGCTGAAAAACTGAAAATTAATGCGGGAACCCTTCAAGGTAGGATACGCCTGCACAATTGGCCTATTGAAAAAGCATTGACAACCCCGGCCTTCAGAGGCAGAAACCAATATACAAAATAAGCCCCTGCGGCGTTTGAGCAAAAACATTGCATTATAACCGTAGCGCGCGAGAGAGCGGCTGTAACTTTAATGCAATAACAATATAGTAATAAAGCAAAACAGGAGAAATAACATGGCTTACGAACCAGGTGGAGTTGGCACCCTTGCCGAGCTTTCCGAGTTCTATAGGTCGTTGAAGATTGACACCACGACCATTGAACTCATGAACCAAATCAACGACATCCTCTCGGATGTTCCTTTCCGTGAGGCCAACTCTATTAAGGGCCACGAGACCCGCGTCCGTACAGGACTTCCTGATGTCTACTTTAGGCGTCTGTATCGCGGCACCCCGCTTTCGCGCTCGCAGTACAGCCGCGTTGTGGAAGGCATCGGTATGCTGGAAGCCCGCATGGAGTTGGATGTTAAGGAGAAAGAGCTTTACGGCGCGACCTTCAATGCCTATCGCCTGCAAGAAGGCAAGGCCTTTATGGAAGCTTTGCGGCAGAAAGCCGCTGAGCTCTTCTTTTACGGCGACCATAACGTTCTTGCCGACGAATTCGACGGCTTTGCCACCCGCTATAATGACCTCGGCAATCCGCACGTCATTGATGCCGGTGGGGAAAACGATACTAACACTTCCATGTACCTTGTCGCTTGGGGAGCCGATACAGTGACTGGTCTCTTCCCAAAAGAGTCCATCGGCGGTCTCAAGCATACCGACCTTGGCATGTACGTGACCACCGACTCGGAAGCGCGGAAGTTTGAAGTTTTCGGCGACCTCTGGAGCTGGAACGTCGGCCTCGCCGTCCGCGACTGGCGCGCGGTGGTCCGCATCTGCAACATCCCCGTGGATAAGCTGTACGAAGACCGCGTGATTGCGGGCACTGGCAGCTCAATCGGCGCACAGCTGAACGAAGACTATATCGACTTCAGGAAGCTCGTTATCCAGGCGAAAAACCTCATTCCGAACCAGTACCGCAACCGTACGATTCTGTACTGCAACGAAGAAGTCATGACCGCGCTGGAAGTACAGGCGTCAGATACCAAGAATATTCACTTACATTACGGCGAGCTCTTCGGCTCGAAAAACGTGCCGATGATTCATTCGATTCCCATTCGGCAGTGTGACGTGATTAAGAACGACGAACCGAAGGTTAGTTAACTTTTATAGGTAGGATATTGAAATGATTATCGATAGCAATTTGGTATTTTTTGATAACGTAACGAAGGCCGACAATGCCAGCGGCAAGTCCGACTGGGTGCCGTTGACCGGTTTCCTAAACCCCGGCCAGGTCGGCCCGATTCCGATTCACATTTGTTTGTCGGGCGGGCTGAAATCTGGGGAATCCCTTACCTTCACCTTGAAACAAGCAGATAGCAAAAACGGGAGTGAAGAAGAAGCCGGTTCCATGACCATTAAAGGCCCCGTAAGGGCTGGCGGCACGGTTGCCTGGCGGGTTATCCCCCGCGGCGTGACCAAGCCGTGGATGAAGTTGGAGCTCACAGAAGGGAGCGGCCTCACCAGCACTGGCTCCGTTTTCGCCGCGATTGTCCGCGAAGACCTGACCGGCAGCTACCAGGATAACACTGACCTGCTTATCGACAAGGGCAAGCCGCAGTATCAGGCGACCGCCTAAAAACAAGCCAAGAGATAAGCCAAGGAGAAAGGCAGGCCCCGCCTCTTTCCTTGGCTCTCTCTTAAGCCCAGCGGCGATTGAGCATGCGATTTCTCACCAACATTTACAATGAACTCATAACCGAGGGTGGTCTCAAGGCCGCCCTCGGGCTCCTCTGGTCTTTTATCCTCACGAGCGCGGGGTATCCTGAAACGGCCATTGAAGCCCTCGTCTACCTTCTTGTCGCCGATTTTATCCTTGGCTTTGCCCGCGCCTGGCGGGATTGCACCCTTCGCGGAGATAAGATTCGCCACGGAGCGTATAAATTCGTGACCTACTGGGCCGCAATCGCCCTCTTTGTACAGGTGGATAAAACCATAGTAAACGCGCTGCCGGCAGAGATTTCGTTGGCCAACTTGCTCATCGCATATCTTGGGGTGAACGAAGCCATCTCCTGCCTGGCGCATCTCTCCGCATTCGGACTGCCGGTGCCGGAGCATTTAGTGAAACGGCTGACAAAGTATAAGGAAAGACTGGAAGAGAATGAGCCAAGAAAAAAATAAGAGACGCGGGCGACCACCTAAATACCCGCGCGTTGAGCCCGCCGCAGACACAAAGATTGAGCCTGCCGCGGACGAGGGTGCACCTGATGCCTGCCGCAGGCACATCGCCGACCTGGACGCGGGCGAACGGCTACAGATGCGCTGTAAATATGTCATAGGGGAGAAGGTCCGTGACATCGCGGAATTTTTTGGCGTGAAAGAATCGGCCGTCTTAAGTTTAGCCAAGAGGGAAAACTGGGCGGCGGACCCGATTGCGTTGCAGTGCCGCGTTGAAGAGAAGCTCGTGCCCGGCCTGGAGACAGCGAAAGACCTAGAAGCTAAGATGGCCGCGCTGGAAGACGAGGCCGAGCGGCGAATGCTCATTGTCCGGCGGCACCGTACAGAATGGCTCCGGTATGAAGATGACATCCTTGGCCCGGCAAAAGAAGCCAAGGAAGAAAAGCAGGCGCGCACGGCAAAGCTCCTGGGTGAAGCCATCCGCATAAAACAGCAGGGCGAACGCGCCGCCTGGGGTATGGATGGCGGGCTGGAGCTGGCAAGCAACGGGCCACTTGTCGTAAGGTGGGGGACACCTTCCGCCGGAGGCTAAGTACCACCTAAACAAAGGGAGAAAATATGAGCCAGGAAAATAAACAAAGCCCGACGGCGATTGAGCCACTTGAGTATGAGAACGTTCGGGACGACATCCTTGCGCTGCTCATGGAGTTCGAAGGATGCCGCCTGACGGCCTACAAGTGCTCCGCTGGCGTCAACACAATAGGCTGGGGCCACACGGCGGGCGTCAAAGAGGGAGACAGTATAAGCCAAGAAGAGGCCGACAGGATGCTCGCCGAAGACGCCAGGGCGTACTATGAGGACATGCTAAGGCTGGTGGCAGTGCCCCTTACGGGCGGAATGGCGGCGGCCCTGACCAGCTTTTGCTATAATCTGGGCGCAAGCTACTGCAAAACCTGCTCGCTTTTCAAGGAGCTGAACAAGGGCAATTACGCCGTGGCCGCAGGTAAGTTCGGCGACTATGTCTATGCGGGCGGAATGAAGCTCGCAGGACTTGTTAAGAGGAGAGCCAAGGAAAAAGAAATATTCGAGCGGGACGGGTTCCCCTGCTCAAACGCCACCGGGCTTGGGGGTTGAGCCAAAGAAAGAAAGAATATCAGGCCCTTTCCCTTGGCTTTCTCTTAGGCCGAACCGGCATTTGAGGTTAACCCTCGCGGCGACCAGGCGAAATCCGCCGCGCAATTACCTCAGTTACGGAAAAACCGCCCGATTCACGCGAGCGCAGAAATCCTTCAACAAGAACTTCCGTGTTCGCAAAAAGTATACCGTCGGGGACTGCCTCTTTCGCCACTTTGTTAAACGCGGTCACGCGATGCATTTCCTTTCTTATCACCGTCCCCCATAAATTCTCCCAATTTTTCAACCTCCTTTCCTAGCCCCCTGACATTCTTAGCAATTTTTTTTCGTTTTTTTTCCAAAAACGCTTGACTTTTTCCTTGGCTGTTGTATCTTTTCTTTGCCGACTGGTGGCGGTCTACCGGTCATCAGCCAATGATGTGAACAGGTAGAAGAGATTCGCGATGACGCATTGTTCCAGGGTAAGTGGCCACGAGCCCTGGAACGCCCCTGGATAGGACAGGAGATAAACTCACCTAGACCAGGCTCTGGTTTGCGGCCTTAGTGGCAGACCCCGCGCGGGCGGTTAATCCGTGGAACCGATACCCCCTGGTGGACCAAAAGTCGATGGGAGGACCGCTCAGACCAGTTGAGCCAAAACAGGGGACCGGCCTCGACCGTTGGGCCTTGTGTGAGACGGGAAGCCCGATACGTTTGGCGGGTGAAATGCCTGCGGCAGGCCAAAGCCAGCTGACCGCGACTTTGAGTACGCGCAGACCGTCCAAACACCCGCGTTGCTGAGCGGGGCACATTCAGCAGGGAGGCGCCCGCCCTTTGGTCCATGGACAAAGGAAAGGGTTAAATCCCAAAGCACTTCGGTGTCGCCAGTATTTCCTACGGGCTCTGCTGGAGGCCGCAAGTTATTAGGGATGGGGTGGAAAGGGGCCCCGCTCACAACGAGCGAGCAGTTTTCGCCAACTGCCAGGAACACCAGTGAAGGGCCGAAGTGGGTAAAGGCGATTGATGATTAAACAAACCCCCGGGATTTAATAACAAGAATTCCGGGGGTTTTTCCTTGGCTTGCTACAGGGGCTAGGAGTAGAGTAGGAGTATAGGATGTCTCAGGTAACCTACATCATGATTGAGGGTGGTCTTGGCAAGGAGTGTGCATTCTCCGCGCTTCTTCCGAAGCTCAAGGAGCGATACGGCAAAATCGTCGTCGTTTCCCCTTATCCGCAACTTTTCTTTGGCTCCCCACACATAGCGGGCGTGCATCACCCCGAGGAACCCTTCTACGACCGCGTTCCGCGCGACGCCAATATCATTCACCGCGAGCCCTATAAATCTCCGTACGTCTTTGGCAAAACCCATCTCTGTTTCGAATGGGCCCGCCAGTTTGAGATTGAGTGGACGCCCGCCGATAAGCCGCAGTTTTTTGGCCTTCCGCAGTGGGAGATGGAAGCCGTGAACATCCGGCAGCAGCGTCTCCCCCGGGAGTATATTCTCATCCAATTTGCCGGGGGCCAGAGCCCGTACGACGCCAATAAGCCGCATGTTTTTCGCCCGGGCGGCCAGCGGCGGGCATACCCCCTCAACATGGCGCAGGAATTCATCAACGCTTTCCACAGGAAGTTCCCGGATATAGGCATTGTCAACTATGCCATGATAAATGAGGAATACTTTAACCTCCAGGATTGTATCACGCTCAACACGGCTTATTGGTACTACCCCTACCTGCTCCGCTCTTCCCTTGGCTTTATAGCGGTTGACTCCTCCCTGCATCATATGGCCGCCGCAACCGGCACGCCCGGCGTCGTCATTTGGGGGACAACCGGCCCGGACATGCTCGGCTGGGAAGGACAAACCAATCTTTCCAACACGACGCGTCACGAAGGGCGGCCGCTCTGCCACCCGTTCGGCGACGTAAAGAATGCGGACGGCACCCCCTGGGTAGACCGGGATATCCTCTCCACCGCCGTGCCCACAAAGGATTTGCTTGCCGCGGTTGGCAACATTATCCACCGGCGGCGCAGCGAGCGGCAAAAGGCGAAGAAGAAGACGGCAGCACACGCCCCCGGCACCTGCGGTGGGCAAGGCTCCGGCACCTGCGGTGGGCAAGGCTCCGGCGTGCCGCAGACAAAGGAGGCTGGTGATGCGTAGGTCTTTTTTCCTGGTTTTTCCCTTGGCTTTTCTTTTGGCTCTAAGCGGGTGCGCATCTCCCTTAAATCAAGGGGCCTACACCCCAATAATTGACCTTCCCTCGATACAACCGGCAAGCGAAGGCCACGAGCCCGTAGTCATTAAGTACGACAACATCCCCACGCTCGACCAGTGGGTGAAGAAGTACGAAAGGGAGGGCTGGGTTGTCATAGGCGGCGCATCCTGGGTTTGTATGGACGACCCCTTAGTTCGGGAAGGCGAGAGCGGGTTTAAAAGCAAAGGCAAAGAGGTAGGCGCGGATTTAGTTTTATGGGCAAACGGCAAGGGAGGAAGTAGTCAGACTACATACGTTCCAATGGGGGTGCCTAACGCGCCGACGGCAACCGCAACGCCATACGGGGTTATTCAAAACCCTTCCGCCCCAACGGTATACAATGTTCCGATAGCTTTCGGCAAAATCGAGCAAAAGGGGATGTTTCTTGTAGGGCCGGAACGTATCGGCCGGGTACAGGGAGAAGGAGAGGTAAATGTATCTGAATGATGTGAAGCTGATAGGCAAGGTGCATGACGACGCCCCGGTGAAAACCCTCGCCAGTGGCGACGTGATTTTGACTTTCACGCTTGTTACCACGGAAAACTTTAAGAACCGCGGTGGTGAACCGGTGATAAGAAAGGAAATGCATCGCGTGACCGCGTTTAACAAAGCGGCGAAAGACGCGGCCACCGAGGGCACGCTTTTTGCGGGCACGGAAGTACTTGTTGAAGGATTCCTGCGCTCGCGTGAATCCGGCGTAACCGAGGTGATTGCGCGGCGGATTTCGCCTGGTCGCCGCGAGGACTAGCTCAGCCTGCCGCAGGCATGGGGAATCCGTCCCGCTCGAACATTTCTTTTTCCTTGGCTCTCCTTTTGACAAGTCCTGCGAGCTTCATTCCGCCCGCATAGACATAGTCGCCGAACTTACCTGCGGCCACGGCGTAATTGCCCTTGTTCAGTTCCTTGAAAAGCGAGCAGGTTTTGCAGTAGCTTGCGCCCAGGTTATAGCAAAAGCTGGTCAGGGCCGCCGCCATTCCGCCCGTAAGGGGCACTGTCACCAACTTTTGCATGTCTTCATAGTATGTCCTGGCGTCTTCGGCGAGCATCCTGTCGGCCTCTTCTTGGCTTATACTGCCTCCCTCTTTGACACCCGCCGTGTGGCCCCAGCCGATTGTATCAACGCCGGCGGAACACTTGTAGGCTGTCAAGCGGCATCCTTCGAACTCCATGAGCAGCGCAAGGATATCGTCGCGAACGCTTTCGTACGCCGGAGTCTTCGCGGCGACTGAGTGATTTTCTTGGTTCATGTTTTTCTCTCCTTGTTAAAACTTCGCCCGGATCGGCTTTAGCCTGCCGCAGGCAAGTGAGGAGTCCTAGCCCAGCGGCGTTTGAGCTGAGGAGTCCTAGCCCAGCGGCGTTTGAGCTGAGGAGTCCTAGCCCAGCGGCGTTTGAGCTGAGGAGTCCTAGCCCAGCGGCGTTTGAGCCGGTGTTCCCCATCGTACAATCAGCGGCCCGTTGCTTGCCAGCTCCAGCCCGCCATCCATGCCCCATGCGGCGCGTTCGCCCTGCTGTTTTACGCGGATAGCTTCGCCCAAAAGCTTTGCCGTGCGCGCCTGTTTTTCTTCCTTGGCTTCTTTCGCCGGCCCAAGGATATCGTCTTCATACTGGAGCCATTCTGTGCGGTGCCGCCGGACAATGAGCATTCGCCGTTCGGCCTCATCTTCCAGCGCGGCCATCTTAGATTCTAAATCCTTCGCCGTCTCTAGGCCGGGCACGAGCTTTTCTTCAACGCGGCACTGCAATGCAATAAGGTCTGCCGCCCAGTTTTCCCTCTTGGCTAAACTTAGGACGGCCTGTTCTTTCACGCCAAAATACTCTGCAATATCACGGGTCTTTTCCCCGATGACATATTTGCAGCGCATTTGTAGTCGTTCGCCCGCGTCCAGGTCGGCGATGCTACGCAGCTCAATCGGCTCAGACGGCTCAGACGGCTCAGACGCCGCCGGGCTTTGCTCAGTCGCTGCAAAAGCTTGAGCCCGCGGCAGGCGAGGCGGCCGCCCGCGTCTCTTGGGGAGGACTTCGTTACTTTTTTCCTGGCTCATTCTCTTCCAGCTTTTCTTTATACTTTGTCAACCGTTTCACCAAATGCTCCGGCACCGGCAGTCCAAATGCGGAGAGATGCGTAAGGCAAGAGAGTGCCTCGTTCACCCCGAGGTATGCTATGAGCAAGTTCGCCAACGAAACCTCCACCGGCAGCGCGTTTACTAGGGTTTTGTCCACCTGCACAAAGAGGGCGATTGCGACCCAGTAGGCCACGAATTTGTACGCTCCGTGGCGAATCTTGTCTCCGCGAAGGGTGCAATCCCGCCAGGCGCGGGCGAAGCCAAGGATGAAATCAGCGACCAGAAGGTAGACGAGGGCTTCAATGGCCGTTTCAGGATATCCCGCGCTTGTGAGGATAAAAGACCAGAGGAGCCCGAGGGCGGCTTTAAGACCACCCTCGGTTGTGAGCTCATTGTAAATGTTGGCGAGAAATTGCATAGCTCAGATGCCGCTGAGCTCAAGAGAAAACCAAGGAAAGAGGCGGGACCGCTGCCTTTCTCCTTGGCTTTTCTCTTGGCTTATTCTTAAGTGGCCGCCTGATACTGCGGCTTGCCCTTATCAATCAGCAGGTCCGTATTATCCTGGTAGCTGCCGGTCAGGTCTTCGCGGACAATCGCGGCGAAAACGGAGCCGGTGCTGGTGAGGTCATCGCCTTCCGCGAACTCCAGCTTCAACCACGGCTTGGTCACGCCGCGCGGGATAAACCGCCAGGCAACCGTGCCGCCAGGCCTCACGGGGCCTTTAACTTCCATGGAGCCCGCTTCTTCGCCGTCGTCCGTCGGCTTTTCCTTCCCGTCCGCCATTTTCAGGGTGAAGGTAAGGCTTTCCCCACTTTGCAGCCCGCCCGACAAGCAAATGTGAATCGGGATGGGGCCAACCTGGCCAGGGTTTAGAAAACCAGTCAGCGGCACCCAGTCGGATACTCCTTGGCTGACCTGGCCGCCGCCGGTCGGTTCGTTCTTCGTTGCGCCGTCAAAGAATACCAAATTGCTATCGATAATCATTTCAATATCCTACCTATGAAAGTTAACTTACCTTCGGTTCGTCGTTTTTGATTATGTCACACTGCCGAATGGGAATCGAATGAACGTATGGAATGCTTTTTGAATTAAAGAACTCCCCGTAATGCAGATGCACGTTCTTGGTATCCGACGCTTGCACTTCCAGCGCGGTCATGACTTCTTCGTTGCAGTACAGAATCGTACGGTTGCGGTACTGGTTCGGAATGAGGTTTTTCGCCTGGATGACGAGCTTTCTGAAGTCAACATAGTCGGGGTTCAGCTGCGCGCCGATTGAGCTGTTAGTGCCCGCAATCACGCGGTCTTCATAGAGCTTGTCCACAGGGATATTGCAGATGCGCACCACCGCGCGCCAGTCGCGAACGGCGAGGCCGACATTCCAGCTCCAGAGGTCGCCGAAGACTTCAAACTTCCGCGCATCCGAGTCGGTCGTCACATACATGCCAAGGTCGGTGTGTTTGAGGCCGCCGATGGATTCCTTCGGGAAAATGCCGTGCACGGTATCCGGACCCCAGGCCACAAGGTACATGGAGGTGTTGGTATCATCATCATCGCCCCCGGCATCAATGACATGCGGGTTGCCGGTGTCATTATAGCGGGTTGCAAAGCCGTCGAATTCGTCGGCAAGGGTGTTATGGTCACCGTAGAACATCAGCTCGGCGGTTTTTTGCCGCAGGGCTTCCATAAAGGCCTTGCCTTCCTGTAGGCGGTAGGCGTTGAAAGTCGCGCCGTAGAGTTCCTTTTCTTTGACGTCCAATTCCATGCGGGCTTCCAGCATGCCAATGCCTTCCACAACGCGGCTGTACTGCGAGCGCGAAAGCGGGGTGCCGCGATACAGACGCCTAAAGTAGACATCGGGAAGCCCGGTACGGACGCGCGTTTCGTGGCCCTTGATAGAGTTAGCTTCGCGGAAAGGAACATCCGAGAGGATGTCGTTGATTTGGTTCATGAGTTCAATGGTCGTGGTGTCAATCTTCAACGACCTATAGAACTCGGAAAGCTCGGCAAGAGTGCCGACTCCACCTGGTTCGTAAGCCATGTTATTTCTCCTGTTTTGCTTTATTACTATATTGTTATTGCATTAAAGTTACAGCCACGCTCTCGTGCGCCAAGTTATAATGCAGTGCTTTCTCTTGTATGTTGGTGTCTTCCCCTATTTATTGCCGGAGTTGTTAATGCTTTTTCAATGGGCCAATTGAACCGGCGTATCCTGTTCCAAAGAGTTTCTGCATTAATTCCCGTTCTTTTTGCCCAGTCTTTTAAGCACAAAGTCTCACCATCCCATGTGATATTTATGTTTCTGCGCGTATTTCTCATTTGTTTTTTACGCGTCGCACCTCGGCAGTTTTCAGGTGCATACGGGCCGTCATTGTCAATGCGGTCTAGTTCTTCACCTTCACCTACATGACTTTCAAACCAATCGCGAAAAACAGGGAAGGAACGCCATTCGTCGCAGACATAGATGCCGCGTCCGCCGTAATCTTTGTATCGGGAGAACTTAGGATTGTAGCAGCGGGTATGTATATCATGGAATCTTTTGTACGCTCTTGTTTTTTCCCCCTTCTTTGCCGCCCCATGAATAGTGTGAATTTCAGAGCTTTTTTGCTTGCGATAGCAACCGCAGCTTTGCGTATCACCTTTTTTCAAATCTGAACCATACACGATACTATTATTGCCGCAATCGCACAGGCATAACCAAAGAACCGACCCCCTACCCCTCCCCGCAAATTCCTTAACTACCAGTCTCCCGAACCGTTGCCCAACCAAGTCTGTTTTCGGATATCGGCATTCACTCGCGGGCCGTAATACTCTTTCCTTGGCTTTCTTAATCATGGCTTTCTTCTGTCTCTTTGGTTTGATTCATGCAGCATACACATCCCGAACCACAACAATACCAGCTGCCAGAACCGGTTGCCTCGTCCCAATTATATACTGTGCCGTAAACAATGGCACAAGCACTGCTTGAGTTTAGATGAATACCGGGGCAGTTCCCATAGTTCCCGCATATGCAAACCGTGCCGCAAAAGATAAGGCAGCCGCCGGAAGCGTAAATTGCGCCGCCGCAAGTAGTTGCGCAATTGCCGAAAAAGTTGCTGTCACAAATAATCGTGCATGAGCTATTTTCGGCGAATAAACCGCCGCCGTACTGTCCGCAGTTGCCGCAGATGGTTGTGCCGATGATATAAACAACCCCGTTGCAGTGGGTCATAATGCCGCCAGCGTATCCAGAGGCGTGGTTATTGGCAATGGTATCGCAACAGAATATACCGGTGGCGTTGTTGCAAATTGTAGCGGCACCGCCACAGCCTGTAGCGCAGTTGCCGTCGATGTGGGAATTACTGATAGTGACGCACGCCTGGCTATCCGCAAAAACCCCGCCGCCATGGCAAGAGGCGCAGTTGCAATAAATACATGAATTACCAACGGTTACACATGTGCCGCTACCGCAAGCATAAATACCGCCGCCGCATTGACAGGAACAGTTACACTCAAAAACAGAATCATTAGCCGTCAGGCAACCGCAGGTCACGCGAACTGCCCCGCCGGACAGGGAGGTGTTACATCCGCCGGTAACGCAAACGTGGGAAACGCTACACGAGGTGTTTGAAGACAGGGCTATTGCCGCGCCGGAACAGTTTTGATACACTGTCCAGCTATCGCCGCCCCACAATATGGGGAAGTATTCTTCGCTGCCGACCATGTTCCTTGCCTCGCGGGTTGATGGCTTTTTCCCTTGGCTTAAATGCCATGCATTACGGTCGAGCCGTCGCGCCCATAAAACCGTTCTGCCAGCGGGGTTTGTTTCGGCTCCGGCCCCGCGTTTCCTTCAACGAATTTGTGTTCAGAAATCGCCCGCCCAACTCTGGCCGCGAAACGAATGACATCGGGATGGTACTCGCCATACGTATCCTTCAAAAGCTGGCGAAGGCTGCCGTCGGGGTCGAACGTTGCGAGGGCCGCGCGAGCATCGGCTATCGTGCGGGTGTATCTGATACCGCCGAATTCAGAATCGTTCCGGATTTCTGTGTTCCATTCCCGCATAACCACTTCGGTATTGCGCCGCGTTTCTGTTTCGGCCTCGCGCAGACGGTCTTTCTGCCAGGCCAATACCTGTTCTGCCTGGCTCTTTGAAAGGCCGAGCTCGCGGCAAGTGCCGGTAAAGCTTTCTAACTGTTGTTTCAAGAGCGGCAAATCTTCGTCATTCATTTCAAGGGTATACGGCTCGCTTGCCTGGAGCCCAGTGGCGTCTGAGCGCGGCGTCTGGGCGTTCGATACCAGCCCCGCGCCTTCTGGAACGGCAGCGGAAGCAATCCCATCACTCGCCTCCGCCATTTCGCCAACGATACTTTCTTCAGCCAAACCGGCGTTTGCGGTTTCCATTTCGGCCATGACTATTTTCTCCTACTTAATGTGGTTTTACTTGTTACCCGCCGCCTGGGAGCCGTTACCTTAATCGGGGGCTTTGGCGTGACGCCGCCTGCGCTTATGCTTGAGGAGGTCTCGCCGGAACGATTAGCCAGGGAGAAATTCTCAAGAGCGGCCGCTATCCTATCCAGGGCGTCAATCAATCTCGTTAGTTGCTCGTCAGTCATTTTCTTCCTTGGCTTCCTGCGGAGCATTTTCTTTCTTGGCTTGCTCAGCGTTATACAGAGCTTCGGCTATGAGCACTGTCCCGAGGTTTCCGGCCCTGGCGCATAGTTCAAGAATTTGCAGCCCCAGTGCCCGGCGGCCCGCTTGCCAGGTAGTGCGTTTTTCATTTTGTGGGAAGTCCGCTGTAAAGACCTCCGTTTCGTTGAGAAGCCAGAGAAGAAATTCCCGCCCTACAGGGCTTCTGCCGAGTTGGTCGACGGCGGTTATGAGGTTTTCGCGTTTATAATTTTCCATTGTTCAGTCGCCGCTGGGCTTTTTCTTGGCTTTACTGC
>Ga0192266_1120_pt1 | contig 13300 bp, 11 predicted proteins | sample Koala_Koa23_L3_FD_131261 | JGI IMG/M metagenome (GOLD analysis project Ga0192266, IMG submission 131261) | Enriched cells from koala feces incubated with labeled cellulose particles, San Francisco Zoo, California, United States - Koala_Koa2-3_L3 ...
TTTTGCTCTGAGCTTCGATAATATTGGCAGAATCTCTTGAAATTCCTGTAAAATACAATAAAATTGAAGATTCAAATTCCGTAAGTATCCAGTTCTTGATGCGAAGAGGATTGATGACGGCCCGCTCTTCCTCATAAAATTCCATAAAATTGAACCCGCCAAAAGCGGCCGCGTATTGATCCTGTCGCCCGCCCTGCAGTCCGCAATCCTTGCGTTCAATAATATAAGCCGTTTTCGCCAGTTGATAGTCATCTATAGGTATGTTCAGATATTCCACATAGGCGCGGAGCATGGCCACAACGAGCGTTGATGAAGATCCCAGGCCTGAACCGGGAGGGGCTTCACAGAATGTGCGCAACTCAAGCGGTAGTGCTTCACCATGGTTGTGGTTTTGAACAATATAGTTGTATACGGCCTTGTGCAAAATAAGATCGCCCGTAAGGGGGATTGGACCATCAAGCGTGTACGAAAATTTTTGTTGGGTATCGGTGCCCTCAAATTTGACCGTGCCGTCAGCGGTTGGCGCCACTGACGCGTATGCGTAACGGTCAATAGTCGCATTTAGTACATAACCGCCATAACTATCCGTAAAAGGCGACACATCAGTGCCACCTCCCGCAAGGCCAAGACGCAATGGAGCTCGAGAACGTACTATCATAATTATCCCATACAGTGGTTCTAGTCTGTCAGATGTTTTTCAGATTGTCTGAATACCCAGAACTTCATCCCTAAAAAATTGATGCAGGCAGAAAGCGCCGTGGCAATGCAGAAAGCCGTAACCAATGGAAATAACCGATCCGGCAGCGCTTCAACCAAAAACCTGTTCGTTATCACATTCAAGGCAATGCTGAGGCTGTACACGACACAATAAGACACAATGTTGCGCAAAGACGTTTTGCATGAGAAAGTCCATTTACTGTTTAATATATACCCATATACCACACTGCTGATTACCCCCGTCAGCTTCGCAAGTGTCAAAGAAAAAAACAGCAGTTTAAGACATAGTGTGTAAATAATTGCGTCTAGGATGACAGCTGATATGCCTATGGATATATATTGACAGATTTGTTTGCCGACTTTAGCCATCTTTTTTGGCAATTAATGCGCTAACGCTGCAGTATAAATTCGATTTTTTAATTTTTATTTCTGATGACACAAAACCAGATTCAATCAAGGTTTGCCATAGTGTGGCAGTAGAAAAATATCTTTTGTGAGTATCAACTTGAATTTTATATGATCCGTCACTGTCAAAATAAGGAAGCACTACATTTTCTAAAATGAATTTTCCAAACCAAGAGGGGCTATTAACAAAAAAAATCCCAGATGGTTTTAGAACTCTTCGGATTTCTTTGAGCAACGCTACGGGATCATTTACATGTTCAAGGACACTAAGCATATAAACGACATCAAAGCTTTCTTTTGGTATATTGCAAAGCACATTTTCAGCATCACCAGGGCGTGCAGTCCTGGTGGATTTAGAGGGCGTTAGATGACTGATTCGAAATGGGACGGAATGGAAGCCGTAATTTTGGCTGGGGGCAAAGGAACCAGACTGCGAAGTATCGTCTCTGACCGGCCAAAGGTTCTGGCTCCGGTGGGTGGCGTGCCTTTTCTGCATATTCTGCTCAAGCATCTTGCCGGAAAGGGGTTCCACAGGATTGTAGTTTCGGTCGGGTACATGGCAGATCAGGTCATTCAGACCGTGGGACAACGATTTGCCGACATGGAAATTTGCTGTGTCAGAGAGAACAAGCCGCTGGGCACAGGCGGGGGGTTGCGGCTGGCGCTTGAATCCTGCCGTAATGATCATGTATTTGTCATGAACGGCGATACATTTCTTGATCTGGATTTTTCAGAAGCTGAGCGCCTTTGGCAGCGGTACGGCGTCCCCATTCTGATAGGCCGCCATGTGGACGATGCCGCCCGTTACGGAAGGCTGCAGATATCTGACGGCCGGGTCACGAAGTTTGAGGAAAAGGGGGAGGCCGGAGCAGGGATCATAAATGCAGGCTGCTACATTATGCCTGTACATCTGCTGGACGGCTTTCCGATTGGCGAAGCCTTTTCACTTGAACAGGATTTTCTGCAGCGATTTGTGACAGAGCATGATATGCGCATTCTGGTCACAACAGGAATGTTTATCGACATTGGCGTGCCGAAAGATTATAACAAAGCGCAAATAGTATTAAAACGCTATTATTAGTTGTAGTAACTCAGATTTGATCTGGCAGTTCTTTCCTGTCTGACGGATTCCCTTTTCCGGTTAGTTGCGTTCTTCCATCTTTTCCTTCCGGAATTTTTTCCGACAAGGAAAGTCTGCACGGGCGTCAGGACAAACGCATCTAATTTCAGTTTTGCCGGTCTGTTATTTATCGTGATTATCCGTCAAAACCGGCCTTTTCGGCACCGGCGGCGTCATCCGGCGCTTTTTGCTGCTCACGTACCTGAGTACATCTCTGCTCTCGATGCTCGTAAGCTCGCTAGGCTCGCCAACGGGCACGGCCCTTTGGGCCGCCTTCCGGTCGGTTTCCGCGCAAAAAGCGCCATTTTTCTTGCCAGCGCCGAAAAATCTTGCTTCAGCCGTTGCGACGCAGGAGCTTTAGCCGTAGGCGAGCTTGTGAGCCGTTCGGATAAGCGCAGCAGTGCCAGCGACGGCTGAAGACAGCACTCAGGTATGCGAAATTGTGTCCAGGGAAGTCACTGTCGCTATCCGTAGTGACGCTGTCTTGTTCCGTAACACGGCTTCGCCGTGAACGGCTCAAGCAAGCCGCCGGCGCGGCAACGGCTAGCACAGTTTTCAGGATTCTCCCGACACCAGCCATCCGCCTGCGCTTCGCTGCGGCGGAGCAAAGGCGGCTTTACCTCTTTTTGTCTGTTACTGGGCTATCAATAATAAAGATTTTAGCGGGGTAAAATCCGGCTGTCGCTCATCTGAAAACGTATTCACGAATATCTGCTGATAGGCGCTCCCAGCTCCCTTGCAGTGCCGGTGTTCTGTCCTATCGCAGACCTCAATATCCTGTTTTTTGCGTCCAATACCTGCCCTTGCGCTTCAGTGAGCGTAGTCCCTCTTCAGGGCTTCTTCTCCAGGGCGGCAAGGCGCTGTCTCATTGAAGTCAGGCTGTGCCGCAGCCAAGCGGAGCCACACGGGATGGCGAAATGAACGCGCTTTCTTTGCGGAGCTCGCTCCGGTCCGCACCTGCCTGTGCGCTGGAAGCTCCATAACAAATCCGATAACAGCCTGCTCTGTCGTTTTTTCCATCCAGCTTTTATACTGGGTTATTTCGACTGACTTCAAACAGCGCGAGACGCCGGAGGCGTTTCGCGCTGTTTCATATCGGTAACGCGCATCCCTGGAAAGGTCCGTGATGCGGCAGATCTTGGATATGTTGCCGAGTGCGGCGGCCTGATTAAGAAATCCGGCCTTGTATTTGATGATGTTTTGGTTAAAATTTTCCATGGGGAAATTCCGGGCACGGCGCCGATTGATGGTGCGCTCATACATCAAAGCGGGATTACATTACGCTTTCAAGAGGCTACTGCCAGATCAGATTGAAACTACTTTATATTAGTAATGTCCTGCTTCATAAGATTTTTATTCTTTTCATATCCCGCAATTTTCAGTGTTGAATATTGTGAGAAGTCTTTGAAGCTGTCAAAAAATTACGCATGAATTTCAAACCAGATATATAGATTGGTGCGCGCCATGCTTTTTACTTCGTTTATATTTTTATTTATTTTTTTCCCGATCGTTTTTTGTTGCTACTGTATCACAAAAAAACAGTGGCAAAATTTTTTCCTTTTAAGCGCCAGTCTGCTATTTTATGCATGGGGAGAATCCGCACATGTTGTCATTCTTATTTTTTCAATTATTATAAATTATGCCATAGGGATAATTGTTGAGAAATTGCATTCCAACGACTCCCTGTCTGCGCGCTTTGCGCTTGTCCTGGGCATATTGGCAAATATTTTTTGTCTTGGATATTACAAGTATGTAACTTTTATAGTCCGATCTGCAATTGATGCACTGGGAATTTTTGGAATCACCTGCTCTCCCCCCAGCACAGCAATTCCGCTCCCTATTGGAATTTCCTTTTTTACATTTAAGGGCCTTGCCTATCTTATTGATATTTATAGAAAACAATTTTCAGCGCAAAAAAATATTATTGATTTTGGAATGTACCTTGCGTTTTTCCCGCAATTGCTGGCGGGCCCGATTGCACGGTACCAGGATTTTAAAAAGGAAATTTCGAATCGCAGTGTTACGCTGAACAATGTTGCGCTTGGCCTGCGCCTTTTCTCATTCGGCATGGCCAAAAAAGTGCTGATAGCCAACAGCGTGGGAACGATCGCCGATGCGGTATTTGCACTCCCGGCCGGTTCCGCCTCACTGCCGCTGGGCTGGCTCGGCGTGACGGCATATACGTTACAAATTTATTTTGACTTTTCCGGCTATTCCGACATGGCGATCGGAATAGGCCTGATGTTCGGCTTCCATACCTGTCAGAACTTCAATTATCCTTATATTGCCGACAGCCTGACAAATTTCTGGCGCCGCTGGCACATATCGCTTTCAACCTGGTTCAGAGACTACCTGTACATCCCCCTGGGCGGGAACCGGCACGGTTCTGCGCGAACCTATCGTAATCTTTTGATTGTTTTTCTGGCAACCGGCCTCTGGCATGGAGCAAGCTGGGCTTTTGTGGCCTGGGGGCTTTGGCACGGGATCTTTTTGATTCTTGAACGGCGCTTCTCAAACACATACCGGAAATTACCGGCGGTAACGCGCCACGGATATTCCCTGTTGGTGATCATGCTGGGATGGGTTCTTTTTCGCAGTAACACCTTTGCTGAAGCCGCAAATTTTACAGTGGCATTGTTTGATTGGTCCCACATGATGCCGGAACCTCTTTTCTACGAATTGGCAAATATGCGCACTCTTTTTTTCGTAGGAGCCGGCTGTATTTTCAGCATGCCCGTACTTGAATGGTTTCGTGACAGGGTTACGCATTCCTGGCTTTACGAAAGTCTATTTTCCTTGGGAGGCATGGCTATGTCCATTGTTTTTCTGGCTAATTCCACGTACACGCCTTTCCTCTACTTCAGGTTTTAACAATGTGTGCCGGGCGCATTTTCAACGCTGTTTACTGCGCATTTTTTGCGATGATCATCATACTGCCGCTTCTTTTCTTTAATCTTACGGGAAAAGTATCGTCAGAGAACCGGATGCTAACGGAATTCCCCGCTCTCCCGGAAAATTTTGCAGGGATAGGACCCTTTACCAGGGGTGTGGAATCTTGGCTTGATGACAGAATAGGATTCCGCAAACAGTTTATAACGTCCTATCGTCTGCTTGAGCTGAAGGTATTTGGCGTTTCTCCCTCAAAGCTGGTTGCGCTCGGCAAAGACGGGACCGCCTTTTTGCTTGAGGCGCAACAGAGTAAAATAAGATACGAAGAACTTTATGAATCCGCTGGCGAATCAGGAAATGGAAGCCCCCTTGATACGCAGCAGCTTGCAGGCATGACGTATGCAACGGAGCTTTTTAATAGGGCAAAAACGCCTGTCATCATGCTGGCTGTTCCGACAAGTCCCTTATTTAACTATGATAAACTCCCTCAATACTTACGACTGATCATAAAGAAAAAAACACCCGAAAATCACCCCGTGGCTTTGGCTGTCGCCCAATTTGAAGCATTGCATCCCCGTGATGCCCATTATTTTCTGTATCCGTTCAAAGAAACCCTGAAGCTGGCAAAATGTTATTCGCCATATCCTCAAAAAAATTTTCACTGGTCCTGGTCGCCATTCACAGTGATGATATCGGAAATGATCGCTGAACGTTTCAAGCAGCCCGTCCGGCGGCAATTCTCTCCCACGGATTTTAGCCCCTGCACGACACGGTCGGATCTGGCACATTTAGTGGGGATAAATGACTTCATGAATGAAAATGATCTGTGCCCATCAGCAGAATTCTATGTCGGGGAAAACATCGTGAACTCTGCCCTGGCAGAGGCATTCCCCGAAAGCCGAGGAGCACACGTGTCTGCCGGCACGTACTATAAAAATACGGCGGTGGCGTCAGGAAAAATTCTCGTTATCGGGGACTCATTTAATTTTAATTTGGGTATTCCCTTAGCCAGAAATTTCAGAGAGGTGCTGGTGCTTGATTATTATGGGGTTATGCGCGAAACGCATAACAACTCCGAGCCCGTTTTGCGCCAGATCAAAAATGCATATAATCCAGAGCAAATCGTTATTGTACGGCATAATATTTTTATGGACTTGCAGGCTGCCCGCGAGCTGTGTATCTTTTTTGAAAATTAGGAATTGTTTCAGTCTGCGCTAGTTGCAGAAGGACATGACTCTCTTGCACAAGCGTTGTGCCCTTGGGCGGAGCACTGTCAGGCGAATTTATGCGGCATTTATGGGGGGGCAGGTTCGCACCAGCCAAAGCAATCTCCCATTCAGGTTTGTGTTCAGCGCAATCATTGGGACGGCATCATACCCTGCTGCCCGTTGCGGAATCGGAATAAGAAGTGAGTATCTATGGAATCCCTGCTGGCATCACTCGTTATTCCCTGTTACAATGAAGGCGACAATGTGCCTTTGCTTGTCGAGCGACTTACATCCCTGCAAGAACAGTCTTCAGACCTGGAATTTCTCATTGTCGACAATGGTTCAACGGATGGCACATCAGGGCTTTTTATTGACGCGGCGGCATCGCACAAACACATCCGAACAGTGCGCGTTGAAAAAAATCAGGGATACGGATTTGGCATCCTTTGTGGATTGCGGGAGGCCAGAGGCCGCTATTTGGGCTGGACACATGCGGACCTGCAAACCGACCCGGCTGATATAGTGCGCGCTCTTTCGTTATTGAACGCAGAGCGCCGTCCCGAGCGGGTATTTTTCAAGGGTCTGCGGCAAGGCCGTCCGCTGGGAGACAGAATTTTTACAGCGGGGATGGGTATCTTCGAAAGTGTATTGTTCATGTGTCCTTTGTGGGACATCAACGCTCAACCCAATTTGTTTCATCGGAATTTATTCAAAAGCTGGAAAAATCCGCCGCATGACTTTTCGCTTGATCTTTATGCTCTTGTTGCGGCCCATAAGATGGGCTATGCCGTCCGCCGTTTTCCGGTAGAATTCACAAACAGGCTGCATGGCCATTCCAGCTGGAACATAAACTGGAAGGCGAAACTTAAATTCATCAGACGCACCATTGATTTCAGCTTGAAATTGCGCCGGAGGCAACACTTATGATTATTATCCGTCATCGGCGGAATACTGTCGCCGAATTGGAAGCAACCGAGCATGGCTATGGCATTGAGGTGGACATACGAAGCTTCGGCGACGCTCTGGTGACCCATCACGAACCTTTTGTCAAAGGGCCGCTTTTTGACGACTGGCTTCAGTCATTTCATCATAAGACGCTTATCCTCAACGTGAAAGAAGAGGGATTGGAAGATCGCGTTCTTGATCTGATGCGCAAGCACGGCATAACCGATTTTTTCTTTCTGGATCAGTCCTTCCCTTTCCTGGTGAAAACGGCAGGAACCGGAGAAAAACGTTGCGCCGTCAGGGTTTCCGAATTCGAGTCCATTGAAACCGCCATGTCGCTGGCCGGGAAAGTGGACTGGATATGGGTGGACTGTTTTACCAGATTTCCCCTTGCGCATGCGTCAGCGGCCCGCCTGGTGGATGCGGGCTTCAAGCTATGCATTGTTTCGCCCGAGTTGCAGGGACGGCATGCGGCTTCAGAAGTTCCCCTGATGCGGCAATTGCTTCAAAAAGAAGACATTCCGTTCCATGCGGTCTGCACCAAGGAGCCCAAGCTTTGGAGCTGAGGGAATACCTGCAGAAACCATTATTCCTATGGGGAGGCGCGGCCAAAATTTTTCTGGCGCTCTTTCTGGCGCCCGCGCCGCAAACAGACTGGTTCACGCCGTTCATGGCGGCTTTCTGGCAACATCCCAGTATAGTGCCTTGGGATTACGTCTTTCAAAACAGTGCGGCCTTCCCTTACGGGATATCCATGCTGGCGGCTTTGCTGCCCTGTACGTTTGCCGACTACGCCATTGCGCACATTCTTTCCCGCCCCATGTTCGGCTTCGGAATATCTCTTACGTTGATACTTGCCGACCTGTGGCTCCTTTACCTCCTTTGCCGACTGCTGCCGGGTAAATATGAACAAATTTTGCGGACATACTGGGTTTCCCCCATCGTGTTTGCCGGCGTATACTGGGTCGGACAATTGGATACCATTCCCGTCTGCTTTCTGTTCAGCGCCTTGCTGGCATTGCGCCAGCGCAGATCCGCGCTTTCCGGCGTTCTGCTTGCCGTTGCCTGCTCGGCCAAGCTGAGCATGGCTGTGGTGCTGCCGTTTTTTCTTATTTATCTCTTCCTTACCCCCCGGTTGAGAGAATTCGGGAAAAGTTTTTTAAAAGGGTTCGTTGCCGGAAGTTTGATTTTTTTGGCTCCGCCGTTGTTTTCTCCCGGTTACAGGCTGATGGTGCTCGGAACTCCGGAAATGCTTCGCGTATTTGATCTGCACCTGCAGATGGGTGCGCTGACACTATACCTCACGCCGATCATGTATGGCTTGGGGCTGTATTTCGCATGGCGTATCCGGCGCATGTCCTTCGATCTGTTTTGCACCATCCTGGGATTGTCTTTTTTTCTGCTCGTTTTTTCGACGGCCGCACCGCCAGGCTGGTATTTATGGCTTGTGCCTTTTATTACCATTTTTCAGATCAAGGCGGCCAACGCCAGACAGAGGAATCTTCTTCTCCTGTTCAGCGTCAGCGTGTCGCTGACGCAGATATTGTTCTGGCCAGGACCAAGCATACCCGTGCTGGGAATATCATTACGCGATTTTTTTCCGGATCTCGTGCGGAGCATGCCTGTACAGGCGCATTCTATCTGGATAAGCCTTCTGGTTTTCCTGGGTTCGGTGGTTTATCTCAGTATGTTGCATGAGAACGTGTACCGCAACAAGGCATATATCGCATGGCGAAATCCCATGGGCATTGCGGTGGCAGGGGATTCAGGCACCGGCAAGGACCGGTTGGCCCGGACACTGGCCGGAATGTTCGGCAAGGAAAGCATCACGCATATCAGTGGTGATGACTACCACCAATGGGATCGCTACGGTGTGATGTGGCAGGCTTTTACACATCTGCATCCCGGCGCCAACAATTTGCGTCAGTTTGCCCGGGATGTGGCAGACCTCTTCAGTAAAAAAAGTATTGCCTGCCGTGAATACAATCACAGCACGGGACGTTTCACGCCTCCAGCGGCGCGACACGGCAATGATTTCATTCTCGTTACCGGGCTTCACGCACTTATAAACAAAAGCCTGCGTGAAAAATATGATATCAGCATATATCTTGATATGGACGAGACACTGCGACGCTGGTTCAAGTGCCGCCGCGACTCTCTGGAACGTGGGCATGCGCTTGCGTCAGTGCTGGCAAGCATTGAGCGGCGCCGAAGCGATGCGGAGCAATTCATTCATCCCCAAGGCAAACAGGCGGATATAGTTTTTTCACTGTATCCTGTCAGCCGGTTGCGGCTGGAGGATATGGATGGTCAGGCTTCTGTTCCGGAACTGGGACTAAAAGCCACGTTGCGCGGAGCCCATTTTTCAGACGCCATAGTCAGGTATTTGATAGGGCTTTGCGGCATGCGGGTGGATGCGCGCTTTACTGAGGATCTTGACGCCATTACGTTGACTGTGGAAGGCGATCTGACAAAGGAAGACATGGCGTTCATCATACCACGTCTGTTCCCAAATCTTCAGGACCTGCTGGCGCTGGAGCCACAGTGGGCGGGCGGTATGGACGGTGTAATGCAGATAGTGGTTCTCAGCTATCTTGCCGACAAAATGGAATCAAAGGAACTATAGATGCCTTGCGAACACGCATTGTCACCGAGCTTCCCGCGTGCGGTCATCTTCGATATGGATAATACACTGTATCCCTATCCGCCCAGTCACAAGGCAGGCATGGGAGCAGTGGAGGAAAAGCTTGTCACGGATTACGGAATCACGCCCAGAAGTTTTGCGGAATGCTTTATGCGTGCCCGGGAGGAATTAAAAAAACGCCTGGGGGCAACCGCCAGTTCTCATAGCCGTCTTTTATATTTTATGCGCACGTTGGAGTTGTTGGGTTTCAAGTCACAGCCGCTGCTGGCGCTTGACCTTGAGCAGAGTTATTGGCGAAATTTCTTGAAGGCGGCGGAACTTTACCCTGACGTTATTCCACTGTTCGAATTTCTTAGATCTTCCGGCGTGGTTATTGCCATAGTCACGGATCTTACCGCTCAGATACAATTGCGCAAGCTGATATACTTCGATATAGATAAATATATAGATTGTCTCATTACAAGTGAAGAAGCCGGGGTGGACAAGAGCGGCCTGATTCCTTTTGAACTCGCGATTGAACGGCTTGGTATTCCGCCACAGGAATATGGGTTGTTGGCGATGATGAACAGGCAGATATGTACCCGGCCCGTCATTTTTCAATGACTCCGGTATTTAAATCTTCCGCTGCATCATCCGCCCCTCAATGGGTGCCGCTGAAATTCCAGTATTTTGCTGAATTGAAAATTTTTTTGGAAGCTCTGAAATAACAGCTTGGGGGAAAAGGTGAGTGGAACGCCTGAACGCAATGCCACGCCGCAACCGGCGCTTTTTTTGGATCGGGACGGCGTAGTCAACGTTGATTGCGGCTACGTCCATCGCAAAGAAGACATTATTTTCATTGATGGCATTTTTGCCCTTGCCAGAACCGCTCATGAAGCAGGCTATCTGGTGGTGATCGTCACCAATCAAGCAGGTATTGGCAGGGGATATTACGATGAGGCGCAATTTCATGATCTGATGGCCTGGATGCGGGAGGAGTTTCGCAAGCATGGGGCAACCCTGGACGCGGTCTATTTTTGCCCGGATCATCCGGAGCATGGCATCGGAAAGTACAAGAGATCGTCCGAAATGCGAAAACCCGGGCCGGGCATGCTGCTGCTGGCCGCCCGTGAGCACAAGATTGACCTGCATTCTTCCATCATGATCGGCGATGCCTGCCATGACATGGAAGCCGGGGCCGCTGCGGGGATTGGCGCCCTTCTGTATTTCGGCAAAGATGCCTGCCCGCGGGGTGCCAGGAAGATATCCTCCCTGGCCGAGGCGGAGCAAACCCTCCGTTCCCGGCATATGTCCCGGCAAAACCATATGAAGGACTTTCCGCATATCAGAAGCCTGCTGGCGCGTCATCCCGAACTCGCGCCTCTGGAACCTCAGCTCTATGCCTGCGTGTCCATGCTGTCTGAATGTATCCGGTCTGGCGGGAAAATTCTGACCTGCGGTAACGGAGGCAGTGCCGCCGACGCTGAGCATATTGTGGGCGAGTTGATGAAGAGTTTCCTCTGCCAGCGCCCCCTGCCGACGTCGGATGTGGAGGCTCTGGAAAATATCTGCGGCCGTGAAGAGGGGCGACGGCTCGCCGCCAGCCTTGAGGGCGCTATCCCAGCTCTCTCCCTGGTCAGCGGAGTAGCTCTGCCCACCGCATTTGCCAATGATGTCACCGCGGAAAACTGTTTTGCCCAGCAGGTGCTCGGACTGGGAAATCGTAATGACCTCTTGTGGGTTATCAGCACATCCGGCAATTCGCGTAATGTGGTGCAGGCTCTTCGCGTGGCCAAGATGAAAGGTTTACGAACTATTGGTCTGACCGGAAGCGCGCCTGGAGCCGTTGCCCCTCATTGCGATGTGCAGTTGCAAGTGCCGGCATCGTCGACACCGGCTATTCAAGAGTTGCACCTGCCGGTCTATCACGCCCTGTGTGCTGAGCTTGAGCGTATACTGTTCACCCATTGATACATAGCCCACAGAGGATGTAACCGCGGAACGATTTGAAAAACAAAGTTTCCCTTAGGCATTACGGAGAGATGCCTAACTTTGCCCGCTGTCCTCTGTACACTGGAATATATGAAAAAATTAGATCCATTATCGCTGGGTATGGTTCGCCTTCTGCTTCGACCGGTTTATGCCAAACTGAACCGCGCCGGGTACAGGTGTGATTATTGGGCAGACCCCATTCTGCAACCGGACTTATTCAAAGAAATACAGGCGAACCGGTCCGGGGCATGCGCCAGACTTGACGGCTTCAGATACACCGTTGCTTACTATATCTACATAAAAGGGGGGATCTTCCAGCTCTGCCGCGAGGCCCTGGCTCTGTTTCTGTCACCCCGGCGGAGAACATTGAAAAACTGTTCCCTCAAATTCCGGGCTCCAGAGAAAATCAATATAGCGGCGGACAGTGAAGTTGACCCGCGGGCGATTCTTGTTGTGGGGGCCAATATTCCACGTGCGGAAGTCTCTGCCGGCGATCTGGCCATCATCGGGATACTGGAGAATTTACGGCAATTGGGTTTCGCCCCGGTTTTCGTGCCGTTGACCATGGCGGATGAAGCCGATGCCGCAGCGTTCTCAGATCGTTATGGCGTGCACGTGCCTTGTGTCCAAAATGGCTACCGTAACGCTGAGGATTTTATCGCTCGCGTGGGCAAGGACTTTGCCACGTTTTTTATCATTGCGCGTGAAGCAGCGCAGATGGTATTGTCCATGTGCCGTATGGTGGCCCCATCCGCACGCGTTATTTTTCATGCTCCCGATGTGGCATTTCTGCGTGAAGAACGCTGTGCGGTTGTCGCCCCGGAAGGTGACGCGCACAGGATAGCTGTCCGTAACAAACATATCGAATTGTCGCTGATGCAAAAAAGCGATCTTGTCGTAACTGTCAGCGATAACGATGCGCACTTGTTGCGTCGCAGTCTTTCAACAGCGGCAGAATGCGCATTTGCTCCGTCAGGCTGTAAATGGGGGCGGCAAACGGCACGGACTCCCAGCGGCAGTCTTCCGGGGGCTGAAAACTTCCGTCAAAGCCGAGCAGACGAAAACGCACGTCCGGCATCGCGGCCATGCAACGAGGCGCCACGTTGCGCAAGTATACGCCGATCCCGGACATGCGGGCCATCCGGCAATCAATGGCAAGCGTTTTCACGGAAGCTCCCTGGTAGCAATGCTGAGCGGGTTCCTGTCACAGGAATGAAAATATGCAAGACAGTGTCCGGAATTTCGTGCAATCTGTTTTTCTGTTGAGCTGAAAACTTGTCCTCAAAATGCGGTCAAGCTATGCCGTCTTCTGGCTATCCAGCCAACTGTATTCTGGAAATGCGCCAAACAGGCTATGCAGGGAACGTTTATTTGCCTCAAGCGTAAAGTGCCGCCGCACAT
>Ga0192266_1124_pt1 | contig 13291 bp, 4 predicted proteins | sample Koala_Koa23_L3_FD_131261 | JGI IMG/M metagenome (GOLD analysis project Ga0192266, IMG submission 131261) | Enriched cells from koala feces incubated with labeled cellulose particles, San Francisco Zoo, California, United States - Koala_Koa2-3_L3 ...
GAGTTTTATCTATGATGGAACCTTGCACAGAAATGGTGGATATGAGGCAACTGGAACCGTAGGAGCGGATGCAGTAAATGCAGTGGTAGAGGGAAATATTACCTACCCAAGCCAGAGCCCTGTGGATAATAAGGTAGTAAGCCATACATTCACAAGCGGTGAGGAGAGCAACTACAGCGTACAGTACATGGACGGAAGTTTGACTATGGAATACGGTGAGCAGGTTGAAATTACCATCACAGCAGCAAGTGAGAGCTTCCCGTATGATGGAAATCTGCACAGCAATGCAGGCGTGACTGTAACAGAAGGAAACCTGATAGCAGGCGATCGTCTGGTAGCAGAAGCAGAAGGAAGTATCACTAATGTAGCGGATACATTTGCAGGAAATAACCTGGTAAAGGAAGGCTACAAAGTAATGAACGGTGATGAGGATGTGACGGATAAGTACAGTATTACGCCTCAGTCTGGCACCTTAACAGTAACACCGAGGGAAGTAATTATTACAGCAGCAAGCGATAACTTTAGTTATGATGGAAATCCACACAGCAATGATGGATATGTGGCAATTGGAACTGTGGGGATGGATGCGGTAAGCGCAGTAGTAGAGGGAAGCATCCTCTACCCGAGCCAGAGTCCGGTGGATAACAAGATAGTAAGCCATACATTCACAAGTGGCGAGGAAAGCAACTACACCGTTCAGTATGTAGATGGAAGCCTGACCATGGAATATGGTGAACAGCTGGAGATTACCATCACAGCAGCAAGTGAGAGTTTCCCATATGATGGGAACACACACAGTAATACAAGTGTAATCGTAACAGAGGGGAACCTGATAGAGGGAGACCAGTTAGTAGCAGAGTCCACCGGAAATGTTGTTAATGTGATAGACAGTATTGCTGGAAATAATCCAGTAGCGGAAGGTTATAGAATCATGAATGGTTCTGAAGACGTAACTGCTAAATACACTATTACACCGGTTGCTGGAACATTAGAGGTAATCCCGAAAGAAGTAACCATCACTGCTATATCAACGAGTAAAGATTATGGTCAGCAAGATCCAATTTTCACTGGAATAGTTGAAGGATTGATTGCTGAAGATGATTTAGGAACTGTAACATTTAGTCGTATGCCGAGCGATAATGATAAAGAGAATGTTGGAGATGATATTTCATTGACTGCATTCTATGCGCCAAATACGAACTATAAAGTAAAAGTTGTTCCGGGTAAATTAGTAATTATGGCCTCGAACGAAAATGCAGTACTTGTTACTGGGCGTGAAATCACATATGACGGAAATGCTTATGGCTTGACTGATGCGCATGCAGTAAGAGATGGTTCAACCTTACATTACTCAACTGATAATGTGACCTTTACAGAAGAAGCGCCAACCTTTACAGAATCAGGAGTCTACGTAGTATATGTGAAGGCTACTAATCCCAATTACCTTGAAACGCAGGTTGTAGAAGGAAAAGTGATCATTCATAAACGTGATATTACATTTACAGCCGATTCTGCAAGTAAAACATATGACGGAACACCGCTGACAAATGATTCTGCAACAGTTAGTTCAGGAACAATTGTAAAGGGGCAGACATGGACAGTAAAAGTAACTGGTAGCCAGACTGCTGTAGGAACAAGTAAGAATGTAGCAAGTGGAGCAGTTATACAAGATGGAGATAGGGATGTGACTGCAAATTACAATATTAGTTACATTTCAGGTGACTTAACCGTCAAATCCTCAGGCAGCAGCGGAGGCGGCGGAGGCGGCGGTGGTTCTACCCCAGGCCGTGTAACCCCATCCGAAGGTGGCCCAGGCGTAACCATTATGCCGGAAGATGTACCATTGGCACAGCTTCCAGGATCACCAGTTGACACAACGCTCATTGATGACGGAGAGATTCCGTTAGCAGGGCTGCCAAAGACAGGACAGAGTTCTGTTAAGTCAACACTTACAATGATGATGTCCGGTATCTTCCTTGTGCTGACGGCTATGAGCAAGAAGCGAAAAGAAGAGGATTCCTGATAATCGGAAGGTAAACAAGAATTAAGTATTAAATAAGAAAGAAGGCGGCATCTGACGGCTGAGAAATCAGCCGGAGGGTGCCGCCCTCTTTGCGTTTTGAGGTGAAAAAATCTCATATTACTCATACAAAAATCAACACATGTCTAATAATACGATTACAAAACAAATTTACGTTTTTCCTAAAAATGTAACTGATTTGTAACTGTGGTTTGATATACTGTTTTTAGAAAATAAAAACCTGTTTTTGGAAAATAAAGATCTTAAGAGAGGAGAAACAATATGGAAAGAAGAAGTGGAGCCAGGGCAATTGTAAGAAACATGCACAGTGTGCAGAGAAGATTTCTTGCATTTGTACTTGCGGCAGCGATGATCTTCACAAATGTGGGCGCAAATATGAATACAGCATATGCAGCCGGCTCATCGGAATCAGTTACATTTTCAATGAGCGGTTCACAGCTTGTGAAAGCCGTTGAAGAGGCGATTGCCGATGGTAATGAAATTACAGCGGATGACCTCGATTTCACCAATGGAAAGATCGCTGAATTTGAGGAATTATTATTTGGGGAAGGTAAGATATACGAGGCGTTCCCCGATCCGGAAGGCGGCAGCATGGATGCTGAACTGAGAGTGTTTGTACGTCTGCCCGAGGATGCCGATGACATGTACATGGTAACCGGCGATGAGGAGATTATCTTCTTATATGTAAACAACGGAGAGGGGACCATCAGCTGTACCACAGAGATCACAAGAATGGATGATGGTACGGAAAAAGTTAAAAAGACCAAGCGGGTAACTGTAAAGAGTTACGAGGCAGCATACGGTGATGAGGAAGTCAATATTATTTCCAAACCGGTTGAGACACCTGCCCCCGAGGAAACACAGGAACCATCTGCAGAAGAGACAACTTCTCCCGCAGAGACCGTGAATCCGGAAGAAACAACCGTACCGGATGAGAATGTAACCGTACCGGAAGAAACAACTGTACCGGAAGAAAACACTGCCGCAGAAGAAAGCACTTCTCCGGATGAGAGTACAACTGCTCCGGAAGAGACAGATGCAGCAGATGCAACCACAGCAGCTCCGGAAGAAAGCCAGACAGAGGCGCAGCCGGAAGAAACAACAGAAGCCGCTGAGGAAAATACTCCTGAAACAGAGGCTCCCGAAACAGAAGCTCCTAAGACTGAATCAGCTGAACCGGTGGCATCCATCATGCGTCATTACGCTCCGGTAGTTGCAGACAGCGAGAACAGCGAGAACAGCGAAGCAGCACCTGAGGCAAAGGAAGAGACAGAAGCTCCTGAACCGGAAAAAGAGGAAGAACCTAAGGGTACAGAAACTCCTGAAAAAGAAGATGCAGCCGAAGTAACAGAAGTAACAGAAGCAACCGAGGAGATTACAGACACTTCGGAAGCAGCTGATCCCACCGAGTCCGCACAGGCTCCCGAGGAATCAGCAGAAGATACAACCGCTGAAGCTGACGAAGAGACCACTGTACCGGATACGGAGGACACAACACCGGCAGAAAGCGATTTTGCAGACAGCAGCGAAAGCAAGGCAGATGTGCCTTCAGAGCCGGAAGAAACGGTTGGAACCGCTACATCATCCACCGCAGAGCAGACAAAGGAAGCTCCTTCAGAGGAGACCCATGTTTCCAAGGCCGGAACAGCGGATCTGGTTGGAATGGGGTATTGCTCCACTGCAAAGGCATATGTAACTACCATCAACCAGCTGAAGGCTTTGGATGATTTTGACGGGTACAAGGTTTGTTACGCTGTTTACCCCGAGGCAAGCGCACGGATCGTGGAAGGACTCAGGGGCGTGGAAGAAGGCGGAACATTAACCTTTGGCGTTAAGAACCAGCTTGGTTCCGCAATTGATTATGTTTCTGTCAATGATGAGATCATTGAGGCTGACGCAGTTGTTGATAATGACAATGGTTCTCAGACAGCATGGTATTCTGTTCCGGATATCTATGAAGAGCAGGATGTACAGGTTTATATGAATGAAACCATGGCGCATCCGGCAGTTGAGCTGGAACCCATTGTGATGGAAGACGGCGTGATCATTTATATCAGTGCAGACGAAGGCGTTCTCCCTGTTGGAGTGACGGCATCCGCTGCAAGGGTAAATGAAGATGTTGAAAATGCAGTAAAAGAAACCGCGCAGGCAGATGCGGATGGCGCAGTTGTTTCATCCGTTATGGCTTATGATATTAACCTCTGGTTAGGCGATAAGCTGCTGGATTCCGACATCTGGGGCGGAAGCAAACGGGTAAAGGTAACATTTGCGGGAGCTCCTGTACAAGAGCAGAATGCCCAGTCCGACAACGTTGAGGTTATGTATGTTGAGACTGTTCAGGACAATGACAAGAATGAGAAAGAAAAGGCAGCTGCACAGGAGATCGATATTACGGCAGCGGATATTGTGAATGTGGAAGCGGTTGGTACATCCGTTGATGAGGCATCCGTATCATTTGAAGCAAAACATTTTTCCATCTATGCAATTGTTGGTACAGAATATCATAAGGACTCCTATACAATGTATGCGGGGCAGACCATAACCCTTCAGGCACGCAATGCCTCCACTGGGGGAACATGGACTTCATCTGATCCCAGTATAGTGAGCGTGACAAAGAGCGGAACTGACTGGTATCCATATGCGCTTGTTCATGCCAATGATGCCGGCAGCAAGAAGGTGACTATTACCTATTCATATTATGCATGGGGAAGCCGGCGCACACAGGAATTTGAAATTACCGTTAAACGGAATGAAGTAAAAGCATATTTCTATGTTCAGAGGCCCGGCATGGATCCTGGTTCATTGCTGGATAAGGATTGGAAGTATGTAGGGCAGGGAAATATTGATGTAAGCGGTATTAAGAATCAGTATGGAACGGATATGGCAGGAGGAAAGGGACATTACAGTCTTGATGATCCGGCCAGCAGAGTCATTACCTACCCGGCTGATGCCAATATTAAGAAAGTCATAGCAGACCTTTACGGAGTTTCGGTTAATGACATTGATGTGGAAATTTCATACGCACCTTACAAAATAACCTATCCCATGGGATGGGTGGATGCAAATGGAACAGGACATGACGCTAACAAGGCAGTCTACCATGTGGATATGACAGCCAGCGTAACCACCAAAGAGAAGGCTACGGCAACCTATTGGCTGTGGGATGCAGGTGAAAGCGGATACCAGCCCGTGGAGAGCTATGATGTAAAGATTGGTGATACTACATCACCTAAGAAGAACTATCCTGCTTCTAAGACAGCAGACGGTGTGGAGTATGTATTCAGCGGATGGTACACAGACGCTGACCGCAGCCAGACAGCCGAATTCCCGTATCAGGTTGACAAGATGGCTAACTTCTATGCCAAGTATATTCCGAATCCATCTATAACGGTTCATTACGAGGCCATAGGGGGAGGAAGCGTATCTCGAACCAAGGAACATTTTAAGGCATATACTGAAAATCCAAAGGGATCAACAGGAACAACACCTTTAGGATACGTGTTTAAGGGATGGTTTGACAATGATGAGGGTGCGGGAGAACCTATTTCTGCCGACCTTAAGTTCACACCCAGCAAGCCGGAAGGCGGATGGATTGACGGAATGACCTTCTACGCAGTGTGGGAGGGAGCTATGGATACCCTTACCTACGATGCAAATAAAGGCGCCGGAACCATGGAACCAAGTAAAGGAAACGTGGGCGGTGGTGTCATTGTAAAGGAAAATGAGTTTACCAGAGACGGATACTACTTTGCAGGTTGGAATACAGAAGCAGACGGAACAGGCGCCGCCTATGAGCCGGGTGAAACATATACTCTGACCGCAGGGGATGACATTCTGTTCGCAGTGTGGAAGAAAGTAGGAACCTTTAAGGTTTGGGCATATTATCCTGATATAAATCCTGATCTCAGCTATGGCGACTGGATTGAAATGTATGAGGACTACGGCCCTGATAATGCTCCATTGACCTACAAAAAGAATGGAACCCAGAGCGGTGAGGACCTGACCCTTGATGGGGTAAATGAAATTCTGGCATACAGCAAAGCTCAGACTGAATTGGCCCATGAAGGGGCTCAGATCAGTTCCGTATACCTGCAGTATGAGACAGATGAAACAGACACAGGGTGGTCTGCTGCAATTTATGCCACATTAAAAGACAGCAAAGCTATTGCATTTGAAGGATTAAGTGACGAAGTATTCCATGAAGGCAAAGAGTCGCGCCTGCACATCACCTACAGACTTCCAAGAACCGTTGAGGTGGAATACTGGAAGAGTACGGGAACAGGCTATGAACAAGTGGCTGATGAAGGATACAAAGTAGGTCCGGCATATGTATATGCGTATGATGATATTAACATTTCAGAGACCTCCACGTCCCAGCAGGATATCTTAAAGATAGTTCCGGATTCCCTGCCAGGATACAGTGTGGATAAAGCAGTCTATCTGACGGGAGACAGCGTTCCCACGGGAACAGAGAATGCATTAGCTGGCAAGTACCGCGTGAAGGATACCAGAGCAGTCCAGAGGATCTGTATATTATTAGAAGAAAATGAGGATGTAACCTTAACTTATGTGGCAGGCATTGGCGGCAGTGTGAACCCTGAAAGCGAAACGGTCGCTCCGGCAACCGGTATTGCAGAAGGTTCCGAAGCAACACCATTGCCAGGTTACCACTTTGTGAACTGGACAGTGAATGACCGGGAGGTGGGAACCACCCCAGTCTTAGACACTCAGGAAATCGATGCAGTGGCAAAAGCCGGCGGCATTTATAAAGCAACTACGTTTAAGGCTAATTTTGAAGAGGATGCGGATGTAACCATCAATTATGTGGCAACAGCGGGCGGAAATGTCAGTGTACCAAGTGAAACCCTTGCCCCTGTTACCGATGACGCGGCTGGCTCCACCGCAAGCTCCCTGCCCGGATATCACTTTGTGAACTGGACCAATGAAAAGGGAATTGAAGTCAGCAAAGACTTAAAGTATGTGCCGGCGCGGGTGAATGGCTTGAATGTAGCTGCTACCTATACGGCGAACTTTGCAGAAGATTCTAATATTACCATTTTATACAGGGCAACAGAAGGCGGAACTGTGAAGCCATCCTATGAAACCCTTGCACCTGTAAGCGGTAATGCAGCAGGTTCCGTGGCGGAAGCGCTGCCCGGTTACCATTTTGTAAAATGGACCAACACAGCAGGCGATGTAGTGGGCGAAGACCCGGCATATGTGCCTGCCAAGATAAACGGAATGAATGTGGCAGCTATTTACACAGCCCATTTTGAAGAAGATGCGGATGTTACCATCAAGTATGAAGCAACAACAGGCGGAAGCGTAGATCCTGAAAGCGAGACACTTGCACCGGTGACAGATGATGCAGCAGGTTCCACAGCAGCAGCATTGCCGGGTTACCATTTCGTAAAGTGGACCAATGCAGCCGGAGAAGAAGTCAGCACAGACCTGAAATTTGTACCTGCCAAAGTAGATGGACTGAATGTGGCAGCCGTTTACACAGCCCATTTTGAAGAGGATGCAGATGTTACCATCAAGTATGAGGCAACAACAGGCGGAAGCGTAGATCCTGAAAGCGAGACACTTGCACCGGTGACCGGTGTGGCAGCAGGTTCCGAGGCAAAAGCACTGCCGGGTTACCATTTTGTAAACTGGACCAATGCGGCTGGAGAAGAAGTGGGAACGGATCTGAACTATGTACCTGCCAAGGTAAACGGGCTGAATGTAGCAGCCACTTACACGGCACACTTTGAAGAAGATGAATCAGTGACAGTCAACTATGTGGCTGACATTGGAGGAACCGTTAACCGGGCAGAGGAGACTCTGGCACCGGCAACCGGCAAACCGGAAGGCGCAAAGGCAGCTGCGGAAGATGGATATGTATTTACCCATTGGACTAATGAGGCCGGTGAGAAGGTAGGAGTGGATGAAACCTTTATTCCAAAGAAGAATTCTGAAACTCAGGTATTTGAAGCAGATACCTATACAGCCCACTTTGCCATGAGAGGCGATTTAAGCTACAGGGTTGAATACTACTATGACGGAGTCTTAGGTGAAGTTGATACCAAGGACAATGTAACATTCGGAACAGAAATTCCATTTACCACAGTGCCAAGAGACTTTAACGGCAGGAACTATATCTTTGAAAGCGCCAACGGCCCCAGGACAGCAGGTTCTGACAGCAACGCCAATCTTGTGAAGGTATATTATGTATTAGATGATATTGGCGGGAAGGACCCGCAGACCCCGGATGGAATACCTGATAAATATCAGATCACCTTTACGTATGTGGCAGGCAATAACGGAACCGTCAGCGGGACCACCAGTGAGGTTCACACCATCCAGCAGATCACCAGGGATCCGGAGACCAATGAGATCATCAAGGTTGGCAGTGTAACACCGGCTCACCCAAGGGCAGATGTTACCACAGGCGCCAACAGCGGATACACGTTCAACAACTGGAGTATTGATGGAAATGCAGGTAAGACCTACATTAATACAGATGCAGTGAAAGCTGATTCATTTGTACAGGATACCACATTTATTGCAAACTTCAGATCCACCGGTGGAAGCGGCGGAAGCAGCGGCGGTGGAGGCGGAAGCACTTCCGGCGGAGCCGGACGCTATACTCAGACAGACGGAGGACCGGGAGTAGTAAGCATTAATCCCCAGGATGTACCATTGGCACCACTTCCCGAAACACCATTTACTACCATCGAGGATGATGAAGTACCGCTGGCACCACTGCCCAAAACCGGTCAGGGTTATGCCAAATCAACATTAACCATGGTGATGTCCGGTATCTTACTGATGCTGACAGCCATAAGCAAGAAGCGGAAGGAAGAAGAGTCCTGATAATCAGTAAAAATGGAATCAAACATGGAGTGAAATAAAATACAGGCAGCGCCCAATGGCTGGAAAACCAGCCGGAAGGCGCTGCCTTTTTGCCGCCAAGATATCCAAAAAAAGATTAAAATCGCCTAACCCATATTGCCATTGACTAACAGACGTTGTGAGAATTAAACTATAATCAGACCAGGATAATACCGGAAAAGCAGGGCACAATAAATCTGACAGATCAAGATACATGGAGGTAGGGCTATGCAGTCATTGACAGAAGTTAAGGCAGGAACTGAATGCACCATTAAGTGGATGTTTGGGGCGCCCCAGGTGATGGAGCTCATGAACCAATATGATATAAAGGAAGGAAGCACCATCAGCGTGTTTGGCCAGGGATGGAACAGCACCATCATCGGACGGGATGATGTACGCCTTGCCATCGGAAGTGAGATCGCGGCGCGCATCAAGGTGTAAAGCCGGATGGAGCGTTTATAAGAAGAGATAAGCTGATACAGATATTGCGGATGCCGGGTTCATATCCCTTTCAGGATATGGATCCGGCAATCTTGTTGTCCCTGTCTTTCCCGCCATAGGGATGGAACGGATGTAATCTGATGACATATCATCTATAAAAATACGGGATTTAATGCTATAATTGAACACAGGTATGAATTTGGAAAGGGCAGGAGTGAGATCCGGTCCGGGAATCGCCGCAATAAAGGAAAAGGGGTATGGAAGGTATGGAAGAAATTACAGAACAGATCAGCCTTCCCTATGGAAGGGGATTGCTGCAGGCAGACATTTCCAAGAAACGGATCAGGGCTGTGCTGAACACAAAGCTTAACCGGTATGTGCCGGAGTTTTCTGAGGAGGAGCTGGTCAGGAAATCCCTGGAGCATCCCATAGGGAGCAAACGGTTAAGGGAACTGGCCCGGGGCAGGCAGAGGATCGTGGTCATTACCTCGGACCACACAAGGCCGGTGCCCAGCAGGATCACCATGCCTTTGATCCTCAGTGAGATCCGGGAAGGGAATCCCGGGGCGGATATAACCATATTGGTGGCCACCGGCTGCCACCGTGGCATGACGGAGGCGGAGATGAGCGCAAAATTCGGCGGGGACATTGTGGGAAAGGAAAAGATCGTGGTCCATGACTGTGACGACAGGGAACAGCTGGTGGATCTGGGTTATCTTCCTTCAGGAGGGCGTCTGATTCTGAACCGGCTGGCAGCGGAGGCGGATCTGCTGGTTGCTGAGGGGTTCATTGAACCCCATTTCTTTGCCGGATTTTCAGGGGGACGAAAAAGCGTGCTTCCCGGCGTGGCGGCCAGGGAAACAGTACTGTATAACCACAATTCCGCCTTTATTGCTGACAGCTGTGCCAGGACCGGCCGGATCCAGGGCAATCCCCTGCACCGTGACATGCTTTACGCTGCCCGCAGGGCAGGGCTGGCTTTTATTGTTAATGTGGTCCTTAACTCAGATCATATCATTCTCAACTGCTTTAGCGGGGATTGCGACCAGGCCCATATTGAGGGGAGGAAATGGCTGCTGCCGCTTTGTAAGGTCAGTGCGGATCCGTCTGATATTGTGATCGTGACCAATGGCGGGTATCCCCTGGATCAGAACATGTATCAGGCTGTAAAGGGAATGACGGCGGCAGAGACCATTGTAAAGAAAGGCGGAGTGATCATCATGGCAGCCAGATCAGAGGACGGCCATGGCGGGGAGGCGTTTTACCGCACCTTCAGGGAGGAAGCGGACGAGGACAGGATTCTGGAAAAATTTTTGAAAACGCCGGCAGAGCGGACCATTGTTGACCAGTGGCAGTCACAGATATTTGCCAGGGTGCTTAAGAAGGCCAGGGTGGTATATATTTCTGATATGCCCGGTCAGCTGGTCAGGGAAATGCACATGATACCTGCGGGAAGCGTGGAGGAAGGGATCCGCACAGCGGACCGCCTTCTGGGGCGGGAGGATTCCCTGATCACTGTGATTGTGGACGGGGTATCTGTAATAACAGAGTGCAGCACCATGAAAGGAGACATATGTCAGAACAATTAATGACAGCAGCCGTATATCAAGGCAAAGGGAATATTGTCCTGGAGAAGCGCCCGGTTCCAAGGCTTTTGCATCCCCAGGATGCCATTATCAAAGTAACCCTTACCACCATCTGCTCCAGCGACATACATATCAAACACGGAGCCGTGCCAAAGGCTGTGCCGGGTACTATTCTGGGACATGAGTTTGTGGGGATCGTGGAGAAGATAGGAGCAGGGGTCAAGGGGGTCAGGCCGGGAGACCGGGTGGCTGTCAATGTGGAGACTTTTTGCGGGGAATGCTATTTCTGCAAAAGGGGCTATGTGAACAACTGCACGGACGAACACGGCGGATGGGCGCTGGGATGCCGCATAGACGGCGGGCAGTCGGAGTATGTAAGGATCCCCTTTGCCGACAATGGGCTGACAAAGATACCCGACCTTGTGACGGATGAGGCGGCATTGTTTACCGGGGATCTGCTTTCTACCGGCTACTGGGGCGCTGCCCTGGCTGAGATCAAGCCTGCCGATACCGTGGCCGTCTTAGGGGCAGGACCCACGGGGCTGTGCACCCTTATGTGCGCCCGGCTGTATGGCCCGGCCCGGGTGATCGCAGTGGATGTGTCGGATGAGCGTCTGGAGCTGGCCAAGGCCCGGGGGCTTGCGGACGTGACCTTAAATCCCCTCAGCCGGAATGTGGAGCAGGAGATCCTACGGCTGACAGATGGACGGGGGGCGGATGCTGTTTTAGAGGCGGCCGGAGGCAGGGACACATTCCAGACCGCCTGGAAGATTGCCAGACCTAACGCAGTGGTGTGTGTGGTGGCCATGTACGGGGAGGCCCAGACACTGCCTTTGCCGGATATGTACGGTAAGAATCTTGTGTTTAAGACAGGCGGCGTGGATGCGTCCTGCTGCGGACAGATCATGGAGCTGATCCGGGTGGGCCGCCTGGATACCGGCTGCCTGATCACCCACAGGACAACGCTGGATCATATAATGGAAGCATATGATGTATTTGAGAACAAAAAGGATCATGTGATCAAGTATGCGATCAAAGTGGAATAGGGGGAAATGCAGATGGCTGAATTTCTCTGTAAATAGCTAGGAATAGCGGGAAGTATGGCTGAAACAGTAAGATGGGGATAGAAAATACTGGAAAAATGATGTATGATAAAAGGAATGGCAAAAACAGAAAGACAGGTAGGCCATAGGCATGGCAGACCGGGGAAATGGGGTGTAGTATTGCAACAGTCAGATACGGATATGATTGAGGGTGGTATATTTAAGTCCATACTATGGTTTTCAATTCCACTGCTCATAGGAAACTTCTTTCAGCAGCTTTATAACACAGTGGATTCCTATGTGGTTGGAAATTTTGTGAATACCAATGCGCTGGCCGCTGTGGGGGCGTCCACGCCGGTGATCAACATGCTGGTGGGGTTCTTTATGGGGCTTTCAGCAGGCGCCGGCGTGGTCATATCGCAATATTTTGGGGGAAAGCAAAAAGAGGAGATAAGCAGGGCGGTTCACAGCTCTGTGGCTCTCACAGCGCTTCTCAGCATAGTGTTCACGGGAGCGGGCATGGTTCTCACCAAACCTCTGCTGCGGGCCATCGGGGTGCCGGAAGAGGTGCTGCCCCATTCTTCCCTGTATCTGCTGATCTATTTTGGCGGAATCACATTTTCCCTATTCTATAATATGGGCGCAGGCATCCTGCGGGCAGTGGGGGATTCAAAACATCCCCTGATCTATCTGGCTGTGGCCAGTCTCGTGAATATTGCCCTGGATTTTCTGTTTGTATGTGGGTTCCACATGGGGATTGCAGGTGTGGCCATTGCCACCATCATTGCCCAGGCAGTCAGCTCGGCCATGGTCCTGTATAAACTGATGCACACTCAGGAGGATTACAGGATCGAGCTGCGCAAGGTGCGTTTCCATAAAAAAATGGTCCGCCGGATCGTGTCCCTGGGATTTCCCGCAGCCCTTCAGCAGAGCATCACATCCTTTTCCAATGTGGTGGTGCAGTCCTATATTAATTTCTTTGGCGCGGCAGCCATGGCCGGGTATTCCGCCATGCTGAGGATCGATGGATTCCTGCAGCTTCCGCTTCAGAGTTTTAATATGGCCATCACAACATTTGTGGGCCAGAACATAGGAGCACGCAAGTATAAAAGGGTAAAAAAGGGAATCTGGGCCGCCTGGGCCATGTGTTCCCTGGTGATTCTTGTGGGTTCTGTCTGTATGTATTTCTTTGCATCATTCCTCATCAGCATCTTTACGGATGATGCCCAGGTGATCGCCAATGGAAGCGGTATGCTCCGGATATTCTCCACAGCCTACATCATCCTTCCTGTGATCCAGATACT
>Ga0192266_1126_pt1 | contig 13104 bp, 16 predicted proteins | sample Koala_Koa23_L3_FD_131261 | JGI IMG/M metagenome (GOLD analysis project Ga0192266, IMG submission 131261) | Enriched cells from koala feces incubated with labeled cellulose particles, San Francisco Zoo, California, United States - Koala_Koa2-3_L3 ...
CGGGGCCAGTGGCCCGATATGTTGTCTTGCCGCCGTTTCCGTTGATTCTTCCGGAATGGGATTAATCAGGTCACTGCTGGCAATCATCACACCGACAGTTCCCGTTCCCATCCAGTGACGGTATGTCCATGCGCGGGTAATGCCGGGTACTTCTTTAGCCCAGACGACATAGTCCCCGTCAGCCCCGCCCTGCGGCGTCCAGTAATACCGCTCAATGACGCGGGCGCGCCACGTTTCCAGATCTTCAGTATCAAATCCGCCTGTCAGAGTGTCAGCCACACCGGAAGACGGCAGACCATTCACCGGCGTGACCAGGATTAATGCCGTACCGTCGTCAGCGTTACCGACCGCGCCTGCACTTGAGCAGGCGATCGGCACGCGCAGGACACCACCGGAGCTGGTTGCATCGGCAGTTGCCGTGTACTGAACCAGGTCATCGCGCTGAATCACGCTCCCGGCGGTCACTTTCAGGCCATCGCTGACACCTTCCCAGCGCATATACCCGCTGGCAGCCGTGGCCCCCTTGCGCGGACACCGTTTCATCGCAGCATGTCGCGCCAGCCAGGACTCATCGCACAGGTCAGGCAGCATGTTCATTGCCAGATAATCGATGTACCCGTAAACCGTATGCAGCGCCGCCGCATACACCTTTGCCCGCACGTCTTCATCCATGCGCCGGAGCGTGTCGCTGACGTCCAGCCTGGCGAATAAATCGTTACGGAGCATACTGATATTTTCTGCCAGCGTCGGGCGCTGAAATTCACTGTCCGCCATGCGTTATCGCACTCCACAGATCATCAAAAGAAATCATTACCGGTCCGTCACGACGCCAGAGAGTGATACTGTTACCCAGTTCATTAATCCCGGTGCGGCGGATATCCAGATCAATACGGGACACCACGCCGTCATCAATCATCCATTGCAGGCATTCGCGGATATACCCCCTTACCGTCAGCACCAGCTGATTGGTCAGTTTGCTGCGCTGAAGCAGCCACAGTCGGGAGCCGTAACGGTCATTCTGTACCGCAGGCCAGGTATCCCCCCACCATCCCATCGGGACGTCGGCATTGTCATCAGGCTCCGCCCGCCGCCAGGTGAACAGGGAAATCACCACGGCGCGGGTCAGCGGATCCAGCGGTGCGCTGGCGCAGGTGCGTTTACCGTTCACCGTCAGCCACAGTTCCATCATGCCTCCATCGCTTTATCAGGTTTGTCGGTGTTACTGCCCTGACCGTTCTCTCTATGACGATGCCCGTTATAGGCAAGCCGCATCTCTGACATGGTGGTGCCGCCGGAGTCGCACAGGTCTTTCACCTGTCCGGTCACTTCCAGATCCATTTCAAAACGTGCTTCAGGTGCATTGCGAAACGTGATCGTTTTCCCTGCACCGTCCACCACGATCCCCTCCCGGGTCAGCGTCACAGACTGCCCCTGATCGTCATAGACAGCCACCTCACCCGTCTGCAGCCCTTTTAGGCGGTAGCGTCGGTCCGACACCGTAACAACCACCGCATGAGAACGGTCGCCATCCGGAAACAACACCACCGCTTCCGCACCGCTGTTTGCCCTTGCGGTAAAACCGTAGGGTTCAAGATGTTCAACCCCAGCTTTGGGTTCACCGGCAATCAGGGACACATCCACGGTCTGACATTTCGTGGCGGCACTGATGCTTTTCACCACGGCCCGCCCAATCAGGCCGAGAAGTTGTCGCTGCATGGCTTCAATCGTCCTCATCAGAACGGGTCCTCCTGTACTCTGGCTTTTTTCTTTTTCCGCGCGCCGGGGGCTTCGGGTTCAGGCAGATAAGCATCAGGCGGGCCGACACGGATTTCCGTCAGGGTGCCGTTCTGGTCCTGAGTAAACGTGACTTCCGAGACAAGCAGTTCGGTATTGTCGAAACCACAGACCGGATCGAAGACAATCACCCGCTGGTTGGGCTGCCACAGCGTACCGTTACCCTGTCGCCAGCCCTGCACCACATAGGTGGTTTCATCCGTCCGCGCCGCCCGTTTTCGGGCTTCAAAGTCAGCACGCGCAATACAGCCTGCCCCCGTGGCCTGCCCTGTCTGCCTGATATACATCGGACGGTAACGGGCAATAAATGCGTCCTCTGTGCGGGCCCGCAGCGCGATGGTGGTGGCCTCACCGAAATCATCGTCGTTTCCGGCACGCTGCCCCGCCACCTGGTAAACAGAAAACCGCTCCCGGATACTCTTCTCCGTATCACAGGAAAGGATGTTTTCCCCAAGTACCAGCGCGGTATGTGCCCGCGTTGAGCCAATACCGCCAATCACCAGCCTGCCGTGCGGGTCGTCGTAAGCCAGCGCCTGCTGCTGACCGAGTATTTTGTTGATTACCTCAATCACCGTTTCACCGTGATCAGGCTGAACATCAGGAATAACACCCGACGGCGCACCGCTGTTCACCACCTCAATGCCGAAAGGCGCAGCAAGCGCCTGCGCAATCTGCACCAGCGAGCGTCCGTTAAACTGTGTCGGTTCGGCTGCACAGTCAATCAGGTCAGCAGTCAGACTACGTCCGGCAATACCGGTGCTGACCGAACGGGCATCGTAACGAACGGGCGTCGCCTCCACCCAGCCGGTGATCACCCGCTCATCACCAATCAGCACCTCCACTTTTGAACCGTTTTTAATGCGCGGCTGAAGCGTGGTGATACCCTCATCTCCCGGCCACTGGCGGGTGATCTCCACACTGAAATCCCGCGCCAGCCGTTCAATACCGGCACCGATGCGCACCGATGTCCAGCCATTCCACTCCCGGCCATTTACCCGTAGCGTGACGTTATCGTTCATTGCACTGGCACCTTCAGAGGGATCACCGGCACAAAGCCGGGATGCGTAATGGCATTACGCCGGATAATGTCCGCGTCACGCGCCGCGTTATCAAACCAGGTCGCCGCCAGCACCAGCGCGGGTAAAACCTCATCCGGTGTGCGCTGAATGATCCGTGCAGACTGTTCAAGGCGCGTGTTGATATCCGCATTCAGATCTGCTTTCACCCGGCGCAGCGCCAGAAACAGCGCATCACTGGTTGTACGGGACAACTCCTTATCAATTGCCGTATTCAGTGTGTCGCGAATGTCAGTCAGTTCTTCCCACGTCGGCAGGTCAACCGTGTTTTTCACCGCCGGTGCATTGTTCAGTGCCGGATGCGTGACGGAAGGCCAGCCAGTGCTCTGCGCGGGTGTTGTTGCCTGCCCCACTGCGGCATTCTGCATCACCGCGGAAGTTGTTGGCGCAGGCAATCGGGTGACGGCATACGCCGCTTCGCTGATTGCGGTCGTACGAAGGGTGCTGGCAACCACGTTACGCTGCTGTGTCGCCGTGGCGGTGGTTTTACTGTCCGTTTTCCAGACGCCGCGCGGTTGCAGATCGCTGCCGAGGCTGACACCGGAAAGCGTTTTGATCATGGTGACCAGGTCGCTGGCGTTACCATAAAGGCGTTTCCCGGTACGCCACATTTTCTGCACCTGCTCAACGAAATTTTTGCCTGACGATGGCGGCGGCAGAAGTACCGAGATATCCCCCTGCAACAGCCTGGCGGCATCCGATACGGCAGAATCCACCACTTTCATCGCATCAGAAACATACCCAAGCATTGTGCTGGCATTACCGACGACGTCGTTCTGCACAAAATCTGCCACGCCATCGATACTGAAACCACTGAAGCTATCACTGATGCAGTCATCCAGTGCAGAACAGGATGACATCAGCGTCTGCGCCGTCGCCGCACCTGAAGTAGGGTAAGAGAGTTCTCCCGCTTCGACAAACTTCAGGTCAAAGCGGACAATACGCCCTTCACTCTTCGATGTGCTGATCCGAACTTCCCCGTCAACACAGACTTTCAGCTCACCGTAAGTCGGATGGACAAGCGTGCCAGGACCGGGTTTATTCAGCGCGTCAATCAGGCGATCGCGCTGGTCAAAGCAGTCATCTCCCACCACATAAGCTGTGATGGACGGGCGGAAAGTGATTTTCCCCAGGTCTTCGGTATAGGGTTTGTCGCGGTTCGGGTATTCGTGCGTTTCCACACGGCGACCGGTTCCCGCACTTTCTTCTTCAACCTTAAACGGCACACCGCGAAATGACGCGTCCTGAAGTCTGTCTTTCCACGTCATATAAACTCCGTACATAAAAAATCCCACCGGAGTGGGACTCATTAACAGATTAATTTTTCATTACCTGCCAAAGCGCGTATAGCCAACATCATGGCTGACATCAAAACCGCTGGATCGCGTTTCCATAACCCGCATACCCGGAGGCGAATTCACAAAAGAGACCTTGATCTCACCATCAACTTTTGGCGCAGAAGCTTTGTTAATCATGAAGGGATTCGGGCCTGTGGCATCGGAGGCGTTGTTTGACTGAGCCGGATCTACCGCCGGATAAGGTGTGTATCCCCGTGCCGGTATTCCCGTCCCATAAGCATCATAAGCACCCACGCCCCACTGCGCCGAGTTAATGGCATCGACCGTGTCACCGGAACTGTCGGTAAACCATTCAATAATCGGCTTCAGCTTATCCCACATATCCTGAAACCACTTAACAACCGGTCCCCAGTTATTGATCACCATCCCCAGCGGCGACCAGGCAAAAACCTTCTTCAGAAGTTCCCAGCCAGCCTCAAAATAAGGACTAATGGTTTCCCAGAGTTTCTTAAAATAAGGTCCGACAACATCCCAGTTAGTGATAATTAATCCCGCAGCCAGGGCAATCGCCGTCGCAATCATGCCAATCGGCGTCATCGACATGATCCTGCTGACGATACTGATGGCACTGCCCACGCCCATCAATCCCAGTTTCAGAATCGCAAGACCGGCAGCAAGCCCGACGACGCCGCGAATAACCCGGGGATTTTCATCCGCAAACTTCGTGAATTTTTCCCCCAACTCCCCCAGCCATTGCGTGATATTTTTAGCGTCACCAGAAAATGCGCCGCCAATAGCTGCAAGACCGTTAGTTGCGGTCCCCGTCATTGCCTCCCACAGGTTGGACAGCGTACCAAGCTGTGCCTGAACACGTTTATTCAGGCTGGCCTGTTTATTCATCTTCTGCTGGATCTGATCGTAACCATCCTTTCCTTTATCGATCAGAGCATTGACCACCTGAAGGGTTTCGGCATCATCACCAAATATTGCCTTAAGTACACCTGTTCGCTTAACGTCGGTCAGTTTTCGCAGCTTTGCCAGTTGCTTAAACATGTTATCAAGACCGCCAAAACTCCCTTTGCCGTCAGTAAAATCGAGCTGCACTCCGAGTTTCTGGCGGGCCATGACTTTATTGACGTCCCTGATTTTCTTAACGCTTAATCCGGACTGGATAACTTTTCGCAGGGCATTACCTGCCGACTCCCCGTTCATCCCCATCTGATCCATCATGACGCTGATAGGGGCAAGGCTCTGTGCAGCCTGAAGTCCGTCCTTATTCACCATCTTCAGAACAGAACTGGTTTTAGTGAAGAAGGACAACATGTTGGTATCGTCAACGCCCAGATAAAACGCCTTCTGGATAGTGTCGAACAGCCCCATCATGTCTTCTGACGCCGTTCCGGTAGCATCCTGCATCTTTGCAGCAAACTCAGCAGCCGCTTCCGGTGTTTTTTTCAGTTGTACCGCAAGATAAGCTGTCGCTTTACCCACACCACCAAGAATGTTTTCTGCCGGGATCCCCTGACGCACCAGCATCTGCATCATGTTCTGGAAATCAGCCGTTGTACCGGGTAGCTGGTTACCCAGGCCAATAGCCAGTTTATTGATGTCCTGAAAGAGCTTTCCAACCTCGCCGTTCGCATCCATCATGGCGACTTTCAGCCCGGTGGCGGCGTTTTCCTGATCAGCATAAGATTTCAGGGAAAGCGTCAGACCCGCTGCCAGTCCGCCACCAAGCGCCAGCCCACCCTGTGACGCTTCTTCCGCCTGGCGTTTAAATCCCCGGATTTTCTTTTGCATTTTCGACAGCGCGGGAGAAAGCCTGTCGACACCGGTGATCAACGCCTTAAGCTCAAATTCAGCCATGTGTGCGTTTCTCCTGCTCTATCCTGTTTGCCTGACTGACCAGCAAGGGAATTTCACTGATCGGCATATTCAGCAATTCGAAGGGATTAATGCGCCAGTAGCTGGCGCAGTCAAAGAAGCGATCAGTGAGGTATTCAGCCGTCAGGCCTGGAGGAAAAAACCAGCCACAAGCCACGCCGCTGCATTCAGGTCTGCCGGAGACATCTGGTCGACAGAGCTTTGCGGCACTTTCGCCAGCCGCACAATGTATTTCGACACCACATGCGCCAGAAGTCTGACGGACTCATCCTGATTCATCTGGTAGGGATACCCCAGCTCGCGGACATCCTTCCCGGTGGGTTCATCAAACTCCAGTACGGAGAGTGTCTCACCATGAGCGATAATCGGTTTCTTTAACTCAAGCTCTTTCATTACTGGTAATCCCCTTCTTCACCGTGGAACTCAAGATCAACCGTGCCTTCTTCGGCATTATGGTTCGCTTCTCCGTGCAGCCAGGCGGACGACAATACATAGACCTGACCGTTCGCCAGCTCGGCAGTGATGGTCATCTCATCAGACGAGGTGATTTTGCTCACCGGAAAATTTTTCGGCACCTTGAAGGTCCCTTTGACATAAGGCGCACGGTGAGTTTCCTTGCGGTCCACTGAACCGTCCAGACCGATGATGTCATCATTGACCGTCCTGTTCATGGGCACCTCAATGCCGCCGGTCAGCGATAGCTGCTGACCGTCAATTTTGAAATAACAGGTTCCCCCGATACGGGCCATTATGCAGACTCCTCTGAATACTGAAGACGGAACTGGTTAACCACGGCAAAAACACGCAACTGGTTAACATAGTCAGGCGGGAACAGCGTGTTCAGGCGGTTCGGATCGCTGGCATCACGCTCCACAACCAGGTACTGCTTAAACAGTTCGTAGTTTTCCACGATCCCCGCACGCTCAAGCTGACGGTAGGTTGCCAGCAGTTCCCCTTTGATTACCGCCGGGGTGACAATCGCCTGACCGGGACCAAAGCGGGTACCGTCGCTGGCAAGCTTGTGACGCCCGTACTTACTGGTAATGACGGATTTCAGTTTGCGCAGTACATACGCACTGGTATGCAGCGTCTCGCTGTCGAGGTAGCTGTTATCCGCAACCCCGTAAGCATTTTTCCTGTACGTAGTGACATCACGCTGAATGCGCAGCACCCCGCTTTCGACATACGCCGTTGCCACGCCATGAGACAGCAGGGTCTGCTGCTCGGTCATCGTGAACCGTTTCCCCTTCGGCGCAGGCAGCATACCCACCAGCTCACCGGTCTGCGTGGGACGTGCCGGATCGTTGCGGATAAACACCGCTGCGCGGGCGGTACGGCTTGCCGCCAGCTCGTCGGCAGGCGTCTGGGTCTCTTTTTCGTACCCCGCCAGGGTGATGTGCTGCTGGTTAAACTGGTCACCTGCGTTCACCAGTTCTGACAGTGTGCCGGTCTTTGCCGTATACACATGACCATACAGCTGACGCGCATAGCTCCAGCGACCGCTGGTATCGTTCATCTCGGTCACCAGCGTGTTAACGGAGGCCGTGTCGTTGAACGGCAGACCGATATAATCAAACGGCTCATCCGCCATTGCAGCCACCGCGCCGGTGAGAACCGGAGCGCCCGTTCCGGCGGTCCCCGTCGCCACGGCAATCTGTACGCCCGCTGGCAGCACTTCGCCCCCACCGAAGCCGTAGTAATTGAGGCTGACAGGAATTTCATTCCCGCAAAGCCCCTTATGACGCGCGGTCAGCGTGACAACACCAGCCGAAGATGAAGCTGTAAACGGCAGAATCGGAACGGCATTGATGGCATCCTGGATACTGCTGGCAATCGTCGTGACGTTATCGCCGTTGGTCACCGGAGCCTGCACGCGGGTACGTCCCACATAGACATTCACCGTGCCGCTTTCGGTTGCTTCCCCGGTCACCGTCAGCGTAACCGTTGCCGCCGCGCCTGTGGCTTCCGGAACGGCAATCACATACAGCTCACCAAACGGGTCGGTCTGGCGATAAGCCTCGACCATACGCGCCAGCTGACTTCCCGCACCACAAATCTGGCGTGCATAGTCTGCCGACGGCATCAGCACCAGACTGTTGGCAACAATCTCTGCACCGTTATTGGCATGACCAATCAGCAGCGATGCTCCGCTGTCCTGTGCAGTATTCGCAGCCTGGTTATCCATTTCCGCATAAAACAACGGAACCAGCGTATTCGACGGAATGGTGTTAAAGCTTATCGTCATCGGTATTCACCTTTTTATTCACGCGCCGGATATCACCCGCTGCTTCACGGCGCAGCCAGTAGTTGTTCTCGTCAACATTTCGCCCTTCGGCGGGCAAAAGGTCGCCGCGGGCAGGGTCAGGCACTGACCGCCCTTTAACAGGTTTCACAAACATGATGATCCTCAGGAAGGAAGGGGTATTTCGGTGTGATGTTCGATATCGCCGTCAGGCCCGTTACCGGGCTCGAGATAATCAACATCAATCGCCAGCGTTCGCAGTTCATCCAGACTGTTCAGGTCATCCTGCTGGCGGGTATCGTCTTCGGTCAGCTCGCTGATGACCGAAAAATCGAACTGATAAATCAGCTCATGACGATTCAGATCCAGCAGCGTGCCGCCGTCATAGGTAATCGGGTTACCGCACGCTTCCGGGTTCCAGCCCAGCAGAGCCTTAAAGAGCATCTGCCGGACATCGTCCACCACATCATACGAGGCAAACTGACCGCGCTCATCACGCCCGTTACTCAGTATGACAACCACGGAGAAGCCCTCTTTCAGCTCCTGCCAGTAGTCGGTCTGGCTTTTGTTTTCTCCCGGAGAGTCATCACCCGGTACCACATATGCCGCCGGGAGCTTCAGCTTTCCGACCTCCGGCAGATTTTTGAACTGGGCCGCGCCTGCCACCCGGTTTTCAAAATACGGACAGCGGGCACGCAGCGCAGCAATAACAGGCGTCAGTTTCATCTGTGTCGTCGCTCCGGCTTCAGTGATTTACGCAATTCCCGCGCCAGAAAATAGCGTGTCCAGCTGCGGTTCTTTTCAAGAGTTTCCACCATGAAGTTATTACGTGGAGCCAGTCGCCAGCCGCTGCCACCGGATGCACCACGATGATGACTACGACGACGTTTTGCTCCTCCCCGGACACCAAAAAACAGAAACGCCGGATAGAAGTCACCAGAGATCATCCGGTTCCCCTTCCCGTTGTGCTGGTTAGGGGCAATGCGTGTCATAAAACCGGCTCGCTTTTTACTGGCTCTCGGCACCATGTAACCAATCGAACGAGCCAGGCGTCCGGTCTGATAACCGGGGTTTTCACCCGGTGCCGACCGCGCACGGCGCATCACCAGCCGACGGGCATCACGCATATGACGCTGCCCAATCGTGATAAACGCCCGCCGGACACGGGCGCGGTTAAAGCGCATCTCCGCGGGCTGCTGAACATCAACGTGAAAAAAGGGAGTCGCCATTGCTGCCTCCGTGACTCTGCGTAAATTCGCCCAGTTCCGTACACTCCAGCAGCAGAAAGCGCCGCGCCCCGTTCAGATCGCGCTGACGTTTCACCCGGTACACACTGTCACCGCAGACCACCTCATAATCAGCGGTGATCCCCCGGCGGTAGCGAATGGTGATGTAATGGGTGATGGCGTCCCCGGTCTGCGCGGTTTCCTGCCAGGTGGTGGCACTGGTCTGGATAACCTTCGCCCATGTCCGGAACGTAACCGGGTATTGAGACTCCACGCCAAAGTTACCCGCGGGCATATCCACCCGCTGGCGGATCAGGACGCGTTTATTCAGTTCACCGGGGTCCGGCAGAATGTAGGTTGCGCTGGTCTGCGCCTGACGAATTTTCATTGCGGAAAGTACCTGTACGGGCCGACAAGCCAGCCAAAACTCTGCGGCATGTCGAGTTTCTCCACCTCCGTAACCGACGAGCGGTTTTCGTAAAAATGGCTGATAAGCATCAGCATCCCCAGACGAATATCATCCGGCAGGTGCAGCCCGTCCGGATCGCTGTCCGGAATGGTTTCATCCGGTGCATAGAGCTTCCGGTTCAGATACGTTTCCGTCCGCTTTTGTGCCGCACAGGCCAGCAGTTGCAGATGGCGGTCATCAGCATCGAAATCCTCATCCAGCCGGAGTTGGGCTTTAATCTCTTCCATTGTCAGAAGCATACTCAGCCCTCTTTACTGGTCGTGGCTTTCTTCTCTTTTGCCGCTTTACTGCTTTTTGCACTGATTCCGCGCTCTGCTAACCCGGCCTGAAGTGCAATCTCCTGCACCCGGGCAGGAAGCGCCCCGTCGTCATACTCACCGGCCCGAATGACCTCAACACGCATACCGTCCGGTGACCATTTCAGATCTTGTTTCAGGATCATGATTCTTCACCCGTCAGAACAGGGGGCGCGGTTCCGCGCCCCTGAGTGATTACGCCGCTGCAATCTTCAGCAGTTTGATGGCCTGCGAATCGACCAGCATCCCGCCGGTGCGCTTGGTGGTATAAAAACCGACAAACGGTTTATTGGTGTACGGGTCACGCAGAATGCGGGTGCCGATACGGTCAACGATGGTGTAACCCCGTTTGAAGTTACCAAATGCAATGGCTTTCGCATCAGCGGCGATATCCGGCATCTGTTCGTTTTCAGCGATACCGTAACCCGCCAGAGAGGACGGCTGCCCCAGTTCCAGCCCCGGACGCCACAGATAGTTACCCTCGGTGTCTTTCAGCAGACGGATGGCAAACAGGCTATTGTTGTTCATCATGAACTTCGCGCCTGTGCGGTGTGCCTTACGCAGCGTGTAAATCAGTTTGATAATGGCGTCTGCGGTCACCGCCGTCGCGTCGCCGGATACAATATGCTGAAGTTTGCCGAACGCCCGGACCTTATCGGTTTCATCCGTGGATTCATACGCCAGGAACCCTTTCGGCTTCTTGGTACCATCGCCGGTGGTAAAGGCAATTTCTTCCTGTTCGGCAAATTCGGTTGCCAGCTCGCTGTTGATCCATGCTTCCACGTTGAAAAAGGCATCATCCAGCATTTTCTGGGTGGCCTGCGGGTTACCGTAGATTTCCCCCATGAAAGGTTCAATCAGCTTCAGTCTGGAGGTGGCAGTCTGGGATCGCGTATCCGTTTCCCCCACCCATCCGGAAGCCGTACCGCCCAGATTCACCAGTTTTTTGTAGTCGGAACCGCCAACGGTGATCACCGTGGCTTCCTGACGCATCACCACTTCATCTTTAAGCAGGTTGAGAATGTTGCGATCCAGCGCTTCCGGCACGGCGTAGCCACCGTCTTCATCGGTGCCCACCTGCAATGCCTTACGCTCCAGATCGCGCAGACCGTCTTCACGGCCTTTACGCAGGAAGCACACAAACGCCTCTTTATGCTCGGTGGCCAGTTTATTTTGCGCACCACCTGCCGGACGTTTCAGCTCAAGCAGCTCTTTTTCAAGATCGCTTTTGAGGTTTTCCAGCTCGCTGAGTTTCCCGTTCAGGGTTTCCACCTGCCCGGCAAGTTTGCCTTTTTCCTGCTCAATCGCATCCACGCGCTTGTCGTTCTTTGCTTTGAAGTCGTCAAACTTCTGCTGCAGCTCCTGCGCGACCTGTTCCACATCTTTAATATCAACCGCCATCGTATTTCTCCTGATTAGAAGTTCAGATTTTTCAGTGCATTCAGTGCAGAGCCCACATCCTCAGCGTCGCGCAGGGACAGTGCGCCATAGCCCCCGGCCATGAATGCTTTGGCCTGGGTACGGGAGAGTCCGACATCACGCAGGACTCTTTCGATTTTTTTCTGTTCGGGGATTTCCCCGCGGGCCAGTGCGTTCTTGACGTCGCTGATCCGCGCCTCGTCGTTAGACGGGAACGTCACCAGGCTGACTTCCCAGAGGTCGATTTCTTTCAGCAGAAAGGCTTCTTTGCTCCGGTCGTATTCCCAGTCTTTCAGGACGTACCCAATAGAAAGGCCGGTTAACGAACCGGCCTTCATGTGTGCATGTGCGCGTTTTGCGAGGGGATCATCATCAATAAGCAACCGTCCCCTGACGTAAAGCCCGACATCGTCTTCCTTCATTTCGGTGTAAACACCGATGGGTTCATCCATGCGGTGCTGCCAGAGCAGCGCAGGTAACGCTTTTCTGTCACTCCACGCCCGCAGGGAAGCAGCAAATGCCCCGGACATCACCACATCATCGTGGCTGTCCTTTACACCAAAGACGGAGCCATACCCTTCAAACTCACCGGAGTCACTGACAGATTTCAGACTCAGCGGTACATCAAGACGTTGTTTCGTCTGCATTGGCGTTATCCTTCTGCTTACCGGCTTTACTACCATCGGAGGGTTTCGTGGTCATGTTCATCGGTGTGAGATAGACATCACCACCGGGACGCGGATTCATATCTTCCAGGTCGCGGCAGTCATTGGGAGAGTAAATTCCCCAGTTGATCCCGGTGGCGTAGGCTTCAAAACGGGACTTCATATCCCCGCGCAGTAACGCCCCGGCGTTAAATTTGGCGTAATAAACGCCCTGCTTACTTTTTCGTACCAGTCCGGTGTTGATCCGCTGTTCGATGCGGGTCAGATACGGCACCAGTGAATAGTTGATAAATCCCAGCCCCAGCTCTTCGATATTGTTGAAGGTGGCGCGATCGGTGTTCTGCACCATGTGCAACGGCACCCGGAACAGACGACAGATTTCTTCAAGCTGAAACTTGCGGGTTTCCAGGAACTGGCTGTCCTCGGCGTTCAGCGCCATCGACTTCCAGTCCAGCCCCATCTCAAGGATCATCGGGCGGTGAGCATTGCCAAGCCCGGTGTGACGCTCCTCAAAATCTTTCTTCAGGCGCTCATAAGCCTGATCTGACAGCGTCTGCTCTGTACGCAACACACCCGACGTCACCGCGCCATTGCTGAACAGTCTGGCCCCGTGCTCTTCGGTCGCTGCCGCCAGCGATATTGCCTCGCGGGCATAGGCGATGGGATTCAGCCCCACCAGTCCGTCCAGCGTCAGCGTGCGCACATGCCAGATATCCTCCTGGCTCAGTACATCCG
>Ga0192266_1145_pt1:0-10000 | contig 11709 bp, 5 predicted proteins | sample Koala_Koa23_L3_FD_131261 | JGI IMG/M metagenome (GOLD analysis project Ga0192266, IMG submission 131261) | Enriched cells from koala feces incubated with labeled cellulose particles, San Francisco Zoo, California, United States - Koala_Koa2-3_L3 ...
ACCGAGTGGGGAGCTGCAGCCATTCCACACGGCGAGTGTAGCTTCACCCTCCCAACTGATATTGGTGTAACTAATAATGTTTTCCTCCTCATCTACTTCGCGCGTGTATTCGATATTTTTCAGATAGAGTGAACTGCCCAGTGTGGAGCCGCTCGCCAGTGGCGAAGTATACCAGTCGTTTTTGGCGGTTAGCGTAGAGTTGGGAACGCTGTAGTTCGTCTCATAGCCGTCGGCGCGTTCTTCGGTCAGTTCGCTTTCCGTGAACCGGATAAAGTTGCTGTAAGCCAACTCTCCTACACCGCGTGTAAGGGTGTCGCTTCCGATTTCCTCCGGTCCGTAATAAATGGGGTTCACACGCGTTTCGCCTTCGTTGTAATTGCCACTGTCCGCCCAATTGTAATTAAAATAATGAAGGCATGGCACACCCCGTTCGTTGTTTTTTAGCCCGAGCGTCCGCCCGGTAATAGCGCCGTAGGTTAAAAACAGGTCGAGCGGCTGGACGTCGGGCAGGTTGTCCATCAAATAAAAGGGGTCCCCCTGCTGCAGTTTATTGCCCCCACTATCGACCGCCGTCGGCAGAACGATAACGAGATACTTACCAATGGTGTTATAATACTCATCCGCCTCGGCGGTCCAGCCCAGATCCAGCCCGGCGGAAATACTTTCCAGTAGATACATGTACGACACACAGGGCATGAAGGGCATATCGCCGGGGAGAGATGAGAGTGTAAGGGAGGCGGAGTTCCAGGTATCGGGCGTCTCGCTGGCGTTCGAACTCAGGTATTTAATGCCGTTTGTGCCGACGAGTACGCAGGTTATTTCACCGCTCGAATTTTCACCCGAGGCATTTTTTACAGCCATAGCCCGCCAGGTATTACTGCCGATGCTTACTTCCGTCCACTTTTTCACGTCGGAAACATCCGCTTCCTTCACATAATAGCTGTGTCCATCCGCTCCGGCGGTTATATAGTAGTTATTCCAGTATCCGCCGCAAAACATGGGATAGGATAACGTCTTATCGTCTTTTCCGTTGATAGCGGTAAAACGCGGGGCGCTACTATTACTACTATTTGTATTATAAAATAACCGGGTACCGTTTCCACCCTTGCCTGCTATTCCGGCTAGCCATCTCCCTCCCTCATGGGAGACAAACCATCCATTTTTATCACCCTGTAGACTCCCGCTTTTCGGGCTTCCGCTTCCGGGGCTCTCGCGGTACCATCCCGACCCGTGACGTCCGACGCCGTAAATATAGTTTTCGCTCGTCGCCATGGAATACGTCCCGTTTCCGCTGGCGCTGCCGCCTAGTTTGGTCCCCCCGGAAGTGGAAGTGTTCCCCTCACAGGATTTAGAATAAACCTCGCTGCCGGACGTGTAATACAGATAACTTCCACACACGGAGAGCGGGGCATACGCGTGTCCGGACTGATATCCTTTGTCGGCATTATCTAAAAGAGGCATTTCCAGCCCGGAGACAAAAGGCGTGAGTGCGTCAATGGTGCCTATACCTTGAAAGGAATAAATCGCGTTCGATTTCCGGACGTAATAGGTAGTTTCTTCGTTTCCGCTCGACTCCTTGTCATAAGCCGCACACGCATAAAAACCACTGGAAGAGGCTTCGGGGGTCTCCTCTCGTCCGGTCGCAAAAATTTCCGTCCAGTTTTTTCCGTCGGCGCTGGCGACAATGGATGTGGACCCCACAGCCACAAAACCACTCGTACCACAGCAAACGTCAAAAAACGTTCCACCTCCTTCGCCTTCTGTATAATAACGTTGGATGCAAAGGTCGGGCGCTTTTTCGGCGCATGCCGTTCCACTCCGGCAGGGAGCTGACTCATCCCAGTCCATGATGACCCGTAAAGCGTGCGGGTCCGTCACTGTGTAAACGGTTCCCGTGCCTTCTTCTTCCTCTCCTTCGTCTCCCTCCGCCGCCTGGGTACTGCTTCCGAGCGCCGTTTTTAAGTCTGTCGCTTCCGCTAGGGTACGGAGAGCCGACACGCCGCCGGAAAGTGTCAGGCAGGCATTGTAAGCGCCGGCGGAATAATCAACAATAGATATATTGCCATTGACCTGCCCGGTGTCATACAAAAGCGTGCATCCCATCTCATCCGTAACGGCGTCGCCCGTGGCGGCAGGGTGTTCACTAAACCCCAGCACCGCATTATTGTGCGGCGTGGCGGGGATGGAGAGGTTAAATGAGCGCGTCATTTCCAGGTCTTCAAAACGAAACAGGAGCGACGTATATTGAAAGCCGGTATCCTCCTCGCTTAGTTCGATATACTGGGCTTCTGAGGGTTGTGTCTCGTTTTCTTCCGCCTGAACGCGGCTACTGGCTGTGTTAATAATTAGTTTAAACATACCTTGTTTTTTGTTTCACATGGAACATTAAAAAGCAACATGCAGTAGGTAGAAGGTCACGGAAACATCCGAGAGGGTGCCCGTGAGCGATACGCTGGGAGCGCTTCCTACCCGTGCGGGGAGGTTATCCTGTATCCAGTCTACCGTAAGGTCGTTCGCCACCCCGATATCAGCCAAATAACGGCGCTGCTCCAGGGTGAGTCCCCGGCTTACACCGGTTACAGTCATCCGGTAACCACTGCGATGCGGATAGCCAATTGTTTCCATGTCGTAAAAGTCAACATTATCCTCTGCCGTTAACTGCTCGGCGGTGGCTTCAAACACCCACGCTTTTTCAAAACCAAACATCCCCGTCCAACGGGCTTTGATTTTTTCACAGGGTTCCTGCAGGACGCGAACTTTTACCGCCCGGCTAACTCCGCCCGGTGCGGTGAACCGGTAGGAACCCACCGGAAGGGAACAACAGGCGTACCACAGCAGCGAGTCATCGTCCCCCGCTGTCTCTCTTTTCAGGGCGCGAACCTCGCTCGTCTCTTCTTTCATATTTCCCGGCGGGGGACAGGTGTTTTCAGCTGTACCGTACAGCGTGAGCCCTTTTCCGACAAAATAAACGGGTTGTGTGTCGTCAGCATCTATGACGCGGTATTCGGTAAGCGGATATATTGTTTCGTGCGGTCGGATACCGCCATGCAGGTAGATTGTCTTTTTCTCTTCCTCTCCCTCTTCCTCTCCCTCTTCCGCTACGATTTGCATAGTAATATAGTCTATATCATAATTGTAAGCGGAGCGGGCAAAGTCGCGGAAAGAAAACGTAATTTGGTTGTCAATCCACCCGTCGAGGGTTAACTCGGTATCAAACTGGCTATAGGGATTTTCGTCTCCTTCCGCGCTACTGCTCATCGAAAGAAGGACGGTTACGCTTTCTGTGCCTTCGGAATTATTTGTATCGGACTTGGATGATGTAATGACCGCCGTGCAGGCATCATCTATCCAAACATCCGGATTAACTGTTAGTGTATAGGTTGCCATGGTCTTCTTTTTTATTTACGAATGTTTGCATATTCCTTGTATAGTGCCGTCCGCTTCTGGAACGTGGTAAACTCCTTATAATCCATCACCGGCGCGGGTTGTGCCGCAACGGCTTCCGTCAGCGAAGCGGTTAAGGTTTCGTAATCAAAACCACCCCCGGCGCTGGGCGCGGGGCTGTTGGCCAGTTCAAAAAGCCGGGCCTGCTGCGAGCCGTTTAATATCATTTCCCCACTGTTAACACGGGCCGTCAGCCGGTCCCCGGTATAAGCATTTCCCGCCACAATTCCACCTGCGGCAAAACCGCTTTGGGAGAACGTTTTGTAAACCGTAGCAAACTGGGAGGTAATCTGGGCGATTGTGGTAACAAGCGCTGCTATGTTGGCAGGAAACGGCAGTGTCTGACTGGCCGCCGTACCGCGCGCCAGTGCCAGGGCTTCGTTCGTCAGGATTTCCGCCATCTGTACACTTGCCTGCAGGGCGGCCGCTTTTTCGCTCTCGCCCGCCAGGTCGCCTATACTTCCAATCATTTGCGAAGTACTTTTTGAAACGGACGAAGCAAAATTTTGCCAGTCTTTTACTCTTTTTGCCGTATCTTTCTGGGTGCTGTCTGTCAGTTTCTGTTCCGCCTCCTCTACCTGTTCAAGCTGTGCTGCCACGACGGCGGCATACGAACCTTCTTCGGGGAACAGAATGGCCCTCGTCTCTTCATCCAGTTCAAGCAGGTAATTTAGATAGTTCCGCGCCTCCTGCAACTGGCGGCTTGCGGCACGAGTTTCCGCGCTCTCCCCTTCCTCTTCAATCAGGGCATTTTGCTCCTCCAGTGCTCCGCGCATATCGTCCAGCAGCTCGGCGCGTCTGCCTGCCTCCCGTGTGCGCGAGGCCTGTTCGCGCTGCTGTCGGTATTTCTCTTCGATGTTGTCGCGTTCCGATTCCAGAAGTTCCGTATTTTGCAGTTCCGCACTCCGCTGCATGTCAAGCAGTTGTAATCGAAGTTGGTACTCTTCTTCGCTTCCTCTCCGGGTCTCATTTAACCGGAGCTGCACGGCTTCAATAGCGGCTGCCTGCTGCCTATTGTTTAGCTCTTCTACCTCTTTGGCATAAGCTTCCGCCTGGGCTTTGGCGGCTTCATCCGCTGCACGCTTTCGCTTGGCAGCTGCCTCTATAGCGGCGTTCGTGGCATTTTTCTCCGCTTCGTTAAAAGATTGCAGAGAGGATGAAAGCCGTCGAATGCCGTCTTCGTAATTTTTTTCAGCCGTAAAAACCGCCGCCTGCAGGTTAGCTATATTGTTTTTTGTCGCGTCCGATGTATCTTTTTCCTGTTTCGCCCGCTCGGTGGCAATCCGGAGCCGCTCGGCCGCATTCCGTCGCTGCTCGTCCAGGTCTTCCTTTTCGAGGCGGATGGCTTCTTCGAGCGCTTTCCGCCGCTCATCCAGGCTTTTGTCTTTGTCTTGTGCTTCATTCCGGAGGCGGGAAATCTCCGCCGCACGCTGGGCGCTATTTACAGTGTAGACCCGTTCGGAGTCTTCCAGAGCATCTTGCGCCAAGATAAGCTCCCGCGCTGCGTCGGCGGCTTGTTTATAGGAGGGAATCAATTTCCCGATGATAGATGTGGCGACACCAGCTACCGCCGTTACGACTTTAGCCAGTATACCCGCAAGGGCCTGAAAGGCATCACTAACGAGGGTTAAAATAGGCTGGAAAGCGGAAAAAGCGGCCTGCAGCTGCGTCATCGCCTCATCGTTCTTTTTAAACGCGTCCGATACACCTTTTATTACCGCCATAATTGCCGTAAGCAGGGCGGTAATGACGTTCAGCGGATAGGTAACGAAGACCTTGCCGAAGGACTGAACGGAACTGGTAAGGGATTTTAGATTAGCGCCGCCCGTCTGTCCCATACCCTTTAAGGCCTGTTCGATGCTGCTGGTGTAATTTCCCACGTTGCGCCGGTTGTCCCCCATCGAGCTCTCGAGATTTCCCACCTCGGTGCGTAGCTCCTTGATGTGGCCAAGCAGCTCTGTTCCCCGGGCGCTTTCGCGCTCTTCTTTGGATAGGGCGGTATAGGAGCGTTGCAGGGAGGCGAGCGAGGTGCGCATTTCATTCAGGCTGTCCCCATAGTCCGCGCCGGTTTTCGTCGCGTCCACAATCTGGGTGTCCAGCGTCTTTAGCGCCGCCTGGTCCATCCGGATAGCTTCCTCGTTTAGAGCTAGCTGGCGGGCACTCTGGGCCGAGGTCTCCGTCATCGCATCTACGTCCTTTTTCAGCTCTTTGTTTGCTGTGCGAAGTGCCGACAGTTCCGCGCGGACTTTGGCAGCCCGTGCCTCCAGGTCGTTCGTCTCAAACGAGACGTCAATCAGTATGGTTTCATTATTACTAGATGGCATTTTATTTATATATTAAATCAGTTATATAATTCTTCGTATACCAAGGCAGGGCTTTTTTTAGGCGGTCGCCTGTCTCCTCTACGGGTAGCGTCCAGTTGTACGTGCGGCTTCCATACCGGGCGGGAGACGGACGCCCATAGCCGAACCGTTTTATTTTTCCGTAGGCAACCGCCCCGGCAAAACGTCGCCGTTCTTTCTCATCCGTGAACCGAAGCCCCTTGTCCCGGCTCCACTGCTCAATAATCTCCGTAAAGTTCCGGGGCACCGCCCCCGCCGGGCGTCCGTGCTCGAGTGTCGTAAGCGGAGCCCCTCCACTATCGCGGCTATAGTATAGCTGCGCACGGGTGTCCGAGACGCGCACACGAAAACCGTCGGCACTCCGGCCGCTCGCATTAATCTTCTGCCCCGAAAGCGCGGCCCTTATCTCGTCCCGCGTCCGTTCGAGTTCTTTTTTGATGTAATCACTAAGCGCACTCATTTCTCCTCTCCTCTCGGTTTACTGTGTTTCCATCTCCTATGCGGATGCGGTGCACTGTGGAAGGGGTGTTCCCCACTCCAGCCGGGAGCCACCACGTGGATCGGCCGGCGGAAGTAAAAAGCGGGGTCCTCCACGCAGACGCCCAGCGACTCCATGAGCCGAACGCGGACGCCGACCCCCGTGAAGAGGTCTTCAAATTCCAGGTAAATGCGGTTTAACGTGGGTTCGGATAACAGTTCAAACGCGTGGTCCGGGTCGGGGCTGTGCCGAACATAATTTAACCACGCATCGGCATACGCTTTCGTATGCTGCACAATGCGCTCCTGCTCCACACTGTTAGCCCGGTGGCTGGTGCGGTCGATAAAATAAAGCGTGGGTGTAAAAATCTCACACCGCATCGTATTCCGGAACGTCGTTTCTGTTTCGTCAATCCGATAACACATGCAGGCGGGCATAGGTGTGTTTCCAATGAGTACGTCCAGTTCCTCCCCCGTGCCATACCGGAACGGCAGCCCAATCGCCTTTACGCTGTTTTTTAGCTTCTGCACAATGCCTTCCGTGCCATATGGGAAAGGCATATGCGGCCGGTCGATGCCGGGCGGTGGCAGGGTGGAGGGTTTAAAATGTTTTTTTGCCATAGTGGTCATCTTTTCTGTTTTCGTTTATGTTGTCTTTTTTGCCGCTCGTAGCGCATCCGTTCGAGATACGCCGCGCTATAAAGGTCTTTGCGGGCTAAAAACCAATCGCCCAGCGGAACAGCCGCCGCGGCATCAAAGGAAGAAAGACTAAAATAGGCGCGAACTTCGATGAGTGGGCGCTCGATGCCTTTCATCTCAGGCAGGCGCCTCAGTAGCGGCACATCCTCCGGAAGGGGGGCGAGGTGGATTTTTTCCAGCATCTCAAGCAGCGTCTGAAAAAAGTTCCGGACATACAATATCCGGGGTAACATAACTGTTAGGGGACCATAGGCTCGGATTTCCGGTTCAAGCACTGCCGGAAGCCTACCCGCTTCCAAATCGACGAGCGAGCTAAGCGGAAGTGTCCACAGGTTATAGTCCCAATCGCAGCCTACACACTCTTCTACCCTCCGCCGGCCTACAATTATGGTATGGATTACATCACTATGCAAATTATAGAGGAAGGGGAAGAGGAAGAGGAAGAGGAAGAGGAAGAGGAAGAGGAAGAGGAAGAGAATATAAAAACTATTTATCTGCATGGCGGTATCCGACCGCACGAAACAATATATCCGCTTACCGAATACCGCGTCATAGATGCTGGCGACACACAACCCGTTTATTTTGTCGGAAAAGGACTCACGCTATACGGTACAGCTGAAAACACCTGTCCCCCGCCGGGGAACAAAAAAGAAGAAACGAGCGAGGTTCGCGCCCTGAAAAGAGAGACAGCGGGGGACGATGACTCGCTGCTGTGGTATGCCTGTTGTTCCCTTCCGGTGGGTTCCTACCGGTTCACCGCACCGGGCGGAGTTAGCCGGGCGGTAAAAGTTCGCGTCCTACAGGAACCCTGCGAAAAAATAAAAGCCCGCTGGACGGGTATGTTCGGTTTTGAAAAGGCATGGGTATTTGAAGCCGCGGCCGAGCAGCTGACGGCAGAGGACAATGTTGACTTTTACGACGCCGAAACTATCGGTTATCCGCACCGCAGTGGGTATCGGATGACCGTGACAGGTATCAGCCGGGGGCTTACCATGGAACAGCGCCGTTATTTATCTGACATCGGTGTAGCAAGTGACCTTACGGTAGACTGGGTGAAGGATGACCTCCCCGCGCGTGTGGGAAGTGCTCCTAGCATATCCCTGACGGGTACTGTTTCGGATATTTCCGTCACATTCTACCTGTTGCATGTTGCGTTTTAGCGTTTCACGTGAAACAAAAAAAAGATAAGAGATGTTTAAGCTAATAATTAATACAGCGAGTAGCCGTGTTCAGGCGGAAGAAAACGAAATAGAAAACTCCGCATCCCAATACATCGAACTGAGTGAGGAGGATACCGGCTTTCAGTATACTTCGCTTTTATTCCGTTTTGAAGATTTGGAAATGACACGCTCGTTTAATATTTCCATCCCTGCCACGCCGCACAACAATGCGGTCCTGGGATTCAGCGAATACCCTGCCGCCACGGGCGACGCCGTTACGGACGAGATGGGGTGCACGCTCCTGTATGACACCGGGCAAATCAATGGGAATATATCTGTTGTCGATTACGCCGACGGCGCCTATAACGCCTGTCTGACGCTCTCCGGCGGCGTGTCGGCTCTCCGGACACTGGCGGAGGCGACAGACCTAAAAACGGCGCTTGGAAGCAGCGTAGAAGAGGAAGAAGCGGACGACGAGGGAGAAGGAACCGGGACCGTTTATACGGTAGCGGACCCCTATTCATTATCCATCCCGATGGACTGGGACGAGTCGTCCGACTGCCGGAGCGATACCACGTGCGCTGAGAAAGCGCCCGACCTCTGCATTCAAAGCTATTATACGGAAGGGGCAGGGGGCGGAACGTTTTTTGATGTCTGCTACGGCAAAAGCGGTTTTGTGGCCGTCGGTCCGACGTCCATCGTCTCCAGCGCCGACGGGAAACACTGGACGGAAATCTACACCACAGGACGCGAAGAGACGGTAGAAGCCTCTACAAGTGGTTTCTACGCCTGTGCGGCGTACGATGGGACCGGGGAAAGTACTACGTATTACGTCCGGAAATCAAACGCAATCTATTCTTTTGAGGGGATAGAAAGCATCAAGTCGCTAACTCTCTTTGTCTCCGGGCTAAAAACGCCTTCTATCGATAATGCGGGAAAAGGCTACCAGTCAGGCCATGCCTTTGCGCCGCTATGTGTAATGGGCGAGAATCTGTATTACGCTTCCGGTAGTGAGGTGTATTACAAATCCTGTACGGGAGATAATTCCTCCTCTTCCGGTAGTAAACTGGGTGGTAGCGCCAGCGGGACGGAGACGTATTCCATGGCGGCAAACGGAAGTTATGTTTATGGCGTCGGCCGCCACGGGTCAGGATGGTATATTAGTAACAGTAACATCAGCAGCAGTGGTAGTGCCACGCAGGGAAGCCTCATGGGTGACAAGAACGGCTGGTTTGTCTCCCACGAAGGAGGGCAGTGGTTCGCCGGAACAGCCGGTAAGAGCGGAAACGGCACCCGGTTATATTACGATAATAATAATAATAATAATAACAATAATCCACCTAAATTTACCGCTGTCAACGAAAAAAATGACAAAACGCTGTCGTATCCTATGTTCTGCGGCGGATACTGGAACAACTATTATATTGCAGCCGGAGAGGGCGGACATAGCTATTATGCGAAGAAAGCGGATGTTTCCGATGTCAATAAGTGGGTGGAAGTGAGCATCGGTAACAACACCTGGTGGGCGATGGCTGTAAAAAATGATGATGATGACGAACAAGTGGCCGTACTAGTGGGTGCGAACGGAATCAAATACCTGAGTTTGGAAAATTCCGACACACCTGACACCTGGAATAGCGCTTCGCTTACACTTTCATCCCTTCCCGGCGATATGCCCTTCATGCCTTGCGTGTCATTTATGTATCTACTAGAAAGTATTTCCGCGGGTCTGGACCTAGGTTGGACGGCCGAGGCGGATGAATATTATGACACCATAGGCAAGTGGCTCGTCATTGTTCTACCGACGGCCCTCGATAGCGGGGGAAATAAACTACAACAGGGTGATACGTTTAACCTGATGGACAATCTCCCCGACGT
>Ga0192266_1150_pt1 | contig 11514 bp, 8 predicted proteins | sample Koala_Koa23_L3_FD_131261 | JGI IMG/M metagenome (GOLD analysis project Ga0192266, IMG submission 131261) | Enriched cells from koala feces incubated with labeled cellulose particles, San Francisco Zoo, California, United States - Koala_Koa2-3_L3 ...
GAGAAGGCCATTCTCACCTTCAAGGAGTTCATTCATTGCGCGTTCGTATTGGGTAAACAAGTCTTGCGCTTTTGTTTTAGCGTAGTTGTTTTCCCACATGTTAACAGTTTGGCCAAACTGGATTAATGCAGGACCGATATTACTGCGACGAAGAGCGTCTTGATTTGCTTGAGCTTGAATGCGGATTGCCCGGTCAGATTGGGGATTATATCGAGCGGATACACCACGGCCGGAGACGTAAACACTGTCTCCGCCGCTGTATCGGGGCATTCCCCCGCGTCCTCGTATCATCATCTGTGTATATGGAGGCATCCTGCATCACCTAATCTTTAGTAATTCCACCAATTTGTTGCGCTACCCCATGTAGATCCGATCGACGCGATACCCCCCAACGCGGCACTCCACGCTGAACCGCTCGCTGAGGATCGGGTAGCAGAAGCGGCATTCATGTAGGATTGTGATTCTGCGCGGAGCGAGTTAGCTTGGTTACGGTAGTTCCAACCTTGGATCTGATAGTTATATGCTTGGTCAATACCTTTATTATATTCATTAATAGCATCAATTTCAGACAGTTGAGCAGTATCAATTGTCAGGTCCAAGTTACTGCCAATATCCACAACAGCACCAGAACCACCAGCTGCTGCACGCTGCGCACTAATTGCCTTCGCTCCCTTCAGCCGCATGGACTGCATATTTTCATAGCCCTGCCGTGCTTCAGCACTGGCCTGACTTTCAGCCAGCTTGGAGTTCTGCTCTGCCACCTTGGCATTATATTCAGCCATTTGCGCCTGTGCTTCATACGCGCTGGCTTGCGTATTTGCTTGTGCTCTGGCATTGTTAATACTGGCCATTGTGCCAAGTGCTTGGGAAAATATGCCAATCCCAAACATAACACTCCCAAGTGCCATTATGGTGTCTCCCCAAAATCTACATTCGTTGTAATACTCGTTATCCTGAATGGTAACGGTTGGCTTTGCTTCAGTATAATAGATGTATCAGTATCTTGTCCAGAGGGAAGTACAACATCTATGTCGCCAGTAAAGAGTTTACATGGTTCGCCCCAATATTCTGGAAGGTAGGGGATGTCGTAATATTCCGCATCTTCCCAGAAGTCTTCCCTGCCAAGGTCCCCCTGTTTTGTTGCTGCATATTGGCCACCAAGTGACCGGTGAAACCGGATTGTAGTTTTGCCATAGGCGCGGTGCATGCCAGTGGTGCTGCCAGCCTGTTGGGTATCTGTCTCGATTGGCAAGGGAGAGATAATGGAGTCGTAGGGTAAACCGATTACTACCTTGCCGCTCGGAGCATACTGAAGGGTAATGCTGCCATTTACGCCAACAATCTGTTCCCCTTCAGGCGAACCGACATTCAGTACCGACACAGTCTCACCACAAAGATGACACGCCCCACAGACGGTGGTCGCCCGATTAGAATTAGTAATTACCACGCCACTATCCACATAAAAACTATCCGTCACATCTTCATCTTCCTGCAACCGCAAGTGCATTCGTTCAAGGAAATACTTTTCCTGTCCATTTACTTGCCGCGCTACCACCAGCCACAATATATCCTCACTCTCGCCGCACAGCACACACACTGAAATCACCCTGCCTTTGGTCGTATGTTTTGACCATGCGTAGATATTTTGTTCTCTCATATAGGTAAGACAGAGGAGTACGCCATCGTCTCTGACAATCCAAATATTCGAGCCGGGGGATTGCTGGTATGCCCATTGGGTAATCTTATGCCCTTCTACAAGTTCTGGAGCAAGAAGAGAAAGGTCATTTCCTGCATAGCCATCGATCTCCCAGTTATAGGCAATCTCACGGATATGCGAGCCAAGACGCTGTTCATGGAGAATAGCTGAACCGATGATAAGGGGTTTCAGGTTTTTACTACCCCAATAAGATTGGGTGTTGATACGGACATCAGACGGGGTAATGGCTGCACCGGACGAATCGGCAGTATATTCGGCGCCAGATGTGCCAAGGAAGAGAGAACCAAAACTAGCCATCCAGTGAATATCATCAACAGCGTTCGAGCTGACCATATACTCAACGGGGTCGTCATCCTGCAGCGGACGTGACTTACGGAATGATTCAAAGTCACCCGTACGAGACATATAGAATGATGAAGGGGCATCCTTGGTGCCGCCAATGGTAAGGCGTTGATGGTGGAAGGTTACGGAGCAAGGATTGTTGTTTGACTCAAAGGGATTCCAATTTTCCTTTGGCGTGACTGTCATGTCTGGTTCGTAGTTTTCGTCGACGAAGCGGGTACAGGTGCAGCCACACGCCACACCAATAAGCCCATAATACCCAGCAGAGTCACGGTAAATATTGTATTCGCATGCGCCAGATACACAGCTCCAACATACAGTCACATGGTCGCCCGCCACCCAGTCGGTTGGATAACGGAACGTAATGCAACGGGCACAAGAGGGCAGAGATTCAATACCATCACAGTCAACTGCAGAGACTTTATAGCCAAGGCAGGAGCACAAGTGCATGGTGTATTCACAGCAGTAGCAGCAGTTGTAGCAACCCAGCTGACTATTCCAATCGCAGCAGCCGCAGACCATGCCGCAGGTGGCGGTGACGGTTGGGGTACTTGGTGCGCAAAGAGATTGGTTAAGTGCAACGCATTGCATGCACCAACAATAGCCACTGGCATTAGATTTATCAGTACGTGACAATTTGTATAATGGATAACAGCAATGTGCAAAATAGACTACGTCAGCTACTTGCGCATAGTCTACCTCGCAAAGATGATTCATGCAGTATGGGTGAGTACAGCCAACAACGCAGCCGACACAACAACCATTTGTTCCGCAATAGACAATAGTGCAGCTGCACTGAAAAGCTAAAATGAAATTATCTTCAGGAGCGGATGAAAACTGAAAAGGTAATAGATATGCGCAGCCGCTTAATGTAGCAATGTATTCCATACCCGGACGACGTTCGATGTCGCCATGTATGTTAGGGATCACGTTAGTACATGCTTGAAGGAATGTACCAAACTTCTGAAGATCATATCGACTTGCTAATGTTGTAGTAACTAGACCTCCAGTAAAGTTATGCCATGATACTCTAGGCATTAGGCTTCCTTAGCAATTACACTGCTACAAAAATTCTGCCACTGAGCTTCTTCTTTTTCCGTCATCCTTGTCCTCATAGCCACAACCAAATCATTCAAGGCAACAAGGGTATGCTGGAAACGCTGCACCATAATTGTTTCATACCGTGCAGCATTATTGGCGGCCAACTCTTTATACTGCGCCCATCCACCCAGTTCATTACTAAGGCGGGCAGCAATGATAGCGATATCATTGCTGTCCTCCTCAATACGCTGAACCATACTGGAATTTTTATTGATATGTAGCAGCATTCTTATGCTCCTTTACATTTACAATCTTCCCCGCAGTCATCATCGCAATCGCAATCATCTTCAGCAATGCCTTTGGTTTCTTCCTTATTTAGTTTCATGTCAAGCATTGCGTCAGTTACTTCCATCAGCTTGTCCACCGGCACGGCGGTGGAGAGGATGTCACTGTCAACCCACATGCTGCCGTCAGCATTCTTGTTGTCGCCAAACCGGGCGCACAGCGGACGCATGTGGTGATTGGTGGTGTTGGAGATATTGCCGTGGATTGAATAGCCAAAGTGTTCAGGGCCAGTTGCGCCCCAGATAACCACACCGGCAACGCCAACGCCAGCAGCCATGTGCTGCAGGCTGGAATCAATGCCAACAAAACCCATGGATGCTTTGAGGAGTTCAGGATAATGCCAGTAAGCAATATTAAGAACATGGCATCCACCAAGATGGCTATATTCCTCATTCACCATAGAGTAGTTGATCACAGCAATATCAGGATGTGCCTTGGTAAACTGGTTAATAAAATCCTGTGCCATGTTAAGTGGGTAAGCTCTCCGTTGACCACCCGGAATATGAACGCGGGGTTGATTAGCATCGTAGGGGGATTGACCGCCACCGAACTGGACAAGGATAAACTTTTTCTTCGGAATCTTTTTGATAATTTCCTTGGCTTCACGATACCATTTTTTGCATGAATGCCATTGAGGGAGTTCACCTTCGTATTCAATGCCAAGGAGTTTTGCCCACTCATACAAGAGATGAGTCTTAGCAAAGACAAAAGGTGAATAATATGGTTCACGGAAGATAATATCAGTGTCACGAGGAACCCTGTCATACAGGCCGGGCTCTTCATGTGAATAGCTAGCTTTGACCTTAGGATGATGACGGAATACATCAGGGTATGCAGTCATCATCTGAACTTCGCCCTTTTCAGCCAACTTGTCAATAAGTGCTGTAAAGGCAATGTGTTTACCAACACCTCCGTTAATCATGTAGATAGCCATTATTTCTCCTTTTCTTCAGATTCTTCTTTTTGAACTTCCTCTGACTCCTCTGTTGCTTCTGGTTCTTTTTCCTCTGCCTCCTCGGCGCCTTCCTCCTCGGTCTCTTCCTCTTCGGCGCCTTCCTCTTCGGCATCTTCCTCCTTAATCTCCTTTCTTTCCAGCTTATCCACCTTCGCTGAAAGCTCCTGAATAGCTTTCACTAGTACAGGAATAAAGTCGCTGTATACCAGTGACTTACTGGGGATCTTCTCTCCCGGCCTATCATCTTCCGAGTCGTTATAGAATGTATAATCCTTGCCAAATTTATCTAGTACTTCTTTGACATTATCTGCCACAAGGAAAGTGGATTTGCGTGGCTCGGCGAGTTTGCTGTCAGCAACTATTGTTTCAGCCTCGTATTTTGCCTTCTTTTCCCGCACCTCCTTGATTTTATCTCTGTATTCATTTTTGCGTACTTCCCGCGCTACCTCGTCTTCATCTGCCGCTACAGCAGGCAGTGCCGCGCGAACGCTAGCCGCTTCAGCCTCTTGGACTCCATCTATTTCGATGTAATTAGGATTCCTCTGGTTGAATTCATCTTCTTCGTTTAAGTCTTCACCAATATAACATTGATACGCTTTAATTTCCGAATCAAATTTACGTAAATGATGTAACCTACTTTTCTCACGCTTATTCCAGTTGCCTTCATATGCGCACAAAGAATTGACAAAATCAAGACCAATGTCGAGTTCAGTTAGATTTGTTTTGTCACGTATATCGCTTCCGCTATACGTGCAACTACACACACATGCGTCAATAATGAATAGGCAGTTGAAATTGGAGATTGACGGACAGTGAAGGAACATGCCGCCGCCATTACAGGCACAGCAGATACAAGTGCTCACTGACTGAGCAATAAACAAATTGCAAACGCATCCACACGTGTTAACGGAACTGCCGCCTACTACAGTGATATTGCACCCCATGGTGCGTATGCAATGACCGTAACCGCCAAGCAGAGAAACACGTCCGAAACACCTTGGGTTGTCACCTAAATAACATTCATACCTGCGTTTATTACCGCAATTATGCCAATAGCCTATACCCATATGGGAACCTACAGCAACACTGCAATGCCCAGCAATCACGCTCCAGTCCCCTATTGCCATGCTACGGAAAGCAGTCATGGCTATACCGTTGCCAACAACAGTTGTATCTTGTGCGTTTCCAATGGAGCCGCACATATCAACACAACTAGCATTAACACCTGTAGATGAAACAAAGCATAGTGTATGGACAGGTCCCCAATAACAGTATTCATCTGCGCAGCAAGTATGATACGCAGTATCAAGTCCGTGATTACTATTGCCGGGGCCCAATGTTACACCGCGCAAAGATGAAGTCTGGCTACCATAGCCGATAGTTACACCACCACCTAATGGATATGAACGTGCTTCATTACCAATAACAATTGATTGATCGTTGCAGACGCAAGCTTTGCCGGTTACGTCGCCACAACACCAGCATGATATATGAAATCCACAGGCGCAAGAATGGCATCCAATGACTATATTTGCACAACCGCATCCGGCCATAGAACAGTTACCGATAACAATAGTGTCACGGTTATCTTCGGTTACAGTAACGCAGCAACCAATAGATATACCGCCTTTGCTAATACTACATACTCCAATAGCAATTGAAGCATTACATAGAGCATATGCGCCGGACCCTATAGCAATCGCTTGGGTACCTTCGGTACAAGCGCCTATGGTTTCTCGTTCGCCCGAACCTTCACCTTCACATGTTGAAGTATACCGACATGAGCCAATCGCTATTGAGGCCGGGGCCAAAGCACAAGCACCGGAGCCTATTGCCAGAGCTGCAGCATCACCAGTACACGCATATGTACCAATCGCAATAGCATCGCGACTTGTCGTGTGCGCATACGGCATCAAGGCGAGAGAATCATTAGCGCCACATTCAGTATATGTGCCATAACCAATAGCAAGGCTTCCCGAACCACAGGCACAGGTGCAACAATGGCAGGTAGCTTGTTGATTCGCGGAATTTAGTTCTTCCTGTTCCGTTACTCCGGAGCCAATAGCTATGCTATAAGGAGCACCCGCTACAGCTCGCGCGCCTATAGCCAATGCCCTCTGGTCTATTGAGCAAGCGCATGGGCCAATCGTAATACCTCCCCAGCAATCAGCACATGAATGCCCGCCAATAGAGATGCCGCATTCGCCATTGACTCGAATGTGCGCTCCAATAGCAATTGAAGCATTACATAGAGCATATGCGCCGGACCCTATAGCAATCGCTTGGGTACCTTTGGTACAAGCGCCTATGGTTTCTCGTTCGCCCGAACCTTCACCTTCACATGTTGAAGTATACCGACATGAGCCAATCGCTATTGAGGCCGGGGCCAAAGCACAAGCACCGGAGCCTATTGCCAGAGCTGCAGCATCACCAGTACACGCATATGTACCAATCGCAATAGCATCGCGACTTGTCGTGTGCGCATACGGCATCAAGGCGAGAGAATCATTAGCGCCACATTCAGTATATGTGCCATAACCAATAGCAAGGCTTCCCGAACCACAGGCACAGGTGCAACAATGGCAGGTAGCTTGTTGATTCGCGGAATTTAGTTCTTCCTGTTCCGTTACTCCGGAGCCAATAGCTATGCTATAAGGAGCACCCGCTACAGCTCGCGCGCCTATAGCCAATGCTCTTTGGTTTATTGAGCAAGCGCATGGGCCAATCGTAATACCTCCCCAGCAATCAGCACATGAATGCCCGCCAATAGAGATGCCGCATTCGCCATTGACTCGGATGTGCGCTCCAATAGCTACGGACATTACACCGCCATGCGTACCGGACTGGGGACCAAAAGCTACAGCGCAATTAGCAGCCTCGATATGCGCTCCCTGTCCAATAGCGACTGCACCCGCAGAATTACAAGCAACACAAGAACAGCATCCAATATCGATGGCATTACAACCCAAAGCACGAGCGCAAAGGCCAATAGCAACGCCATCTCCTAAACATGTCGCATTGCCCGGCGCACCTAATTTATAATTACCACCTTTTGCGCTAAGTGACATATCTTATTCCTTTTGTTTAGTAGTATCGCCGTCAACGCTTTCTGATTCCGAGTCAGAACCTGTTCCCGAGTCCTCTTCCTCGTCCTCAGAATCTGTTCCCGAGTCCTCTTCCTCGTCCTCAGAATCTGTTCCCGAGTCCTCTTCCTCGTCCTCCTCGGAGTCGCCACCAGACCCTATTTCCTGTTTTAGTTCTTCATATTTTTGCCTTATGTCTTCCCTAAATGTATCGCACTCCTGTTTTAGTTCTTCATATTCTTGCCTTATGTCTTCCCTAAATGTATCGCACTCCTGTTTCGGTTCTTCATATTGCCGTCTTAGCTCTTCGTGCGTTCCGTTTATGTCTTCCCTAAATGTATCGCACTCTTGTTTCAGTTCTTCATATTGTCTTTCTATTTCTTCAACAGTACCCTGCGCATAAGCTCGAACATTATCGTAAATCCCTTTAAGGGCACTATCTAACTTCTGCATAAACTCTTCATACTCTGGAGTGCCAAGAAATGAAGCTGTAAGGTGAATGTGTTGACCTTGTTTTATACCTGTATTATTAAACTTAAATTGAGTGCTATATGTATAATAATCGCCAACCTCTGTATAATAGTCTTGTTCAACTACAATACCATCAACTACAACATGAAGATGATGAGCACCAACTACATAATGAAAATTATTGGGGATATCTATAACTGTACCGGGGTCTATATCTGCCGCAGTATACCACCCTGTTTCAGCAGCCATAAAATAGCTTGCTGCTAACAGCTTTAGCTCATCTATATAATTAGATACATAATTTTCTACACGTGTATTCAAAGTTGAAGTTATGTTATGCAGGAATTCTTCATATTCAGGAACGCCAAGGAATTCAGCGGTTACATGAATAATTTGACCTTTATAAAGCGGTACAGCAAAACTAATTTTATTACTCCAGTCAGCGTAATAGCCAATCTCTGTATATTCGCTCGGAGCAATAGTAACGCCATCAACCATGATGCGAAGATGATTAAGGCCGACAATATATTGAAAGCCATTGGGAATAGTAACAGTTATACCGGCGTTAGTGTTGGTGCTAAGCTCCCACTCGGTTTCCTGTCGATTGGAATACAATAGTTGATTAGGGGGAGGAGGTGGAGGCGCAAAACGAGGCACAGGATTGCTGCCTATAACCCGATTCCCATATACAGTATTTAGATGCGGTTTACCCATTTGTTTACCTTTAAGTACGCGACATTAACCAATCATCAGTCGCATCAGCGTAACGCCGTTCTTCATCCATCCGCCGCAAATCTTCATGCAGGTCATTCTGAATAACACGATCGGTAGCTTTCTGAAGCGCAGCATTATATAAAGCCTCTGCTCGTGTTGCACTTTCACCATTATCATTTGCTTGAGCGGTAGAATAACAAGCCATCTTATATGTCACCAGTTGTGTAAACAGTGGATCGTGCACTTCCTCGTCCACGACATCAACAATACATTCAGCCCACGCGTCAGGTACATCGCAAAGTATTATCTGTTTAGTTGAACCTAAATGTGATTCGCCAAAGATATTTCGTGTAACAAAAGGAACGCTACCTTCTTCCCGTTCTATGGTAGCATGAACTGACCGTATTTGCAACGCTTCTTTGGGCCATTTATAGCAATATCCCCAGCCGCCACCATATATAATGCCATGCTTTGCTAAAAGTATTCTGTCACGCGCGAGTTCAGGTTCCAGCTTTATATACCGCAGAGAGAATGGCCACGGATGATCCTTCGGGTACTCGCAGAGAACGGCACGGCGGGCGACGCCCTTCAGGTTCTCCTGCACCACTCTGTCGTTGGCTCGCTGTAGCGCAGCGTTGTAGATGTTCTCTGCCTGCGCCGCGTTCTCGCCATTGTCAGGGACAGCGTTGGCAGAGAGGCAGGCCAGCTTGTAGGTGACCAGCTGCGTAAACAGCGGGTCGTGTACCTGCTCGTCGACAACGTCGACAATACACTCGGCCTGCACATTCTCCACGTCGCAGAGAATCACCTGCTCGGAGGAGCCGTAATACACCTCATGCTCAATGTTGCGGACAGCGTACGGTACCACCCTGCCTTCGCGGCCAACGCCGGGAGCGTGGACAGCGCAGACGCGGAGCGCATCCTCTGGCCACTGATAACAGAACTTCCAATCGCCAGCATACTTCTCCGGCGGTTGGGTTACTGGCGTCAGCGGTATTCGCTTGAGCGCAAACGGCCACGGATGGTCCTTCGGGTACTCGCAGAGAACGGCACGGCGGGCGACGCCCTTCAGGTTCTCCTGCACCACTCTGTCGTTGGCTCGCTGTAGCGCAGCGTTGTAGATGTTCTCTGCCTGCGCCGCGTTCTCGCCATTGTCAGGGACAGCGTTGGCAGAGAGGCAGGCCAGCTTGTAGGTGACCAGCTGCGTAAACAGCGGGTCGTGTACCTGCTCGTCGACAACGTCGACAATACACTCGGCCTGCACATTCTCCACGTCGCAGAGAATCACCTGCTCGGAGGAGCCGTAATACACCTCATGCTCAATGTTGCGGACAGCGTACGGTACCACCCTGCCTTCGCGGCCAACGCCGGGAGCGTGGACAGCGCAGACGCGGAGCGCATCCTCTGGCCACTGATAACAGAACTTCCAATCGCCAGCATACTTCTCCGGCGGTTGGGTTACTGGCGTCAGCGGTATTCGCTTGAGCGCAAACGGCCACGGATGATCCTTCGGGTACTCGCAGAGAACGGCACGGCGGGCGACCTCCCAAGTTACCGGGCCACGTATAGCCTGCTCGTTCGCTTTCTGGAATGCTACGTCATATAGTTGTTCGATTTCCTGAACTTTGTTTTGATTATTTTTAAGAAGTGGTACAGCCAGATAACAAGCCAATTTACGAATAAGGAGCTGATAGAATAACGGGTCACAGGCATCACCTTCTTGAATATCAATAATGTATTCTGCTTGTGCATTTTCTAAATCACAGAAGATAACTTGTGTGGCAGTAGTTGTATTGTTACTAGTTGTCCTGATATTGCGAACCAAAAAAGGAACGCTTCTATCCACGCGCTCGCGACCAACGCCATGAACAGCACAGATGCGAAGTGCATCATCCGGCCACTGATAACAATACTTCCAATCCCTGTATTCAGTGGTAATATTCGTACTCGCCGTTACTAACGTCTTACGTTGCAGGGCGAAAGACCATGGATGTCCACGTGGGTAATCACAGAGCACGGCGCGCCGTGCTCTGTTCCAATACAAACTGCATTGAATGGCTTCCACTGAACCTTCATTAAGATCGTCAATAGTGCGCGTTCCAATGAATCCCAAAGCCATATTGCATACGTCAAGCGTATTTAGCGTAGCGGCGGACATTTGTTATTCCTGCGTAGTGGTCCCCATTGCCGCTTCCTTGGCTTCCCATTCATTCCGGCCAGCGTTGATGTAAAGCAGTTTGTCATACTCAAACAAGTCTTCACGGACGACAGCGGCGAAGACGTTGAGGTCGGTGGCTTTGTGGTCGGAGTCGCTGGAGTCGCTGGAGTCGCCAACCTGCAAACGAAGCCACTGCTTGGTTGCGCTGCGGGGGAGGAACCGCCAGCCAATACGGCAGCCCTTCTTCATCGGGCCAGTGGCAGTGAAGGTGCCGATCTCTTCCCAGCCGTCATTGCTGCCGCTGGTGGTGCTGGCTTCGGCTTCGGTATCACCTTGGAACAGTTTAAAGGTGATAGTTTCGCTCTCAAGCAAGCCATCGCTCAGCTGCACCACAATCGGAATCGGGCCCTGACGGCCGGGTTCAAGAAAGGAGGTGAGAGGGACGGCACGGGACATGTTTTGTCCAGCATTGCCAATTTCGTCTTTGGTAAGATGATCAATGAGTACAAGGTTCGAGTCGATAATCATTTTTTTAGTCCTTATAACTGTTAGTATTGAATGCAAAGCCAGCCGTCGCCGCCGGCACAGCCGGCGGTGCCGCAGGCACAGCTACAGCCGGCTGTGCCGGCGCTGCCGCCGGCGCCGCCGCCGCCGTAGCCGCCGCTGCCGGCTGTGCCGGCTGTGCCGA
>Ga0192266_1142_pt1 | contig 11346 bp, 9 predicted proteins | sample Koala_Koa23_L3_FD_131261 | JGI IMG/M metagenome (GOLD analysis project Ga0192266, IMG submission 131261) | Enriched cells from koala feces incubated with labeled cellulose particles, San Francisco Zoo, California, United States - Koala_Koa2-3_L3 ...
TCTTTGTATTCAGCTCCGCGTACATAATGTTGTCATAGATATAACGGATCAGCTGGAGCACGGCGGGAATGTTGTGCTGCATGTTGGGGACCTCCACATAGCTGATGGCGCCGCCTGTGGAAAGCGCCTGGAACTGGGACTCGAATTTCAGCTTGGAAAACGCATCGATCTCCTCCGACACATTCACATGATAGCTGTTGGTAATATAGCTTCTGTCCGTGATCCCCTCAATGATCCCAAAACGCTTCTGAAGGCATTTCGCAAACTTGTAGGTAGTGCTTTCAATGGGGGAACCGTAGATGCTGAAACCAATATTGGTCTCCTCCTTCCAGCGGTTACACGCCTTATTCATATACTCCATCACTTCCAGGGCAAAGGGAGTTGCTCCGGGGTCTGTGTGTGACAGCCCTGTCATATACTTCACGCACTCATAAAGTCCCGCATATCCAAGGGAAATGGTGGAGTATCCGCCGTACAGCAGACGGTCAATGGTTTCTCCCTTTTTCAGCCTTGCCAGCGCGCCGTTCTGCCAGAGGATGGGCGCCGCGTCTGACAGGGTTCCTTTCAGGCGGTTGTGCCGGCACATAAGGCCCCGGTAACACAGATCCAGCCTTTCATCAAACAGCTTCCAGAAAGCGTCCATATCCCCGCCTGAGGACAGGGCCACATCCACCAGATTGATGGTCACCACTCCCTGGTTAAAACGGCCGTAAAACTGGTAGTTCCCATTCTCATCCTTCCACGGGCTCAGCGCACTGCGGCATCCCATCACCGGGAAGCAGTTGCCTTCCTTCAGCTCTTTCATCTTTTTCTCGGAAATGTAATCGGGGACCAGACGTTTTGCCGTACATTTGGCAGCCATCTCAGTGAGGTAATAATACTCGGTCCCTTCCTCTATATTATCCTCCTCCAGCACATAGATCAGCTTGGGGAATGCGGGGGTGATCCATACGCCGGACTCATTCTTTACGCCCTGGTAACGCTGCTTTAGGGTTTCCTCAATGATCATGGCCAGGTCTTTCTTCTCCCGCTCATTCCCTGCCTCGTTCAGGTACATGAACACGGTCAGGAATGGGGCCTGCCCATTGGTGGTCATCAGTGTGATGACCTGGTACTGTATGGTCTGCACGCCCTTGATCACCTCTTTGCGCAGCCTGTTCTCCACCACCTCATGGATGGCTTCGTCAGAAGGCGCGCAGCCGAATGTCTTAACCTCTTCCAGTACCTCTGCATAAATCTTCTTTCTGGACACGTCCACAAAGGGAGCCAGATGAGCCAGGCTGATGCTCTGCCCGCCGTACTGGTTGCTGGCCACCTGGGCAATGATCTGGGTGGCAATATTGCAGGCAGTGGAAAAGCTGTGGGGCTTTTCAATCCTGGTCTCGCTGATCACGGTTCCGTTCTGCAGCATATCCTCCAGGTTTACCAGGTCACAGTTGTGCATGTGCTGGGCAAAGTAATCCGAATCATGGAAATGGATGATCCCCTCCTGGTCCGCCTCCACGATATCCTGGGGAAGAAGCATACGCTTGGTCAGGTCCTTGCTCACCTCACCGGCCATATAATCCCTCTGCACGCTGTTGACCGTGGGGTTCTTATTGGAGTTTTCCTGTTTCACATCCTCATTATTACATTCGATCAAAGACAGGATACGGTTGTCCGTGGTATTGGCCTTACGGATAAGGGAGCGCTGATAGCGGTATCTCACATAATCCTTAGCCAGTTCAAACGCGCCGGTGGACATGATCTGGTTCTCCACCATGTCCTGGATCTCCTCCACAGACACCGCCCTGTTCAGTTTATCGCATTTATACTCCACATAATCGGCAATATCCTTGATCTGCTCCAGGCTCAGCTTGTTCTTTCCGGCCGCCGTATTAGCTTTTGACACAGCTACCACGATCTTGTTTATGTCAAAATCTTCTTCCGCGCCATTCCTCTTAATAATCTTCATCTTTACTACACTCCTTTATCCACATGCTTACATACCCCCCCCGCTTTCCCTTCAGCGGAAGTATATGGGTATCCTATCATAAAATACTGGAAAATTCTGTTGCTTGTGCAACAGTATATGATTTTAACACTAAATGTTGTGTTTTTCAAGCGGAAGATATACGATAGGATGTATTTCAGAAAAATGCCAGAAACTGTGGGACTTCCGGGAATTGGCACTGACAAAATGCCGGGAGAGGGGTCTTTTAAGACAAATGTTTTAGAACCCCTGATCTTCAGACAGACGTGCGGTGGCTCGGCTTTAGATGTACAGAAAAAGCGGGGCAAAAGGATCCGGTCCCCGATGCCCCGCCGACCGGTTTTCAATCCAGATACGTTCCCACCGGCGAAGTGTTATACTGCTTTAAAATCTCAACCATTACAGACCCATCCGGCTCCACTGACTCTGCAAGGATCTTGTACTGGGTCCTGTTCCGGTCCAGCTGCATCTTATATTTGTCCACTTCCTCCCGCACCAGCTTTACTGCCAGGTCGTGGTTGATATCCTCCTTCAGCAAAAAATGCAGGGTTTGTTTGATACATGCCGCTTTGATTCGTTTCATACTTAAATACCTTCCTTTTTTATTTTCATATTAATCTACCGGAGCGTTTTTTGTATCATAGGAATTCCGTCTGAATTTCCTATGATACAAAAAAAGGACCTGTCTCACTCAGCGAATTTGAGCGAAACAAATCCTTTTGTTTACCCGGGAAATTACTGGAGCGTGCCTGAAAATTACGATCTGCAGTCAGAACTTAACAAGCGTTCTCTTTGCTTTATTATAGCAGATTTTAAGAATTTTCGTAAGCAGAATTTTATCCGAAACAGTCCCAAAACCGGATCTAAGCCAGCCTACGGCCTTTTGTAAACAGCACAGCTGTCCCGTTCTACCAGATGATGTGGTACAATAATCTTAGTGGCAACCAGTTCGGGATTTTCCACGTGTTCGATCATCTGGGCAGCTGCCTGGGTTCCCAGCTGGCAGGAATTTACATCCACCGATGTGAGGGAGGGAACGGTCAGTCTGGCAAGAAGGGAATTGTTAAAGGAGATAATGGACACATCCCCGGGTATGGAAAGCCCCAGTTCCATACACCCCTTTTCCAGGGCCACCGCCAGGATATCATCGCTGACCAGAACTGCCGTGGGTCTGTCCGTGCGGGTCAGCAGTGCATGGAGCACCTCATTCTGCTTCTCAGGTACGGAGGGTACCTCCACACACAGTTCCGGCAAGAAACCGATCCCCCGTTCTGTCAATGCCAGCATATACCCCATCCTTCTGTCGTTGTTAAACAGCAGGGAATGGTCACCGGACAGATAGGCGATCCTCTCATGCCCCAGTTCCAGGAGATACTCAGCAGTCTCCTTGCCCGCAAGCACATTGTCGTTATCCACATAAATGGTCTGGTTCACATTCCTGTACGCCTTTCCCACCAGGACATAGAGGATCCCCTCCTCGTACAGATAATCCAGCACCGGATCCTGTTCCCTGGAATACAGGACGATAAACCCTTCCGCCAGACCTGTCCTGACCATGTTCTTGATCACCTGAAGGATCTCCTCCTCGTTCTGCCCGGTGATCACCGTATTAATGTACTGTCTCTGATTGCAGTACTGGCTGATCCCGCGGATGACCTCCAGATAAAATGCGTTCTGGTACGCCTCCCACTCCGAGGGGGGCAAAATGATGCCGATGGTCCGGGAATTCTGGGTGGCCAGGCTGCTGGCCTGGAAATTCGGCTCATATCCCAGCTTTGCCATGGCCTGGCGCACCTTCTCCTTGGTCTGGCGGCTGATGGACGGATGATCTTTGCAGGTGCGGCTTACGGTTGAGGGGGACACCCCCGCAAGGGCGGCAACATCTTTAATTGTAACAGGCATAGGACGCCTCCTTATTGATAATTTGTAACGGTTCAGGACATTCGTTGTAAAATAGATCCTTATTCTATATTGTAAGGTTTAATGCAACGTTTGTCAAACTTTTTTGCGCTGTTTGCGCGATTTGGTTTCATCATTTGCACTGTTCCCCATGATTCCCCCCTCAATACAAGAGGGGAATTTGCACAAATACAGGCTGTTTTCTTTGTGCAAATGGTAGAAAACACTTCATTTTTAAAATAAGTATTGCTTTCTTCACGCAAACAGATTATATTTAACGCAAGCGGTTGCGTAATCAATGCAACATATTTTTCAACATAGCAATCCATCTAAAACGGCAACCTGTTTAACACGGCAACCTATTTAACACGGCAACCTATTTAACACGGCAAACATGCAACAAATCATTTCAGGAGGTTACATAATGAACAAAAACACCGATGGCTGTATTGGTATCCAGATCCTCTCCCCCTTAACCGGAACTGCGGTTCCCCTGGAAGATGTCCCGGATCCGGTATTTTCCCAGAAGATCATCGGGGACGGGATCGCGGTCCTGCCCCGGGACGGCAGGCTGGTAAGCCCTGTTGACGGAGAAGTCGTCTCAGTGGCCGACACCCTTCACGCCTATGGCCTGCGCTCGGATGAGGGCATTGAAGTCATGGTCCATTTCGGACTTGAGACCGTTTCATTAAAAGGAGAGTTTTTTACCTGCCATGTCAAACCGGGTGACAAAGTAAAGGCAGGGGACCTGCTGGCCGAAGCAGATCTCAAAGGCCTGGAGGAGAAACAGGTCAACACCATCACACCGGTACTCATCTGCGGAGGCATGGAGGGCCGCTCCATGAACGCTGCCCTTGGCCCCGTAACAGCGGGAAAGGATGCGGTCATCACCCTGCTGGACCAGTGCCCGCCTGAGGCGGAATCTTCCCAAACAGCCCCCGATGACAGCCCTGTATCAAAACCTGCTAAAAAGAAGTCAAAATCCCTGATCAATTTTGACTTTCTCCAGAAACTAGGAAAAGTATTGATGACCGTGATCGCTGTCATGCCTGCCGCAGGTCTCATGATCAGCGTGGGAAAGCTGATCCAGATGGCTGGCGGGGATATGAACCTGGTCATCACACTGGGAAGCACCATGGAAACCATAGGCTGGGCCATTATCAACAACCTGCACATCCTTTTTGCAGTTGCCATCGGCGGCTCCTGGGCAAAGGAGCGGGCCGGAGGCGCATTCGCGGCAGTCATTGCATTTATCCTTATCAATGTGATCACCGGCGCCCTGTTCGGGGTCAGCAGCGCGGACCTGAATGATCCGGCGGCCGTCACCCGTACCCTCCTTGGACAGGAGATCCTGGTAAACGGTTACTTTACCTCTGTCCTGGGAGCCCCCGCCCTGAACATGGGCGTGTTCGTGGGCATCATCGCAGGTTTTACAGGGGGTGTCATCTACAACAAGTATTACAACTACAGAAAACTTCCCGATGCCCTGGCCTTCTTTAACGGCAAACGCTTTGTTCCCATGGTCGTCATTGCATGGTCCGTGATCATTTCCCTGGTACTGGCTCTTGTATGGCCGGTGGTACAGACAGGCATCAACTCCTTTGGAGTATGGATAGCCAATTCCTCCTCCACCTCCCCGGTGCTGGCCCCCTTTATCTACGGAACCCTGGAGCGCCTCCTGCTTCCCTTTGGCCTGCACCACATGCTGACCATACCCATGAACTATACCTCCTTTGGCGGCACCTATACCATCCTCACAGGCGTCAACGCAGGTTCACAGGTGTTTGGCCAGGATCCTCTGTGGCTGGCATGGGCCACCGACCTGATCAACCTCCAGAATGCAGGAGACGCCGCCGGGTATCAGAACCTGCTGGCCACCGTGACACCGGCACGTTTCAAAGTGGGACAGATGATCGGCGCCACCGGCCTTCTGCTGGGTATTGCCCTGGCCATGTACCGCCGTGTGGACCCGGATAAGCGCAAAAATTACAGGTCCATGTTCCTGTCCACCGTGCTGGCGGTATTCCTCACAGGTGTTACCGAGCCCCTGGAATTTATGTTCATGTTCTGTGCGCTTCCCCTGTATCTGGTATACGCAGTGCTTCAGGGATGTGCATTTGCCATGGCAGGCATCATCCACCTGAGGCTCCACTCCTTTGGAAACCTGGAATTTCTCACCCGTATTCCCATGTCCATCCGGGCCGGGCTGGGAGGCGATGTCATCCATTTTGTCATCTGCATTGCTGTCTTCTTTGCCGCGGGATATGCCATTGCCTATTTTATGATCGGAAAATTCCGCTTCGCCACCCCCGGGCGCCTGGGTAATTATACGGACGACAGCGCCGCGGATGAAACAGGCAGTCCATCTGCAGGCGCCGCGGTTTCCGGAAACAGCCAGGCAGAACGCATCATTTCCCTGTTGGGCGGAAGGGATAATATTGTGCTGGTGGATGCATGCATGACCCGCCTTCGGGTCACTGTCAAAGATGTGGGTAAGGTAGCCGAACTGCCCGCCTGGAAAGCTGAGGGAGCCATGGGACTGATCAAAAAGGACGAAGGCATCCAGGCCGTATACGGCCCCAAGGCAGATGTGCTGAAATCCGACATCAACGATATACTGTGAGGTATTCCATATGAAACTCCTGACTCTAAACACACACAGTCTGGAAGAGACAGACTATGAATCCAAACTCCTGGCATTTGCCGGGGGTATATGGAAAGAACAGCCTGATATAATCGCCCTTCAGGAAGTCAATCAGACCCAGACCTCCTCCCCGGTTGACCTGCAGACCCTGAAACAGTGCGGATATGTTCCCTGTATGCCTTGTGAAAACGGTATAAGGCAGGATAACCATGGATTCCGACTGGCCTGCATGTTCGCCAGCCGCGGCATCCCTTACCAGTGGACCTGGTGCGGGGCAAAAACAGGTTACGGCAAATATGACGAAGGCCTGGCTGTTTTCAGCCGCTTTCCTGTCTCAGACACACATCAGTTTTACATTACGGGTATCCATGACTATTCCAACTGGAAGACAAGAAAGATCCTGGGGATCTCTCTTGACCTTCCCTGGGGCAGGGAGTATTTCTACAGTGTACACATGGGATGGTGGGATGACGGTGAAGAGCCATTCCAGGATCAGTGGGCAAGGATCAGCCAAAACCTCCCCCGCTCTGCCGGTTCAAGGACCTGGCTCATGGGCGACTTTAACTCCCCTTCCCATATAAAAGGAGAAGGGCGGGATCTTCTGTTACGGTCAGGCTGGCATGACAGCTATGATATGGCGGATGACAAAGACAGCGGGATCACGGTCAGCCATGCCATTGACGGCTGGAAGGAACGGGGTGATATTCCGGGAATGCGCATCGACTATATCTGGACTGACCGGCCTCTCCGTGTCAGGACCAGCCGGACCATCTTTAACGGAATCTTTTATCCTGTTGTGTCTGACCATTTTGGGACCATGATCGAATATTGACCTGGGCATTGCCCATAAAATCAACCAGGGCATTGCCCACAAAAAGGAGTGCGGAATAAATGAAACGAGAAAGCGGAATCTTACTGTCCATTGCCAGCCTGCCTTCCAGGTTCGGGATCGGCTGTTTTTCAAAGGAGGCCTATGAGTTCGTGGACCAGCTAAAGGAAGCTGGCCAGTCCTACTGGCAGATACTCCCCCTGGGACCCACCAGTTACGGTGACTCCCCTTACCAGTCCTTTTCCACCTTTGCAGGAAACCCATACTTTATCAGCCTGGAGGACCTGATAGAAGAAGGAGTCCTTACCCGGCAGGAGTGTGAGGAAGCGGACTTTGGGGAAACACCGGACGCCGTGGACTATGCTAAAATATATGAGGCGCGTTTTCCCCTGCTGCAAAAGGCCTATGAACGCAGCAACATCAGCCGGAACACGGAGTTTCAAAACTTCCTGGAGGAAAACAGATGGTGGCTTGAGGACTATGCCCTTTTCGTGGCAGTTAAATCCAGGTTTGGAGGCAGGGCATGGACCCAATGGGCTGAGGATATCCGGCTTCGCTGGCAGAATGCGCTGGATTACTACCGCAGGGAGCTGTACTACGAGATCGAGTTCCACCAGTACCTTCAGTATCTGTTCTCCAAACAGTGGAACCAACTAAAATCCTACGCCAACAAAAAGGGAATACGCATTGTGGGCGACATCCCCATCTATGTGGCCATGGACAGCGCGGACGCCTGGGCTCATCCCGAACTGTTCCAGCTGGACCAGGACAATGTGCCCACCGCTGTGGCGGGCTGCCCTCCGGACGGCTTCTCCGCCACAGGCCAGCTCTGGGGCAATCCCCTTTACCGCTGGGAATATCACAGGCAGACCGGATACCAATGGTGGATCAGCCGCCTGTCCTACTGCTACAGACTGTATGACGTGGTAAGGATCGACCACTTCCGTGGATTTGATGAATACTACTCCATCCCGTCCGGCTCTGATACGGCTGTGGACGGCCATTGGGAGCAGGGGCCGGGGATTGAATTTTTCCGGGCAGTCAAACAGGCACTGGGCGAAAAGGAGATCATAGCCGAGGACCTGGGATATGTGACGGATTCCGTCCGCCGGTTGGTATATGACAGCGGATTCCCGGGCATGAAGGTCCTGGAATTTGCCTTTGATTCCAGGGATTCGGGCTGTGCCAGCGATTATCTGCCCCACAATTACCCGGAAAACTGTGTGGCCTACACAGGCACCCATGACAATGAGACCATCACAGGCTGGTACGGCTCCATTACCCCTGAGGAGAGAAAGCTGGCCCGTGACTATCTGTGCGACTTTTACACTCCGGAAAACAGATTGTATCTGTCCTTTATCAGCCTGATCATGCGCAGCCAGGCCAGGCTGTGTATCATCCCCCTTCAGGACTATATGGGGCTGGACAATAAATGCCGCATCAACACCCCCTCCACAGTTGGAGAAAACTGGAAATGGCGCCTGCTGCCAGGCCAGGTAACGGAAGCGCTCTTAGAAACCATAGGGGCTGTCACGCTTCGGTACGGACGCTGGAACTGGTAAACCGCCAGGGACAGCATTTAACAGTAAAAACAAACACATGAAAATGCTGCCGCAAAACAGTTGATCAACCGTTTTGCGGCAGCATTTTCCATATCGTTCCATATCATTTAATATCATATACCCGGCACCGTGACCGCATACGCGCGCTGCCCTGTCAATAGATGGCCCGCTCCCTGACAAGCATTGTGGGATATCCCATATTGCGCAGATTCCGTTCCATCTGGACCGCATGATCCATGTTAAGGAATGCTCCCACCCTGACCTTGTACAGGCCATCGTCATAGACCATAAAGGCAGGAAATCCCCTGGACTGCAGTTCATCCACCAGTCTCTGCGCAGGCATCCTTGTTCGGAATGCCCCGATCTGCACCTGGTAATACTCCGGGCGCTGCTGCTCCTGTTCCCGTATGGTCTGGAGCACGCCGTCCGCAATGGCCTGGGCAATGGCTTCAAAATTCTCGTCAAAAAACTGATTATCCTGTGGATTGTCAATAAATCCTGCCTCCACCAGCACGGCCGGCATCTGGGTGCGGCGCAGCACAATGAGTCCCGGCCGTTCCTGGATCCCCAGGTCGTTAAATCCGGTTTCCACCAGGTTGCGCTGGATATTCTCCGCCAGCATGGCCGGCACGCCCTCGTCCTGATACACCAATGTAGTCACACCGCTTCCAGTGCCGGGCACCGGCATGGCGTTGCGGTGAATGGAGACAAAATAATCAGCCCCCGACCGGTTGGCAATCTGCGCTTTTTCCAGTGGCGTATCAAAGGTGTCGGTGGTCCTTGTATAAACCACGTCCACTCCATTATTTTCCAGTATCTGTCCTACTGCAAGAGCCAGCCTAAGGGTATCATCCTTTTCCCGCCGTCCGTTAAACATGGCTCCAGGCTCCACACCGCCGTGTCCGGCATCTATAATCACTCTCTTAAGGTCTGCCATATCAGACTCTCCTTCACATATGACTCTACATTATACCATATGTGAAGGTGAGACAAATGTTGACAAAACCTTAATTAAATTTCGTCCACATCCACCCCTCTGGGACCTACCTGCGTGGAAAATACGATCTGCGTGCTTGTCTTTCCAAACTTCTGCAGCTGCCCTATGAACATATCCAGCTCCATGGTGCTCTGAAAGGCCACCTTCATCAGCATGGAATACTCTCCCGTAACGCAGCTGCACTCCAGCACATTGGGCACTTCCTTTGCGTAGGCATAGAATTTCGGCTTGTCCTCCGGAACCACATCCAGGTTGATAAACGCCAGAATGTGGTAGCCCAGCTTCATGGGATCCACCATGGCGTGATATCCTGTTATGATCCCCTCCTTTTCCAGTCTCTCGATCCTGGCGGATACGGCGGGCGAAGACAGAAATGTGTTCTCTGCAACGGTCTTCAGGGACATTCTTGCATTGGCCTGTAACAGCTTCAGGATCTTGCGGTCAATATCATCCATACTCTCTTGTTCCTCCCTTGGCAGTTCTATTTTCTGAGGGCTTTTATCCTCTCCACTGCTTCCACTGTATTTTCATAGGTTCCAAATGCGGTAAGCCGGAAATATCCTTCCCCGCTGGGGCCGAAACCGCTTCCCGGAGTTCCCACCACATTGGCCTGTTCCAGCAGATGATCAAAAAATTCCCAGCTGGTCATCCCCTGCTCTGTCTTAAGCCAGATATAAGGGGAGTTTACGCCTCCGTAAACCATATATCCCGCTTCCTTAAGGCCATTGTAAATGACCCTGGCGTTCCTCATATAGTAGGCCACCTGTTCCATGACCTGCCTGTTTCCCTCCTCTGAATACACGGCCAGCCCCGCCCTCTGCTCAATATAGGGAGCTCCGTTAAACTTGGTGCCGTGCCTGCGGGCCCACAGGGAATGAAGCATCACATCACCGCACATCAGGTCCTTGGGCACCACGGTAAATCCCAGCCTGACGCCGGTAAATCCCGCTTTCTTGGAAAATGAGCGGAACTCGATGGCACAGGTCCTGGCCCCCTGGATCTCAAAAATGCTGTGAGGTACCTCAGGCTCGGCTATATATGCCTCATAGGCGGCGTCATAAAGGATCACGGCCCCGATCCGGTTGGCATAGTCCACCCACACCTTTAGCTGCTCCCTTGTGAGCGTGGTGCCTGTGGGGTTATTGGGATTACACAGATAGATCAGATCCGGAGTCTCCTTTGGCAGTTCCGGCACAAAGTGGTTCTCTGACCGGCAGGGCATATAGATCACATTGCTCCACATTCCCTTTGCTTCATCATATTCACCCGTGCGGCCGGCCATGACATTGGAATCCACATACACCGGATACACCGGGTCACACACCGCGATCCTGCTGTCCGGGCTGAATATCTCCTGTATATTGCCGCAGTCGCTCTTGGCCCCATCGGAAATAAAGATCTCATCCGGGGATATCCGGCATCCCCATGCCATATACTCCTTTT
>Ga0192266_1161_pt1 | contig 11044 bp, 10 predicted proteins | sample Koala_Koa23_L3_FD_131261 | JGI IMG/M metagenome (GOLD analysis project Ga0192266, IMG submission 131261) | Enriched cells from koala feces incubated with labeled cellulose particles, San Francisco Zoo, California, United States - Koala_Koa2-3_L3 ...
GTTAAATGGAAAAGAGATCAACTGCCTGCATGGTTATATGCAGGAGATGGGGAATCAGGCAGCCAGGGAGAGTATCTCTGTGCTGCCTGAAAACCGTGGAATGAATATACGGATTGCGGAATATGGAAATACCATTACAGGTATCAGCTATGAGGTGAGAAACCTGTCCATGGACCGGCTGATCGAACGGACCGAGCTTTCTCAATGGGAAAGCAGTGGTGGAAGTACGGAAGCCACGCTGCCGATCCAGAATCTTTTGATCAGGAACGAGCCGTATTTCCTTACGTTGACGGTCAATACCAGCGAAAAGACGATCCATTATTATACCAGGATCATGTGGCCTGATAACACGTATGCGGATGATATGGTGACATTGGCTGAAGAGTTTACCAGGAAGAGCCTGGATTACAATCAGGCCAGGGACCTTGTGTCATATCTGGAGACCAGTGATACGGAGGATAACAGTTCTCTTGGACATGTTACCATCAGGGCCAGCTTTAATCACCTGACCTGGGACGGAATGGATGTGGAAATGGTGGGAGAACCACAGATAACACTTCAGGAGTTTGACGGGATCATGGGTCAGGTCCGGGTCAGGTATACGGTATCCCTGGAGGAAAGCGGTCATACGCCCGTTCTGATCGATACCGAGGACAATTTTACCATGAAATGGAATGAACAGCGCATCTATCTCATGAATTATGAGCGGAATGCAAATGAGATATTTGAGGGAAGCGCGGAAGCATTTTCAGGTAAGAAAATACTCCTTGGAATTACAAATGATACCATGGTGAGAGCTGCCAAAAGTACAAATTCCCAATATCTGGCCTTTAAAACAGGGGGAGATCTGTGGTGCTACGACCAGAAGGAAAACCAGATGGTGCGTGTATTTACATTTGACAGCAGCCAGGATGACGGTGTCAGAAGTAATTACAATAAGCATGATGTGAAAATATTATCTGTTCAGGACAATGGAACCGTGGATTTTCTTGTCTATGGATATATGAACAGGGGTAAATATGAAGGACGAATGGGAATCGTGTTTTACAGCTATGATTGGGCACAGGATTTCCATTTTTTCTTCCAGGGAATGTACATTAAACCCATTATCAAATTCATTACTATTTTTTAAAAGGCTAGAACGACTTCCATTCCCACCCGTGTTAACCGCACGTATGGAAGTTGACTCCGCTATATGTTCTGAATTATGATCCTGTGCCTTTACCATGTTGTTATCTGGTCCCTGATCTGAATAATCCGGGATTATGTCCAGACGCTGCATATCCTTTTTCAGTTCCGCCATCTCCAAAGCGCTTTTATCTGCTTCCGTTATGTTCCACATTCTTTGCACGCGTTCCGGCCCTTCGGATGAAATGACTGTATTATAGATGGAATCACATAGCCGGTTTATCATCAGATGATCCGGATACTCATCATACATGGGACTGTTTTTATAATCCAGTCTGTCACATGCTTCTGATACATATCCCTGAAGTATTTTAATTCCTGACGGATACATACTTTTCAGATACTCTATATCCTGCATTTACTCTTCCTTTACCAAGTTTCTCTTACCAATATCATATGCACGTTCTTCTCACTCTGCCCCTTTCTTTTATTTTTTCTTCAAAAATAATATAAAACCGGAGTTTCCATATCTACGGCGGAAACTCCGGTTCTGTAAATTTATGTAAATTCTTGTAGAATCCTTGATCAATTCTTTTTCACATATCCCAATGCCTGTTCCAGAGCTTCCTGTTCTTCATTTCCAAGAACAATGTCTGTCTGGCCCATATCTACTTCCTTAATATAGAGATAACAGCCTTCCCTGCTATGGACACAATTCATAACAAACCCACTGTTGGTATAGTCCAGCACAGATAATGCAAAACTGAGATTTCCTCCCATGCCTTTAAACGCATTATATTTTACAATACCATACTTTTGGAAAGAAGCCCTGAAGTTGCGGTTCAGAGTCCGGATGGAATCCTTATTTGACCTGTCTTCTGCCCTCAAATCACGAAGTTCATCCAACTCGTCCATAATCATGTCTTCCAGAGTTTCCGCATCCTTGCCCCGCATGAAATAATCGTATTTGCGGTCCAGTTTTCTCAGCTTTGCCATTGTCACAATGACCAGTATCAGCAGCAAGACCACTATTGTCATAAGTCCCAAAATAATATATGCGGGATCAAATGGACATTGATTTAAAATGCTGTTCTCCATTGTATATCTTCTCTCCTTTGTGTCTAACGAATAGATTCAATCATTTCCACAATCCGCTCTAATTCTGCTTCCGAATAATATTCAATCTCTATCCGGCCCTTATTCTTGTCCTTATTATGGATACTTACCTTTGTACCCATAATGGTTTTCATTCTATCTTCCAGATTCTGGTATATGATAGCAAGGGTTTCATCCTTGGACTTTTCCTTCTTTTCCTCATGACCATCAGCCGCATCCTTAGCTAAACGTTTTACCAGACGCTCTGTCTCCCTGACACTCAAAGCTCCATCTAAAATAAGCTTTGCTGCTTTTAACTGAAGCACTTTGTCATCTAATGACAGTAATGCCCGGGCATGTCCACTGGATATAAGGTTCTGTATGAGCATTTCCTGTATTTGTTCATCCAGTTTCAAAAGTCTCATGGAGTTTGTTATGGTGGCCCTATTTTTTGCAACCCTGACTGCAATCTCTTCCTGAGTTAAATGGAATTCTTTTACCAGCTGCTGGTAAGCCAAGGCTTCCTCAATTGGATTTAAGTCAGCCCTCTGCACATTCTCTATCAGTGCGATCTCCATACTTTCCTGTTTGCTATACTCTCTTAGTACAACTGGAATTTCCTTTAAGCCCGCGATTTTCGCGGCCCGCCATCTGCGTTCTCCGGCTATGATCTCATAAAAGGTCCCTTTTTTCTGTACTAAAAGCGGCTGAAGAACACCGTACCGTTTAATGGATTCAGCCAGTTCACAAAGCTGTTCCTCGTTGAAATCCTTTCTCGGCTGCTCTTTGTTTGGTTCAATCAAAGCCAGCTTGATCATCAACTCGCTGCCCTTTTCTTCCCCTTTATCAGTTGCCGCCGCCTTGGCTTTCGCAATATCTTCTTCGCTTTCTTTTATAACATCCTCACCAAAAATGGCACCCAATCCTTTTCCTAAACCCTTCTTTGCCATTACAACTCTTCTCCTCTGCTCATTACTTCTGCCGCAAGCATTCTATAGCTTTCAGCCCCCGTTGATCTGGAATCATAGAAATTAATTGACATACCATGGCTGGGAGCTTCGGCCAAACGGACATTTCTTGGAATAATGGTTTTATAAATTGTTCGGTTTAAACTGCTTTTAACACTTTCCACAACCTCCAAGGAAAGGTTAGTCCTTGCATCATACATGGTGAATACCACACCCTCCAGTTCCAAACCCGGGTTCAGCTTCCGCTTCACAAGATCTACTGTTTTTAGTACCTGATTCAGTCCCTCCAGAGCATAATACTCACATTGTATGGGAACCAGCACCGTATCCGCTGCTGTCAGTGCATTGATTGTCAATATATTTAAAGATGGGGGACAGTCAATCAGAATAAAATCATATGTATCACGTACCTGATTCAGACAATTACTGAGAAGTTTTTCCTTATCTTCCACTTCCTGAAACTCGATTTCCGCACCTGCCAGGTTCATATCCGAGGGCAGAATATCAAGATTCGGCTGTATCTCATTTATAATACACTCCTCAACAGGTTCCTCTTCGATCAGCATGTCATATACTGTTTTATCAAAATCCTCCCGTTCCAATCCCAGACCACTGCTGGCATTTCCCTGGGGATCAAAATCCACCAGCATTACCTTTTGACCGGCCTCAGCCAGACAGGCGGCAAGATTAATGGCCGTGGTCGTTTTCCCAACCCCGCCCTTCTGATTGGTTATAGTTATTATTCGTCCCATTTGTATTGATTCCTTTCTCGAAAAAATAAGCCTTCTTCGATTACTTTTACGATTATATCACAACTCTAATTCTTTTCCTATGCATAATTCTTAGAAACTCATAATTTTACCGTTTTATACAAAAAATGTTTCACGTGAAACATTTTTATGTCATAAAACTCTTAAGAATAATTTAATCCTCTACCCGTTGTAATAGCCCCCAGCTTGTATTATAATAGATAAAACAACCAAAACCAGGAGAGTATAATTGAATGAAAACAAGAAGTAAATTATTAACATTACTCATACTGTCAGCTGGAGCAGCCACTACCACTGCTCTTATTAATAAAGCAATCAAACTATCAGCTACATCCCGTAATGTATTAGGTGAGCCGGAAGCTCTCTGTTACAAGTGGCGTCTGGGTAATATTTATTACACCAGGACCGGCAGTGGAAAACCACTTCTCCTGGTCCATGACCTTACACCTGCTTCCAGCGGATACGAGTGGAAGAATCTGGTTGGTAAGCTTGCAGAAAATCATACCGTCTATACCATTGATCTGTTAGGTTTTGGACGTTCAGAAAAGCCTAATTTGACTTATACCAATTATCTGTATGTACAGCTGCTCTGCGACTTCATCAAGTCTGAGATCGGTCACCGGACTGATATGCTTTCTTCCGGTTCCTCGTCCACTCTGGGAATTATGGCATGTTCCAATTCCCCGGAACTGTTTGACCAGCTTATGTTTATCAACCCTGAAAGCATTTTATCTTCCAGCCAGTTACCCGGAAAGAATGTAAAACTATATAAATTTATGTTGGATCTTCCAATTGTAGGAACTTTAATCTATCACATATCATGCAGTAAACAGGCACTTACCAAAGAATTTATGACAAACTATTACTATAATCCTTATTCTGTAAGGGCGGGCATGATAGATGCATATCATGAAGCAGCACATTTGGGAGAATCACCAAAATCTGTATATGCCAGTCTTGAGTGCAATTATGTGAAATGTAATATTGTAAATGCTTTAAAAAAGATAGATAACAGCATTTATTTGATAGGTGGCGCTGCTCTTGATGAAATGGAAGAACTGATGTCGGAATATAAGGACTATAATCCGGCCGTGGAGACAGCTTCTATTCCCAACACAAAGCTCACTCCTCATTTAGAAAAGCCCTCTGAGGTTTACCAGTTAATTCAAACCTTCCTATCATAGCTTTAAATATGTTTCACGTGAAACATCCGGTTCGGATACCATTGATCCGAACCGTTTTATTTATTATCTCAAGGAAAGGAAATAATTCATATGATACGAATAGGATGCCATTTATCCTCATCAAAAGGGTACCAAGCAATGGCAAAAGATGCAGTCAAAATTGATGCCAATACTTTCCAGTTCTTTACTCGGAATCCAAGAGGTGGAAATGCTAAAGCAATTGACGAAAAAGATGTAAAAGCTTTTTTACTTAAAACAGAGGAGGAAGACATCTCTCCTATCCTGGCGCACGCCCCTTACACTTTAAATGCTTGTTCTGCAGATCCAAAGTTACGGGATTTCGCCAAACGTACCATGGCAGACGATCTTGTAAGAATGGAGTATACGCCGGGGAATATGTATAACTTTCATCCGGGATGCCATGTCAAACAGGGGGTGGATGTTGGTGTTTCATATATAGCTGAAATGCTCAATGAAATTCTCACTTCCGATCAGACCACTACTGTCCTGCTGGAAACCATGGCAGGCAAAGGCAGTGAGATCGGTGCGACATTTCAAGAGTTAAAACAAATTCTTGATTTAGTAGATTTATCAGACCATATGGGAGTATGTCTGGATACCTGTCATGTGTGGGACGGAGGATATGATATCGCCAATCATTTAGAAGAAGTACTGGACGAGTTTGATCAGGTGATTGGGCTAAATCGTCTAAAAGCAATTCACTTAAATGACAGCCAAAACCCATTGGGCGCACATAAGGACAGACACGCCAGACTTGGCGAAGGTCACATAGGAATTGATACTTTTTATAAAATTGTGACTCATCCCATTTTAAGCAAGCTTCCATTCTATTTAGAAACTCCGAATGATTTAGATGGCTATAGGAGAGAAATTCATATGATGCGGGAAGCTGCTGATTTATAATTAAATATTAGAAATAGGTTTTTACTACAAATAAGAAAAGAGGAAATGTTTCACGTGAAACATTTCCTCTTTTCTTATATCAATTATTTTAACGGTTCTCTGGTAGGCATTCCCGCCTTACGTGGATACTTTTTTGAGATTGCCTTAATTTTCTCAATTACCACAAGGGATCTGGCAGCATCTGTGCCTGGAAGCAAAAACTTTTTAACCATCTTTTGCTCTCCTCCCAGCAGTCCAATCGCTCTTTGCGCCTGAACCAACTCCTCGTCAATCTCCCCGGACTTATAAGGTACAAAATATCCGCCAACCTTAACAAATGGCATACAATACTCAGAAAGAGATGCCAAATTGGCAACTGCCCTGGACACACATAGATCATAGGTCTCCCGGTGTTCCGCCAACCGTCCCGCATCCTCGGCTCTGCCATGAACAAATGTGACATTCTCCAAATTAAGAGCATCACATACTTCTTCAAGAAATTTTATTCGTTTATTCAAGGAATCCAGAAGAGTTACACGAATTCCTGGAAAAACAATTTTTAATGGAATACCCGGGAAACCGGCCCCTGTACCAACATCAATGATCCGGCTGTTCTCAAACCAGCCCACCCCCTGTTTTCCTGTTTTTTCCATTTTCTGAATTACGGCAAAAAGTGACAAGCTGTCACTAAAATGTTTTGTCACAACCTCATGTTCCTCAGTAATGGCAGTGAGGTTCATTACCTTGTTCTTCTCCACCAGCATTTCATAATAGGTGAAAAACTGATCCATCTGATGTTCACTTAGTCTGATGCCCAGCTGATCCAATTCCCTTTTCATCTGATCTAAAAATGTTTCTGTCATATAGCTCCTCACTGTTTCTCACTGTTTTCTCGTGAAATGCACCAGCAATACGGAAATATCTGCCGGTGAAACACCGGATATTCTGGAGGCCTGTCCAATGGTGGCGGGCTGCACCTTATTCAGCTTCTGGACCGCCTCCCTGCGCAGGCTGTTTACCTCAGAATAATCAAAATTCTCAGGCAGTTTCTTATTTTCCAACTTTCCGAACTGTTCTACCTGTTGAAGCTGGCGTTTAATATAACCCTCATATTTAATCTCAATATTCACCTGCTCCCTTACGTCAGCAGCAAGTTCAGGTCTTTCCTCATCCAGTTCCTCCAGCTTATCATAATCAAGCTCAGGCCTTTTGATCAGCTCTGCCAGTGTGATTCCTGACTTCAGCTGAGTACTTCCATATTTTTCCATACATGCCCGGGTTTTTGGATTTAATCCAACCACCGTGCGGCCAAGCCTTTTAATTTCAAGATCAATGGCCTCCATCTTATGGATCAGCTGTTCATACTCCTTATCACTTACAAGTCCTATGTCATGTCCTATTTTTCTAAGCCTTATATCAGCATTATCCTGTCTGAGAAGAAGCCTGTATTCAGCTCTGGATGTCATCATCCTATAAGGCTCATGGTTTTCCTTGGTTACCAGATCATCGATCAGCACGCCTATATACGCCTGGGAACGGCTGAGAACAACCTGGTCCCTTCCCGTGATCTTCATGGCGGCATTTACACCAGCCATAAATCCCTGAACAGCCGCCTCCTCATAACCGGAGGATCCATTAAACTGCCCGCCTGCGTAAAGGCCGGATATCTTCTTAAACTCCAGTGTTGGTTTAAGCTGAAGGGCATTAATACAGTCATATTCAATGGCATAGGCATTCCTTACAATCTGAACACGCTCCAGTCCCGGCACAGTTCTGTACATTGCATACTGTACATCTTCAGGCAGGGAACTGCTCATTCCACCCAGGTACATTTCACTGGTATAAAGTCCTTCCGGCTCCACAAACACCTGATGGCGGTCCTTGTCCGGAAACTTTACCACCTTATCCTCAATGGAAGGACAGTACCTTGGTCCGGTTCCCTCAATGGCTCCTGAAAACAGGGGGGAACGGTCCAGATTATCTCTGATGATCCTGTGAGTCTCTTGATTTGTATAAGTCAGCCAGCAGGATACCTGCTCCTTTTGGACACTTTCCGGATCCGTGGAAAATGAAAACGGCACCACTCTCTCATCCCCAAACTGCTCCTCCATCTTTGAGAAGTCAATGCTCTTTTTATCTACCCTGGCAGGAGTCCCTGTCTTAAACCGGAACATCTCAATACCATTAGCCTTCAGGGAATCTGTAAGATGGTTAGCTGCCTGCAGCCCATTGGGACCTGTAGGATTGCTCACATCCCCATAGATACATCTTGCCTTCAGATAGGTTCCCGTACAGAGGATCACGCATTTCGCCCTGTACAGAGCGCCGGAAAATGTACGTACTCCCTGTATCTTTCCATCCTCCACCACTATTTCAGACACCTCAGCCTGACGTATGGTAAGATGATCCGTCTGTTCCAGGGTCTTTCTCATCTGTCTGCTGTAATCCTGTTTATCGGCTTGAGCCCGCAGGGAATGGACAGCCGGTCCCTTGGATTCATTGAGCATTTTCGACTGGATAAAAGACTTGTCAATATTCTTTCCCATCTCTCCGCCCAAAGCGTCCAGTTCCCGTACCAGATGTCCCTTGGAACTGCCACCCACATTGGGGTTACACGGCATCAGCGCAATGCTGTCCACACTCACCGTAAACATGATAGTTTCAAGCCCCAGACGCGCACAGGCCAGCGATGCTTCACAGCCGGCATGTCCGGCTCCCACAACTACAATATCATATGTTTCTTCCAAATATGGCATAATTCCATGATCCTCTTTCATTTAAAAACTATTTACCCATACAGAACCTGGCAAATATCTCATTCACCAGATCATCATCCACTGCCTCACCAATGATCAAGCCCAGCTGTTCATAGGCATCCATAAGATCAATGGAATAAAAATCCTCCGGCATCTGGTCCTCAATGCTTCCCCTCACCATCTCAAGGCTTTTAAGGGCCTCCTCCAAAGCTTCCTTATGGCGCACATTTGTTATATAAACCTGATCATTAAACTTAAGCTCGCCGTGATAAAACAGATGTCTGATCTCCAGCTCCAACTCCCCGATCCCCTGTTCTTCCTTTGCGGACACGGGAATCACCTTCTGCCCGCACATTTTCTCCAGGTCATCCTTTTCCACCACAATCTGAAGGTCTGATTTATTCAGCAGTATAATGGATTTCCTGCCACGGATAAACTCCAGGATTTCCCTGTCGCTCTCATCCAACGGCCTGGAACCGTCCACCACAAATATGATCAGGTCCGCATCCCTGGCAGCCCTGCGCGCCCTGTCCACCCCAATCTTTTCCACCACGTCTTCTGTGTCCCGTATACCTGCCGTATCCACCACATTCAGGCTGATACCCTGTAGATAGATATGTTCTTCCAAGGTGTCCCTGGTAGTTCCGGCAATCTCAGTTACAATGGCCCTCTCCTCTCCCAGGAGCACATTCATAAGGGAAGACTTTCCCGCATTGGGTTTTCCCAGGATCACCGTTTTCACCCCTTCTGTCATAACCCTGCCGTCATCAGCGGACTCCACCAGCTCTCTCACCTGCGAGATCATGACCTCCAGTTCTCCCTTAAGCCCTGCGCTGTATCCGTCCAGTGAAATGTGTTCAGGGTCATCCAGAGCAGACTCAATAAATGCAATCTGATATAAGATCCCAGCCCTTAGATCCCTGATCCGTTTTGATACCGAACCGCTCAGCTGGCCGACCGAACTTTTTAATGCATATTCATTGGTAGCATTAATCACGTCCGCCACCGCCTCGGCCTGGGACAGGTCGATCCTGCCGTTTAAAAAATGCCCGCTTTGTAAATTCACCCGGCTGTGCGGTCCTTGCCCCGGCGTGGATCACTGCCTCCAGGATCTTTTTAACCATGAGGATCCCTCCATGGCAGTCTATCTCCACCGTGTCCTCGGCCGTATAACTGTGAGGCCCCTTCATGACCAGTACAAGGGCTTCATCCACCTTCTCATCCCCATCATAAATAAACCCGTAATGGACCGTATGAGATCTGGCATTGCTCAGCTTTACCTGGTCCCCATTCTTATTCCGGTAAAGTTTATCGATCACTGAAAATGCCTCATCTCCGCTGATCCTCACAATGCCGATCCCGGAATTGCTCATTCCGGTGGCTATGGCTGCAATTGTATCTGTCTTCATCTTCTATCCTTTCAAATACCGCTTTAAGGGGCACCCACGCGTAAGTAGCGCAAAAGGCCATTGCTAATGCAACAGCCTTTTATCTGAAACCTTACAAATTACACCTCATCACCAGCAGCTGTCTCATCTGACGCTTCGGATGAACCATTGGAAGAATAATGGCTGCGGCGGTTATTATTTCCCTTATATCCGCCGGACCTGTCTGACCGGTCACGGTCGTAACGGCCACCCTTGCTCTTGTCGTAACGCCCTCTTCTGTCCCCTGAAGAAGCTTCCTTCTTAAGGGCGATCACCACGTGGCGGAAGGGCTCTTCGCCTTCACTTCTGGTAGTAACATACTTATCATTCTGAAGCGCTGCGTGAATGATCCTTCTCTCATAAGGATTCATTGGCTCCAGTGAAACCGGTCGTTTTGTCCTCTTCACCTTATAGGCAATATTCTTTGCCAGGGTTTCCAGGGTTTCCTTTCTTCTTTCACGGTAATTCTCCGTATCCAGTTTAACCCTCAGATATCCTTCCGTTCCCTTATTGACGATCAGGCTTACCAGGTACTGGAGTGAATCCAGGGTCTGCCCTCTCTTGCCGATCAGGATCCCCATATCATCACCTTCCAGGTTCAGTGACAGTTCCTGCTCTTCCTCATTATATGCAGCCGTGATATTTACCTGCATGTTCATGGCCTCAAATATCTGCGACAGGAAATCCATGGCCCTGTCCTCAATGGTTTCCTTTTTCCTTGCACGAATAATGGCTGGTTTTGAACCGATTCCCAGGAATCCGGTGCTTCCTTTGTCAACCACTTCATATTCCAGCTTATCGCTGGTGGTCTGA
>Ga0192266_1166_pt1 | contig 10761 bp, 8 predicted proteins | sample Koala_Koa23_L3_FD_131261 | JGI IMG/M metagenome (GOLD analysis project Ga0192266, IMG submission 131261) | Enriched cells from koala feces incubated with labeled cellulose particles, San Francisco Zoo, California, United States - Koala_Koa2-3_L3 ...
AGTAAGAGAGGAAACCTCTCTTACTTTTATAGAATCTAGCACTAAAATACAGCCAATGTAGGTGCTCCTCCCTCGCCCCGCTGATGGAGCATCATAAACATCTCTCCTGTCTCGGCATTGCACACCTGAGACACCACCGGGTCTGTCAACTGTCCTGTCTCTACTTTCCGACTGCAAGGGCCTGTTTCAAAGCCATAGACAAAGAAAACCTTGCCCGTGTGGGGATTCTGTTTTACCTCCAGTTTCTCAACTCCCTGCCGGGCCTTGAACTGGGCTACCTCCCACGTCTCGATAAATTTCAGATTGCTTTCCATACCACAAATATTAATTTTAAATGGTTGTGGCGGGGGACTATCCCCACGCCGAGTGCAGGGAGAGGTCATGTGGTGATTGGAGCAAATGCGTGCGGATAAAAAAATTAAATGTATTTTTTGATAATGGAATAAAATTTTGATCCGCAATCAATAAACCATTTGTAAATATCTTCGATATTTTTTAAATCGTGAATATCTACATCTCTCTGGTATATGGCTATTCGAGATGCTTTCGACAAGGGTAGTTCATTCCATTCAAGAATATATCCAAATTGATGCTCAATATCGGTTTTACATGCAAATAATTGGGCATAAAATTCTTTATTGTTTGGTATATATAAATCAGTACGAATCCAATTATCCTTTAATGAGATAACAAATGATATATATGCTTTAGTTGACCCTATGGCAACGTCATACCAGTGCTGTGGTTGAGCTTTTCGTGCTTTAAATGGAGTCTTGTGTTTTGTAATATATTCAGCGAATCCAGTCCAGAAATCTAACTGCATCAGATTATTATTCGTTAGAGTTTGTTTACTACTGTCCCTTTTATAAGTCTTTTGCCAATCATTGGGGGCACAGATAATATTGAATACAGGAGCGGGTAAAGAATCTCCAATCTGCCAGACCTCCATTTTTATAGCAAAAATATTGACTTCCTCATTGGTTTTTTCATTCAGCCAATCTATAGCACTACGATGTTCTTCCCTAATATCCTTAAATATCCATATGATATAATTCGCTTCAAGCCCAGAAGCATAGGTCATTAATTTCCCGAGATGATCATGATTGGTGATTTCTAATTGATTCTCGATAATGATCTTCTTGCCAGTATTTGTTTCCTCCGCAAGAATATCCGCAGAGAATCCGCCAACATTAGCCTCTGTTTTAACAACTTGCATATCTATGCCTATTGTATTGGCTAATAATTGTATATTTTTAGGCTCGGAGAGCCATTTAGAGAAATCAGAGGCTTCATGTCTCCAAACAGTTCTAAGGTCCACATGTTTAATTGTACTTAATTCTATTTGTGCACTCATAGCTCAGGTTATTATTGGTTTTGTTTAGTTTAAAATTACAAAAAAAGATCATAATTCAACGTTTTATCTGTAATAAATCAGCAAATAATGTCTTATTAAAAATAATGCTTACCAATACAAATAAATTCATTTACTTAAGATAAGGGCAGGAGTTTTATACTCCCGACCTTATGCGCACTTAGTTTTATAATTATATAACAAATTAACTGTGCAATAAATCTTAGCATTGAACATCTATCTCTCCTATAATCTTAAAGATAGGTGTTCATGCAGGTCTATTCGGAAGAACCAATATTTCAGTCAAATTCACCTTATCTACATCTGTAATTCTTTTCTTGGGTTCTGGATAATTATACGGATTAAGCGAAGTTATCCTATACATACCACCGCTGCGAGTCTCAGCTTCCGCACCAAAGAATTGAGTAAACAATTTAGAACAAAATGTCCTGTCTAACTTTAACCGCCCCAAATAAGCATTCATTACCTCTTGCATCTTTTTAGTGCGTTCTACTCGGCTGATTTTGATAGGTCCCTGTGTAAGTTTTTCGCACTCAAATTTTGCAAGAATATGTGATTTGAAAGCATGAGTATCATCTAACGCCCAAAATATAAGCGAATTATTCAAACTCATAAACTCGCGTTTATCACCCTGCACCTCAATTAATTTATCCGCCAAAAATTCTGTCTCAAAATACGGATACAATCGTTTGAATCGCGTGTAAAATAGTGCCTCTTGTTTGTTGGAACGCCTAATTAAGCCATCAAGTGCTTCCATATTAGCTCCCTCTTGTTCCCAATTCAACAAAGCTTCTTTTGCGATAGATAAGGTTTGGGCCAGCACTTCCTTATTGTGAGCTTTCACCTGTTGGATAGAACCAATATGTCGCCCAGACTTTCCTTGTTCAGATTGTTCAAAATCCACATGATGTTGTTCTTGCAATTTTTCCAATAAAGCCCCGGACTGGCTATATAGTGTATAATGCAATTCCCATTTTTCCAATAGAGCATCTATATTAAAATAGGCCGGCACAATTTTGCCATCTTCATTTTCCCTAATAATTGTAACAGGATAATTGTTAGCGACCTGACTTTCAGCTTTCATAGTGAGTATTTGTTTCACAAACACCCCCATATCCGACAGGTCGGGATCGGATTTACAAAGTTGATTAAGCCCATCAACTGCATTAGAGAATTTTTTGGCCTTATTTATCAAGACAGTCCTATACTCTTTCAAGGTTTGTGCTGTATTTTCCATCGGAGTTATATCATAGATTATCGTTTCAGACAAAACTCCGTTTCTGCATCGACCTTGTATTTGGGTTAATCTATTAGGGGAAAGCAACGTAAAAGGCTGATAGTTGGAAGAAATGGAAATAACATGACATCTGTCGTTAATATCAATTCCGGCAAAATAGGCGCAAGTCATAAAAACAATCCGTTTTTGCAGATTATTATTTTCATCTAAAACATTCTCTACATACTCCTTCACTTTATCTTGGCTCCGCCCACTACATAACACACCGCATTGCTGCTTAATCTCCGAGCGCTCATTCTGGGATAAAATGTTGATAATATTGAGAATACCATCAAGTGAATTGTAAGCAATCAAAACCTTTTCATCGTCTGATTGTTCCAGCAAATTCCGGATAATCTTCTCGGCTGTTACATCGACTTCCTTTGCTTCAATTAAGTGAATATCCCTCACCGGATTTTGTTTCCAAAATGTTGTGACAAAAGGTTCACCCGCCAGCCTTGCATCTGAAAAATCTCTCAAAGTAGCCGTTACTGCCGCACGCATATTTTGGTCGAACTGAAAATAATAGTCGATCACCCGTTCAAGATTAGGCCGATAGACACTATCCGACTGCATTGTATCAATCTCATCGACCATTAGAAAGAATTCATGATATACCTTTGTTCCGATAGCCTTAATAACCTTCCACAAGCTATCTGCAACTACCAAAAATTTCTTTCGTTTACCATCATTGATGCTCAGATACTCTCGAATATCATCCAGCGTTATATCTGTCAGAATATTCCCGATCGGGCTTCCTACATACATAGAACTATTCTCTCCCTTTTGCCTTTCTGTGATAAGATGCTTGTTATAAGCCAATGATTTCGTAGGTACGACAATAATGGAATCTCGAACTTGTGTTTCCAATTCAAGCGTTGTAGCCCCTAAGCCGGTAATAGTTTTGTTGATAATGCCATAGGGTACTCTGTCAAGCAATTCCCCTAACTTATCATCCTGTTCAAGAAGAACCTCCCATTCGACATTGCCGGAAATTTTTCCCGCACCATCCAAACAAACATTCGCCTCTTGTTTGTCCGGGTTAATTTTAGCCCCATTTATTTCTACAAAAGTTGTCGGGGCAGTCAAATCCACGGTATAATGTAATTTCCCGAATTGGGGATAGTTTTCGTTCTTCATTATTAAATAAATTTGAGAGTTTCCGAAATTTACAAAATTGCACACCTATCTCCAAATTATATTAGGAAGATAGGTGTACAACTTTACAGGAGATTCCGCAATGCTTCATCCATCCGTTCATTTTCGAAACTGTCCAGATAGATTTGGGTCACTCGCTCAGAACTATGTCCGAGAGATTCAGAAATAATAGAGGTAGGAACTCCAGCCCTTTTCAGCACCGTGGCATAGCTATGCCGAGCTACATAGGTTGTGAGTTTAATCGGTATTTTCAACTCCTTACCTATTTCCGCCAAAACCCGGTTTACCTTGGTAATGACCTTGTGATGCCTGTTTAATTTTTGTTGGATCGACTTATGTTCCTTTGAATAGATAGGGAACAGGTAAATGTTTCCGGAAGCATAACTTTCAATAATCTCCATAGCCCGGCTGTGAATAGGCAAATTCAACAATTTCCCGGTTTTCTGCCGCCTGTAAACCAACCTGCCATCCACAAGGTTCTGCCGGGTGAGATTGGCTATGTCTGCGAAATTAATCCCGCCCATCAAATAAGAGAAACTGAAAAGGTCAATGGCAAACCGGGTATAAAAATCCCGCCCCTCACATGGGAAATCCATAACGGCTTTCACCTCTATCTTGGATATGGCACGTTTTGGAGTTTCTGCATGCAATTTACCCACTTTGTAACTCTTGAATGGGTACTGCTCCATCTTGGCATATCTACGCTCTATGGCTTGATTAAAGACCATTCTTAGGGTTCTGAACCGGACACCTATGGTATTCTCAGCCCTACCCTGTCTACGGAGCCACAATTCATAGCGTTTCAGCCACAAATGGTCGATGTCAGAAAAATAGACACTCAGGTGCTTATTGAATTTGAGCAACGACCGATAAACTTGCTCCACAGAGGTAGCATAGCCAGTCCTGCGTTCATCCTGCAACTCCCGGATGATCTGTTCAAAGAGTTCTCCGACGGTCACAGCCTTCACAGGTTTGGAGATTTGTTCTTTGAGGGTTGTTGCGGTAAATTCCCTATTCTCGGATTTCAATTCCACAACCTTGCCCTTACACTCATATAGTTTATTGGCAATCAGTTTCTCCAGATATTCCCTGTCAGGGCAATCCAATGTGGGCTGATTTCTGTCGAAATCCCAATACTGCGGGGCAACAGACACTCCAAGGCTGATATACTTGGTCTTGCGGTCTTTTGTAATGCGTATTCTTAAAGGAAATTCATTGTTTTTGAGAGGCTTGTATTTGAAGCATACCACCTCGATAGTTGTGCTCATGGGTAAAACACTGGGTAAAACAAACCCTGTTTTTCGCCCGTTTTACACCAAAAAGAAAGAGAGTCGCATTTCTGCAACTCTCTGATTTTCAAGTGGTACCACCAGGAATCGAACCGGGGACACAAGGATTTTCAGTCCTTTGCTCTACCAACTGAGCTATGGCACCATCCTGTTGTGTTATAAAACACATTTACAAATGATTACGAAACCTCATCTTTTTCTCTGACACCCGACTTTTCAGTTCGGTTTACAACGTGGTTTACACAGTCGTTTTTGCAAAGAACGATACCCATTTCGGTTTCATTGCGAGTGCAAAGGTAAGCAAATTTCTCAAACTTGCAAAAGTTTCCCCGAAAATTTACAACTTTTCTGCCCTCGCATAATCATACAACCGCGATTAGAACCGCTCTCTATCCAACATCAACCTTTTCGCAAGTCATTTCAAAACCATCCAGAACCGTTCGGGCAAGTAGATATTCTTCACCTCTCTTGCCTGTTCAAATAGCGGGGCAATCTCGGATGGACTAAAACCCGCTATCCCGCAACCGATTTCCGTCACCAAGAATTTCAGTTGTGGACGTTGCTTTGCAAACTCGATAAACTCGTCCACATAGGGCTGGATTGTTTCCACCCCACCCTGCATAGTCGGTATGGCATAACTCTGCCCCTGCAATCCGACCCCCTGTCCCCAGACAGCCCCGAATTTCTGATATGCCAACCGTGCAGCACCTCCGCCATGCATACCTGCAAGATTGCTGCCGAACACGAAGATTTCGTCGGGCTGGAGGGCTGTAATATAATTAGGAGACGTCCGCATAGCCGTCATTCACAATAGGCAATAATACCATAAGCACCTAGTGATAAATATTTTACTCATTATGACGCAATCTATAATTAGTCATTTTTCTCCTGTTTTCTTTAGTAGTACGAGGAAAATACCCCAAATATTCGTTATGCTCTGGGCAATACCAATATTTTTCGTTAGGCTCCTGTTGTAAGTTTGCCCCACATTCGGGGCAATAAAATTGACTATTCTCTAAATGAAACCCTTGATTCTGATATAGTTTTTCTATTCTTTTATTCACAGGTATTCTGGCGGCCATTTTCCTTGTAAACTGGTGTTCACTGCAACACACGCCACATTGAGTACAAATCACAAAACCATGAGGACACTTTTTTGCCTCTCTACTATCAATCACATTATCACATTCCTTTTGAAAACAGTGATTTATGTATATTTGTTTCCTCAATTCGCTGCAATCTTTGTTATGACATTGAAAGTATGTTATTCGTCGAGCATTGTAATGCTTCTGTTCCATGGGCTCAAGCATCATTCCACATTCGTTACAAAATAGATGATTCAAATAGCTCCCAAACCAATTTAAATCTCCATAAAAACGACTAAGATCATTTTTGCTTATGGAAAGATGTAAAATCTGTATAAAGTCATATAATGTATAGAATTGATACGATTCATGGTTGTGTATACTGGGACAATTGAAATATGCACGGCCAGCACACCAATGAAACCCTTTTATTCGCGTAATCATATGCTCTGAAAGAACATAATTTCCTTCACAAAAAGATATTGATGGTCGTACATATTTTGCTAATCTATACTCACGCTTTTCATCAACACGCACTAGTTTAAACATGATGGGGCCATCATCACTATGCCAGTGAGTCAATAAATGTATAAGATGCGAATATGATGCAGCAGGAACCGCCCATCTTTTAGCGATAGAATCGTATCCACAATGCGGAATCCCTCCTCGCAATTTTTGAGCAAGCTCCTTAAATGAATAGCGCGCATTTTTTGTGAATGTAATTGTGCATGAATAATCTTGAGCGATATTAATTTTCAAGATGTAATCCTCGTCAGAAGTGTTGTAACATGACATGATACACCCTCCGTTTGTTTGCCATTCACATCTATCCAATAATCCTCCTGTACACAAACCCGCCCACAACTTTAAACCTTGCTCTTTATTTTGAGGTATATAAACATTGGAAATAATGTGGTATATTTCAGCATTGTATATAAAGCGCCCTTTTTCTTTATATGTACAAAGTATTTTGACTATTAAATATACGCCTAGGTCAATATTTTGGGGATTGCCAATAATACGGTATAACTTTTTTGTAGATAGCTTTAAGAAATTATGTTTATGTAACTCAAGCAATTTTCTTAAAAATAAAATTTGTTCTTGAGAGTCCAAAATACCAACGCTGTCAAGCCAATCCTCATTAAATCCGTCAAGTTCAGAGTTTGCTATCCAATTTGAAAATTCCATAATTTATACAATCTTTGATACCACAAGTAGTAAATTACAATAATTGATAAAGGCTGATTCTTGACTATAATCAATTATTTACAGTTATATAAACTGCTCCAAATATTTCTCGTTGAATCCAGCCAGCGGGAATTCAAATACGCTCTGTTTGCCCTCTCTTGTCGTATAATCGAATACAATTGTATCGCTGTCGATATGCGCTTGAAGCATATTCAGAGTTTCAGTAGATTCTGTAAACGTTACGATATTCGGAAAGGCCATTGCTGGGATTTCGATTGCTGGATTTATCAGAAAAGACATGCCTGCAAACCCTCGTCCTCGTTTCTGAAAAGTCATGGATACCTCTTGTGCTAGGTCTATATCCAAAGCAAACATATATCAAAATTCTATGGGTGTAGGATTATCTTTTTGGCGTGCAACAATAAGCGTCATTGCAAAATCATCGTCATAAGCTACGGATTTGGCAACATAGGATAATTCCATGCCCTCTTTTGTTTCCGTGCCTGCTGTTCATTCAATTTTTGGTGTTTTTTCTTTTCATTTTAGCTAAAATTTATATATTATTAAATATTTGATTATGATGTAAATATATCAAAAATTTATAAAATATGCAAGGATATAAAAAGGAAAACTTGGAAAGAATAATCTCTCCAAGTCTACCTAAAACTTATCACATATTACATTTCTGTTATGGTCGTAAATTTGGACCACCTATCTGCACTTTGATATGTAACAGCACAACCTGCAGGAACGACTAATTTCAAGTATTTACTATTTCCGCTATCAAAATTAAAAGTTGAGTTATAATATTCATCCTTAGTGTAAGTAAGTATTGGCGGAATCTCTGTACCAAGTTTTATTGTAAATGATATTTGAGAATTCCACCTATTTCGGTAATTAAAAGCATAATTTCCAATAGACCTTATTTGGGAACAATTAGTGGCATCAAACAATGTTAGGTTGTCGCAATTAGTGAAAGCTCCATAAACAGTATTAGCACCATCTTTACACCCGTCGTTGATAGTTGTAAGTTTAGAACCCGTTTCAAATGATACCGTTTCTAATAATAAACAGCCATGAAAAGCCCCTCCGCCAATAGTAGTTACACTTGCAGGGATTTCGATTTGAGTTAAAGATGTGCATTCTAAAAATGCACCATACGAAATAACCCTATTACCGCTATCCTTAACACAATCACCAGCAATCGTGGTTAATTGTGAGCCTTTTTCAAAAGTTACGTTTGCTAATCCGATACATCTACGGAACGCGCCATCTTCAATCGTTTCCACACTTGCGGGTATTTCAATAGATGACAAAAGTCCGCAAGCATCGAAAGCAGAATTTCCTATTGCTTTTAAGTTTGAATTTTCTTCAAAAGTTATAGCAGATAGAGATTGACAATCTTTAAACGCATTATCTCCAATATGCTCTACACTTGCAGGTATTTCTAATTCAATAATTGATCGTGGGAATGTAGTCTGTGTAATTTCTTTTAACTTGGAACCTTTCTCAAATACCACACGTTTCAATTGAGAACATCCACTAAATGGAGCAGAATTTAAAGACGTAATATTAATGGGAATAGTCACACATAAAAGATTGGAACAACCATAAAAAGAATTTGGATCCAATGCAGTTAAGCCCGTAAAATATTTTAGCTCATTAAAAAACTGTATTTCCGTATTCCCCTTGAATGTTGCACCAATTGTCGTAACCTTTGCGGCTTCATCATAGGACAATTCATGGTCGCCATCCGTGTCCCAAATTGCCACACACAGTTTCTTGACGTTTTCATCTTCAAATTGAATGACATTCGGGTCTATTGTTTGTCCCGTTTTTGAAATTGTTATAACCGTTCCATCTGCCAACTCAAAATAAACATTATTCTCGTCCTGCGTGATTTTGATGCTATCTGCATCCTTGCCATCCTCTCCCGTGGCTTTACCCAACTGTGTCCAATTCGCTCCGTTATCATAGGAAATCCACCAATAACCCTCTCGAATTTCAAGTTTAGGCGTAACACCGTCTAAACCATCCACTCCATTATTACCGTCTGTCCCTTGTGCTTTTATCTTCTGACCATCTATAACGATAAACTCACCGTCCAGCGTCCAATAATAGATGTCGTCCGTGTCTTTCTTTACACCGATAACGGGTGTGTTCCCATCAACACCATCTGCACCGTCTTTACCGTTGTAAATTACAATCGGGTTGCTCTTGGCGAACTTAATTGTATAGCCTACCACCTTGCCGTTCTCGGTCAGCGGGTCTACACTTGTAATATAATCGTTGTTTTGGAGTGCTGTTACAATCGTCTGTAAGGCTGAAAGGTTGGTGTTCGTTTCGTTACAAAGACGCTGTAAGGCTTCAAAAGCAGACCATGTAGGCAGTTTGATTTGTGTGCCATCAGCCAATGTAAAGGTTACATAGTCGGCGCTGGTTTTATAATCCACATCTGTAAACATAGAATCCCCACTAATTCCATCTTCTCCATCTTTGCCGTCTTCACCAGTCGCTTTACCTAACTGCGTCCAAGTATCGCCATTGTCGTAGGAGATAAACCAATAATCATTCTCGATTTTGAATTGGGGCGTAATGCCATCTTTACCATTCGTACCATCTGTACCATCGCTCCCGTCTTCTCCATCCGAACCGTCTGCACCATCCTTGCCCTCGGCCTTAATCTTGTCGCCGTGCTCGTCAGTCAGCCAATCGCCATCGAGTGTCCAATAGTAGATACCATCCGTATCCTGCTTCACACCGATAGTGGGTGTTACGCCATCTTTACCATCTGTTCCATCTTCACCGTTTTGTCCGTCTTTCCCGTGATAGATAGTAATGGGATTACTTTTGCTAAACGTAATAGTGTAGCCGACCTCTTTCCCGCCTTGCATAACGGGTGTGATGCCTGTAACATAGTCGTTATTCTGCAATGCGGTTACGATGGTCTGCAACGATGAAATATTCGTGTTCATCTGTTTGCAGAGTTCCTCCAATTTTGCGACACGGTTTTCCAATCCGTGAACGCTGTTCCAAATGTCGTCGTCATCGTACTTGCACGATGTAAACGCAACCACCGCAAGTAATGCGGTAAAGGTCAATAGTTTTTTCATAATGAGATTATTTAAGTAAAACAAGTGACGCACGTTTTACCGTACAACTCCTATGCGGCTGGTTATATACAAAAAGAAAGTGTGGAGTTGTTCGTTATCTATCACGAGGTTCTGACAAAACCCAAAGACGAATAAGAAACAATACCCCACACCGAATAGAGATATATCGCATGATATATGCCTATATGCGGTGATGAGCGTTGTCGTTATCCTCGTCTTTGTTGAAACTGTCAGATTTCGTGATAAGGATTAGCGAAACACTTTCACTAACTAATATGTC
>Ga0192266_1168_pt1 | contig 10655 bp, 7 predicted proteins | sample Koala_Koa23_L3_FD_131261 | JGI IMG/M metagenome (GOLD analysis project Ga0192266, IMG submission 131261) | Enriched cells from koala feces incubated with labeled cellulose particles, San Francisco Zoo, California, United States - Koala_Koa2-3_L3 ...
CTGGTTGATGTTCGCCTCCTCGATGTTCGGGGTCGAAAGTCCGCACTCGATGTTGAAACTGTCCACCCCGAGAAAGAGTTTGTCGCAGTAGAAAATCTTGAGGTTCGATTCGGCGACGGGCCCGACGGTCGACAGCGACGGTTCGCGCAGGTTGCCGCCCAGCAGGATGACGTTGAAACGTTTGTATTTGAGCAGTTCGGTGGCGACGTTGAGGGCGTTGGTGATGATCGTCAGCCGTTGGAACCGTCCCAGGTTGCGGGCGATCTCCAGCGTCGTGGTTCCCGAGTCGAGCATGATGGTGTTGCCCTCCTCGATGAGCGAGGCGGCCAGCCGTCCGATGGCCTGTTTTTCCCGGATATTGAAAAAACGCTTGTTGTTGATCGGCATGTCGTCCTTGTTCGCGCTGCTCGAACAGGAGATGGCCCCGCCGCGTGTGCGGATGAGCAGGTTGCGGTCGAAAAGGTCGTTCAGGTCTTTCCGGATCGTAACTTCCGAAACTCCGAACTCTTCGTGCAGCTCCGTAACGGATACGGAAGCCTGCTTTTTCAACTTCTGGAGGATCAGCGCGCGGCGTCCCTTCGTCGTCTTCACGATTTCCGTTATCCCTTCTGTTTGCATTGATAATAAGGTGTATATGGTTGTTTTACTTTTTGCACTTTCGGCCTCTGCCGATGAATTTTGTACAAACTTAGTAAAAATAACCGCATCGAACAAGAAAAAGCGTGTCGATTTTTCGAAAGGTTGCGAAATGTTTTCTGCGATATTGAAATTTTTGGTTAAAAATCTGTTTTTTAGTTTGTTAAATGTAGTATCGAAATTTTTTTATTTTCGAATCTCGAAAAAAATGTCCCGAAATGTAATTACGAAGCCTGCGAAATAAATTAAGTTTGTAATGCTTCGATGAAAATAACGGATATTAACCTATTCTATATGGAAACACGCGGACATTATACCTATTCCGAAATCATGCAGCAGCCGCTCATGTGGCAGCGTGAGTTCGACCGGATCAAGGCCGATCGAAAGCAAATCGAAACTTTTGTAAGCCGTTACATAGACGGCGGCTACGAGGTGATCTTCACCGGAGCCGGGACCTCGGCCTATATCGGCGACGTGCTGGAGGTGGCCGTGGCCGACACGATTTTCCGCGGCGCACGCTCCGTGGCCACGACCGACCTGATCACCCATCCGACCGCCTATTTCTCGCCCGAGAAAAAGGTGCTGCTCATCTCCTTCGCCCGCTCGGGCAACAGCCCCGAGAGCATGGGTGCCGTGACGCTGGCCGACAGCATCTGCGGCGACAACATCGCCCACATCTTCATCACCTGCAACGAAAAAGGGCGTCTGGCGCAGATTGCCGGACGCGAAAACTGCCTGTTGCTGCTGCCGCCCGAGACCGACGATAAGAGCCTGGCGATGACGAGCAGTTTCTCGACGATGCTGCTGACGGCGCTGCTGCTGGCCAACATCCGCGACCTGGAGGCTCAGGAAGCTCCGATTCGCAATCTCGTTGCGCATGCCTCCGGGGTGCTGGAGAAGTACGATTCGGCGATTTGCGGAATTGCGGCGCGGGATTTCTCGCGGGCGATTTTCCTCGGTTCGGGCGAGCTGAAGGGCATCGCCGAGGAGTCGCACCTCAAACTGCAGGAGCTGACCGACGGCGGGGTGGTGTGCAGTTTCGACTCGTTCCTCGGGTTTCGCCACGGCCCCAAGGCGGTTGTCAACGGCCAGTCGCTGCTGGTGTACCTGCTGTCGGGCGACCCTGCCGTGGCCCGTTACGAAGCCGATTTGATCCGCCAGATCAATTCGAACAACCATGTGGTGGCCATGGTCGCCGTGTCGCCCGGACCGGTCGGGATTCCCGGCGTCGATTTCGACCTGAACGTCGTGCTGGGCGACGCCTCCGCGCAGGGCATCTACCGCTGCATCCCCTATGTTTTCGCGGCCCAGCTGCTGGGTTACTACAAATCGCTGGCCCGGGGGCTCGACCCCGACGCTCCCTCCGTGTCGGGCAACATCTCGCGCGTGGTCGAAGGGGTGACGATCTATCTTCAATAGCAAATTCTGAAAGAAACCGATATGGCAAAGACTGAAAACTTACTCGAACAGATCGCACGCATCGAATCGGAAACGGGGATTCCCCGGACGATTTTCGCCGCGTGCCCCAATTCCGTTTCGGTGGTCCGCGCGGCCTTCCGTGCGGCGAAGCGCAACAACGCGCCGATCTATTTCGCCGCGACGCTCAACCAGATCGACTGCGACGGCGGCTACACGGGCCTCACGCCCGCGGAGTTCGTCCGTCTGGCCCGCATCGAGGCCGAGGCCGTCAATTTCACGGGTCCGGCGATCATCGCCATCGACCACGGCGGTCCGTGGCTCAAGGACAAGCAGTCGATCGAACGCTGGTCGGCGGAGGATGCCATGGAGGGGGTGAAAAAGTCGTTCGAAGCGGCCGTCGAGGCCGGTTACGACCTGATCCATGTCGATCCCACGGTGGACATCTACGTTCCGAAGGGGGAGATCATCGACATCCGCGTGGTCGTCGAGCGCACGGTGGAGCTGATTGCGCACGTCGAGCGTTTCCGCCGCGCGAAAGGGCTTCCGGCCATCTCCTACGAGGTGGGTACCGAGGAGGTGCACGGGGGACTGGCCGACGAGACCACCTTCGACCGCTTCCTGACGGGACTGAAGGAGGGGCTGGCGAAGGCCGGACTGGCCGACGTGTGGCCCTGCTTCATCGTGGGCAAGGTCGGCACCGACCTGCATACCGCGACTTTCGACCCCGCGGTGGCACGGGCCCTCACGGCCCGGGTGCGGCCCTACGGCAGTTATATCAAGGGGCACTATACCGACGGGGTGAGCAATCCCGAACAGTATCCGCTGTGCGGTATGGGCGCCGCGAACGTGGGCCCCGAGTTCACGATGAGCGAGTACGACGCGCTGGCCGAACTGGAGGTCCGGGAGCGGGAGATGGACCGCGAAGGCCGCGTGGCGCAGCTCTCGCACATCACCGACGTGCTGAAACGGCTCGTCTGCGAATCGAACCGCTGGCGCAAGTGGCTCCACGGCGAGGAGGTCGGCTGGGAATTCGACGCCCTGACTCCCGAACGGCAGATGTGGCTCGTGAAGACCGGCTGCCGCTACATCTGGCAGTCGCCCGAGGCGCTGGTGGCCCGGCAGACGCTCTACGCCAATCTCCGCCGTGCGGGTTACGACCCCGAGGAGGTGGTGCTGGGACGCATCGAGCGCGACATGGACAAATATTTCCACGCCTTCAACCTGATCAATCTCAACGACCTCCTGCGATGAAACCATACGACGTCATAGCGATCGGCGAACTGAATGTGGACCTGCTCCTGAACCGGATCGACGGGTTTCCCGAGATCGGCAAGGAGAAATTTGCCGGAGACATGCTGCTCACGCTGGGCAGTTCGACGGCCATCTTCGCCGCGAACTCCGCGGCGCTGGGTGTCCGCACGGGATTTGCCGGGATGATCGGACGCGACACGTTCGGCGAGTTGGTGAAGCGCAGCCTCCGCGACAAGGGGGTCGACACGCGCTTCGTGATCGAATCGGACGCCTGCGCCACGGGCGCCACGATCGTGATGAACTACGGCGAGGACCGCGCCAACCTGACCTATCAGGGAGCCAGGACCGGATGCGTTTCGCCGATGTCGACAAGGAGCTTTTCGCCCTCACGCGGCACATCCACCTCTCGTCGGTCTTCATGCAGAGCGGACTGATGCAGGACCTCGGGGAGCTGCTCCGCTACGCCCGGTCGCAGGGGGTGACCGTCTCGCTCGACACCCAGTGGGACCCCGCCGAGACGTGGAATTTCGACTGCCGGACGCTGCTGCCGCTGATCGATGTCTTCCTGCCCAACGAAAAGGAACTGATGGCGCTGACGCGCCGTGCGACCGTTGACGAGGCGATCCGCGAGGTCGTGCCTTACCTGGGAAATGCCGCGGTGGTCAAATGCGGCAGCCGGGGATCGCTCCTCGTGCGGCGCGACGGTTCGGTCCATGCGCTGGATGCCTGCCTGAACCGGCATGTGGTCGATGCCATCGGCGCCGGCGACAGCTTCAACGCCGGGTTTGTCCGCTGTTTCGTGCAGGGACGCCCGTTGGAGGAGTGCCAGCGGCTGGGCAACCTGATCGGGGCCGTCAGCACCACGGCGGCGGGCGGCACGGGGGCTTTTGCGAGCCGCGAAGCCGTCGTCCGCACGGCCCGGGAGGTATTCGGACAGGAGATAGACCTTTAAAAAAGGATGCGTATGCGAGTACAGGATTTTCTGAAATCGTGCCAGCGGGAGCACAAAGCGGTGCTGGCGACCAACTTTTACAATTTCGAAACGCTGACCGCCGTGCTTCGGGCCGCTTCGGCCGTCGGGGCTCCGGTCATGCTGCAGCTGACGCGCAGTTCGATCGACTACCTCGGACTGAAGGAGGCCGTCGGAATGGCCCGTCAGGGGTTGGCCGACTACGGTCTGGAAGGGTGGGTGCACCTCGACCACGGCGATTCGGCCGAACTGGCCGCGCAGTGCCTCGACGCCGGGTTCGACTCGGTGATGATCGACGGCAGCGAACGGCCTCTGGAGGAGAACATCGCCCTGACGCAGCGCGTCGTGGAGATGGCCCGTCCCTACGGGGCCAACGTCGAGGCCGAGCTGGGCTATGTCGCCAAGTTGGGCCAGACGCAGGGCGGCGGCTTCACCACGCCCGAAGATGCCGCGCGGTTCGTCGCCGCGACGGGTGTCGATGCGCTGGCCGTGGCGATCGGCTCGGCGCACGGATTCTACAAACAGCCCCCGAAGCTCGATATCGAACGGCTGAAGGCCATCCATGCCGCCACGGATGTGGTGCTGGTGCTGCACGGCAGTTCGGGGATTCCCCATCCGATGGTGCAGGAGGCCATTGCCAACGGCATCGCCAAGGTCAACCTCGCCACGGAGATCAAGGACACCTTCATGCGGGCCCTGAAACAGCGGCTCGCGGATTCGGACGAGATAGACCTGCGCAAGGTCTTTCCCAAGGCGGTGGCCCCGGTGGTCGCGCTGCTCGAAGAGAAATACCGCATGACCGGGAGCGCCACCCGCTGAACAAGAACCTAAAACCTGAAACCTCGATGAAACCTGCTTATTGTTTGCTGCTGACTGTGCTTTTCGCAGCCGGATGCGCCCCGACCCCCCCCTCCGGACGGACGCCGCTAAGGGTCCGGAGGCCGCCAAAGCCGCCGTACAGGAGCTGAAGCTCCGCGACTACGCCCCGAAATCCATCTTCAAAATCCCCGAGACCCGGGTGCTGAAGGCCCGGTTCCCGGTCATCGACGCCCATTCGCACGATTATGCCGCCACCGACGCCGAGATCCGCACATGGGTCGCGACGCTCGACAGCGTGGGCGTCGAGCGGGCCAACCTGATGCACTGCAACTGGATTGGCCGCCCGTTCGAGGAGGTCGTGGCCAAATACGCCCCCTATAAGGACAAATTCTCCTTCTGGTGCTGTTTCGACTACACGGATTTCGGCAAACCCGGATGGGCCGAACGTTCAGTCGCGCGGCTCGAGGAGTGCCGGCGGCTGGGCGCCGTCGGCGTCGGCGTCGGCGAACTGGTGGACAAAGGTCTCGGCGACGTCTACGCCAGTCCGGCTTCGGGCGAAGGCATCCACATGGACGATCCACAGATGAAACCCCTGCTCGAACGCTGCGGCGAACTGGGTATGCCCGTCAGCATCCACATCGCCGAGCCGATCTGGATGTACGAGCCGCTCGACGCCTCGAACGACGGGCTGATGAACGGCGCCAACTGGGCCGTCGACACCTCGGCCGAGGGCTGCCGCGGCTACGAGGAGCTGATCGCCGCGTTCGAACGCACCGTGGCGGCTTATCCCCGCACGACCTTCATCGCCTGCCACTACCTCAATATGAACCAGGACCTCGGCCGGCTGGGGGCCCTGCTGGACAAATATCCCAATCTCTATGTCGACCTGGCGGGCCGCATGGGCGAATCGGCCGTGACGCCGCGGGCCACCCGGCGTTTCCTCCTGAAATACGCCGACCGGGTGCTGTACGGCACCGACAACGGCATGGACAAGGCGATGTACCGCATGACCTTCCGCCTGCTGGAGACCGACGACGAACACATCTACTGCCCCGACTACGGTTACCATTGGGCTTACAGTGGATTCGACCTGCCCGACGACGTGCTGAAAAAGATTTACCACGACAACGCCGCCCGGCTGCTGCATCAATAACCTAAACAACGACCCCGATGAAAACTTTCCGATTGCTTACCCTTCCCCTGCTGGCCGCGGCAGTCGCCTGCGGCAGCGCGACGACCGTCGTGAACGGCGACCTCGAAGTGGCCGTCGACGAGCGGATGCACCTGCGTGTCCGTTCGCTCGGCCCGGCCGGGCGCCCCGGCTGCGGCGAATTCGGCGCCGCCGCCGCCCTGGTGGCCGACGAGGCCGAGATGACCGATTTCCGCCTCTCTTCCAAAGAGCGCACGAACGATGGATATGTGCTGACAGGCGTTTATGACAAAGAGGGCGTTCGTGTCGAAAAACATCAGAAGATCACGGCTCCCGCGGAGTTTCCGGGGATGCTGGTCGTCGATACCTATTACGTCAACCGGGGTATTCCCGTGACGGTCTCGGCCCTCGTGTCGAACTCGCTGCGCGTGGAGGCCGATTCGCTCGTCTGGTCGTTCGAACCCTCGTCGACCTCGGCGCGGGCGGACTGGATACTGCCCGTGCGCCCCGGCTTCGAGCAGCGCAACTACCTGGGCATGAACAACAGCGATTACGGCGGCGGAATCCCGATGGTGACGCTCTGGCGTCCCGACGGCGGTATCAGCGTAGGGCTCACGGAGAAGACCCTCAAGCCGGTCTCGATGCCCGTGCAGTGGCGGTCGAACGACCGTTACGCCACGCTGGGGCTGCGCCGCGATTTCGACGATAAAGTGCGCATGGAACCCGGCGACACGCTGGCGGCCTACTCGGGTTTCATCTCGACCCACCGGGGCGATTTCTACAACCCGCTCCACCGGTTCTCGGAATATATGCAGCGTGAGAGCGGCGTGGAGTTCGCCGCCTCGGAGCCCGGGGCCTTCGAGCCCGTGTGGTGCGCCTGGGGCTATGAGCGGACCTTCACGGCCGACGAGGTGATCGGCACGCTGCCCAAGGTGGCGGAGTTGGGCTTTAAATGGGTCGATGTCGACGACGGATTCCAGATCGCCGAAGGCGATTGGGAGCCCAACAAACGCTTCCCCGGCGGCGACCGCGACATGCGGCGCATCACCGACGCCATCCACGCCCGCGGCCTGAAGGCCAAGCTGTGGTGGGCCCCGATGGCCGCCGATCCCGGGACGAAGATCCTGCGCGAGCATCCCGAGATGCAGCTCGTGACCGAAGAGGGGGCGCCCGAATACATCACCTGGTGGGACAGCTACTACCTCTCGCCGGTGAACCCCGCGACGCGGGAATACACGCTGGGACTGGTCGACCGCTTTATCCGCACGTGGAATTTCGACGGCCTGAAGCTCGACGGCCAGCACCTGAACTGTTGTCTTCCCGACCACAATCCCCACAGCGGGCTCAACGCGCCCGAAGAGGCTGTCGAGCAATTCCCGACCTTCTTCAAGGCGATTTTCGACCGCGCCCGGGCGCTGAAACCGTATGCCGTGGTGCAGCTGTGCCCCTGCGGATGCGCCATGAATTTCTTTAACATGCCCTACATGAACCAGGCCGTGGCCTCCGACCCCACGTCGAGCTGGCAGATACGCCTGAAGGGCAAGGCTTACAAGGCGATCAACGACCGGCTGGCCTATTATGCCGACCATGTCGAACTGAGCGACGGCGGGTGCGATTTCCCCACGCAGCTGGGCATCGGAGGCGTCGTGGGATCAAAATTCACCTGGCCGAAGAACAACCCGAACGTCAAGGAAGACTACCTGCTCACCCCCGAAAAGGAGCGTCTTTACAAACATTGGGTGGGGCTGTACAATGCGAAGATGCTCTCCACGGGCGACTACCTCAATCTCTACGACATCGCCTGGGACAAGCCCGAGACGCACGTCATTGCCAAGGATGGCCGGATGTACTACGCCTTCTACGCCGACGAATGGCAGGGCGGGGCGATCGAACTCCGGGGGCTGGACCCCGCGAAGCGCTACACGGTCTGCGAGTACACGGCCGAAAAGCCCGCCTCCTACCCGCTCGACGGGGCCGATCCCTTCATCCGGCCCGCGTTCGAAGGGAGCTACCTGATCGAAGTGATTCCGAACGAACAGTAAACAGATAACCAACTTAAGACCAAACATTATGAACATGAGATTACTCAAAAAGACGCAACTCGTCTGCGCCGTGCTGCTGCTCTGGACCGTCGGGGCCTACGCGCAGAATGTTGTCAAAGGCAAGGTCGTCTCCGCGGAGACCAACCAGCCGATGGTCGGCGTGAGCGTGTTTGTCAAGGGCGACAACCTGCGCGGAACCTCGACCGACGCATCCGGTAACTACTCGATCAAGGCTTCGGCGAACGAAGTGCTGGTTTTCAGTTTTATAGGCTGTGAAACGGCCAGCGAGGCCGTCAATCAGCGGACGGTGATCGACGTCCGGCTCAAGACGCAGGCCAACCAGCTGGACGACGTGGTGGTGATGGGTTACTCGACGCAGACCAAGGCCGAGTTGTCCAGTTCGGTGGTCACGCTCAAGGGCGAGAACCTCACCGACGTGACCTCGCCCGACGTGGGCAACATGCTGCAGGGCAAGGCCCCGGGCGTGCTGGTTTACAACACCAGCGGCCAGCCGGGCTCGCAGGCCACGATCCGCGTGCGCGGTACGGGCTCGATTTCCGCGGCTTCCGACCCGCTCTATGTGGTCGACGGCATCATCGGCGGCTCGTTCAACCCCAACGATATCGAGACCCTGACGGTGCTCAAGGACGCCGGAGCCACGGCGCTCTACGGTTCGGAGGGAGCCGGCGGCGTCATCGTCATCACGACCAAGTCGGCCAAGACGGGACAGAAGACCACCGTCAATTTCAAACTCTCGGCCGGCGTGAAGTCGGTGCTGAGCGGCCGTCTGAAGATGATGGATTCCCGCGAGCTCTACGACACGCAGAAGACCTTCATGCCCGAGGTGCTGTTCAACGCCCAGCGTCCCGAATCGCTCCTGGAACGGAATTTCGACTGGACGGACGCCATCTTCCGCACGGGCGTCGTGCAGAACTACTACGCTTCGGTGGCCGGATCGTCGGGCAAGACCAACTATTTCGTCAGCATCGACCACTACAACGAGGAGGGTACGCTCATCAACACCAAGTATGCCCGCACCTCGGCCCGCGTGAACCTGAGCACCGAGCTCTACAAGTCCCTGCGGATGAACACCCGCGTGGCCTACACCAATTCGCGCGATTACAGCGCCTCGGCCTACCAGACCCTCGAATTTGCTTACGGACTGCTGCCGTGGGACAACCCCTACAACGCCGACGGTTCGGCCAAGGACCTCATGCACGACAGCTCGCTGGAGTGGCTTTCGCAGAACCGCTACAACATCTTCTATAACGAGCAGTACAACTACGCCAAGTCGCACGGCAACGACCTTTCGGCCGACCTGCAGCTGATCTGGCAGATCACCCCGTGGCTGTCGTTCACCACGTCGAACCGCTTCAACACGGCCAATTCGAAATACGTCGTCTACAACGACCCGCGCACCGTCTCGGAGTCGGAGACCGTGAAGGGCAGCCTTTCCCACAACCTGAGCGAAGGGTGGGGAATCTCGACCTCCAACCTGCTGAAAGCCTCCCAGAGCTGGGGCAGCCACACCCTCACCGGTCTCGTCGGCTATGAATACGGCATCAACAAGGAGGAGTACACCGACGTCGAGGGTATCAACATGCCGCAGGGCATGGACGCCATGAACGCCACGCTGCCCTACACCAACGGCGGTTACGACATCTGGGGCGAGGGCTATTCGTTCTTCGCGCAGGCCCAGTACAGCTATGCCAACAAGTATGTGATGACGGCCTCGTTCCGCGCCGACGCCTCGTCGAAATTCGCGCCCAAGAACCGCACGGGCTATTTCCCCTCGGTCTCGGGTTCGTGGATCATCAGCAAGGAGAACTGGTTCGCGGACAGCCGTGCGCTGCGTCTGCTGAAGCTGCGTGCTTCGTGGGGTCAGACCGGTAACTCGTCGATCGGCTCCTACATGTACCTCGATTCCTATTCGCTTTCGGCCAAATACCAGAACAACGTGGCCGCCATTCCCGTCCGCAAGGCCAATCCGACGCTGGGCTGGGAGACCGCCGACATGACCAACCTCGGTCTGGACGTCAACCTCTGGGACCGCCTCGAGGTGACCCTCGACCTCTACCACATCGTCAACAAGGGACTGCTGCTGAACGTGCCGACGGCACCCAGCACCGGATTCTTCGAATTCACGGACAACGCCGGCAAGGTTCGCAACCGCGGCTTCGAAGTGATGGTCTCCTCGACCAACATCCGCCACAAGAATTTCGAGTGGTCGACCTCGGTGAACCTCGGCCTGAACCGCAACAAGGTGCTCACCACGCCGACGCCCGAAGGCTTCCTGCAGTCGAACACCAACGGTTCGGTGACGCAGATCGTCAAGCCCGGGCACGACATCTACAGCTGGTACATGCCC
>Ga0192266_1027_pt2 | contig 10368 bp, 5 predicted proteins | sample Koala_Koa23_L3_FD_131261 | JGI IMG/M metagenome (GOLD analysis project Ga0192266, IMG submission 131261) | Enriched cells from koala feces incubated with labeled cellulose particles, San Francisco Zoo, California, United States - Koala_Koa2-3_L3 ...
TAGAAGGTCCGCTTGTCGATCAGGCCGTGCTCGCCCCAGCAGAAACCGTTGTCGCCCATGTAGATGATGAGCGTATTGCGATCCATGCCGGTCTTGCGCAGGTAATCCAGGATACGGCCAATCGAGGCGTCCATACTGGTCAGGCACTGGCAGTAGCGTTTGGCCTCGGTCTCCCAGTCTGTGCGGCCGAAATAGCTGTAATCGACCCCGTGCCAGCTCTCGCGCTGGGCCTTGACCCAGTCGGGAAGACGCTCCTCGCCGTACCACGCGCTACCCTTGGCAGGCTGGCCGGCGGCGTCTTTCGACGGCACGGCATGCAGGCCGTAGGTCGGCGTATCGAAATTCGCCGGCTTCGGAATCCGCTCGTCGTCGTAGATACCCTCATGCTCCTCCGACGCCGCGAACGGGTCGTGCACGGCCTTGTGCGAAAGGTAGACGAAGAAGGGTTTTTCGCGGTTCTCCTCGATGAAATCGATGGCGTGGTCGGTCAGCAGGTCGGTCACATAGGCGTCCTCGGGATAGACGACATCCTTGCCGTTGACGTTCATTTCCACGTTGTAATAGGTCCCCTGCCCTTCGAAGCTCTCCCAATGGTCGAATCCGGGCTGCGGGCGGTTGTCCGTATCGCCCATGTGCCATTTCCCGAAAAAGCCCGTCACATACCCCGCCTCCTGCAGGTACTGCGGGAAGAACGTAAGCCCCTCGGGCACAGGCGCGACATTGTCGACCACGGTATGCTCGTGCGAGAACATGCCCGTCAGGATGGAGGCCCGGGAGGGTGAGGAGAGCGACGTGGTGACGAAGGCGTTCCGGACATAGGCGCCGTTGGCGGCCATGAAATCCAGATTGGGCGTCTGCAGCCACGGCACGGTATTCAGGAATCCCATGTAGTCGTAGCGATGGTCGTCGCTCAGGATGAAGATCACGTTGCGGGGCTTCGCATCCGGGAGACGTGTGACCGAAAGCTGGTTCTGCCCGCTTTTCGTCGCGCATCCCGCCAGCAGCGAGGCGCCCAGGGTGAGGATAGTGCTGTTACGCATGGCCGTATCGTTAGAATTATTTCACGAGTTTTGCGAGTGCCTCGCCGAAGCGCTTCGCTCCCTTGTTGTCGAAATGGACGTTTCCTTTGAGGTCCTCAACCGCAGAGAGCTTGTTTCCCTCGATGAGGAAAAGCTTCCGGTCGCCCTGTGCAATGGCCTGTTCCACGATCCGGCGTTCGGCCGTGCGCACCTCGGAGAGCGGCTTTCCGGGCGCACGCTTGCCCCGCGTACCGGTCTCGTCGGCTGCCGTCGTCGGCAGGATGCAGTAGATGCGTGCATCGGGCTGCACCCGCCTCAACTCAGTCAAAAACCGTTCGTAGCGGCGTGCGATCTCCGCGATGTCGCCCCGCGTACCGCCGTTCCAGTCGTTGAAGCCCAACAGCACGGTGATAATGTCGACTTTGACATCCGTCAGTTCCCGGGCGACGGCAGGCGAAATCTGCGAACCGCCGACGCCGAGGTTGTAGAGATAATACCCGTTTATCGATGCCAGCACGAAGGGATACGAACCCTCCGACCCGCACTGGGACTGCCCCGCACCGTGGGTGATCGAATCCCCGATGGCCACATACACCGGACGTTTCTTCCGCTTTACGTCAAGCAGTTTGGCGCCGTCATCGAGAAGCAGTCCGTCGAAATTGACGCCGTAATAGATCGGCAGGACGATCTCCCACTCGACGGCGCCCTCCCCGGGCGATACCAGCACGAGCTGATCGCCGGGAACGGCCCCGACGAATTCGCCGTCGCGGTAGACGCCGTAGAAATTCGACGGCTTGCGCAGATCGGCTCCTACGCGCTCGCTGAAAAGGGGATTGCCGGTGCGGCTGACGGTCTAGAAGCAGATTCGCACGCCCGACTGCGTCAGGGCTTTCGAACGGGAAAAGTTGTTCAGGTCAGGACGTTCCCACAGTTCGTCACTGAAACGGTCGATCGTCATCCGGCCGTCGGTACAGGTGAGGTGCATGGCTCCTTCGACCACGATCCGTCTGTCGTCGGGGGCGATTTTCGTCTCGCCGCGGGCGATGAGGCTGCCGAGCAGCAGCAGGAATGAAAGAAGATATTTCATAAGGCATTTCATTGATCGTTATTTCTTCGGTGCTTTTCTTTTCCACGCTTCGAGGTCGAATTTGCTTTCGCTCTCTTCGATCTTCAGTTCGTCACGCTTGTCGGCAAGCCGTTTTTTCAGGTCGGCGACGATTTCGGCATAGCGGGGATTGTCGTAGACGTTGTTTACCTCCAAGGGGTCCGCTTTCAGGTCGTAAAGTTCCCAGCTGTCGATGGGAAGGTCCTTGCCCTTGCTGCCGCCGCCCTGGTCCTTGAAGTGGATCAGTTTGTAATCCCGCGTCGCAATGCCGTCGTGACGGCGGACGTTATGGATCGAAGGATAGTCGTAATAGTGGTAGTAGAGTTCGTCGCGCCAGTCCGCAGGGGCCTTGCCGGTCGCGAAGAGCGGCGTGAGGGGCACTCCGCACACCTCGGCGGGAACCTCCACACCGGCCAGGGCCAGGTACGTCGGAGCAAAGTCGATGTTCTGCACCAGTTCGTCGCACACCGTGCCCGGAGCGATCTGCTGCGGGAAACTCATGACGAGCGGCGTGCGGAACGACTCCTCGTACATGAAACGTTTGTCAAACCAGTTGTGTTCCCCCATGTAGAAACCCTGATCGGAGGTGTAGACGACGATCGTGTTCTCGCTCAGGCCGTTTTCGTCGAGGTAATCCAGCAGGCGGCCGATCTCGTCGTCCAGCGACTTGACGCAGCGAACGTAATCCTTGATATAACGCTGGTATTTCCACCGCACGAGGTCCTTCCCTTTCAAGCCGGCGGCAAGCATTTTCTCGTTCAACGGGCCGTAAACCGCCTTGAAACGCTCCTGTTCCGCAGGCGACATACGGAGAAATTCCGCATTGAAATTGTTCTTCGCCTGCTTGTTTTCAAGCAGTTCGTAGACCTTGCAATCGTCGACCATCTTCATTTCGTGCTCGATGGTCATTTGCTGCAGGCGGGCGGCATCGCCGCGCGTGCTGTAATCGTCGAAGAAGGTCGCGGGTTCGGGGAAAGTGACATCCTCGTAGAGTTCGGCATATTTCAGCTCCGGGAACCAGTTGCGGTGGACCGACTTGTGGTGGACCAGCAGGCAGAAGGGGTTGTTGCGGTCGCGGTGCTCCAGCCAGTCGATGGCGTCGTTGGTGACGATATTGGCCACGTAACCCTCCTCGCGGACGAACTCGGGATGCTCTTTCGTGCTGAACTCCGGATTGTAGTAAGTGCCCTGCCCGTTGAGTATCTTGTAGTCGTCGAAACCCTGCGGCACGCTCCAGAGATGCCATTTGCCAAAGATTGCCGTCTGGTATCCGGCCTGCTGCAGGAGTTTCGGGAAGGTCATCTGGTCGGCGTTGAAAGCGGGCGTCCGGCCCAGTTTGATCTGTCCGTGCTGGTGGCTGTACTTGCCCGTCAGCAGCGTGGCGCGGCTGGGAGAAGAGATCGAATTTTCGACATAGGCACGCGTGAAGAGAATGCCGCGGGCCGCAAGCCGGTCGATGTTGGGGGTCGGAGCGAGTTTCGACACCGGACCGCCGTAAGCGCTGATCGTCTGGTACGAATGGTCATCGCTCATGATATGGACGATGTTGACCGGTCCGGCCTTTTGCTGGGCTGTCGCCACGCCCGCCGCAGGCAGCAGGGCCGCCGTCATGGGAATCGTAAGTAGTTTATGGTTCATGGGTTCAATGGTTTGGTTCGGATCAGAAAAGTTTCGTTTGTTCCCAGTCGTTGGCCGTATCGTTCTTCTGCGGTTTGCCCGGCGTCGAACGGCCGTCGTTCACATAGCGCCGCATGCGGGCGGTGAGTTCCTCGACCGTCTGCCGGTACATCGGATCGGCGATCAGGTTGCAGCGTTCGCCCGCGGCTGCATTCATGTCGTCAAGCTGCCGGGCGGGCAGCCCGGCCAAGTCCTCCGGTTTGGTCGGATAGGACTGTCCGCCCGAGCCGCACCAGAAGATCAGTTTCAGGTCGGGGACCCGCAGCGCCAGATAACCGAAGCCCGAGAGCGAAACGAGGTCTTTGCGGGCAGTCGTTCCCGTCCGGGCGATGTTGCTCCAGATGCTGTAACTGTCCTCGGCCTCATCGTCACGCAGTTCGTGACCCGCCATCTCGGCGAAGGTCGCATAAAAGTCACTCAGCGAGACGAGCGAATCATCGACAACACCGTCATAGCGGTCTCCCCACGTCACGATCAGCGGCATGCGGTGCCCGCCTTCGTAAATATCGGTCTTCGAACCACGGTAGATATAACCGGGATAGTGCCCCTGCCGCTCGAGCAGCGGAATGTCGATGTGAGGCGCACATCCGTTGTCCGATGTGAAAATCAGGATCGTATTTTCCCATTGTCCGTTGGCCTTCAGGCGGGCAACCAGGTTGCCCAGCAGGTCGTCGATCATCACCACGAAATCACCGTAAGGCCCGATCGGGGTACGGCCTTCATACTCCTTTGCCGGAAGAATCGGCGTATGGGGCGCCGTAAGCGGCAGGTAGAGGAAGAAGGGCTTGTCGCTCTGCGTCTGCGCATCGACGAAATTCATCGCCCGTTGAAAGAAATTGCCCAGGCATTCGGTGGGTTCGAAATCGGGTGCGATCGGGCCGGAACGGAACAGGCGAAGTCCGTCCATATTTCCCGAGATGCTGTCCGGCACGGCCGTCGGCATGTCATTCTCGACATAGACATAGGGCGGCATGTCGAGCGAAGCGGCAATGCCGTAGAAATAGTCGAAACCGCCGCGGTCGGTGACGCCGTTGGCAACGGGTTTACTGAAATCGACGTCCTTGCCGTTCTTCGCACCGGGCTTTTTCGCCCAGTTCCAGCCCAGGTGCCACTTGCCGATGCAGGCTGTGTTGTAACCGTTGTCGGAGAGCATCGAGGCGACCGTCTCCCGGCCCTCCGTAATCATCGGACCCGTATAGCCGAAGCCGACCCCTTTTTTCAGCGTCGTGCGCCACGAGTAACGTCCGGTCAGAATGGAATAGCGCGAAGGCGTCGAAAGGGATGAGGTGGCATGGGCGTCGGTGAAGACGATGCCGCGATCGGCGAGCGCGTCGATGTTCGGCGTATGAATCTTCGAGCGGGGATTCAGCGCGGAGATGTCGCCGTAACCCAGGTCGTCGGCCAGCACCAGGATTACATTGGGTTTTTGCTGTGCCTGGCAGCAGGATGCGGCGCCCAACGACGCTACTCCCAGTAGAATGGATGCATTCCGGTTCATTATGAAGCAGATTTAAGGTAGTTTCACCAACGGAATCACTTGTCGAGCAACTCTTTCGTGATCTCGAACATCGTCTTGCCCTTGTAGGGGCCCTCTGCACTCGTCACGCTCTCGTGAGCATCCCACGAATCCTGAATAACGGCGTAGACAAACGTGAAGCCCAGCTCCTCCTGACGGGGGAAGATATTCTCGGTGTAAATCTCGGCCTGACGGTCGGGCGTGTTGAGCCGGAAAGCGTCCATCGGACCGGGATAGTCGATATACATATAGAGCCGCTTGATGTTCGGATAGCTCCGGAGCGTCCGGATCGCCGACTCGTTCACCTGCCACGTTGTCTTGTTGATATTGAAATCGGCATAGTCGATCTCGGGATGGTTCACCCGATAAAGGCCGGTCATGTTGACACCAATTTCCTCATAGCCGATCTCCCGCAGGCGGCGGAACATGTCATCGCGTTCCTCCTGCGTAGGATGTATCTCCTGGCAGTAATGGTCCCAGACATCGAGGTTGATATTCCGGATCGGCCGCACCAGAGGCAGGTCGTAGAGTGCCTGGGCCGACTTCCAGAAATAGGCTACGCCGCGTTCGCTTTTCAGCCACTGGAGATTGAGTTTGGGGACGATGTGGCAGTTCTCGCCGCCAGCCAGAATCGCCGCATTGAGGAATTCCAGCACAGTCATCGGCGGACACCCTTTCCGCACCGGAACGAGGTCCTCGGGATTCTGATACCCTGTAATAAAGCGTTCCAGACAATCGGGTTTGAGTTCCGCGATCATCTCCAGAATATCCTGAGCCGTATAGTCCCGGGACAGCCCCCGGCGTTTTGCCGGCATCCAATGTACGGACGAAAAGGGTTCGGCCAGCGCGATCAGGCGAACCTGCCGCTCGCGCTTCGCCCCGCATTGCGCCGTGCCAGTCTGGGCGTTCGCCGAACCGGACAGCAATGCGAAAAGAAGGGCAATCAATCCTAAATTTTTCATAGTAGTAGTTTCAGGTCAAATCGTACTACAAATTGACACAAAAAAAACCGAACCGGAAACAGTTCGGCGAAGCAAGTAAATAAAAATGAAATCAATAATATAATATTATTATTGATTCACTGCATATTACATATAGTCAGAAGCTCTGATTAAGTAAATATATTTCAGTGGAAAAATCCTTTGAAAACATCGAATATTTGTCGAAAAGAGCGCGAAAAAGCAGGGATGCGCATCAGGCCGATCTGCGTAATCTCTTTTTCGAAGCCTTTGGGGTCTTTCGCTTTGGCACGCATCTGACTCCGGTAATTATAGACAGTACGGATGGAGTAGCGCAGGAAGAGGGCGATTTTGTCCGATTCGTCGATACCTAACCGGATAAAGGCCGCGATTCGTTGCTCGATCGTCAGTTTTCCTTTGCCGGAATTGTGCTCGGGCACCTTCATCAGCCGGTTGTACTCCTCGATGAAGGTCGGAAAAATCGAAAGGATGGCCACATCGAATTTCCGGTGAAGCTCCTCCTGATCGTCCGTCATATTGAGCGCCCGGTCCACAAAGGCCTCGATCTCGGAGAGATTGCCCGTTTTGAGAATTTTGACGGATTTGAGCCGGAAGGAGTTCATACGCGCGAGGTGATTCGAATAGGATTCGATGAAAACACCCATGTATCCCTCCTTGGTCAGATTCGCATCGGAAAGTTTCTGCTTCACGGACGCCAGCTGAACATTCTGATACCCGATAAAAAACAGCAGTACGAGCAGCAGCACGCAGACGCTGCCGATCACGATCAACAGGTTGGAAATCCTCCGCTGCTGCTTCAAAGCCTGCTGCTGATACGATTCGTTGATCATGACAAACATCTCGGAAACCTCCTGGGTCCGGATACGGGCGCTGCTGTTGATCACGTCCTCCATCGAACATTTCATATAGTGGTATGCCCGGTCGATGTCACCCAGTTCGTACATTCGGATAGCCAGACGCGGCAGGGATTTATAGCCCCGCACGCCGTTGCGTAAATCGGATATGGCCGACAGAATGAGATAACGCTCGTATTCCGCCTTTTCCTCGTCGCCCGTCATCGCTTCATGACACAAGGCGATGTTATAAGCCAGCGTCCCGGCACGCTTGGAACAGGGGTCTAACGTGTCATAGGCATCGTGCAGTGCGGTAAGCGCCGCATTCAGCTGCTTCCGCTTGACAAGCCGTTCGGCCAGGATGACGACATACTGGCTCTGTTTGGAACACATCAGCAGCGAATCCCGGTAAGTCTCGGCCATCCGGTCGTAATAATCCTTGAACTCGGAATGCGAATTACTGTTGTACAAAAAGACGTAATTCATCATCCGTTCCATGAGATAGGAAGGATAGACCTCCGGCGAGACCGAAGAGCGCTTCACTTCATCCAGCAACTCGGAAGACTCTTTCAAATGCCCCATGAATCGCAGCAGCGATATCCGGTTGAGCCGAACGATCTGCAGGTAGTCGGGGCGGGTATCGGCAATTCCGGCAGCCAACGTCTGCATCTCCTCGAGATGCTCCATGGCCATATCGTTCTGAAAATCAAAATAGAGCCGAAATATAGCCTGACCGATCTTCAGTTTTCGCTCCGGATCCGATTCACGGGCGAACGCCGCCTCCAGCGAATCGATCCGTCCCTGCCGCACTTCTATATAATAGGCCTTGTTCGCCACAGTCCGGTCCAAGGCAGTCAGCAGCGAATCGCGCTCGGCGAATCGGAGATTCGCGGCGGATTTCGAATCACCGGACGAGCAGGCTGGCAACAAGCAAGCGATCAACAGACATAACGGAAACAATCTCTTCATGGACGATGATATGTTAGATATAGTGCAAAAGGCATATTTCCGGCCAATACCGACAAAATGCCAGTCCGCCCGGAGCAAATCCACATAACAGACGGCTTCGAACCGCAATCCGGAGGGTACAGACGCAAATATAGGAATTTTCCATTCCCCGGCCAATGAAAACAGGCGCAAAGGCATTTTCTTCGACCGGCAGACGCCGGAGGAAACCGGTCCATGTCCATGCATTCCAAATAAAAAATGCCGCAACATTTTAAGTTGCAGCATTTTTCAACAGATATTCGCGAACTTATCGGAGGAAGAGCAGTTCGCGGTATTTCGGCAGCGGCCAGATCTGGTCGTCGACGATCTCTTCCAACTTGTCGATGTGGCGGCGGATTTCGTCGAAGCAGACGGCGACGGTGTCGTGGTAGGCAATCGCCTTTTCGCGCGGGTCCTCGATCTTGTTGGCGACCTTGCGGGCGTCGATCATCTCGCCCGTGAGCCGCTGTATCTCAGCCGTGTGATCCTGAATCTTCTTGATAAGCTGGATGTCCGACGAAGCGCTCAGCCCCCCGATCTGGTGCATCTTATAAACCTTGTCGAGCAGCTGCGCCTCGTATTTCGACGCGATCGGCACGATGTGGTTCATCGCCAGATCGCCCAGCACACGGCCCTCGATCTGAATTTTCTTGGTGTAGGTCTCCCATTTCACCTCGGTGCGGGCTTCGAGCTCGACCTTCGTAAAGACCCCCATGTCGCTGAACAGTTTCACGCTCGCCTTGTCGATATAACGGTCGAAGATCAGCGGCGTCGAGGTCTCGCAGTCCAGGCCGCGCCGCTTCGCCTCGGCCTTCCACTCGTCGGAGTAGCCGTTGCCGTCGAAACGGATCGCCTTGCAGGCCTTTATCATCTGCTTGAGAACCTCGTAGATGGCCTTCTCCTTCTTGACGCCGGCCTCGATCTTGGCGTCCACGGCCTTCCGGAACTCGGTGAGCTCGTGAGCCATCGCCGTGTTGAGCACGATCATCGCCTCGGCGCAGTTGTCCGAAGACCCCACGGCGCGGAACTCGAAACGGTTGCCCGTAAAGGCGAACGGCGAGGTGCGGTTACGGTCGGTGTTGTCGAGCAGCAGCGTCGGGATGTGCGAGATACCGCTCATCTTGAAGACGTTCTTGGCGTCGAAACGGATGGCGTCGTCGCCCTTCGAAGCGGCCAGCTTGTCCAGCACGGCCGACACCTGCGTGCCGAGGAAGGTCGAGATGATGGCCGGGGGCGCCTCGTTGGCCCCCAGACGGTGGGCATTCGTGGCGCTCATGATCGACGCCTTCAGCAGGCCGTTGTGCCGGTACACGGCCGAGATGGCGTTCACCAGGAAGGTGATGAACTGCAGGTTCTCCGAAGCGGTCTTGCCCGGGCCCAGCAGGTTCACGCCCGTATCGGTGCCCAGCGACCAGTTGTTGTGCTTGCCCGAGCCGTTGATGCCCTTGAAAGGCTTCTCGTGGAGCAGCACCCGGAACTGGTGGCGGCGGGAAATCTTGTCCATGACGGTCATCAGCAGCTGGTTATGGTCGTTGGCCAGGTTGGCCTCCTCATAGACCGGAGCCAGCTCGAACTGATTGGGAGCCACCTCGTTGTGGCGGGTCTTGACGGGAATGCCCAGCTTCAGGCACTCGTATTCGAGGTCCTTCATGAAGGACATCACGCGGGTCGGGATGGCCCCGAAATAGTGGTCCTCCAGCTGCTGGTTCTTGGCCGACTCGTGGCCCATGAGCGTGCGGCCCGTGAGCATCAGGTCGGGACGCACGGCCCAAAGGCTCTCGTCCACCAGGAAATACTCCTGCTCCCAGCCCAGGTAGCAGAAGACTTTCTGGACATTCTTGTCGAAATAGCGGCACCCCTCCGTAGCGGCCTTGTCCACGGCCGTCAGCGAGCGCAGCAGGGGCACCTTGTAGTCGAGGGCCTCGCCCGTGTAGGCGATGAAGACGGTCGGGATGCAGAGCGTCGTATCGACGATGAACGCCGGCGATGCGGGGTCCCAGGCCGAATAGCCGCGGGCCTCGAAGGTGTTGCGGATACCGCCGTTGGGGAACGACGAGGCGTCGGGCTCCTGCTGCACGAGCAGCTTGCCGGAGAACTCCTCCAGAACGCCCCCGAATCCGTCGGGTTCGGCAAAGGCGTCGTGCTTCTCGGCCGTACCGCCCGTCAGGGGCTGGATCCAGTGGGTGTAGTGGTCGGCACCGTGCTCCAGCGCCCATTGGCGCATGCCCGCGGCGATGCTGTCGGCAACCTC